>Ga0068865_100000013_pt1 | contig 141352 bp, 137 predicted proteins | sample KBSMisM12_FD_75293 | JGI IMG/M metagenome (GOLD analysis project Ga0068865, IMG submission 75293) | Miscanthus rhizosphere microbial communities from Kellogg Biological Station, Michigan, USA - KBS Miscanthus M1-2 | ecosystem: Host-associated > Plants > Roots > Rhizosphere > Soil ...
CCTCGTCGTCGCTCCCGGCGATGTCCTCCACATCGAGAACGCGCCAGAACGGGAGGCGGTCGAGGTCGCCGTCGACGGCGGCAGGGTCGCCGAGCTGGCGCCGGGAGCGGAGGTGGAGGTCCGCTTCCTCGACGCGGTCAGCCGCCTGGCGCAGCTTCCGGGAACGAGCTTCTACCAGCGCATAAGAGACAAGTTCGGCCACCTCGCCGTCTGAGGCGCTCTGACCGGCGCATCTCGGCGTCCTCCCGCGCTTACGTGCAGAGCACGTGCGCTTGGTCGTCCTTGATCTGCTTGGTCAGACCACCTCAGGCCGACGATGTGGGTTGTTTAGGGTGCGCGCCATGGAGCGCAAATGGTGGACTCTGCTGCTGGTTTCGATCGCGACGTTCATGCTGCTGCTGGACGTCACCGTCGTCAATGTCGCCCTGCCGGACATCCAGCGGGAACTGAATGCGAGCCTCTCGAGCCTGCAGTGGGTGGTCGACGCCTACTCGCTGATGCTGGCCGCGTTCCTGCTCACCGCGGGCTCGCTCGGCGACCGTCTCGGCCGGCGGCGGGTGTTCACGATCGGCTTCGGCATCTTCACCTTCGCCTCGTTCCTCTGCGGCATCTCCAACGACCCGACGCTGCTGAACCTGGCGCGGGGGTTGCAGGGGATCGGCGGCGCCGGGATGTTCGCCACCTCGCTGGCGCTGATCGGCCAGGAGTTCCAGGGCAAAGACCGGGCGACCGCCTTCGGGGTCTGGGGCGCGACGGTCGGCGGCGCGGTCGCGGTCGGGCCGCTGGTCGGCGGCATCCTCACCCAGAGCTTCGGCTGGGAGTGGATCTTCTTCGTCAACGTCCCGATCGGGATCACCGCGATGGTGCTGACCGAGCGCAAAATCGTCAACGTTTTCGCCAAAGACCCCGAGCCGGTGGACCTGCCGGGCCTCGTCACCTTCTCGGCGGCGCTCTTCCTGCTGATCTTCGGTCTGATCAGGGGCAACCCGGAAGGGTGGGGGAGCGGCGTGATCGTCGGCTGTCTGGTCGCCGCCGCGGTTCTGCTCGCCGTCTTCGTAGCGATCGAGCACCGCGTAGCGCACCCGATGCTCGACCTCGGGCTCTTCCGCAAACGTGCTTTCAACGGCGTCTCGGCGGTTGCCTTCGCGCTCTCGGCCGGGATGTTCGCGATGTTCCTCTACCTGACGATCTACATGCAGGGCGTGCTCGACTTCTCGCCGCTGGAAGCCGGGCTGCGGTTCCTGCCGCTGACCGTGCTCGGCTTCGTCGTCGCGCCGATCTCCGGCAGCCTCTCGCACCGGGTGCCGATCCGGATCCTGCTCGGCTGCGGCTTGACCTTGGTCGGGATCGGGCTGCTGCTGATGCACGGGCTGACGCCGAGCTCGGAGTGGACGGCGCTGCTGGCCGGGTTCGTGATCGCCGGGATCGGCATCGGCACGACCAATCCGGGCATCGGCCAGGCAGCGATCGCGGTGGTGCCGGTGGAGAAATCGGGCATGGGGTCGGGGATCAACACGACCTTCCGCCAGGTCGGGATCGCCACCGGCGTGGCCGGGCTCGGGGCGGTGTTCCAGAGCAAGGTCGATTCCGAACTCGGCGCGCTGGTACCGCGGGCGCCTGAAGGCTTGGGCGAAGCGGTCGCCTCCGGCGGCTCTCGCGCGGTCGCCGAACTGCCGCTGCCGCCCGCGATCCACGCCAAGGCGACCCACGCCGCCGACGTCGCCTTCGTCAGCGGCATGAACGAGATCCTCGTGATCGGCGCGATCATCTGCTTCGTCGGCGCCGTCCTCGGCTTCCTCCTCGTCAGGTCCGAGGACTTCGTCCAGCCGACCGGCGGCTAGTTCCACTTTCGCGCGCAAGTCTCCCGCGAAGATTTACTTTCTGCGCGCCACTGTTGACAACAAGCTTCCTATGGTTGCCTGCATGGTCGTGATGCCAAGGGAAAGATGGACGGACGAGAAGCTGGACAAAGCCTTCGGGCGGATCGACGGCGATCTGCGCGAACTTCGGGTCGAAATGAGGAAGGGCTTCGAGAAGATCGACCAGCGCTTCGAGGAAATGGACAAGCGCTTCGAGCAGGTCGACAAGCGCTTCGAAAGGATGGACGCCAGGTTCGAAGCGATGGATGCTCGGTTCCACGCGGTGCAGCACAACCTGGTGGCCGGGCTCATCGCTCTATTCACGGCCATCGTCACTCTGGCCGCTGCTGTGATTGCCGCTGCCGCTCTCGGTTAGACGGAATCTGCGGAAAGCCCCGCCAGGTCGGTCCGCCCTCGCTGCTACACAGATCCCATGCTGCGTGAGCTGCGGATCGAGAACCTGCTCCTGATCGAGAGGGCCGAGCTGCGGCTGGGGCAGGGCCTGAACGCGATTACCGGCGAGACCGGGGCCGGGAAGACCGTCCTCGCTCACTCGCTCGACCTCTTGACGGGCGGCAAGGCGAAAGCGCAGATCGTCCGGCCAGGCGCTTCGGAGGCCTGGGTCGAGGGCGTCTTCGACCTGCCCGAGGGGCTGATGGAGGAGCCGGAGTTCGCGGAGCTGGCCGAGCGGCTGCCGGAGGGCGCCGAGGAGGTGGTGCTGGGGCGCCGGGTTTCGACGAGCGGTCGCACCAGCGCCTTCGTCGCCGGGCGCGCTGCCACCGCCGCCGACCTGAAGCTTTTGGGTGGGCGCCTGCTCGCTTTCTTCGGCCAGCATGAGCACCGCCGCCTGACGATCTCCTCAGCCCAGCTCGAGATCCTCGACGGCTTCGCCGGCCCCGAGCACCTGGAGGTGCGGCGCGAATACCGCGAGGCGCACCGTGAGGTCGGGCGCTTGCAGGCCGAGCTGGCGGAGCTGCGCGAGCGCGAAGGATCGCGGGAGCGCGACCTCGACCTCTACCGCTACGAGCTCTCAGAGATCGAGGCGGTGGCGCCGGTCCCCGAGGAGCGCGAGGAGCTGGCCGAGCGACGCGAGCGTCTGCGTCATGCCGAGGGCCTCCGCGAAGCCGCCGGCTCCGCTCATGCCGGGCTGGCCGGAGCCGACGAAGACAGCGGCGCCGCGGCCCCGTTGGCGCAAGCCGAAGCGGCGCTGCAAGGCGCGGCGGGCCTCGACTCCTCGCTCGACGCGCTGGCCGAGCGGGTCGCCGCCCTCGGGGTCGAGCTCGCCGACGTTGCCTCGGAGCTGCGCGACTACGCCGAGGGCGTCGAAGCCGATCCGGGATCGCTGCTGACGATCGAGGAACGGCTGGAGGCGATCGACAGGCTCGAGCGCAAGCACGGCGGCAGCGTCGAGTCGGTGCTCGCGCATGCAGAACGCTGCCGCGAGGAGATCGCCCGCCTCGAGAGCGCGGGTGAGCGCTCGGCCGAGGCAGAGGCAGCGCTGGCGGCCGCCGAAGGCCAGCGGGCAGAGTTAGGGAAGCGGCTCAGCGCCGGCAGAGAAGCGGCGGTGGGGCCGTTGCAGGAGCGCGTTGTCGATGAGCTGGCGCAACTTTCGATGGCCGGGGCTACCTTGCGGGTTGCGCTCGAGCCGCACCCCGACGGGTACGGGGCCTCCGGTCGGGAGACGGTCGAGCTGCGGGTCGCTCCCAACCCCGGGATCGAGCCGGCACCACTGCGCGACGCCGCCTCCGGCGGCGAGCTCTCGCGGGTGATGCTGGCGCTGAGCGGCTTGGGCCAGGCGGCGAGCGCCGGGACGATGGTCTTCGACGAGATCGACGCCGGTATCGGCGGCAACACGGCACGCGTGGTCGGTGAGCGGCTGCGGGCGTTGGGCTGCGAGCGTCAGGTGATCTGCATAACCCACCTGCCTCAGGTCGCCTCGCTCGCCGACACCCACTTCCGGCTTGAAAAGGATGTGCAAGGCAAGCAGGCGCAGGCGAGCGTCGAACGCCTCGAGGGCGAGGCCGTGGTTACCGAGATCCGCCGCATGCTCGGGGGCCAGAGTTCGGATCAAGCGGCCACCCGTCATGCCCGTGAGCTCCTAAAAGCTGCCTGACCAAGCAGAGCAAGGACGCAGGGAGCGCGGCGTGCTCCGCACGCGAGCGACTGAGGACGCCGCTGTGCGCGGTGTCAGGCGGCTTTTGGCCTAACCTGAGTCGGTGGCCACCGCCTCCCGCCGCCGCCTTCCCGCCTTGCTCGGGCGCAGGAACGGAGCGCGCGCCGATCTCTCGGTTGAAGGGACGGTGCGCTCAGGCGAGCGCACCAAGCATCTGGTCAAGCGGCTGCGACCTGGCGAGATCGCCGTCATCGACCATGTCGACATCGACCGCATCGCCGCCGAGGAGCTGATCGAAGCCGGTGCGGTCGCGGTGCTGAACGCCGCGCCCTCCTCATCCGGCCGCTATCCGAACGCCGGGCCGCTGATGCTCGCCCGCGCCGGGATCGCCCTCGTCGATGCCCCCGATGCGAACCTCTTCGGGGCGTTGAAGGACGGGGACCGTGCGCGGGTAGTCGGCAGCGCTATCTACGTCGGCGACGAGGAGATCGGCCGGGGGCGCCGGCTCCGAGTCGCCGAGCTCGAGCGCGAGATGCAGGAGCACCGTCGGCGGATCGACGAGGCGCTGGGGGAATTCGCCGAGAACACGGTCGCCCATGTGCGCGAAGAGACCGACCTGCTGACCGGCAACATCGCCTTCCCGCCGACCCGCGCCAGCTTCCGCGACCGTCACGTGCTGATCGTCGTCCGCGGCGAGCGCCACCGGCGTGACCTGAAAGCGCTGCGCGCCTACATCCGCGACGTGCGGCCGCTGATCGTCGCGGTCGACGGCGGTGCCGACGGGATCCTCGAGGCGGGCCTGAAGCCGGACGTGATCCTCGGTGACATGGACTCCGCGAGCGACGCCGCCCTGCGCTGCGGGGCCGAGCTGATCGTCCACGCCTACCCCGACGGCAGGGCGCCCGGGCGAGAGAGGCTGCTCGAGGCGGGCCTTGACCACCAGGTGGTCCCGGCGGCAGGGACCAGCGAGGACGTGGCGATGCTGATGGCCTACGAGAAGGGGGCGACGCTGATCGTCAGCGTCGGGGCGCATTTCAACCTCGTCGAGTTCCTCGACCGCAAGCGCGGCGGCATGTCCTCGACCTTCCTCACCCGGTTGCGGATCGGCGAGCGGCTGGTCGACGCCAAGGGGGTGAGCCGGCTCTACAACCCGAGCTCGGCATTGGCGCCGTTGGCATTCTTCGTCGTCGCCTTTCTGGTCCTGGTGACGATCCTCGTCATCACCTCGCCGGCGCTCAACGACGTCTGGGAACTGGTCTGGCTGAAGATCCGCATCTGGCTCGGCATCTGACGGACTTCCGACCGGTCACTAGCCTTCCGGCTGCAGATGGGTTACTCCGCCCGCTACCACACCGCCTCGCTGATCGCCGTCTTCCTCGCGCTCGCGATCGGCATCCTGATCGGCGCCGAGTTCGGCGGCGACGCCCTGACCAACACGCGCAAGGACCTCGAGCACAGCCTGGTCGGCAACCTGCAGGACGCGCGCTCGCGCGCCGACGAACTGAGCGGCCAGCTGAACCGATCCAACGAATTCGGCGAACGCGTCTATCCCGCCCTGACGCGCGATCGGCTGAGGGGCAAGCGGCTTGCGATCGTCGCCCTCGGCGGCCTGCCGAGCGACATCACCGGCGATGTCGAGGACGCCCTGGGGCCGACCGGGGCGAAACTTGTCGGCGTCGGGGTGGTGCGCGAGCCGGTCGACGTCAACGGCCTGGCCGGCGACCTGGCGAAGACGCGCTTCGCCGACCTGCGCACTAATCCCGACGCGCTGACCGAACTCGGGACCGGGCTGGGGCGCCAGCTCGTGATCGGCGGCACCCTGCCCGATGTCGTGCGGGGGCAGCTGTTCTCCCGTGCCAGCGGCACCTTCGGAGCGCTGGACGGGGTGATCGTCGTCCGCGACCAGCCCGAAGACATGGGACCGGTGCAGCGCTCCCGGGCGAGCCAGTTCGAATCGGCGCTGATGGGGGGGATGACCGCGACCAGGGTCCCGGCTGTCGGGATCGAGGCGACGACGACCGAACCGTCGTCGGTCTCGTTCTTCCAGTCCAACGACCTGTCGAGCGTCGACGACATGGATCTCACCGCCGGGCAGCTGGCGCTGGTCTTCGGGATGCTCGGTACCGAGGGCAGCTTCGGGGTCAAGGGAAGCGCCGACCGCCTGCTGCCCGACCTGCTGCCGGAAGCCAGGTAGGGGGCGATGTACTGGGTCGGCTTCCCGCTGGCGATCGCGATCTCGCTGTTCCTGGTCCCGGCCGGGGCGCGGGGGCTGCGCGACGCCGGGCTGGTGCGGGAGAACTACCGCGGAGCGCTGCTCTCGTTCCCGCTGGGCGCGGTCCTGACGACGGCGGCGCTGGTGACGCTGGCCCCGCTCGCCTTCCTCAACGACCGTGCCGACCTCGACCTGCTCGAGCCGGGGCTGCGGCAGTGGCTGCCTTATCTGCTGGGGATCGCCTTCCTCGGCTTCCTCGACGACGCGCTCGGCCGCGGCGAGGCGATGGCGACGCCGCGGGGCTGGCGCGGGCATTGGACGGCGCTGCGAGGGGGGTCGCTGTCCACGGGGGCGATCAAGGCGATCGGGGCGCTGGCGCTCGCCGCCTACGTCGTCTCCGGGCGCGGGCTCGAATCCTGGCGCTACCTGGCCGACGTCCTCCTGCTGATCCTCGCCACCAACCTCGGCAACCTGCTCGACCTGCGGCCGGGACGGGCGGAGAAGGGGCTGGTGCTGCTCGCCGTCGGCCTCTGCCTCGGCGCCTGGACCTTCGAGCCGCTGGAACTGCTGGGGATCTTCGCGGGCCCGGTCCTGGTCGGTGCCTGGCTGACCCTGGGGGAGCGGGCGATGCTCGGAGACACCGGCTCCAACCTGATCGGCGCGGTCGCCGGGGTCTGGCTGCTGACCGTGCTCGGCCCGGACGCCCGGCTGGTGGCGCTGGCGGTCGTCTCGGCGCTGACGATCTACGGAGAGATTCGCTCAATTTCCGCAACCATCGATTCGGTTCCGCCCCTGCGCTGGCTAGACTCGCTCGGCAGAGCATGAGTCCGTCCAACAAAGGCGACACCCGGTTCATCTTCGTCACCGGCGGTGTCGTCTCAGCCCTCGGCAAGGGCATCACCGCGGCCTCGATCGGCCGCCTCCTCGTCTCTCGCGGCTACCGGGTCCAGCTGCAGAAGTTCGACCCCTACATCAATGTCGACCCCGGGACGATGAGCCCGTTCCAGCACGGCGAGGTGTTCGTCACCGAGGACGGGGCCGAGACCGATCTCGACCTCGGCCACTACGAGCGTTTCACCGACGAGAACGCGACCCGCGCCTCCAACGTCACCGCCGGCGCGGTTTACAACTCGGTGATCAAGCGCGAGCGCCGCGGCGACTACCTCGGCGCCACCGTGCAGGTGATCCCGCACATCACCAACGAGATCAAGCAGAAAATTCTCATCGTCGCCGAGTCCCAGGCGGTCGACTTCGTGATCACCGAGATCGGCGGCACCGTCGGCGACATCGAGTCGCTGCCCTTCCTCGAGTCGATCCGCCAGCTCTACACCGACCTGGGGCCGAAGCGGGCGATGTTCGTCCACCTGACGCTGGTTCCTTACGTCGGCCATGCCGGAGAACTGAAGACGAAGCCGACCCAGCACTCGGTCAACGAGCTGCGGCGGATCGGGATCCAGCCGCACGCGCTGGTCTGTCGCTCCGAGGGGCGTTTAGACCGCGAGATCCGCGGCAAGATCGCCCTCTTCGCCAGCCTCCCGGTCGACGCGGTGATCTCCGCCCACGACGTCGACAACATCTACAAGGTGCCGCTCGTCTTCCGTGCCGAGGGTGTCGACGATCTCGTCCTCGACCACTTCGGGATGGAGGCGCCCTCGCCCGACATGGGCGAATGGGAGGAAATGGTGCGCCGGGCCGAGTCGGCGACCGACGAGGTGCGGATCGCGGTGGTCGGCAAGTACGTCCAGCTCGCCGATGCTTACAAGTCGGTGATCGAGGCACTCGAGCACGGCGGCTTCCACCACGGCGTCAAGGTCGAGGTCGAGCTGGTCGATTCCGAGAACTTCGATCCCGAGAAGCTCGAGGGCTGCGACGGGATCCTGATCCCCGGCGGCTTCGGCGAGCGCGGGATCGAGGGCAAGATCGAAGCGGCGCGGATCGCCCGCGAGAAATCGATCCCCTACCTCGGCATCTGCCTCGGGATGCAGATCGCCGTGGTCGAGTTCGCCCGCCACGTCGCCGGCATGGACGGTGCCAACTCGGCCGAGTTCGACCCCGAGACGCCGTTCCCCGTCGTCGACCTGCTGCCGGAGCAGAAGGAGGTCTCCGACATGGGCGGGACGATGCGGCTCGGCGCCGACCCGGTGAAACTGCACGAGGGCACGCAGGCACGTGAGATCTTCGGCGAGGCCGTGATCTACAAGCGTCACCGCCATCGCTACGAGGTCAACAACCAACTGCGGCGTCGGCTCGAAGACGAGGGGCTGGTCTGCGGCGGGACCTCGCCCGACGAGCGCCTGGTCGAGATGGTCGAGCTGCCCGACCACCCGTTCTTTGTCGCCTCCCAGTACCACCCGGAGTTCAACTCCCGCCCGAACCGCCCCGAGCCGCTCTTCCGCGAGTTCGTCGGCGCCGCCGCCCGGCAAGCGGGCAAACGTCCGGCGGACGGCGGCGAGATCGAGGTCGTCGCCGAGATCGACTCGGAGCCGAGCGTCGAAGCCGACGACCTCGGCGTCCGCCGCTCTGCCTGACCGTCCCGGTTAGCCTTCTGCCCATGGAGGGGCGATTGCACCAGCGGTTCGTCCGCTACTGCGAGGTCCGCAGCCCGACCGGCGAGGAGCGGGAGGTCGCCGACACGCTCGCCGCGGAGCTGCGCGAGATGGGCTTGGAGGTCGTCGAGGACGATGCGGCCACGGTTGCCGAAGCCGGAGCCGGCAATCTGATCGCCCGTTCGGCCGGGACGGGAGACGAGTGGCTGATGTTCTGCGCCCACATGGACACGGTTCCGCACGAGGGCCGGGTCGAGGTGGTCGACGACGAAGGCGTCTTCCGCAGCCGCGGCGACACCATCCTCGGCGCCGACAACAAGGCGGCGGTAGCCGTCTTCATGGAGCTGATCGCCCGGCACGTCGAAAACCCGGCGCCGGTGGGGATCGAGCTGGTTCTGACCGTCGCCGAGGAGCAGGGGCTGCGGGGGGCGAAAGCCTTCGACGCCTCGCAATTGCGATCGCGCGCCGGCTTCGTCCTCGACCACGCCGGGCCGGTCGGCGAGGTGATCGTGACGACGCCGACCCAGCAGAAGATCCTCGCCGACTTCATCGGCGTCGAGGCACACGCGGGGATCCGACCCGAGGACGGCAGCAACGCGATCGCCGCCGCCGCCGCGGCGGTCGCGCGGATGGAGCTGGGCCGCCTCGACGAGGAGACGACGGCCAACGTCGGCCTGATCTCCGGCGGCACCTCCGGCAACGTCGTTCCCGGCCACTGCGCGATCCACGCCGAGGCGCGCAGCCTCGACACCGAGCGGGCCGCCGAGGTTGCGGGCAGGATCGCCGACGCCTGTGCCTGGGGTGCGAGTGAGCACGGCTGCGACGTCGACGTGCGGATCGAAGAGCTGTTCCGCGGCTACAAGGTCCCCAGAGACTCGGCGGCTCTGGCGCTCGCCGAGGCAGGACTGCGCGCCGCCGGTTTGGAGCCCGAGCGAGTGGCGATCGGCGGCGGCAGCGACGCCAACGTCTTCCGCCGCGACGACTTCGACTGCGTCCTCCTCTCCAACGGCACCTCCGACGTCCACACCTCCGAGGAGCGGGTGCCGGCCAATGCTCTCGACAAGATGCTCGAGGCCTGCGAGCGGATAGTCGCCGCGGCGGCCGGGTAGTGCCCGGCCGCCTGAAGCTGCGCCGGGGCGTCGTCGTCTCAGCGCAGCCGCTCGAAGTGGAGGTCGACGGCGAATGTCGCCGTGCCTGGGCTGACGAGGCTCTGCTGGGGGAGATGCAGGAGGGCGACGAGGTGGTCGTCAACGTGGCAGCGCTGGACCTGGACCTCGGCTCAGGCGGCTTCGACGTGGTCCACGTAAATCTCACCCGCGGCCTCGGAGGTGGGGGAGAGGGCGACGCCCACGTGATGAAGCTGAACTACACCTCCCTCCAACACCCGGTCACTCCCGTCGAGCGCCCCGACGCGCGGTTCCAAACGGACGAGATGAATCCGAAAGGAACCACGCGATTAACGCCCGTAGCCGTCCTGCCGTTGCATGGGCACCTGGCGCCGGCGGCGTGGGGGGCAGCGCAGGCTGCCCCTGGACTTCGGGTCGGCTACGTGCAAACTGACGGCGGCGCCTTACCCGGCTCCTTTTCCCGTGACGTGCGGCAGCTCCGCGAGCGCGGCCTCCTGGCCGGCCACATCACCGCCGCCCCGTCCTACGGCGGCGAACACGAGGCGCTCAGCACCGTCGGCGCCCTCGACGCCGCCGCAACCGACCTTGACTGGGACGCGATCCTCGTCGGCCCCGGCCCGGGAATCATCGGCTCCGACACCACCTACGGCCACGGCGGCATCTCAGCCCTGGCCAACGCCCACGCCGCTCTGAGCCTCAGCCTTCCAACGCTCATCTCTCCGAGGCTGTCCAGCAGCGACCCCCGAGCCCGCCACCGCGGCCTGAGCCACCACACCCGAACCGTCCTCCAACTGCTCCTAGCCTCTGTAGACGTGGCTATCCCAGCGGGAGAGCCCGAGATAGCTGCAGCCCTCGAAGGCTTCGACCACCACGTAGAGCAGGTAGCTGTGGACCTAACGGGCTACGCCGCAGCCGACCTGCCGACCACCACGATGGGCCGCTCTCTCCAAGAGGACCCGCTGTTCTTCGCGGCAGCCCTAGCGGCTGGACGCCTCCTAGCGGACCGGCTAGGCGGGACGGGAGGCTCTCCCCAGACACTCAACAACGAGCCATAGCGAGCTTGTGTCTGGGGAGGGCCTCCCGTCCCGGCCCAGCGCATGGTCCCTTGCGCCCCAAGGACTGCCTCTGAGCAGGGCGAACTCACCTTCATGGCCGTAGCGATCAAACCGCAGTCACCGAGCGCTGCGGCAAAACCCGGCGCCGACAAACGCTTCGAGTCCCTTGTCCTGGACTTCCTCTCCTACCTGGAGCTGGAGCGAGGCCTCTCCCGCAACACCCTGAACGCCTACCGCACCGACCTCCTCCAGTACGGCGAATACCTTTCTGCCCACAACCGCGACGCGCTGCAGGCATCAGCCGCCGACGTAGCCGACTTCCTCGCCGAGCTGGCGACGGGGGAGGGACGCCCGGCCTGCTCGGCGGCGACGATCCACCGCAAGGCCGCCTGCCTGCGCTCGTTCTACAAGCACCTGCGCCGCGACGAGCTGATCGGCGACGATCCGACCGCGGCGCTGACGGCGCCGCGGCGCTCGAAGAAACTGCCGCACGTCCTCAACTACTCCGAGGTGCAGAAGCTGCTCGCCTCGCCGAAGGGGAGCGAGCCGACGGCACTGCGCGACCGGGCTCTGCTCGAGGTGATGTACGCCTGCGGGCTGCGCGCCTCGGAGACGATCGGGCTCGAGCTGGGGGATATCGACCTGCGCGAGGGGGTCCTGCGCGCCCGCGGCAAGGGCTCGAAGGAGCGGCTGGTGCCGCTGGGGCGCCAGGCGATCGCGGCGATCAACGGCTACCTGCGCGGCGGCCGCCCGAAGCTGGTCGGGGAGCGCCAGGAGTCGCGGCTGTTTGTCAACTTCCGCGGCGGTCCGCTGACCCGCCAGGGCCTCTACAAGATCGTCCAGCGCCACGCCCGCGACGCCGGCCTTGCCGGGAAGATGAGCCCGCACACGCTGCGCCACAGCTTCGCCACCCACCTGCTCGCCGGTGGCTGCGACCTGCGCGCAGTCCAGGAGATGCTCGGCCACGCCGACATCTCGACCACGCAGATGTACACGCACCTCTCGGGCGACCGCCTCAAGGAGGTCTACTTCTCGGCTCACCCGCGGGCGAGCGACTAGCGCGGCGGCATCAAGTAGAACTCGGAGCATGCCCGAGCTGCCGGAGGTGGAGACCGTCGTCAGGCAGCTGGCGCCGGAGGTCGAAGGGCACAGGATCGAGCGGCTGGAGGTGCTCGATCCGCGCTGGTCGCGGCCGCTGCCGCCGCAGCGGTTGGGCGAGGCGGTGGGCGGCGCCACGATCGAGGGACTCGGCCGCCGTGGCAAGTACATCCTCATGCACCTCGACGGCGAGCGGACGCTGGTCATGCATTTGCGGATGACCGGCAACCTGATCCTCCGCGAGGGCGAGGAGACGCTCGACCCCTCGGAGGGGCGGCGGCTTTACGAGAGCGAGCGCTCGACCGAGACCCGGCACCTTCGCGCCCGCTTCGTCCTCGACGACGATCGCGAGCTCTGGTTCACCGACCCACGTCGCTTCGGCGAGGCTTTTCTGATCGAGGACGCGCGGTTGGCTGAGCGGTTCGCGAAGCTCGGCGTCGAGCCGTTCTCACCCGAGTTCACGGCTCAGGCGCTGGGGGAGATGGCGGCCGGGCGGACCGCGCCGCTGAAGTCGTTCCTGCTCGACCAGTCCGGCGTCGCCGGCGTCGGCAACATCTACGCCGACGAGGCGCTCTTCCGGGCCGAGCTGCACCCTCTTTCCCCGGCCGGCTCGATGAAGCCGGAGCACCTGGAGGCGCTGCGCGACGCGGTCGTGGCGGCGCTGGAGGCCGGGATCGACGCCGGCGGCTCCTCGATCGACGACTACCGCGACGCCCGCGGCGAGAAGGGGACGATGCAGGACGAGTTCCTCGTCCACACCCGCGAGGGGGAGGAATGCCACCGCTGCGGCGGCACGATCGTCCGCATCGTCGTCGGCGGCCGCTCCACCTACTTCTGCCCGAGCTGCCAGGTGCGGTTGCGACGGCGCCCGAAAAGGCGCAAAGTGCGGCCACGCTGAGCTTTTTGACGTCCGATCCGTCAGCCATCTTTGCTGTCGTGGCCGGAACCACGGTCAAGACTGAGGCGGTTGTGCTGCGGAGCATTCGCTACGGCGAGGCTGACCGCATCCTCCACCTCTACTCCAAGACCCGCGGGCGGATCGGGGCTATCGCCAAGGGGGCGCGCAAACCCCGATCTCGCTTCGGCGGGCGCTTGGAGCCGTTCTTCCGGCTGGACCTCGTCCTCCACGAAGGTCGCAGCGACCTGATGACGGTCACCAGCGCCACCACGGTCGACGGCTACCCCCGCCTGCGCTCCTCCGGCGCCGCCCTCACCGCCGGCGCCCGTGCCTGCGACGCGGTCCTGCGCCTGCTCGACGCGGCCGAGCCCAACCCACCCGCCTACAACCTCCTCTGCCGCTACCTCTCGCTCCTCGACGACCCAGCTGCGCCTCGCGCGGCGGAGCTGGAGACCGCCCTCGCCTTCCGCCTGAAGCTGGCCCTGGTTGCCGGCTTCGCCCCCGAGCTCGCCTCCTGCGCCCAATGCGGCGAGTCCGACCACCTGGCCGGCTTCTCAGGCGCCGCCGGCGGTGTGATCTGCGGCAGCTGCGAAGCCGGCTCTTTCCCCCTAGACGAGGAAGCCCACCGATTCATGGTCGAAGGCTTGGCGAACCCCCTCAGCGAGGCACCGGATGCCGAGCCACGCGCCCTGCGGCTCGTCGAGCGGGCAGTCAACGAAACCCTCGAGCACCACGCCCACGTCCAACTACGCGCAGCGGCCTAGGCGACGGGGAGGGGGTCGCCGGACCCTCCCCGCTGTTGTCCGGCGACCCCTCCCCGTCGCCCCCCAGCGCCGCCGTATGATCGACGCGTGCCCCTCACCGCCACCTTCGAGGATCGCGTCACCTCCTGGGAGGAGGATTTTCTAGCTCCCCAGGCGACGCGGTCGTACCCCGCGCAGCGGCGACGGGAGGAGCCGGACAGTCCGCTGCGGACGCCGTTCCAACGCGACCGCGACCGCATCGTCCACTCCAAGTCCTTCCGCCGACTGAAGCACAAGACCCAGGTCTTCGTCGCTCCGGAGGGCGACCACTACCGAACCCGCTTGACCCACACGCTCGAGGCATGCGGCATCGCCCGCACGGTCGCCCGCGCCCTGCGCCTGAACGAGGACCTGACCGAGGCGATCGGGCTCGGGCACGACCTCGGCCACCCGCCCTTCGGCCACGCCGGCGAGGAGACGCTGGACGAGGCGCTGCGCGAGCACTGCGGTGCCGGCTTCCGTCACAACGAGCACTCGCTGCGGGTCGTCGACGTGCTCGAGCGCGACGGCCGGGGGCTTAACCTCACCGAGCAGGTCCGCGACGGCATCCTCAACCACACCGGCTCGCGCAAACCGTCGACGCTGGAGGGGCAGATCGTCAAGATCGTCGACCGCGTCGCCTACATCAACCACGACATCGACGACGCCCTGCGGGCAGGGATCCTCCGCCAGGAGGATCTGCCGGCCGAGGAGATCGAGCTGCTCGGTCCCACCGGCTCACAGCGGATCGACACGCTGGTGCGCGACATCGTCGACCACTCCGAAGGCGAGGACGAGATCCGGCAGGGACGCGAGGTCGGCCAGGCGATGCTGCGGCTGCGCAGGTTCATGTTCGACCGCGTCTACCTCGGGCCGGAGGCGCGCAGCGAGCACGAGCGGGTGCAGCGGACGATGCGTGGCCTCTTCCAGCACTATCTCTCCAGCCCTGACGAGATCCCCAACCTGGACCCGCAGGCGAGCAAGTGCCAGCGGGTCGCCGACTACATCGCCGGGATGACCGACCGCTTCTGCATCGCCAAGTTCACCGAGTTGACGGTCCCGGAAGAGTCCCGTTTCTGATGGCGCTGATCTCGAACGAGAGCCTGGAACGGGTGAAGGCGGCGGCCGACATCGTCGAGGTCGTCTCCGCCCACACCGATCTGCGCCGCCAGGGCGCCCGCTACGTCGGCCTCTGCCCGTTCCACGAGGAGCGCACGCCCTCGTTTTCGGTCGAGCCGACCGAAAAGCTCTATCACTGCTTCGGCTGCGGGGTCGGCGGCGACGTGATCAAGTTCGTCGAGGAAAAGGACGGGCTCGGCTTCGCCGAGGCGGTCGAGATGCTGGCCGACCGCTACGGGGTCGAGCTCGAGCGCGAGCAGGAGGACCCGCGGGCGGAGGCGAGGCGCCAGCGGCGTCGCCGGCTCGAGCAGCTGCTGGAACGCAGCGCCGCCTTCTACGCCAACTACCTCTGGGAGTCCGAAGAGGCGGGCAAGGCGCGCGAGTACCTGGCCGACCGCGGCCTGCGCGAGGAGGTCCTGCGCGGCTTCGGCGTCGGCTACGCCCCCAGCGCCTGGGACAAGATCCTCGTCCGCGGCCAGCAGGCGGGCTTCAGCGTCGAAGAGCTGCGGGCGGTCGGCCTGGCGCAGCGCGGCCGCAGCGGCGGCGATTACGACCGCTTCCGCGAGCGGATCATGTTTCCGATCCGTGACCGCCGTGGCCGCGTCCTCGGCTTCGGCGGCCGGGCGATGCGCTCCGACCAGGGCGCCAAGTACGTCAACACCGCCGAGACCGACTTCTTCCACAAGAGCCAGATCCTCTACGGCGTCGACCGGGCTAAAGCGGCGATCGCCAAGGCCGGGCGCGCCGTCGTCGTCGAGGGCTATACCGACGTCCTCGCTCTGCACCAAGCCGGGATCGTGGAGGCGGTGGGGGTGATGGGGACGGCGATCACCCCCGACCAGGTGGCGGCGCTCTCGGGAATGGTCGAGGAGGTGGTGCTGGCGCTCGACGCCGACTCGGCCGGACAGGAGGCGATGCTGCGTGCCCAGCGAGTCGCCGCCGGGCGGCGGATGCGATTGCGGGTGGCGGCGATGCCGGCCGGCGAGGACCCGGCGGAGATGATGACCGTCGAGGGTGGCCCGGAGCGCTTCCGCGAGATCCTCGAGCGCGCCGAGGAGCTGACCGCCTTCCAGGTGCGGCTGGTCCTCGAGCGGACCGACACGGCGTCGCCGATCGAGCGCGACCGAGCGCTGGCCGAGGTGGCGCCGGTGCTGGCGGGGATGGGAGAGACGGTCAGCCGTGACGAGTTGATCCGCAAGGTCGCCGAGCAGCTGGATCTCGAGCCGGCGATGGTGATGGGTCGCGTCGTCGCCGCTACTCCCGCCACCGGTGGGCGGCAGGATCCAGGTCCGGAACCTCGTGCGCCTGCGCAGAGCGCGCCAGCTCGCCGTCCCGCTGAGCTCACCTCGCGCGAGCGGCGCGAGCGGGCGCTGCTGGCGATGTGCATCGCGCTGCCGAACGAGGGCAAGGAGTACCTGGCGCGCCTGACCGAGGCCCACCTCTCGCCGAGCGGCCTCCGCGCCGCGGCCTGGCTGCGCGAGCACCCGGAAGACCCCGCCTCGAACCTCCCGCACGAAGACGGCGAGCTCGCCGGTCTGATCGCCGAACTGGTGATCATGTCCCGCGAGGAGCCCGCCTCGCACGAAGCGATGGAGCTGAACTTCCTCCTCCTCGACCAGCGCCGCCTCGAGGACGAGATCGCCGCCGCCGGCGAGCGCGGCGACTACGAGCGCCGCGCCGCCCTCAGCCGCGAACGTGCCGCCCTGGTGCAGCAGATCGCCCACGCAGAGCGCCCGGCAGGGAGCGTGTAAGCCTTCTGGCTGCGAATGGTCCTGTCTGCGTAATTTGAGAAGATGCACCCATGCAGAAGGAGCTGCTCGAAGAGTGCCTGGCGGAGGGGATGTCGCTAGAAGCCATCGGCAAGCGCGTCGGCAAGCACGAATCGACGATCAGCTACTGGCTGAGGAAGCACGGGCTGGAAGCGGCGCGGGCAGAGAAGCACAGCGCCAAGGGTGCGCCGTCGAAGGGGGAGATGGAACGGCTGCTTGACGCAGGGCTGTCGCTGCGCGAGATCGGGGAGAGGATGGATCGCAGCCTCGCGACGATCCGCCATTGGATGAGCAAGTACAAGCTTGAGACGGAGCGATCATCGCGGCTCCGCGAATCAAAGGACGCCTGCCGTAATGGCTCGAAGACGGCTCAGTTGAAATGTCCCGCGCACGGCCCATCGACATTCGTCGCACGGGCCGATGGAAGGTTTCGGTGCGGTCAATGCCGTATCGAGGCGGTCGCCAAGCGGAGGCGAGCTTTGAAGAAAATCTTGGTGGAAGAGGCGGGCGGTGGATGCAAGCTCTGCGGGTATTCACGATGCGAGCGGGCGCTGGAGTTCCATCACCTCGATCCGAAGTCGAAGCAGTTCCAGATCACCAGCCACACCCGGTCCCTAGCCAGGCTCCGGGCAGAGGCGAGTAAGTGCGTCCTCCTCTGCTCCAACTGCCACGCCGAGGTGGAGGCAGGATTTGTGCCAGTGCCGCTAAATTCTCTTTCGGACGCTGATCCGGAGTAGGGCTTTCCGGGGTAGCACGGTCCGGGGTAGCTCAATCAGGCAGAGCATTCGACTGTTAATCGAAGGGTTGCGGGTTCGAGTCCCGCCCCCGGAGCTTTAGGCGGCGCTGATCGGTTTCAGCGCTAGGCGCTCGACCAGTTCCGCTCCGAGCGCGGCGCCGTCGTTCTCTTCTCCCCAGGCGGCGATCTCCTCGGCCTTCGTCGTAAACGAGGGCTCGTCCAGCAGCCGCCTCGCCGCCCACTTCAGCAGCGTCGGGCGGCACAGGCGCCAGGGTAGGGAGAGGCCGGCGCCTGCCCAGGCCACGCGCATCGCGGTCTCGCTCATGTCGCCGATGATCGGACAGATGAGGACCGGGGTGCCGGCGCCGAGGGCGCGGGCGACGGTGCCGTGGCCGCCGTGGGAGATGACGAGGGAGGCGGCGGGCATCAGCTGGCTGTAGCTGAGCCATTCGACCAGCTTGGCGTTGGCGGGGACTTCGATCGGATGCTGGGGTGCGACGCGGTTGGTCGTCGCCACCACCCGTACCGGCTCCTCGGCCAGCGCTGCCAGCGCGGTGCGGACTAGGTGGTTCTCAGAGTCGTGGGCGGTGCTGGGGGCGACGAGGACGAGCGGGTCGTCACCTGGCGGCAGCTCGATCTCCGGGGTGGGCATCTCGAAGGCCATCGGGCCGGTGATCTCGACGCCCTGCGGCCAGCGGCGCGGGTACTCCAGCTGCGGGTAGGTCGCGACCAGCGCCAGGTCGGGGCTGATGCCGCCGTGGAAGCGGTCGATCGGCGGCAGTTCGAGCCGCTGTCGCTGGATGTTGAGGTCGCGCCGCCCCTGCTCCAGGCCCACCCGCAGCGCCCGCTCGTGGCCAAAGCGCCAGACCTTGCGCCCCAGCCCGGTGCGGGGCCGCCGTAGCCCGATCGCGAAGAACGGATTCCCCGGCTCTACCACGGGATAGATGTGCGGGATCAGCGTCGCCAGCGGGATCCCGGCTCGCTCGGCGGCCAGGGTGGGGGCGAGGGTGAGGATGTCACTGACGATGATGTGGGGCCGGAAGTCCTCGAGCAACGGCAGCAGCGCCTTCGCCGCCTCGGCGGCATGCCGCCCTTCCTCGGAGTCGGGATCCGGCGGCGGGAACATCCGGTATTCCTCGGCTGCCGCAAACCCGAGCCCCTCGCCCTCGACCGCCCCCCGCCGCTCCTCCCAGGTCTCGATCACGACCTCGTGGGCGCGCCCCGCCAGAGCCTTCCCGAGGGCAATCGCCGGAAACACATGCCCCGCGTCGCCGAAAGCGGCGACGAGGATTCTCAATGACGAGGCTCTGGGGTTGTCAGGCAAGGACGCAGGGAGTCTGAATAGCAGCGCTATTTAGACGACCGAGGACGCCGCATGGCGACCCCAGAGGCCGTCACGGAGTGTCGAGACTCTCTCCGGGCCGGGTGAAGACGATCTCGGGGATGTGGCAGTTCTTCGAGGTCCGCAGCAGGAACCGCACCGCCTCGCCGAGGTCCTCCGGTCGGATCATCTCCTCCGGCGGGATCTGGCCCTGGACGAACTCGGTCATCGGCGTCTCGACGAAGCCCGGCGCCAGCGCCGTGCACTGGATGCCCGCATTGCCCGCCTCACGGTGGGTCGACTGGGTGAAGTTGATCACCGCGGCCTTGGTTGCGGCGTAGATCGAGAGCCAGGCCTGACCGCCTTTGCCGGCGATCGAGGCGGTGTTGACGATCAGCGCCTTGCCGTGCTCGGCCCCGGCCTCGCGCAGCATCGGCAGGCCCTCGCGGGTGCCGAGGATCAGCGCCCGCAGGTTGACCGCCAGCTGCATGTCGAGGTGCTTGGTCTGGATCTGCTCCATCGGGGCCCCGATCCCGACCCCGGCGTTGTTGACGAGCGCGTCGAGGCGGCCGTACTTCTGCCGGTGGGCGGCGAAGATGGCGACGACGTGGTCCTCCTCGGCCATGTTGGCCGGGATCGGCTCGACCTCGAAGCCTTCTGCCTTCAGCCCCTCCGCGGCTTCTTCGAGCTTTTCGGGACGGCGGGCGGCGACGGTCAGCGCGTAGCCTTCTTCGCCGAGGACCTTCGCGATCGCGAGCCCGATCCCGCTCGATGCTCCGGTCACCAATGCCGCTCGATCAGCCATCTCATCTCCTTCTCGTCGAGAACCCCGGAGACCCTATCTGTCCATAACATGCCGCCGATGCGCGCCGCCCCTCGCCTTGCCTCAGCGCTGCTCGGTCTGCTCGCGATCGGGGCGCTGGCAGGGGGTTGCGGCGGCGGCTCGGACACCGCCGAATCGACCGCAGGCTCCGTAGCCCCCGCCGAAAGCCGCCCGGCGCCACCCGAGTCGGACTTCCCGAGCCCGGCAGGACGATCGCTGCGAGAAGTGCTGAAGGCGGCCGACGCTCCGGCGGAAGTCATCGTCGAACCGGCGGCGGTCGTGTTCTACCCCGGCCGCAATCGCTATCCGTTCGAGATCTTCACCCGGGAACGCACCCCGGTCTCCGACACCGAAGCCGCGCTCTACCTGGCCAAGGTTCCGGCGCCGAAGGCAGGGGCCAAATCGAAATCGGGGAATCGCGGTCAGATCGCCAAGGCCGAAGCTCAGGCGCTGGACGAGCCCGCGGTGGGTCCGTTCCCGGCCGCTGTCGAATCGCTGGCGACGAAGCCCGAGTTCGAGGCGAAGAGCACCCGCGAAGACCCCGATGCGGCAGCCGTCGTCTACTCGACGGAGCTGAACTTCCCGAGCGACGGCGAATGGCGGGTAGCCGCGATCCTCAAGGAAGGCGGCGAAATGAAAGGAGCGCTCCTGTCGAGCGTCGTCGTCGGGGAATTCGAGAAAGTCCCGAAACCCGGCAGCAAAGCGCCGGTTATCCATACGCCGACGGCGCAGGATGCGGACGGCGAGTTGTCGAAGATCACGACCCGGATACCGCCCGACAGCCAGAACAAGGTGGATTACGCGGACGCCCTGGGCAAAGAACCGATAGTCCTCTTGTTTGCAACCCCTCAGTTCTGCCAGAGTCGGGTCTGCGGCCCCGTCGTCGACGTGGCGGAGCAGGCAAAACACGAATACGGAGACAAGGCGGCCTTCATTCACATGGAGATCTACAACGAAAACGACCCCGGCAAGGGAGTGCGGCCGCAGGTGCGGGCGTTCCACCTGCCGAGCGAGCCGTGGCTGTTCACGATCGACCGCCAGGGCACCGTCCGCGACGCGGTCGAGGGGGCCTTCGGGCTCAAGTTGATGCACGAAGCCGCCGACAAGGCGATCGCACCATGAACGAGAAAGCCGCGGCAACCGAGGAGGAGCTCCTGCAGTCTTTCGCTGACGAGGCGAAGCGCCGCTGCGACGTGATCGCCGCCGGCCTCGCCACCGGCAGCTCCGACTTCGAGACGATGCGCGCCGAAGCACACGCGCTCAAGGGCACCGCCGCCGTCGTCGGCCTCCGCCGTCTCGCCGAGCTGGCCGGCCTGATGGAGTCCGACCTCGCCGAAGCGAAGAAGACCGGCACGATCCGCGGCGGCCGCGACCACCAGATCGCCGATGCCGCCAAAGCCCTCTCCGACGGCGCCGCCGCGGCAGCCAAAGGCGAGGAAGAGCCACCAGACGTCGGCCGCTCCCTCGCCCAGCTCTTCAGCGCCTGAGGCGCGGTACGCTCGCTCGCGACTGTGTAATTGACCCTCGTATAGGGGGACAATTGATCTCTCGGGGCAGTAGCTCAGTTGGTTAGAGCAGCGGACTCATAATCCGTCGGTCCCTGGTTCGAGTCCAGGCTGCCCCATACGTGAGCTCCCGCGGCAAGCCACCGCCAGTCGTGGTCTTGGATTGGCTCGACCATATCCGTGAGTTGGGCCAGTAGCGTCAGGCGACCGTCAGCTGAAGCGCCGCGCCGATCGCGCCGCATGCCGCCACCACATAAAGAACCGTCAGCTTCGAGTGCCAGCGGTTGAGGGCGAGGAACGCTCCTAGTGCCAGCGCGGCGGTGTAGACATCGACGACTGAGGCTTCGAGGATTTCGACGGTGACGGCGGCGATCAGGCCGATGACGCCGGCGGCTACGCCGAGGAGGAACTGGTGGAGGCGTTCGTTCTCGGAGATTGCGACCAGCTGACGGTGGAGGAAGATCGGGAAGACGAAGGCGGGGATGAAGATGCCGAGGGTCATCAGCAGGGCGCCGACGAGGCCCCCGGCGAGGTAGCCGACGAAGGTGGAGAAGATGATCAGCGGCGCTGGGAGGATGCCGCCGATCGCGAGGCCGTCGATGAACTGGCCCTCGGTTAACCAGTGATGACTTTCGACAGCGCCGTCGTGGAGAAAGGGGACGACGGTGTAGGCGCCGCCGAAGGTGAGGAGACCCGCCTTCAGGCCCTCGAGGAAGATTTCGCCGCCGAGGTTGACCGTGATCGCGCCGGCAGCGATCCAGAGCAGCGCCGGGAGGGAGAAGGTGAATGAAGGGGCGTGGCCAAGCCGGCTGCGGGCGTTGCGCCAGAGCTCGTAGGCGAGGCCGCCGCCGAGCAGGACGAGGACGAAGCTGGCGCCGGCGAAGAAGGTGAGGGCGAAGCCGGCGATCGCGATCAGCGCCAGCGGCACGTCCTGGATGAACGATTTGCTCAGGCGCACCAGCGCCCGCGCCACCAACGCCCCGACGGCCGCATTCAGCCCGTAGAAGAGGGCGTCGAGGTGCTTGGCGATGTCGGCCTCCACGTAGAGGGCCGCGAGGCCGAGCATCAGCAGGAAGCCCGGCAGCATGAACCCGAGCCCGGCCGCGAAGCCGCCGAGCTTGCCGCCGCGCAGCCGCCCGAAGTAGACGCAGAGCTCGTGCGCCTCCGGGCCCGGCAGCACCTGGTAGACAGCGAGCTGGCGCTGGAATCCCCGCTCGTCGAGCCAGCCTTCCTCATCGACGCACTCGCGCTTGATCATCGCGATCTGCGCTGCCGGCCCGCCCCAGGCGAGGCAGCCGAACTTGAGAAACCGAAGGAAGAGGGCGAGGGGGGATTCCAAAAGGGCTGTTTGTCTATCGCAGTCAGGGGTAATTCGCCCTTACGCCCAACGTCGAGCCGTATCGCTTAGGTTCGCGCCGATCTTGGGGATTCCCCGACCGTGGGAGTGGCGAGGTTGACGAGCCTCGGACCTGGCCCCGGTCAAGAAGAAGAACCTCGGCAAGCGCCGTCGCGCGCCCCTGCCTGGACCAGGAAAACGACCCCAAGAACTTGGAGGACGAATATGGCTGACGGAAGCGTTGGCGAAGCGCAGGAAAAGGCGCAGGAAGTTGCAGGCGAAGCGCAGGAAAAAGCGCGGGACGCGGCCGGCAAAGCGCAGGACACGGTGCGCCGGCAGGTCGACCAGCGCTCGACCCAGGCGGGCGAGAAAGTAACCGCCCAAGCCGACGATCTGCGCTCGGTCGGCGAGGAGCTGCGCAAACAGGGCAAGGACGGGTCGGCGAAACTGGCCGACCGGGCCGCCGAGCAGACCGAGAGAGTCGGCTCGTACCTGCAGGAGAAGGGGCCCGACGAGATGCTGCACGACGTCGAAGACTTCGGGCGGGAGCGGCCGTGGGCCGTCCTGGCCGGGGGTCTGGCGCTGGGCGTCGTCGCCGCCAGGTTCCTCAAGGCCTCGAGCCGGAGCCGCTACCAGCAGCGCGGCAGCAGCAACGGTCACAGGCCGACCGCGCAGGTTCCGCAGCGGCCGACGCCGACGCCGGTCAACCGCTCGGCTGTCGAGCCGGTGGCGACGCCGCCGCCACCGACGGCAACCCCGAGCGCGACCGCGACGCCGGTGACCCCGACGCCCTCGGCAAGCCCGGCCCCATGAGCACCATGAACGGGGAGAGCAACGAGCTTCGCTCGGCCTCCACCGGGGACCTCGTCAAACAGCTCTCCGAGCAGACGACGACGCTGGTCCGCAAGGAGATCGAGCTGGCGAAAGCCGAGCTCACCGAGAAAGGAAAGGTGGCGGGACAGGGCGCCGGGATGTTCGGCGGGGCGGCAGTCGTCGGCCTGCTGGCGCTGGGCGTGCTGACGACGATGATCCTCGCCCTGCTCGACAAGGCGATGGACCTCTGGGTCGCCGCCCTCATCGTCACGGTCGTCTACGGCGCGATCGCGGCGGCGATGGCGATCGTCGGCCGCGAACGCATCAAGCAGGCGACGCCGCCCGCACCCGAACAGACCGTCGAAACCGTGAAGGAGGACGTGCAATGGGCCAAGAGCCAAGCCAAATCCGCCAGGAGATAGAGGCGACGCGCGCGCAGATGGGCGACACCGTCGACGCGCTCGCCTACAAAGCCGACGTCAAGACCCGGGTGAAGGAGTCGATCTCCGACAAACGGGACCGGCTGGTCGAGCAGATCCAGGGCACGACCCACAAGGTCGGCGAAGCCACCCCGGATGGACAACAGGTCAAAGAGGGCGCCCGCGAAGCTGTCGGCGTCGCCCAGGAAAACCCGCTCGGCCTCGCGATCGGCGGCCTCGCCGCCGGCTTCCTCGTCGGCATGCTGCTGCCGAGCTCGCGGATCGAGGACGAACGGGTCGGCCCGATCGCCGACCAGGTGAAGGAAACGGCGGCCGAAACCGCCGGCGAGGCGGTCGACCGCGGCCGCCAGGTCGCGGGCCAGGTCGCCGAGCAGGCGGTCGAAGGGGCCGAAGAGGTCGGCCGGCAGGCAGTGGATCAGGCCAAAGAGGTCGGCCAGGAAACGATGGAGACGGCCAAAGAGGCCGGTCAAGAGCAGGCCGAGGAGCTCAAAGACAGCGCCAAAGAAGGCGCGCAGGAAGTCAAAGAGCAGGCTCGCGCCTGAGCGGCGCCGGAGCGGGCCCCTGCGCCTAGGGGCCCGCTCCACATCTTTTCGGATCGAAAATTTGGTCCGTTGACCGCCTCTCTGTATTTTCCTTAATCAGGAACTGCGCAAGTGCTGGACGCGGGGCCGGCCAACCAGGAGAGGGGGAACGATGACCGAGCTGGACGTCGATCTAGGGGCGTTGCTGCCGGCCGACCTGCCGGACGGGCGGGAAGCGGTCGAGGAAGGGAAGGCGCTGGCGGCGGGGATCGAACGCGACCGCTCGCTCTTCTGCGCGGAGAAAGGGGTCGGGTCCGAGCGCGAGTGGCGCGAACGGGCGCGCAGCGAGGGCATCACCTGCACCTGCATGAACATCGGCCTCAACACCTGGGGCGACACCCGCGAGGCGCTCGGGCAGATCTACGAAGACGCGCTTTCGCGCGGCGTCCGCCCGCCCGACCGCTTCAACCTGATCGCCGAGCGCCGACAGGGGCTGCCGAAAGACAAGCGCGCCGAGGCGCCGCAGGAAACCGGCCCGGCGATGATGACCGCGCAGGACTGGTGGGAGCTCGCCCACACCGTCCCGATCGAGCCGGAGGCCGCCGACAACAACGTCGGCAGCCCGGCCTCGGTCGAAAACGCGCTCGACGCGCTGCAGGCGGGGATCACCACGATCGGGGTCCTCTCCCAGTACTCCTGGCGCTGGCCCTACTGGGACGACGACCTCGGCCAGACGATGCTGACGCTGAAGGGGGCCGGCCTGCTGGCGGCCTTCAAAGAGGAGGGCGTGGTTTTCGACTCCTACCTCGAGGACGGCTACCCGGGCGTCTTCCACGACTACGCCAACTACGTCGGCTGGGCGATGGTCGAGCGCTACATCTCCGAAGAGCTGATCGGAGCGGCCTACTCGCCCTCCTGGGGCGGCCTCACCGAGAACCCGGTGATCAAGTCGGCGGTGACGCTCGCCCTCTGGACGGTCAACACCGATCGCGTCCCCTTCAACTACACGCAGGGCGACACGATCGGCAACACCCCGGACTTCGACGCCAACATGGCTGTGCTCAACACCGACGTCCTCTTCATGAAGATGGTCGACGTGCGCTACCGGATCGGCACCGCGCCGATTGCGGTGCCGGTCACCGAGACCGAACGGATCCCCTCCTGGGACGAGGTGGCGACGGTGCAGACGATCAGCCGCCGGCTCGACGACTACGTGCCGATGATCGGGCCGGTCGTCGACTGGGCGAAGATCGAGGCGATCCGCGACCGGCTGGTCGCCGGCGGCCGCAGGTTCTTCGACGCGGTTATCCACGGTCTCGCGGGCGCGGGAATCGACGTCCGCGATCCGGCGCAGATGCTGCTGGTGCTGAAACGACTCGGCTCCGAGCGCTGCGAGGAACTGTTCGGGGCCGGAGACCCCGATCCCGGCTTCCCGCGCGGGCGTCGGCCGGTGCTTGAAACCGACCTGGTGAAGAGCACGATGGAAGAGCGCGAGCGGATTCTGGCCGAGCTCCAGGGACGCCACGAAGAGGAGGCGATCCGCGGGATGAAGGTCCTGGTCACCTCGACCGACGTCCACGAATTCGCCCCCTTCCTGCTCGCCTCCACGCTCGCCGCGGTGGGGACCGAGGTGATTGACTTCGGCATCAACCGCGACCCCGAGGACATCGTCAAAGCGGTGATCGAGACCGACGCCGACGCGGTCGTGATCAGCACCCACAACGGGGTCGCCCGCAACTTCGGGCAGCTGCTGATGCGCGAGCTCGACGCCGCCGGGGCGCGCGAGATGCCGATCTTCATGGGCGGGGTGCTGAACGAAGACGTGGAGGGGTCAGACGTGCCCCGCGACGTCAGTGTCGACCTCAACGCCACCGGGATCCAGACTCCGGGGACGATCGACCGCCTGGTCGACGCGCTGATCGAGCGCCGCGCCGGCAGCGTCCCGGTCTAGATGGGCGCGATCGCGCTCGCCGACTTCGGCAGCACCTACACCAAGCTCAGCCTCGTCGAGCCGCAGGAGGGAAGGCTGCTGGCGCGGGCCGAGGCGCCGACCAGCATCGGCACCGACCTGATGGACGGCTACGCGGCGGCGCTGGCGGCGGCCTCCGAGGCGGCGGGGGGCGGGATCGAGGTCGAGGAGGCGCTTGCCGTCTCCAGTGCCGGCGGCGGCCTGCGGGTAGCGGCCGTGGGCCTGGTCGCCGACCTCACCGCCGCCGCGGCGCGGCAGGCGGCGCTGAACGCCGGCGCCCGGGTCGGCGCCGTCCTGGCCGGCCGCCTCGGCGACCAGCAGCTCGACGAGCTGCGAGCTGCGCGGCCGGAGATCGTCCTCTTCGCAGGCGGCACCGACGGCGGCCAGGCAGAGCTCGTGGTCGAGAACGCGCGGCGGCTCGCGGCGGCGCGGCTGCCCACCCGCTTCGTCGTCGCCTGCAATACCGCGGTTGCCGCCGAGGTGGCGGAGATCCTGCGCGAGGCGGGCACGCCGGCAGAGGTTGCCGGGAACGTGATGCCCAAGCTGGGGGAGATCGAGATCGAGGCGGCTCGCGAGGCGATCCTCCGCGCCTTCCTCGAGCACGTGATCGGCGGCAAGGGCCTCAGCGCCAGCCCCGATTTCGAACGGATGGTGCGGATGCCGACGCCGGAGGCCGTGCTCGAAGCGGTGAGGCTGCTCGCCCACGGGAGCGGGTCGGTGGCGGGGGTCGGCGATGTGTTGGTGGTCGACGTCGGCGGCGCGACCACCGACGTGCACTCCAGCCGTTTCGCCGAGGCCGCGGCGCCGGGGATCGAGGACCCGTTGCTGCCGCCTCCGCCGACCCTGCGCACGGTCGAGGGCGACCTCGGCCTGCGGTCGGGATCGGCAGGCGTGGTCGCAGCCGACGAGCGCTGGATCGCCGTGGAAAGCCGCCTCACCGAGGCCGCGATTGGACAAGCTGTCGCCCTGCGTTCAGAGAACGCAAAGTGGATTCCGGAGGACTCCGAGGCGGCCCGCGTCGATCGCCTTCTCGCCGTCGGCTGCGTCACCCACGCTGTCCACCGGCACTGCGGGACGATGCTCCTGAGCCGGGGCGAGAGCGGCATCCCGACCCTCGTCCGCGACGGGCCCGATCTGAGGGAGGTGGAGCGGGTAATCGGCACGGGAGGAGTGTTTGCCCATCGCGAGGACGGCTGCGAGATCCTCGCTGCGGCCCTTGAGCGTCGCGCTCCCCGCTCCTTGGCACCTCAAGAGCCGGCACTCGGGGTCGACCGCAACTACGTCCTCGCCGCCGCCGGCCTTCTCGCCACCCTTGACGCGGATGTCGCGGCGCGCCTGCTGCAGCGGGAGCTGACCCCGGTCGCTACCTAGACAGGATGTCTACTCAGGGGTAGATACTGCGTCGTACCCAAGAGCGAAGATAAAGGATGATCCAGGCGGGAACCAGGGAATCAATGTTCAGAAAGCAGCCAAGAGAAAGCATCGTGCGGCTCTTCTACGCAGGGGACGTGCACGGCTCGCGCGTCTGCTGGAAGAAGTTCGTCAACGCCGCCGCGCACTATCCGGCCGACGCCCTGGTAATGGGGGGCGACCTGACCGGCAAGGCGTTGGTGCCGATAGTCCGCCACGGCGACGGCTCCTACACCGCCCGCGTGATCGGCGAGGAGCGGGTGGCCCGTACCGCCGAGGAGCTCGACCAGATGCAGCAGGCCGTCTCCACCAACGGGATGTACCCGCTGATCGTCGACGAGGAGGAAGCTCGCCGCCTCGAACAGGACGCAGGCCGTCGCGAGCGGGTCTTCGAGCAGGCGCTGCTCGACGAGCTGCGGCTCTGGGTGGAACTTGCCGACGAACGCCTCGCGGGCACCGACGCCCGCGCCTACGTGATCCCCGGCAACGACGACCCCTGGTCGATCGACGAGATCCTCGCCGGCGGCAGCAGCGTCGTCGCCTGCGACGAGCGGATCGAGATCGTCGGTCCCCACGAGATGCTCTCGTTCGGCTACTCGAACCGCACTCCCTGGAAGACTCCGCGCGAGCTCGACGAGGAGGAGATCTACGCTCGCCTGCGGCCTCTGGCTGAACAATTGGAAAAGCCCGAGCAGGCGATCTTCAACATCCACGTGCCGCCCTGGGAGAGCAGTCTCGACACCGCCTTCGAGGTCGACGAGGAGCTGTGCTACGTGACCAAAGGAGGCCGTCCGCATGAGGTGCCGACCGGCAGTCGTGCGGTGCGGCAACTGATCGAAGAGATGCAGCCCCTCCTCAGCCTCCACGGTCATATCCACGAGAGCAAAGGTGTGACGAAGATCGGTCGGACGGTTGCGATCAACCCGGGTTCGGATTACGGCAGCGGTCACCTCGACGGCTGCTTGGTGCACTTGGCGCCGGAACGTGTGGTCGGCCGCTACCTGGTGTCCGGCTAAGGGAAAACAGGGAAAGGGGGAGACGATGGCGGAAGTGGGGGAGAGAGCGGCACCGCAGGGCGGTTCGCCGGGGGTGTACGCAAGGAGGGCGACCGGGCTGGTGCGCGAAGTGTCGCCCTTCTCGACCTTTGTCTTCAACATGGCCGGGCAGCCGACCTCGGTCCTGCTTGCCACCTCGGTGTTCCTCGCCCTCGCCCTTTTCCCCGGCGGCTCGATCTGGCTGGGATTCGCGATGGCGCTGGGAGTGGCACTGGTGATCTCGGTCTGTTACGGCCTCTTCACCTCGGCGATCCCACGCAGCGGCGGCGACTACGTACTGGTCGGCCGGGTCACCCACCCGGTGATCGGCCTGGTGTCTTCCTTTTTGTGGACCTGGGGGGTGATCCTCTCGATCGCCTTCATCGCGCTGGCGTTCGTCACCGTCGGGCTCGGCCCGTCACTGACGGCAGTGGGGTTGGTCAGCGGCCACCACTCCCTTGTCACCGCCGGCAACGAACTCGCCACCAGCAAGGGCTGGCAGTTCGGCATCGGCACCGCCCTGATCCTCGGCTCGGCCGTACTCCTCGCCGGCGGCTGGCGCTGGACGACGCGGATCATGAACGGCTTTTGGCTGCTGATGATGCTCGGCCTGGGCACCGTGTTCCTCGTCCTGCTGTTCAAGAGCCACAGCGGCTTCATCCACAGCTTCAACCAGTTCGCCGGCTCGATCACCGGCGAAAAGGACACCTACAACTCGATCGTCGCCAACGCTCACAAGGAAGGGATCGACACCGACCCGGCGTTCAGCATGCACAACACCTGGCCGACCTGGGCGCTGATCTGCAGCCTGACGCTGTTCGCCTGGCTCTCGATCTACATCTCCGGCGAGGTGCGACGGGCTAGGGACACCACCCAGATCAAAGTCATGGCTGCCGCCAGCACGGTCCATGTGGCGATCGCCGTGGTCCTTGCCGCCCTCTTCTTCGCCACCTTCGGCCATGACTTTTTCGTCGCCGTCAACGGCCTCAGCGAATCGGAAAGCTACCCCTTCGCAGCGCCTCCGTACTACACCTTCCTGACCTCGATCGCAGGCGGCAGCACGCTGCTTTCGTGGTGGCTGCTGATCACCTTCGCGGCCGCCTTCCCGCTGCTGATGATCCCCAACATCACGATCGCCGTGCGCACCTTCTTCGCCTGGGCCCTCGACGGTTTGCTCCCGGCCCGGTTCTCGCAGGTGTCTTCGCGCACCCACGCGCCGCACTACGCGATCGGCCTCACCGTCATCCTCAGCATCGCTGTGCTCGGCTGGGCGGTGTGGAACAACCAAGGCTTCCAGGGCGTCCTTGTCGAGGCGGTCGCTGTGCAGCTGATCGCGATGATCCTGATCGGGATCTCGGCGTTGCTGCTTCCTTACCGCCGCCCCGAAGCCTGGCGATCCTCGGCTAGCACGCGGCGCATCTTCGGGCTCCCCCTGGTCAGCCTCTCCGGGGGGCTCCTCGCGGTCCTTCTGGCGGGAGTGTTCTTCGTCTACATGCATTTTGAAGAGCTGGGGATCGACAGGCCTCACTTCCTGCGAGACGTCGTGATCATCCTCGGTGCGTCTTTGTTGACCTTCTTCCTCGCTCGTGCCGCCCGCCTGCGCCAGGGCGTCGACGTTGACAAGCTCGCTTCGGAGATCCCCCCGGAGTGATGTCGGGGACGGACCTGGAGACGCTCGCCGATCCCGTTGCCGAGGGGCGACGGATCGCCGAAACCGCCGCCGAGCGAGGAGTCACGCTGCGGGTGCTCGGAGGCGTGGCGGTGGCGATGCTGTGCCCCAGCAGTCGCCGACCGCCGCTCGCCCGCGCCTATGCCGACATCGACCTTGCCACCACCAAGGCGGCCAAGGACCGGGTTGTGAGCCTGCTCGAGGAACTGGGCTACACGGGTGACAGGGAGTTCAACATGCTCCACGGCCACCGCCGCCTCTACTTCTGGGACGAGAGTGCACAGCGCCAGGTCGATGTCTTCGTCGACGAGGCGAACCTCTGTCACCGGATCGATCTCAAGCGCAGAATCGAGGCTGTGCCCCTGACCCTTTCTCTGGCCGACCTGACGGTGTTGAAGCTGCAGGTCGTAGAGACGAACGAGAAGGACTATCTGGATATCTGTGCGCTGTTCGCCGACCACGTGCTCACCGCCGACGACAGGGGGATCAACTCTAACCACATCACCGCTCTTGCCGCTGCTGACTGGGGGCTGTGGCGGACCCTGGGGATGGTGGCCGAGGCGAGTGAACGGTTTGCCCTGGATCTGCCCGACTTCCCGGCGGGCGAGGTTGTCGCCGAGAGGTTGCGACACCTGCGGGATGAGCTGGAAGCGGTCCCGAAGTCACGCGGCTGGAAGTTGCGAGCCCGGATCGGCGATCGCAAGCGTTGGTACGAGCTTCCCGAGGAGGTCCGTTGAAGTCAGTCTTGTCAGTTGCTTTGGATAGTCTCGCCCCTGTGAAGTCGCTGACCAATCGTCTTCGGAAGGGGCAAAAGTGACGCGGCCCCGACGCGGGGAGCCGCGCGCCAGGATCAAAATCCTCGAAGCGAGCCGGAAACTGTTCGCCCGCCGTGGATTTTCCGAGACCTCGATGGGCGATATCGCCCGGGCAGCGCAGGTCGCCAGGGCGACCGTCTACAACAACTTCGACGACAAGCAGGACATCCTCGCCGGGATCATCAAGGACTACATGATCGGCTACGCGGAGATCCCGCAGAAACTGCGCAAAAACGCCCGCTCCGGCCAGACCTCGTTCGAGCTGGTCGAGGAGATGGTCCGCGAGGCCCTCAGCTGGCGCGTGGCCAACGCCGACCTGCGGCCGATCGTCGCGGTCGCCCGCAACCTCCGCGGGTCGGGTTGGGAGGAGGCGAACAAAGCCGCTGACGACGCGATGCTGGGCTGGATCATGGCGGTGCACGCCGCCGATGATGCCGAGGGAATGATCCGCGACGGCATCGACCTCGAGTTCGGCGTCCGTGCCACCTACGCGATGATCGATTCGATCCTTGCCGACTTCCCGGTCTCCTCCGACGAGGAGGAGATCAACAGGGTCGCCCACCAGTTGGCGCTGCTCCACTGGCATTCGATCTGCTCGGTTCCTCCGGAGGAGGCGCCGCGCAGTCCGCTGGGTAGAAAGTCACCCGCCGACGCCTAGACAGGCTGTCCACTGTCGATAGTCTGAGTGGTGTGGCTGCATCAAAATATGTAACGAGTGACCTGCGGCACCTGATCCATCCGCTGACCGACCACTCGGTGCTGCCGCACACGGGTCCGCTGGTGATTTCCGAGGGCGAGGGTTGCGAGCTGGTGAGCGAGGACGGCCACCGGCTGATCGACGGCATGGCGGGCCTGTGGACGGTCAACCTCGGCCATGGCCGCCAGGAGCTGATCGAGGCCGCTGTGAAGCAGTTGCGCTCGCTGCCCTACGTCTCGACCTTCGGCGGCGTTTCCTCGCAACCGGCGATCGAGCTCGCCGAGAAGATCGCCGGGCTCGCCCCGCCCGGACTGAGCGGCGTCTTCTTCGTCTCCGGCGGCAGCGAGGCCAACGAGACCGCGATCAAGCTCGCGCGCCGGCACTGGGTCCGCCACGGCGAGCCTGACAAGTCGATCGTCCTCGCCCACGAACGCGGCTACCACGGACTCGCCGGCGTCACCACGACCGCCACCCGGCTGCGGCCCTACCACGGCGACTTCGGCGTCGGGGCGCCGGACGTCTTCGAGGTCCCGGCCCCCTACACCTACCGCTGCGCCGCCGGCACCCCCTGCGATCCCGACACTTGTGCGGTCTGCACCGGCGAGGCGCTCGAGCAGCGGATCGCCGAGCTCGGCGCCGAGCGGATCGCGGCGGTGATCGTCGAGCCGGTCTTCGGCTCCGGCGGGGTGATCGTGCCGCCGCCCGGCTACCTGCGGCGCCTGCGGGAGATCTGCGACCGTCACCGGCTGCTGCTGATCGTGGACGAGGTGATCACCGGCTTCGGGCGGACCGGCACCTGGTTCGCCTGCGAGCAGGAAGAGGTGGCGCCGGACCTGCTCACCTTCGCCAAGGGCGTCACCAGCGGCTACGTCCCGCTCGGCGGCGTGATCGTCGCCGACGACCTCTGGGACGAGCTGCGCGAGCCCGGCGAGCAGCCGGGGATCCTGATGCACGGCTTCACCCACTCGGGCCACCCGGTCGCCTGCGCCGTGGCCCTGGCGAACATCGCGACGATCGAGCGCGAGGATCTGCTGGCGCGGGTGCGGGAGCTGAGCGAGGTGACCGCGCGGCTGGTCGCACCGCTGCGCGACGACCCGGAAGTGGGGGAGGTGAGGCAGGCGGGTCTGATGGTGGGGATCGAGCTGGTCGCCGACAAGGCGACCCGGGAGCCTTGGCCGGTCGCGGCCGGCCGGGGGCGCCGCGCCGCCGCCGAGGCCCGCGGGCGCGGCCTCCTCACCCGCGGCCTCCTCGACGACATCCTTTGCCTGGCGCCGCCGTTCATGGTCTCCGAGGTGCTGCTGGGGCGGGCGGTGGAGATCCTCGCGGAGAGCATCGAGGCCACCCGGGACCTCCACCGCCGGCCCCTCTAGGCAGCGGCTATTCGAGGTACTTTTCCGCCTGTTCCTTCGCTTCTTCGGCGCCCTTTTCCGCCTGGGCCTTGCCTTCTTCGATGCCCTTTTCAGCTTCCTTGCGGGCTTCTTCGACCTTCTTCTTGGTCTTGCTGTCGAGGTTCTTTTCGACTTCTTCCTTGGCTTCTTCGAGGCCCTTTTCGGCCTTCTTCGTCCCTTCCTGGACGGCTTCTTCGGCCTTCTTGGTGCCTTCTTCGACCTGCTGCTTCGCCTGTTCCTTGATGGAGTTGCTTTCGTCGCTGCTGCTGCCGCAGCCGGACCAGACGACGCCGCCGGCACCGATCGCGAGGACGGCGAGGAGCGGACCGATGGCATGCAGTTTCTTCGTCATGTGAAGTGCTCCCTGATCGTTTGCTGATTACGGTGGGCAGCTAATCAGTTAACGCACGCGGCAGACTTTTTCCAGCGTCGATTCGATCTGGGCGTGCCCTTCGAAGCCGAACCTGGCCTTGGCGAACGGGAAGGGAACCGCGTTGAAGCCGGGCGGGGCTGCGCAGGAGGCCGAGAGGTAGCTGCGGCGCTTGCCGCCGAAGCTCCAGCGGCGCCCGAGCGAAAGGTCGATGTGCGTGATCGAGCCGAAGCCGTTCGCCAGCTTCGGGATCCGCGCCCGCAGCACCGTCCCGAATTCCCCGTCCCGCAGGTGGCCGATCCGTAGCGGCACGACGAGCGTGAAGCGCACCGGGACACCGCCGAAGAAGTGGAGCAGCAGCGCCGGCTTGCCCGAGCGGCGGCCGTTGAAGGCGACGATCCTGCCCTTGGCGGTCACCGGCTTGATGGTGCCGAGGGCGATGTCGGCGGTGAAGCTGCCGCCGCCGACGAGAGCGTTGCCGCAGCGCGTCTTCGCTTCGGTCGTGCTGGTCGACTGCAGCCGCGATGCCGAGCAGGACGGCAGGCCCCTGGTGTAGAGCTGCCCGTTGCGGTTCAGCTCCACTTCCAGCCGGTTCAGCGGCGGCGGGTGGCTGCCGTCGGTGGTGGCGACCGAGCCGCTGATTGCGATCTTGACCGGCGCGGGGTGCTGCCGGGGAAGGACGTGGGGGGCGAAGTCGGCGTCGAACTTGATGCGGAGGCCGCCACTCTGCAGGACTTCGGCCTCGGCGGCGCCGGCGCCGCCGATCGCGAGCGCGGCGAAGAGGGCGAATATGGCGAGCCGGCGTCTCATCCTCGAGCCGAGTCTAGGTCTTCGCCGCGGCTGCCCGCCTCAGTCGTCGTCGGCGTCGCCGAGGTGCGTCACCCGTTCGGCTCGCTGCCGGACTTCTTCGCTTGCCTCGCGGGTCGCCGCGAATGCCTCCTCACGCGCCGCCGCCAGCCCCTGGCTGGGCTTGCCGCCGACGACGTCGCGGAAGGCGTTCTTGAAGCGCTCGCTGCGGCGGTCGGCCGGAAAGCGGGCGACCGATCGCTCCTGCTTCTTCGGCCGCCGCTCGCCGTATCGCCGCCGCGCCCAGGCCGAGTCGGGCTTGCCGAGCCGGCAGGCCCCGTAGAGGGCGACCGGGAAGACGAAGAAGCCGACGCTGCCGTGCAGGACCCGGCCCTTGAGGAAGCAGACCGCGACCAGGGCGAAGACGATCGCGGCGCTGACGACGCTGCCCAGCACCGCCTGGGCCGAGCCGTCTTCGATCGTCAGCGGCGTGAAGCCGACCAGCACCAGCATCATCCCGGCGGCGGCGATCACGGTCGCGTCGATCGACTTCCGTCCCTCCTCGGCCCAGTAGACATCGTCGAGGTAGACCCAGAGGGCGAACTCGTCGATCGTCAGGCCGGCGCCGATGCCGAAGAAGAGGGCGCAGATCTCAGTCCAGGGCGTGTGGCCGAAAGCGAGGAAGCCGCCCGCTCCGGCGACCATCATCGTCACGATCCCGAAGACCAGGTGGTGGAGGTGGACGCCGCTGTCGCTGACGATGCTCCCCGGCCACCACGGCACCTTCGGGCTGCGCTGCAGCCGCGTGCTCATGCGGATGAAGGCGAAGGAGCCGATGAAGCCGACGAGGACCAGGAACAGCCCCTGCTCGTCGTGCTTTTCGAGCTTGCCCCAGAAGTCGGCGAGGATCGAGGCGGTGATCATGCCGGCACCGGCGCCGCGTGCAGGGGCGGCGACTCACCCTCCTTGCGGGCGATCAGTTGGACCGTGAGCAGGACCGCGGCGACAGCGAAGACCGGCGAGAGCACCGCGTTGGACAGCGCCTCGGCCATCCAGGTGGCGACGAAGGTGTCGCCGAGCTCGTGGTGGACGAGGGCGGCGAGGCCGCCGCCGATCGCGTCGCCGGCGACCTCGATCGGGAGCAGGACCCAGAGGACCAGCCAGAAGCTGCCGCGGACCAGCTGGAAGCTGCGGCGCAGCGCCCCCACGGCCGAGCGCTCCTCGATCTCGACGATCGGGCCGGCCAGGCCGAGGAAGACGAAGGCGAGGAGTCCCGCCAGGAGGCCGAGCAGGAGCCCGGCCGCGACGATCGCGACGAAGGCGACGTCGACGACGACGAGCCGGCCGTACTTGATCCGGCCGGCGATCTGGCGCGGCCCGGGCGGGCCCTCGCCGTGCGGGTGGGTGAGCGAGATCGCGATCGCGCCGCTGAAAAAGATCTCGCCGAGCAGGCCGGTCATCGTCACCGCGCCGACCGCCAGCACCAGCGCCGCGATCTCGATCCCGCTGGTCAGGTCGAGGGAGTCGACGTCGACCTGGAGGCTGAGGGCGTCGAGCAGCCCCAGCGGCACGAAGACCAGCGCGGCGAAGACCAGCAAGGAGGGCATCCAGCCCCAATAGGTGCGCCAGATGTCGGCGTAGGTGGCGGCGAGCCGGCGGCCGAAGCTCATCAACGGCGTCCGCGCCGACCGCTGGGGCGGCGGCCCCGTGCCTCGAGCTTCGACTGACTCGACTCCGAGGCCGGCACCCGCTTCAGGTTGCCGAGCTCCGGGATCAGGATCTCTTCGGCGCAGCGGCGGTGCCAGTGGTGGTGGTCTGTGCCGCCGAGCCGGCGGACGAACTGGACGACGGTGTGCTCCTCGCCGACCGGGATCTCTCCGTGGCAGCCGGGGCAGCGGTAGAGCTTGCGGGAGATGCCGCGGATCAGGTAGACCTCGTCGCCCTCTTCGTTGATGCCGGTGAGGCTCCAGCGGATGCTCGGCTGTCCCTCGAACTGGTTCATCGGCGTCTTGACATCCAAGCGAAGCCGGCGGCCATCCCGAGGTTGGCGACCCCGGCAAGTTGCAGGCCGAGCTTCGCTCCCGGGCGGGTGACGGCGGGGGAGGCGGACCAGAGGGCGTCGGTGGCGATCTCGGTTCCGCGCAGCCAGGCCAGGGACTGCCAGTCGGCCGGCCGGCCGCGCCGGTCGGCGACCAGGTGGGCGGCGGCGAAGGTCAGCCAGATCGGCCCGCAGCGGCGGAAGAGGTGCTTCGCGTCCGGCGAGGGCTCGTCGTGGCCGAGCACCTTCAGGGTCGCTGCCGGGGCCGCGATCGCAGCGGTGCCGAGCACCAGGTCGAAGGCGATCATGTTGCGGTTGAGGAGGCGCAGGGCCTCTTCGAAGGTCATCGCCCGACAAATCCAACCAGAAGCTGGAAGGGAAAGGGTGAGGTTCGGCGAAATGGACCGCCGTGACCAAGACCGCGACGAAGTCCCCACAACTCAAAAGCCTTTCCGACTACATCCAGGAGCGTTTCGACGAGTTCTCGCGCTCCCAGAAAGACGTCGCCCGCTACATCGTCGACCACCTCGACGAGGCTGCTTTCCTCACCGCCGAGGAGCTGGCCCGGAGAGCGAGCACCTCGTCATCGACGGTGGTGCGCTTCTCCCAGGCCCTCGGCTTCGAGGGCTACCCCGAGCTCCAGCAGGCGGCGATCGAGGAGTACCGGACGACGATCGCCGCGGCGGGGGCCAACGGCGGCGCCCTCTTCTCCTTCGATCACTCCGAGATGGAGGGATCGCTCAGCGCCGACTACTCGAACCTCGAGGAAACCGCGCGCAAGCTGACGCCGGATCAGGTGGACGCCTCGGTCGCGGCGCTGGCCGAAGCGCAGCGGATCGTCATCGTCGGCGTCGACCAGATGGCCTTCTTCGCCAGCTACCTGCGTCACACCCTCAGCCTGCTCGACATCCGCGCCGAAATCGTCGCTTCGACCGGCGGCGAGTCGTTGCAGCGGCTCGGGCGGATCGACGAGAGCACCCTCGTGATCACCCTTTCCGCCGGTCGCGCCCACCCGCTGCTGCTGCGGGCGATGAAGCTGGCGCTGCACCGCGGCGCCCGCACCCTGGCGATCTCCGACGCGACGATGTCGGAGGTCGGGGAGCACGCCGAGCTGACCCTCTACTTCTCCTCCAACAGCCCCAGCTTCACCCGTTCGCACACGGCGCTGATGGCCCTGATCCAGGGTTTGGCCCACGGCCTCTACGCCCGCGACGAAGCCGCGCACAAAGACCGCATCCGCGCGTACAAACTGAAGTAGGCGTTTGCGCCGCAGAGGCGCTGCGGTCCCCGGCGCCCGGTATGTAATCTGGCCGGGATGACTGAGCGCGCGACGTTTCGACTGAAGACCGGCCTGGCGGAGATGTTGAAAGGCGGGGTGATCATGGACGTGGTCACGCCGGAGGAGGCGAAGCTCGCTGAGGAGGCGGGCGCCGTCGCGGTGATGGCGTTGGAACGCGTCCCGTCCGACATCCGCGCCCACGGCGGCGTCGCCCGCATGTCCGACCCTTCGATGATCAAAGGGATCCAGGAGGCGGTCTCGATCCCGGTGATGGCGAAGGCGCGGATCGGCCACTTCGCCGAGGCGCAGGTCCTGCAGGCGCTCGAAGTCGACTACATCGACGAGTCCGAGGTGCTGACGCCCGCCGACGAGACGAACCACATCGACAAGCTGGCCTTCGAGGTGCCGTTCGTCTGCGGCGCCACCAACCTCGGCGAGGCGCTGCGGCGGCTCGGCGAGGGGGCGGCGATGATCCGCTCCAAGGGCGAGGCCGGGACCGGCAACGTGGTCGAGGCGGTCCGCCACATGCGCGAGATCACCTCCGGCATCAAGCGGCTGGCGCAGCTGCGCCCGGAGGAGCTGGCGGCGGCGGCGAAAGAACACCAGGCGCCGCTGGAAGTCGTCCAGGAGGTCGCCGCCGCGGGTCGGCTGCCGGTACCGCTGTTCTGCGCGGGCGGCATCGCGACGCCGGCCGACGCGGCGCTGATGATGCAGCTCGGCGCCGAGGGCAACTTCGTCGGCTCGGGGATCTTCAAAAGCTCAGACCCCGAGCGCCGGGCGCGGGCGATCGTCGAGGCGACGACGCACTACCAGGACCCGGAACGGGTGGCCGCTGCTTCCACCGGCCTCGGCGAGGCGATGCCGGGCCTGGAGATCGCCGGGCTCGCTGCGGAGGACGCCCTGTTGCAGCACCGCGGAGCGTAGGTGCCCGGCCTCAAGGTCGGAGTACTCGCTCTCCAGGGCGATTTCGAGGCCCACGCGAAGACCCTGCGCGGGCTCGGCGCCGAACCGCGCGAGGTGCGGACGCCCGCGGACATGAAGGATCTCGACGCCCTCGTGGTTCCCGGAGGCGAGAGCACGACGATCGGCAAGATGATCGAGTCGGCTGAGCTGGAGCCGCCGCTGCGCGCGCATCACCAGGCGGGTAGACCGATCCTCGGCACCTGTGCCGGGTTGATCGTCTGCGACGCCGAGCACCTCGGCTTCCTCGACGCGACCGCGAAGCGCAACGCCTTCGGCCGGCAGCTGCAGAGCTTCGAGGCCGACCTCGAGGTCGAGGGTGCCGGCGACGAGCCGCTGCGCGCGGTCTTCATCCGCGCTCCCTGGGTGGAGCGGCACGGGCCGGGGGTCGAGGTGCTGGCTTCATACGAAGGGCATCCGGTGGCGATAAGGGACGGGAACGTGCTGGCCTGCGCCTTCCATCCAGAGCTGACCGACGACCCGCGCTTCCACGCGATCTTCATGGCAATGGCAACCGCCGCCCGCGAACGGGCGGGGGAGGAGGCGAAGGCATGAGCGGCGGCGACCCGAGGGTCCAGAACCTGGCGAAGATCCTGGTCGGCTACTCGACCGAAGTGAAGGAGGGCGACGTCGTCTCGATCGACGGTGAGAGCGCCGCGGCGCCGCTGCTGCTGGCGGTCTACGAAGAGGTGCTGAAGGCCGGCGGCAACCCGATGCTGAACGTCGCCTTGGAGGGCCAGGTGGCGGCCTACTTCAAGCAGGCGACCGACAAGCAGCTGGAATGGATCTCTCCTTACGCGGAGTGGATGGTCGACAACGCCGACGTGCGGATCGCGGTCGGCGCCAGCACCAACACCCGCGAGCTCTCCGGGGTGCCGCCGGAGCGCCAGACCCTGCGCCAGTCGGTCACCGGCGACCTGATGACCCGGGCGATGAAGCGCAGCGCCGAAGGCGACTTCCGCTGGGTCTACACGCTCTATCCCACCAGCGCCTACGCCTCCGAGGCGGAGATGAGCCTGGCCGACTACGAAGACTTCTACTACGGCGCCTGTCTGGCGACCGACTCCGAGCCGCTGACCGCCTGGCAGCGCGCGTCAGACGAGACGCGGCGGCTGGCCGACTGGATCCAGGGCCATGAGGAGGTGCGGGTGACCGCGCCGGGCACCGACATCAAGCTCGGCATCGCGGGCCGCGAGTTCATCCCCTGCGTCGGCGACAACAACATGCCCGACGGCGAGTTCTTCACCGGTCCGGTCGAGGATTCGGTCGAGGGCGAAGTCAGCTTCCACCTGCCGGCGGTGATCGGCGGGCGCGAGGTGGCCGGGGTGATGCTGCGCTTCGAAGCCGGCCGCGTGGTCGATGCCTCGGCCGAGCGCGGCGAGGAGTACCTGCTGAAGCTGCTCGACACCGACGATGGTGCGAAGACCCTCGGCGAGCTCGGGATCGGCACCAACTACGGGATCGACAAAGGCACCCGCGAGGTCCTGCTCGACGAGAAGATCGGCGGCACCGTCCACATGGCGGTCGGCGCCAGCTACCCGGAGTCCGGCGGCGAGAACGAGTCCTCGGTCCACACCGACCTCGTCTGCGACCTCCGCCTTGGAGGAAAACTAGAAGTCGACGGCGTGGTGATGCAGGAAGACGGAAAGTTCGTCGTCTAGGTCTGGGTGACGAGGGCGACGATCGTTCCGAGGAAGCCGACCAGCATCGTTCCGATCAATCCCCAGGTGAGCTGCATGAGATTGCGATTCATCACCGCAATCTCGCCTCGCAGCCCTTGCATCTCGCTCCGCACAGCACGGAATTCCTCCCGCATTTCCCTGAACCCGTCGTCGACCTTCTTGTTGAGATCGTCGAGGCGCTCGTCGCTCCAGGCTTCTCTCGCCATTACGGCCATGTAAGCACCGTACAGAGCAAGGTGCAACGTTTGGTGCGCGAAACTTAAAAGTTTCGCAACAACTCTCGCGCGGAACTGGAACTACTGGTTCGGGATCGGCGAGCCGGCCCAGAGGAAGAACCAGACCGTCAGAGCCAGCATCGCCAACATCACCGAGGCCATCAGCACCGCCTCGACCACCGTCACCGAGCTGCGCATCGGCGCCGTGTCGCGCATGCTTTTCAGCCAGCCGGGCCGGATGGGTTCCAGCCGGTTGGTGCCGGTGATGCGGATGTAGAGGTTGTTGAGGCGGCCGATCAGCCAAGCGACGAAGAGGATCGAGGCGACGACGCCGATCGCGACGATCGCGTAGGGGCCGCCGCTCGGGAACTGCGTCTCCGACAGCTTCGAGGCGATGTAGACCCAGCTCAGCGGGATCGCCGTCCAGAGCGAGAAGGCGGCCAGTAGCATGGCGAGGAAGACGAAGCCGGCGGCCACGCCTCGGCCCGCTCGCTGGGTTCTCGTCATCGTCGACATGGGGTGTTCATAGAATGGCAGGCGATGTCCGGGCATTCCAAGTGGCACTCGATCAAACACAAGAAGGGCGCCGCCGACGCGAAACGCGGCAAGCTCTTCAGCAAGCTGGCGCGGGCGATCACCGTCGCCGCGCGTGACGGCGGCGGCGACGTCGACCACAACCCGACCCTGGCGACCGCGGTCCAGAAGGCCAAAGACGCCTCGATGCCGAAGGACAAAATCCAGAAGGCGATCGACGTCGGCACCGGCGCCGGCTCCGACGGCGCGGCAATCGAAAGGGTCCTCTACGAGGGCTACGGCCCGGCCGGTGTCGCCGTCCTGGTCGAGGCGCTGACCGACAACCGCAACCGCGCCAGCGCCGAGATCCGGCATGCCTTCTCCAAACACGGCGGCAACCTCGGCGAGCCCGGCTCGGTCGCCTGGATCTTCGAGCGCAAGGGGTCGATCGTCGTCGACGGCGGCCGCTACGGCGAGGACGACCTGATCGGGGCGATCGACGCCGGGGCCGAGGACGTACAGGTCGACGAGGACAAGCTGCGGGTCGTCTGCGACCCCGCCGACCTCACCGCCGTCAAGCAGTCGCTGGAAGGCGAAGGGATCGAGATCGAATCGGCCGGGCTGGCGATCGAACCGAAAAGCAGCGTCGAGCTCAAAGGCCACGACGCCGAACGCCTGCTCAAGCTCCTCGACGCGCTCGACGAGCAGGACGACGTCGACGAAGTCTTCGCCAACTTCGATATCCCGGCCGACGTCTTAGAGCAGTTGGCGGCCTAGGGCCGCCGAGTGTCCCCCTCCGGACACCACTCGCCAATGGCTCGTGGTTGAGTGTCCTGAGGGGGACACCCGGCCGCCCTTCCCGCTGTCGGAGGAAGGCATCCGATGGGGTTCACAGAATCCCTCCCCTATGCAAGTTGTGATGGGAATCGATCCTGGGGCGGCGAATCTTGGTTTTGGAATCGTTCGGGTTGAGGGCGCCCACATGGTGGCTCTTGACGGGGGCGTGGTGGAGACGACGCCGGATCTGCCGATGGAGCGGCGGTTGGCGCGGATCCATGGCGCGCTGCGGGAGCTGATCTCCTGGCACGAGCCGAAGGCGATGGCGATCGAGGAGGTCTACTTCGGCAAGAACGTGCGCTCGGCGATGGCCGTCGGCCAGGCGAGCGGGGTGGCGATGCTGGCCGCGGCCGAGCACGGCGTCGGCTGCTTCTCCTACACGCCGCAGGCGATCAAGATGGCGGTCTGCGGCTCCGGCGCCGCCGACAAGCGCCAGGTGCAGAAGATGGTCGGGACCCTGCTGAGACTGCCCGAGCCGCCTTCGCCCGACCACGCCGCCGACGCTCTCGCGGTTGCGATCTGCCACGGCGGCACCGCCGCCCGCCGCGAGGCGGTTGCCGTCGTCGAGGAAGCCGCTGCTCAGCGCGGGGAGCGGGTCGCCGGATGATCGCCGCGGTCCGCGGAGAGGTGATGGTGCGCCGCCCCGACCACGTCGTCATCGACGCCGGCGGCGTCGGCTACCGCCTCGCGGTGTCCTCCGAGACCCTGAAGGCGGTTCCGGCGGCGGGCAGCGACGCCTTTCTCCACGCCGAGCTGGTCGCTCGCGAGGACTCGCTCTCGCTCTACGGCTTCTCCTCCGAGGAGGAGCGCGATCTCTTCCGGCTCCTGACCACGGTCAGCGGCGTCGGCCCGAAAGTCGCGATCGCCACCCTCTCGGGCGGCAGCACGCGCGATCTTCTGCGCGCGATCGCCGCCGGCGACGCCAAACGCTTCCAGGCGGTGCCCGGGATCGGCAAGCGGACTGCGGAGCGGATCATCGTCGAGCTGCGCGAGAAGGTGGCGGGCGCGCTGGAGGAAGAGGTCGCGGTCGTCGGCGGCGACGCCGGCCCCCGGGCGCTTGCCCGCGACGGCCTCGTCAACCTCGGCTACGCGCCGCTCGAGGCCGAGCAGCTGCTGGACGGGGTGGAGGGCGAGGATCCGCAGGAGCTCGTCGCCGTCGCCCTGCGCAAGGCCGCGGCTGCGAGGAACGCCGCGTGAGCGGACCGCCCGACATCGGCGGCAGCCGCATCCGCACCCCCGGTCTCGACGGCGATCCGGTGCCGGTCGACGCCGAGGTCAAGGTGCACGACGCCCGGGCGGAGGCTCCCGACGAGGAGCTTGACCGTTCGCTGCGGCCGCCGACCCTGGCCGACTTCGTCAACCAGCGGCAGGTGACCGAGCAGCTGGCGATCTTCATCGAGGCGGCGAAGAAGCGGGGAGAGGCACTCGACCACGTCCTCCTCGCCGGCCCTCCCGGCCTCGGCAAGACCTCGCTCGCCCACATCGTCGCCGCCGAGCTCGGGGTGCCGATGGTCCAGACGGCCGGCCCGGCGCTTGAGCGCAAGGCCGACGTCGCCTCCTTCCTCACCTCGCTGGAGCCGGGTAGCGTCTTCTTCATCGACGAGATCCACCGCCTCGGGCGGGCGGTCGAGGAGACGCTCTACCCGGCGATGGAGGACGGCGAGCTGCCGGTGGTCCTGGGGCAGGGAGCGGGGGCGCGGACGGTGACCCTGCCGCTGCCTGACTTCACCCTGGTCGGCGCCACTACCCGCTCGGGACTGCTGACGACGCCGCTGCGCGACCGCTTCGGCGTCTCCCACCGCCTCGAGTACTACGAGCCCGATGACCTTGCCCTGATCGTCGGGCGCTCGGCCGGGATCCTCGGCGTCGACGTCGACGCCGGCGGAGCGACGACGATCGCCGCCCGCTCGCGGGGCACCCCGCGGGTCGCCAACCGCCTGCTGAAGCGGGTCCGAGACTTCGCCGAGGTCAAGGGCAGCGGTCGGATCGGGACCGAGGTCGCGACGGCGGCGCTGGCGATGCTCGAGGTCGACGAGGGCGGCCTCGATCGCAGCGATCGCGCCCTGCTGGAGACGATCGCCTCCAAGTTCGGCGGTGGCCCGGTCGGCCTCTCGACCCTGGCGATCGCGATCGGCGAGGAGCAGGACACGATCGAGGACGTGCTCGAGCCCTACCTCCTGCAGCAAGGGCTGTTGAAGCGGACGCCGCGCGGTCGGGTCCTCACCCAGCGCGCCTACGACCATCTCGGCATCCCCGCCCCCGAAGGCCCTGTCGGCCTCTTCTAAGTCGGGCGAATCCGGATCGAGACCCGATCATCTAGCCTGTCGCCTATGCCGTTTTTCATCTGTCCGAATTGCGGACACCGGGAGGTGAGCGGGGAGCGGACCGCAGGGTTCAGCACCCGTCCCAAGGGCTGCTCGAAATGCGGCTTCGGCTTTGTCTTCGAATTACTCGACGATTATTATCCGGCTCCTAATGCTGCCTTTTTCGTCTGCGACAAGCAGGAACGCGTGATCGACGCCGGCAAAGGCAGCTTCGAGCTGACCGGTCTGACCGACGAGGACGTGATCGGTCGCCCGGTGCGCGAGGTCCTCGGGCTCGACTGGATCGATCAGGGGGACGGCGGCGAGACCGCCGACACCGATAACGACGGCACCACCGACCCGATCGAGACCTCGCTGGAGTGGGGAGTGCGCTCGCTCGGCAAGCGGGTCGCGGTAAACGCGGAGGGCGACCTGCCGGCGCGCGCGGTCGCCGACGTGTTCCCGGCCTACGACGACGACGGCGGCCTGCTCCTCGTCCTCACGCCGGAGGGCTAGACCGATGGGAACCGGCCGCCGCTACCTCTTCATCCTGCTGTTCGTCGTCGGCCTGGTCGCCGTCTCGGCGTTGGTGATCGCGACCAAGCAGACCAAGCTCGGCCTCGACCTCCAGGGCGGCCTCGAGCTGGTCTACCAGGGGCAGGCGACCGGCGCCGGGACCGAAGTCACCGGCGAAGACATCGACGACTCGATCTCGATCATCGAACAGCGGATCAACAAGCTCGGCGTCTCCGAGCCCGAAGTCGCCCGTCTGGGGACCGACGAGATCACCGTCAGCCTGCCGGGCATCACCGACGCCAACCGCGCCGCCGAACAGGTCGGCAGCACCGCCCAGCTCTACTACTACGACTGGGAGCCGAACCTGATCGGTCCGGAGAAGGCGATCGGCGGCTCACCCGGTCGCGAACCGCCGGAAGGGCCGCGCAAAGCCTCCGAAAAACGCTGGGAAGAAGCCGGTCGCAACGTCACCAGCAAAGACAACAAACAGCTGATCTACGCCGGCGCCTACCCCACCGCCTACGACGCGGCGCAGGTCGCCGCCGAACAAGAACCGGCTGAAGACTGCAGCGAATGCTCGGTCGCCAAACCGCGCTACTACCTCTTCGGGAAAGCCGAGCCGCACGAACTGATCGCCGGCCCGGAGCTGGCGAAAAAGGACCTCTACATCAGCCCGACGGGGAAGAAACGGCCGAAAGACGGGATCGTGGTCGAAGTCCCTGCGGGCACGATCCTGGTCTCCGAATTCCCCACCGACGAAGAAGGCAAGCTCGACGAAACCGCCGACCCCGGCTGGTTCGCGCTGAAGGACAAACCGGCGCTGAGCGGCAACGAAATCACCAATCCCGAACAGTCCTACGGTCCGAACAACGAACCGATCGTCAACTTCGAATTCACCAGCAGCGGCCGGGAGGCGTTCCAGGAAGTAACCCGCCAGATCGCCCAGCGCGGGCAAGCCTCGGCGATCGGCCCGGTCGGCGCCGAAGAAGCGGCCGCCCTCTCCGGCCACTTCGCCGTCGTCCTCGACAACGAAGTGAAGACCCGGCCGATCATCAACTTCGCCGAAAACCCGGACGGCATCGACGGCCGCACCGGGGCGCAGATCTCAGGTGGCTTCAGCAGCGTCCAGGACGCCCAGGACCTGGCGACTACCCTGCAGATCGGCGCCCTGCCGATCAACCTGAAGCTGATCAGCGAGACCCAGGTCTCGGCGACCCTCGGCAGCCAGGCGCTCCACGATGGGATCAAAGCCGGGATCATCGGCCTCAGCCTCGTCGTCATCTTCCTGCTCCTCTACTACCGCTTCCTCGGCCTCGTCGCCTCGATCGCGCTCGGCGCCTACGGGGTGATCTTCTTCGCCCTGATCAAACTGATCCCGATCACCCTGACGCTTCCGGGGATCGCGGGCCTGGTGCTGACGATCGGCGTCGCCGCCGACTCCAACATCGTCATCTTCGAGCGGATAAAGGAGGAGGTGCGGGCCGGGCGCTCGATGGCGAGCGCGATCAGCGCCGGCTACAAACGCGGGATCAGCACGATCATCGACGCCAACGTCGTCACCCTGCTGACCGCCTTCATCCTCTTCGTGCTCGCCACGGCGGGGGTCAAGGGATTCGCCTTCACCCTCGGCGTCGGCACGATCGTCTCGCTGCTGACCGCCGTCGTCTTCACCCAGGCGCTGCTCGGCAGCATGAGCCGCTCGCGGCTGCTGCGTTCGCCGGCCGCGCTCGGCGCCGGCGGCGAGGGCAGACGCTGGCACTTCGACTTCATGGGGGCGAGCCGCTGGTTCTTCTCGATCTCCGGCGTGATCCTGCTGATCGGCGGCTTCGCGCTGGCGACCAAGCAGCTCAACTTCGGGATCGACTTCGAGTCCGGCACCCGGATCACCGTGGCGCTGCAGAAGTCGACCGACGAGGAAGGCGTGCGCGAAACCCTCGACGGGGCCGGGATCAGCGGCGAGGAGGTCCAGCAGGTCAGCGACCCGAACTTCGGCGACAACGTCTTCCAGATCCAGTCCCACCAGCTCGAACCCGGCGAGGTACAGAACGCTCAGTCGGCCCTGATCTCCGAGTACGGGATCGTCAACAACGGCTTCGAAAGCACCAGTGTCGGGCCGACCTTCGGCGAACAGGTGGCCAACAACGCGCTAAAGGCGCTGATCTTCTCGCTGCTGGTGATCTGCGGTTACGTCGCCCTGCGGTTCGACCCGAAGTTCGCGGTGCCGGTGCTGATCGCGATCTTCCACGACATCCTGATCACCGGCGGCGTCTATTCCCTGACCGGAAAAGAGGTGAACAGCGGAACGGTCGCCGCTTTCCTCACGATCTTGGGCTACTCGATCTACGACACGATCATCGTCTTCGACCGGATCCGCGAGAACGTGCCGCGGATGCCGCGGGCCGCCTTCTCGCAGATCGTCAACCGCTCGATGAGCGAGGTGCTGACCAGGTCGCTGGCGACCAGCTTCTCGACCCTCCTCGCGGTCGGCTCGCTGCTGGTCTTCGGCGGCGCCACCCTGCAGGACTTCGCCTTCGCGATGCTGGTCGGGATCGCCTCGGGAACCTACTCGTCGATCTTCATCGCCTCGCCGGTGCTGACCGCCTGGAAGGAACGCGAGCCCGGCTTCATCCGTCGCCGCTTGCGGATTCAGGAAGTCGAGGGCGGCCAGGTGCCTGCCTACGCCGACGACATCGAGATGGCGAAACTCGGCCGTGACGATGAACCCGAAGCGGCTGCTGCCGTCGCTGCGGAGGAACCGGCTGCGGAGGCTGCGCCCGGAGCGGTGGCGACGGCCGAGCGGCCGAGTGATGGAGGCGGGAACGGCGCCGGCTCCCTCACCAACGGCGACACCGAGGCGGCCGCGGCTGCCTCGGCGGAGCGGCGCAAACGGAACGCAGAGCGCAAAGCGCGGCGGCAGGCCCGCCGCAAGCACGGGAGGCGGTAGCCGATGGCCCTGGTCGTCTTCTTCATCATGGGCATCGCCCTCTGGCACTTCACCGTCTTCCTGCCCGACCGCTTCTGGCAGGGGATCGTCGGCGCTTTCCTCGGAGCCGTCCTGGGCTCGATCATCTTCGGGCTGATCGTGCAGGAGGTGAGCGGCAAAAGCCTCGGCGACACCGATCTCTCGACGGCGCTGATCGCCGTCCCGGGGACCCTGATCGGCCTGGCGATCGTCTACGTGATCGGCATGCGCAGCGAACAGCACGCCGCCTGAGCACCGCCTTTTCCGCCCAACTTGGGACTGCGACGCTCGGCTTTGCCGCCGCCGCGCTTCCTAGCCTGGAAACGTGCCGGAAACCATCAACGCCTTTGCCGTAGAGCCGTACTCCTACGCCGAGGCCCGCGCCCTCAGCGAGGAGCTCGGGTTGAGCGAGCCGATCGCCGTCACCCTGGTCAGGCGCGGTTACCGCACGCCCGAGCAGGCGCGGGCCTTCCTCGCGGCCGACGAATCGCACCCGCCGTCGGCTTTTGCCGGGATGGAGCTGGTGGTCGAGCGGGTGCGGGCGGCGATCGCCGCGGGCCGGCGGATCACCGTCCACGGTGACTTCGACGTCGACGGGGTCTGCGCTACCGCAGTGATGGTGGGCACGCTGCGGGAGCTCGGGGCCGAGGTCGACTGGTTCATTCCCAACCGGATCGAGGACGGCTACGGGCTGAGCAGTGACAACGTCAGGCGCCTGGCCGAGCGGGGGACGCAGCTGCTGCTGACCGTCGATTGCGGGATTACGTGTGCGGGCGAGGTGGCGTTGGCTAAGGAGCTTGGGGTCGAGGTGATCGTCACCGATCACCATCAGCCTAAGAAGGAGCTGCCGGACTGTCCGATTCTGCATCCGGAAGTCTGTGGCTATCCCTTTAAATCTCTTTGCGGAACTGCGGTGGCTTGGAAGTTGGCTCTTGCGTTGGGGGGAACGGGGGAGGGCCTCGGCGGGCAACAGCGGGGAGGGCCCGGCGAGTCCCTCCCCCGTTCCCTTAAAGGCGCCGAGGTCGATCTTGATCTGGTGGCGCTGGCTACGGTGGCTGATGTGGTGCCGCTGGTGGGGGAGAACCGGGCGCTTGTGCGGAAGGGGCTGGCTGAGATCCGGCGGGCTCAGCGGCCGGGAATTCGCGCTCTGTTGGAGGCTTCGAAATGCGATCCCGAGCGGCTGGACGAGGGGGATCTCGGGTTCCGGCTGGCGCCGCGGATCAATGCTGCGGGTCGTTTGTATCGGGCTGATGCGGGGGTGGAGCTCTTTTTGACGGAGGACCCGGAGCGGGCGGCGGCTATTGCTGAGGAGCTGGGCCGGGCTAACTCGGAGCGGCGAGCTACTGAGCGGGAGGTCGATGCTGCAGCGGAGACGGCTCGGCGGGAGTTGCCGGATCAGCTGCGGGAAGCTCATGGCTTGGTTCTGGCTGGGCAGGATTGGCACCCGGGGGTCGTCGGGATCGTCGCCTCGCGGCTGGTCGAGCGGCATTGCCGACCGGTCGTTGTCATCTCGCTTGACGAGATGGGGGAGGGGCGGGGGTCGGGGCGGAGTATTCCTGGCTTCGATCTGCTGGCGGCGCTGGAGGCATGTGCCGAGCACCTCGAGGGGTTCGGGGGGCACCGCGCCGCTGCGGGCTTGACGATCAAGGCGGAGAACGTCCCGGCGTTTCGTGAGGCCTTTGCCGCGCACGCGAATGAGGTGCTGGCGCCGGAGGATCTGCGGCGGACCGAAAGGGTCGACGCGATCGCCGGCGGGGTCGGTCTCGGCCTCGAGCTGGCGGAGGAGCTGAAGCAGCTGGCGCCGTTCGGGATGGGCAATCCCGGAGTGCGGCTGCTGGTTCCTTCGGCCCGGGTCACCGACGTGCGGGCGATGGGGGACGGCAAGCATGCCCGCTTCAGCCTCCACAGCGGTGCCCACCGGGCGCTCGGCGTCGCCTTCGGCCGCTCCAGCCTCGGCGTCGAGGACGAGGACCTGCTCGACGCGACCGTGCGGCTGGAGGTCAACCACTGGAACGGCTCGGTAGAGCCGCGGCTGGTCCTGCGCGAGCTCTACCCGCTTGAGGAGCCCGGGGCCGATGAAGGTGAGCCGCCCCTCCCGCACACCTGCTCCGCCGAGGAAGCCGAATGGTGGAGGCGCTTTGAGGCCGAGCTTCAGATGGACCTCAACCACGAGACCGCGAGCAACCGGAATAGTTCCGGTTCTTCGCGGTCTCGCGAGAGCGATGGGGCGCGCACGGTGGTTCAGGGTGCCTCTTCCGCCACGGTTGCGATTGCGGAGCTGGTGTCCAGCGGCGCTGGGGTGCTGGCGGTCTGTGCAGATGCTTCACGGCGGGCCGGGCTCGGCAATGGCGCCACCGGGCTTGCTCGCTTCAACGGCGGGGCGGCGTCGATCGCCTGCCACCGCTGCGGCGACGAGGAGATCGGGCGGCTTGCCGCCAAAGCCGAGGCCGGACTGGCCGTCGTCGACTACGCCGCGCTGGAGCGGGTGCCGGAGCTGGCCTGCGCCTTCGAGCACGTCGTCCTCGTCGACCCGCCGCGGAGCGCAGCCGACGAGATGCGCATGGGGCTTCCCTGCGCCGAAGGCCGACCAGGCTTCCTGCACGTCCTCTGGACCGAGGCGGAGGTCGAGTTCGCGGCGAACGCACTGGCCGAGCAGTGGCCGGGACGGGAGGCGGTGGCCGCCGGATTCAGAGCTCTTCGCGAGCACGCCGAAGCCCAGGGTCCGGAGCTGCGCGAAGCGCTCGGGGGCAGCGGCAGATACCCGCTCTGTCCCGAGGCCTGCGCACGTCGCTTCCGGGTCTTGAGCGAGCTCGGGCTGCTGCAGGGAGCGCCTGAAGGCGGCGCAGGCGTCGTCCGGGTCGTATCCTCAGAGAAGACCGAGCTGCAGCGCTCGGGTGCATTTCGCGCTTACGGCGAGCGACTTTCGGAGGCCCAGCGATTTCTCGCAAGACCCAAACCGCGGTAGAGCACAAGGAGCTCCTGGCCGATCTCTTTGCGGTGATCGAGGAGTTCGACTCCGTCGAGGGCGAAAACGGCAACGGTGACGGGGCGATGGCGGGTGGCGGGACTGCGGTCGCGGTGGCGACGATCGACCGCGAGAAAGTCGAGCAGGCCTTCGAGTTCGCCTGCGACCGCCACGCCGACCAGCGCCGCTACTCCGGCGACGAGTTCATCACCCACCCGGTCGGGGTCGCGCAGATCTGCGCCGGGATGCGGCTCGACACCGAGACTCTCTGCGCGGCGCTGCTCCACGACACGGTCGAGGACACGACCGCGAGCCTGGAGGAAATCCGCGCGGAGTTCGGCGAGGAGATCGCCCAGCTGGTCGACGGCGTCACCAAGCTGACCGGGATCACCTTCGAGAGCCGCGACGAGCGGCAGGCCGAGAACTACCGGAAGATGATGGTGGCGATGGCCACCGACGTCAGGGTGATCCTGATCAAGCTGGCCGACCGCCTCCACAACATGCGCACGCTCGGCGCCCTGCCGAAGCAGAAACAGACGCTGAAGAGCCACGAGACGCTGGAGATCTACGCGCCGCTCGCCCACCGGCTGGGGATCCACGCGATCAAGTGGGAGCTGGAGGACCTCGCCTTCGCGACCCTGCACCCGCGTAAGTACAAAGAAATCAAGCAGCTGGTCGCCCAGCAGCGCGAGGAGCGGGAACGGTTCGTCGCCGAGGCGGGCGACTTCCTCAGCCAGGAGCTCGAGCAGGTCGGGATCGAGGCCGAGATCTCCGGCCGGGCCAAGCACTTCTACTCGATCTACACGAAGATGGCGAAGAAGGGGCGGGAGTTCAACGAGATCTTCGACCTGACGGCGATGCGGGTGATCGTCCACTCGGTCAAAGACTGCTATGGCGCGATCGGCGTCATCCACTCGATCTGGAAGCCGCTGCCCGGTCGCTTCAAGGACTGGGTGGCGATGCCGAAGGCCAACATGTACCAGGCGCTGCACACGACCGTGATCGGACCCGAGGGCAAACCGCTGGAGATCCAGATCCGCACCGAGGAGATGCACAAACTCGCCGAGTACGGGATCGCCGCGCACGTCGCCTACAAAGAGGGCTCGAGCGCCGACCCGAAGCGGGAAAAGATGACCTGGCTGCGGCAGCTGGTCGAGGCCGAGGGCGAACAGGACCCGACCGAGTTCCTCGAATCGCTCAAGGTCGACCTCTTCGAGGACGAGGTCTTCGTCTTCACCCCGAAGGGGGAAGTGAAGAACCTCTCGGCCGGCTCGACCCCGCTCGACTTCGCCTACGCCGTCCACACCGACGTCGGCCACAGCTGCGTCGGCGCCAAGGTCAACGGTTCGATCGTGCCGCTGCACTACCAGCTGCGCTCCGGCGACATCGTCGAGGTGCTGACCGCGAAGCAGAAGCGCGGCCCCTCGCTCGACTGGCTGAAACTGGTGCGGACCAACCGCGCCCGCAACAAGATCCGCTCCTGGTTCAAAGAGGAGCGGCGGGAGGACGCCGAGCGCGACGGCCGCGAAAAACTCGAGGAAGCGCTGCGCACGCGCGGGATCCCGATGCAGAAGGTCTCCGGCTCGGCCCTGCTCGCCGACGTGATCCGCGAGATGGGCTTCCGCAAAGGAACCGACTTCTACATCGCCCTCGGCCAGGCCAAGGTCGACGCCAAGACCGCTGCCAACAAGCTGATGCAGCGGCTGAAGGCGGGGGAGGGCGTCGAGGAGGAGGCCCCGGGGGCACCGGTCGGCCGCGAGGACCGCGCCCGCCGCACCAAGGACGCTTCCAACTACGGGATCAGCGTCAAGGGTGCCGACAACGTCGCCGTGCGCCTGGCCAAGTGCTGCCGGCCGGTGCCCGGCGACAAGATCGAGGGTTATGTCTCGCTCGGGCGCGGGATCACCATCCACCGCACCGACTGCAAGAACGTCAAGGCCTTGAAGCGGGCCTCGGAGCGCTTCGTCGAGGTCAGCTGGGTGGGCGAAAACGAGGCCGCCTATCGGGTCGAGCTGCAGATCGACGCCTACGACCGCACCCGCCTGCTCGAGGACCTCTCGCGGACCTTCTCCGAGGTCGGGATCAACATCATCAGCGCCACCTGCACGACCAACCATCCGATGGTGAAAAACCGGTTCGTGATCGAGGTGGGGGATACGGAGCAGCTGAAACACTGCATCAGCCGGCTTCGGAACGTCGAGTCGGTGTTCGACGCCTATCGGATTACTCCGGCGGCCTGAGGTTGGGCCGGGGCGGGTGTCCCTCGGCGGACACCGCTCGCCAATGGCTCGCGGTTGAGTGTCCGGCGAGGGACACCCGCCCCGGCTGCGACAGCGGCAGCGCAGCCATAACATGAGGGCATGGCTTTGAAGGTCGCAGTCACCGGCCCTACCGGGGAGATCGGCAAGCCGCTCCTGGAGGAGCTGGAGAGGCGGGCGGAGGTGGGAACCGTGTTGGGGATGGCGCGGCGGCCTTTCGATCCCGCTGACGAGGGGTGGGAGAAGGTTGCCTACCGGCGGGGGGACATCCTCGACAGAGGGGCGTTGGCGGCGCTGTTCGACGGGGTCGATGTGGCTGTTCATCTCGCCTTCGCGATCTTCGGGAGTCGGGGGGAGACGCGGGAGGTGAATCTGCAGGGGACGCGGAACGTCTTTGAAACGGCGATCAAGGCGGGCGTGAAGCGGCTCGTCTACGCATCCTCGGTCGCCGCCTACGGCTTCCATCCCGAGAACCCCCAGCCGCTGGGCGAGGAGGTGCCGGCCCGCGGTAGCGAGGACTTCTACTACTCGCGGCAAAAGGCCGAGCTCGAGGATCTGCTCGACGAGTTGCTGTCGGGCAGCGAGGTCGAGGCCTACGTCTTCCGGCCCTGCATCGTCGCCGGGCCGCGGGCGACGATGCTGGTCCAGCAGACGGTCGAGGCGGTGCGGGTCGGCGACCCGGTGCCGTTGGTGCGCCGCGGGGTAGAAAAGCTGCCGCTGGTGGCGCCGGTGCTGCCCGACCCCGGGACGCCGATGCAGCTCGTGCACCACGACGACGTCGCCCGCGCGATGGCGGCGGCGATCTGCGGCGACGGGGCCCCCGGCGTCTACAACCTCGCCGGCGACGGGGAGATCCGGGTCCGCGACATCGCCCGAACCCTCGGCTGGCGCTGGCTGCCGGTGCCGCGACCCGCCGTCAGCCTCGGCACCGCCGCCGCCCGCCACCTCAGCTTCGCCTCGCCCAAATTCGAGTGGGCGATCGCCGCCGACACCCCGGTCCTGATGGACACGCGGAAGGCGCGTCGCGACCTCGCCTGGAAGCCCCGCCACGACGCCCAGGAGACCCTGGGGGAAACGGTCGTAGGGGCCCGCGCGGCCGGTCTGTTGGACTGAGTGCCTAGTTGCACCCGAGTTGGGCCTGACTTTCGACGCAGGGCTTGCGTTGGGGGGAAGTACCAAGTATGGATAGTGCAGGATTGCCAATCTGTCCAGGGGGTAGGCATGGCGATGTGGAGGTGGCCGTGAAAGGACAATCCGAGGTGACGCGCGGCAGTGGCGCGGATAAACGCCCGATTACGGTAAGGGTCAGCCGGCTCGCGTTCGACGCACTCGTCGGTGTGGAGGTGGGCTCAAGGGTGGAGTCTTCGAGCAGGATGAAAAGCGCGGTGCGCTGTTACCTCGGAGACCGGGGGACAGATCGTCCCGCCTGGCCGTATCCGAGCTTCCTCCGCGGCAGTGAGACGCAGGCCGACGTGCAGGTGGAGTTCGACCTCGAGGCCGAGCTCTGGCGTCAATTCGAGGAAGAGGCCTCCACCCAGGGCGTGTCGGTCGACCAGCTAGCAGAGCACGCGGCGTTCTACTTCGCCGCCGAGGCCAATGCCGGCAAGGTCACCCAGCGGATCCTCGACGACCTCGCGCAGGACGAGGACGAGTAGCGGTCTCTAGCTGCGGGGGTGCGAGCCGGCGACGACCGGCGCGGCGTCGAGCTCGACCAGGTTCGCGCGCAGGGTGCGGCGGCCGCGATGGTGCAGGCCGTGGACCGAGCTCTCGCTCTTGTCGAGGGTGCTGGCGATCTCGACCGGCGAGAGGCCGGCGATGTGGCGCAGGACCAGCACCTCGCGCTGGTCCTCCGGGAGGTCTTCGAGCGCCTGGCGCAGGGCGCGGCAGCGATCCTGTGCGGTCTCGGCCCGGCCGGTGTCGGCCAGCCTCACCTCTTCGGTCGGAACCGCCCGCTTCGCCCGCAGGTGGTCGAGCGCGGCGTTCCTGGCGACCCGCATGATCCAGGCGTCGAAGGGGACCTCGCGCTCCTCGTATTTGTTGATCGCCGTCATCAGCTTGGCGAAGACGTTCTGGGTGATGTCTTCGGCCTCGTGATGGTCGCGGATGAAGCCCGCTACGTAACGCAGAACGTCATCCGCATAGCGAACGTAGAGGTAGTGCAGCCCCTCGGAGTCTCCGGCCTTGGCCCGAGTGACAGCCCTCCGCGTAAGGTCGCTGGGCCCGGGGTCCAATGCGCTGCTCATTTTGATGCTCTCCCGCATGCTCACCGCATGCCACTGCAAATGGGTTTCCAAAACGTTGACTGCTGCCGATCGGGTGCATCGGCGGAAAAGATTCCCACATCAAAGCCCAAAATGGGAAATCAAATGTGAAACTTTCTCGGGTGCGAGAAGGGCTAACTAGTCGAAAGCTGACCATCAGCCCGGCCAAAAGTCAAACCGAAATTCCCACTTTTAGGAGTATCGGCATCGAAGTTTGCAGGAGACGGGCGCGCGATTGCCCGCTTTTCAGTAGCTGAAATTTGGCCGAAAAGGCTGAAGATCAGCCGAACTCCCAGCGGGCTCGAAATGTTGGCCCGTCCGGGGGAGTTTCTTCAAGTAGGGATGATTCACGTGCAACTTGGAGAACTCGCCTGCAAAGGAATCGAACAGCACTTCTGCGCCGACGTCGCCGGCGGCGTCCGCAGGGCGCTGGTGCACTACGCCTACAAGCTGCGGGTGGGTCGACGGCCGCTGCCGCCGCCGCGCTTCCTGCCCGATCAGTCACCCGTGCACGCCGAGTTCGAACTGCGGCTCGACCCGGAGACCGAAGCGATCCTCGAACAGGAGGCGCTGCGGCAGCGGATCGGCGTCGAGCAGCTGGCGACCCACGCGGTGCTGGTCTACCTGGCCGAGCTCGAGTTCCTCGGCGTCTCCGCGCCCGCGCCCACAGAGCGCGAGCGCGACCGCTAGCTACTCGCCGGTGCGGGCGGGCAGCAGCTCGGCACGAGCCTCGGCCAGCGCCTCGTCGGCGGGGCGGACCGCGACCGGGCGGCCTTCGTTGCGCAGCGACTCCTCCAGGGCCTCGAGGCAGAGCACGATCTCCAGTCCCAGGTAGGAGTTGGAGACCGGCGCTGCGCCCTCCCTGATCGCGGCGGCGAAGTCGCGCAGCTCCTGGCCCAGCGGCTCCAGGGCCTGGACGCGGGGGGCGACCATGTCGCCGGTGCGGTAGGTGAGGCGGTACTCGCCGAAGTTGGCGGGCGGCTCGGCGAAGTCGAGGCCGCGGTCGTAGATGCGGACCGAGTCGTCGGCGGCGGTGTCCTCGTACTGGACCATCCGCCGCGAGCCGACGACGACCATCTGCCGCATCTTCCTCGGCGCCAGCCAGGAGAGCTGGACGTTGGCCTGGGTGCCGCCCTCGAAGCGAAGGGTGAGGAAGGCGGTCTCATGGACGCCCTCCTGGAAGACGGCGCGGCCGCTGGCCGAGACCTCGACCAGCGGCTTGCCGAGCCAGTGCAGCAGGATCGAGAGGTCGTGCGGGGCGAGGTCGAGGACGACGCCGTCCTGCTGGTAGAGGCCGAGGTTCATCCGCGAGGAGGTGATGAAGTAGATCTCGCCGAGCTCGTCGGTCTGGATCAGATCCCGTACGGCGTTGACCGAGGGGCTGTAGACGAAGGTGTGGCCGGGCATCATCACCAGGTCGAGTTCCTCGGCCAGCGCGATCAGCGCCGCCGCCTCCTTCGCGGTCCGGGCGAGCGGCTTCTCGACCAGGACGTGCTTGCCGGCCTCGAGCGCCCGGCGGACGAGGTTGTAGTGGGTGTGGGGTGGGGTGGCGATCGCCACCGCCTCGATCCGCGGGTCGGCCAGGGCGGCGTCGAGGTCGGGCTCGATCCAGATCCCGGGGTGGCGCCGGCGGAAGTCTTCGGCTCGGTTCTCGTCGAGCTCGCAGAGACCCATCAGGCGGAACTCGGGGCGCTCGACGACGTTACGGACGATGTTCGGGCCCCAGTAGCCGTATCCGACGACCAAGGTTCCGATGGCTCCTGCTGGATTCACTCTGCTCCCTTTCGACTGAGGACTACCCACGGGGTCTTGACAAGGATTGAAAGATCGAGGCCGATGCTGCGGCGCCGCGCGTACTCGATGTCGAGCCGCACCATTTCCTCGTAGGTGCGTTCGCTGCGGCCGCTGACCTGCCAGTAGCCGGTCAGGCCCGGCTTGACCGAGAACCGCTCCCGATACCAGCTCGGGTACTCGGCGACCTCGTAAGGGATCGCCGGGCGGGGGCCGACCAGGGTCATGTCGCCGCGGACGACGTTGAAGAGCTGCGGCAGCTCGTCGAGGCTCCAGCGCCTGATCCAGCGGCCGACCCCGGTGATCCGGTTGTCGACCGCGAGCTTGTAGAGGTTCTCGCGGCCGCCGTTCGGGTTCTGCCCCTCGCCCTTGATCAGCGCGGTCACGTACTCCTGGTGGCCCTGGGGGTCGGCGTCGACCCGCATGCTGCGGAACTTGAAGAGGGTGAACTCCTTTTCCCGGTAGCCGACCCGGCGCTGACGGAAGAAGGCGGGCCCGCGGCTCTCGATCCGGACGGCGAGGGCGACGCCGATCAGGATCGGGCTCAACAGGAGGATCAGCGTCAGCGCGAAGACGATGTCGAGGAGGCGCTGCAGAGCGTTGAGCGAGCGCGTCTGCCGACCGGCTGCGGCGACCGCTTCGCTCTGGGATATGCCGGTGTGTGCCTCCATCCTCGACAAAGACAACGGGGGCAGGGCGGGAACTCTTGCGTTCTCCCGAGTGGATCGGGGGTCCAAAAACGGTCGGACTTAGTAAGGCGGAGAGAATTTTCGACCGGAGGCGAAAAAGCACGGGCGGTTCGTGCGTTGATCGGTCATGGCAGCAAAGATCGTCTCCATCATCGGCTCGCGGCCGGAGATCGTGCAAGCGGCGCCGCTCTCGCTCGCTTTCGCCAGCCGCGCCGAGGAGATCCTGGTCCACACCGGCCAGCACTACGACCCCGGCATGTCCGACCTTCAGATCGCCGACCTGCACCTGCCGCTGCCCGAGTTCAACCTCGGCGTCGGCTCCCTGCCGCCCTCGGCGGCGGTGACGGTTGCCGAGGAGCGGATCGGCCGCGTGATCGCCAGCCGCGAACCGGACGCCGTTCTCGTCCGCGGCGATACCCACGCGACGATCGCCGGGGCGCGGGCCGCCGTCGCCGCCGGGATCCCCTTGATCCACGTCGAGGCGGGGCTGCGCAGCTACCGCTCCGACATGCCCGAGGAGGCGAACCGGATCGAGACCGACGAGCTCTCCGACCTCCTCTTCGCCCCATGCGAGCACGCCCGCGACGTCCTCGTCGAGGAGGGGGTGAAGGGGACCGTCCACGTCACCGGCGACGTCCTCGCCGACGTCCACTTCGCGACCCGGGCACGGCTGCCCGAGCAGGGCGAGCAGGGCGAATACGTCCTCGCCACCGCCCACCGCAACTACAACACCGACTCCGCCGAGCGGCTCGCCGCCGTCCTCGGCTGCCTCGGCGCCGCCGAGTGCCGGGTGATCTTCCCGCTGCACCCGCGGACCCGCAAAAGCATCGACACCTGGAACCTCGAGGTTCCAGCCAACGTCGAGATGCGCGACCCGGTGACCTACACCGAGATGCTGACCCTCGAGCGCGACGCGGTGGCGATCGCCACCGACTCCGGCGGGGTCCAGCGCGAGGCCTACCTCTGGGGGGTGCCGTGCATCACGATGCGCGAGGAGACCGAGTGGATCGAGACGGTCTCGACCGGCTGGAACACGCTGGTCGGCGTCGACGCGGAGAAGTTCCGCGCCGCCCTCGCCAAGCCCCGGCCCGCTGAGCGCCCGCCGATCTTCGGCGACGGCCAGGCGGCCGAGCGGATCGCCGCCCTCGCGGTCGCCCACATCGAACGCGGGCCGGTGGCGCCGCAACTGGAGGGTTCCCTTGTCTGATCGTCTTCGCGTCGGCGTCGTCGGCTGTGGCCGGATGGGCGGTTTCCACGTCCGCAACTACGCCCAACTCGACTGCGCCGAGCTGATCGCTGTCGCCGACCCCGATCCGTCGGCGCGGGAGCGGGCGTTGGCCGGCTCGCAGGCGCTGCAGTTCTCCGACTGGCGCGACCTGATCGAAGACGGCGACGAGCTCGACGCGATCTCGATCGCCTGCCCCTCCGAGGACCACGCCGAGGTGGCGCTGGAGGCGCTCGCCGCCGGTCTGCACGTGCTGGTCGAGAAGCCGATCGCGACCACCCTGCCGGACGCCCTGCGGATGCGCGGCGCTGCGATCGAAGCCGACCGCAAGCTGATGGTCGGGCACGTCGAGCGCTTCAACCCGGCGGTGGCGAAGCTGCGCGACCTGGTCGCCGACGGGCGGCTCGGCAAGGTCTACCGCGCCCATACCACCCGGGTCGGGCCGCTGCCGACGCGGATCCAGGACACCGGCGTCGCGATCGACCTCGCCACCCACGACCTCGACGTCATGCAGTACGTCCTCGACTGCTCGATCCACGAGATCTACGCCGACGGCGGCCGCTTCCAGCACAGCTCGCAGGAGGACCTGCTCACCTGCCTCGCCCGCTTCGGCGGCGCCGGGACCGGGGAGACCCTGGGTCTGCTCGACGTCAACTGGCTGACCCCCGAGAAGAAGCGGGAGATCGCCCTGATCGGCGAGAACGGGCTGCTGCGGGCGAGCTACATCACCCAGGACGTCTGGTTCGTCGAGTCGACGACGGCGCCGCTGCAGTGGGACGGCCTCTCGGTCCTGCGCGGCGACGGCGAGGGCGCCGCGGTGCGCTTCTCGCTCGCCAAGGCCGAGCCGCTGCGGGCCGAGCTCGAAGCCTTCTGCCGCTGCGTCCTCGACGACACGCCCGAGCCGATCAGTGCCCACGACGGCGTCAAGGCCCTGGCGGCGGCGCTCGCCGTCCGCGAGTCGGCGGCCGTGCGCAGGCCCGTCGAGCTGCTCGACATCCCTGCCCCTCGGCCCCTGGAGGTCTTCGCATGATCCGCTTCGTGATCCCTGCCTACAACGAGGCCGAAAACATCCCCCGCCTGCTTGCCGACCTGGCGCCGGTCGCCCGCGAGCTGGGGGCGCGGGTGATCATCGTCGACGACGGCTCCACCGACGGGACCGGCGAGGTGATCCGCGAACACGCCCAGGACATGCACCTGGCGGTGGTCACCCACACCGTCAACCGCGGCCTCGGCACCGCGATCAACACCGGCATCCGCTCGGCCCTGAAGGAGTCCTCCGACGACGACGCGATCGTCACCCTCGAGGCTGACACCACCTCCGACCTTTCCGACCTGCCGCGGATGATGGAGCTCTTCGAGCAAGGGAACGACGTCGTCCTCGCCTCGGTCTACGCGCCCGGCGGCAAGATCGTCGGCGTCGCCGGTTGGCGCCTGGCGGCGAGCAAGTCGGTCTCCAACACCTTCCGCTACCTCGGCGGCCTGCGCGAGATGCACACGCTCTCCTCGCTCTACCGCGTCTACCGCGCCGGGACGCTGCGCAAAGCGGCCGACACCTACGGCTACCTGCTGGTCCGCGAGCCCGGCTTCGCCGCCAACGTCGAGCTGCTGCTGAAGCTCTACAACGCCGGCGCCAAAGTCGCCGAGGTGCCGACGACGAACGACTGGACGACCCGCAAAGGCGAGTCGAAGATGCAGCTGAAGCCGACCGTCGTCGCCTACTTCCGGGTGATGGCGGCGCACATGGTCGGCCGCATCCAGCCGCCGCCGGTCTCGCCGCTGGCCGAGGCGACGGCGCCGCTGGGCCTGCCCGAGCCGGCCGCGGCGACGGTGACCGAGGGCGCTCTCGCCGAGCGCTCGGCTCCCGTCCCCCAGAGCTGATGGAGGCGACCGCGCCGCGGATCGGCGTCGTCGGCGGCGGCGTCCTCGGCGTCTCCCTGGCGCTGCGGCTGGCCCAGCAGGGCGCCCGGGTGACCGTGGTCGAGCGGGGCCCCAGCCTCGGCGGCCTCGCCGGCACCTTCGACTTCGGCGGCCACGAGGTCGACCGCTTCTACCACGTGATCACCCCCGCCGACCAGCGGATGATCGCGATGGCCGAGGAGGTCGGGCTCGGCGACCAGCTGCGCTTCAACCCGGTCGGCGCCGGCTTCTTCTCCGGCGGCGAGATGCACGACTTCAACGGCATCGGCGACCTCCTGCGGTTCTCGCCGCTGAGCCCGCCGGCGCGGCTCCGCCTGGGCTGGTTCGTCGCCCAGTGCCAGCTGCGCAGCTCCTACGAGAAGCTGGAGAGGATCCCGCTCGAGACCTGGCTGCGGCGGATCTGCGGCAGGGAGGTCTGGGGGCGGATCTGGAAACCGCTGCTCGACACCCGTTTCGACGGCGATCCCTCGGGGCTGCCGGCGACCTACCTGTGGGCGCGGACGCGGCGGATGTCCGGCGCCCGCAGCGGCGGCGGCAAAGGCGGCGAGGAAATGGGCCATATCGTCGGCGGCCACCAGCGGCTGATCGACGCGATGGTGGCGCGGGCGCGCGAGCTCGGCGTCGAGGCCCGGACCGGGGCGCCGGTCACCGGCCTCGCCCTTGCCGAGGACGGCTCGGTCAGCGGCGTCGAGCTGGAGGACGAGACGCTCGAGTTCGACCTGACGATCCCGACCCTGCAACCGCCGGCCCTGCGCTTCCTGCTGCCCGAGCGCCACCGCCATCTGCTGGCGCGCTACCCGCAGCGCTGGCTCGGCGTCGTCTGCCCGATCGTCAAGGTGCGGCGCCGGCTGCTGCCCTACTACGCGATCAACATCACCGAGCCGACGCCGCTGACTAGCGCGGTCGAAACGACGCAGGTGCTCGGCACCGACCACACCGACGGCCTTGAGCTCGTCTACCTGCCGAAGTACTGCGACCCGGAGGCGCCGGAGCAGAGCGAGGACGACGAGGCGGTCTACCACCGCTTCACCGACTACCTGGGCCGGCTCTCGCCCGGCTTCAGCCGCGACGAGGTCGTCGATTGGACCGTGCAGCGGGCGAAGCTGGTCGAGCCTGTCCACCTGGTGTGGAGCGGCGAGGAGCCGCGGGTCGCGCCGGTCTGGCCGGGGGTGCCCGGGCTGGCGTTGGCCTCCAATGCCCAGATCTATCCCTACCTCCTGAACGGCGACTCGGTGATGGGGTTCGCCGAAGAGGTGGCTGCGCAGGTCGGCGACCGGCTTGGACTTTCGGGCCGACCGGCGGGCGAAAGTGCGAAAAAAGGACTAGTCGGCGCGTTTAACCCCTAGAGGGTCCGCCGCCACCCGGTGCCTGGCTCTCGACGAAGCCATGTACCAGGTAGAAGCCTCAAAAGTCCTGCTCAAACCGCGCCTGTGGGCCGGCCGTGCCGTCCGCCTGCAGGTGCCGCGAAACGTGGTGATGCTGGGGCTGGTCAGCCTCCTCACCGACGTCTCCTCGGAGATGGTGGCGACGATCCTGCCGCTCTACCTCCTCTTCTCGCTCGGCGCCAGCCCGCTGGCCTTCGGCGCGATCGACGGCACCTACCGCGGCGCCGCGGCGCTGGTCCAGGTCGCCAGCGGCTTCGCGTCTGACCGCTGGCGGCGGCCGAAGACGGTGGCCGGTCTCGGCTACGGGATCTCCGCCGTCGGCAAGGTGGCGCTGGTCGCGGCCGGCAACACGCTCGGCGGGATCGGCGCGATCGTCGCCTTCGACCGGGTCGGCAAGGGGATCCGCACGGCACCCCGCGACGCCCTGATCTCGCTCTCCAGTGCCAAGGACCGTCTTGCGACCTCGTTCGGGGTGCACCGGGCGATGGACAGCGCCGGGGCGATGCTGGGCCCGCTGCTCGCCTTCGGCATCCTCCTCGTCGCGCCCGCCCGCTTCGACGCCGTCTTCGTCGTCAGCACCCTGTTCGCCGTCCTCGGCGTCGCGGTGCTGGTCCTCAACGTGCAGGGCAAACCCGACCGGGCGCCGCGCGAGGGCACGCCGCCGGCCTTCCGGGCGGCGCTGCGGCTGCTGGTCGAGCCGCGCTTCGCGCCGCTCCTGATCGCCGCCGCCGGGCTCTCGGTGGCGAGCGTCTCCGACGCGATGATCTACATCGGCCTACAGCGCAGCATCGATTTCGACCCGGCGCTCTTCCCGCTGCTCTATGTAATGACCGCGATCGCCTTCATGGGGCTGGCGATCCCGGTCGGCCAGCTCGCCGACCGGATCGGCAAGGTGCCGGTCCTGCTCGCCGGCCAGGCCCTCCTCTTTGTCGCCTACGGTGTGCTGATGATGAGCTCGGTCGGCTACCTGGCGCTCGCCTTCTCGCTGCTCGCCCTCGGCGGCTACTTCGCCGCCACCGAAGGGGTGCTGACGGCGCTGGCGGGAGCGCAGCTGCCGGCGAAGCTGCAGGCCAGCGGCATCGGCCTGCTGATCACCGTCACCAGCCTCGGGCGACTGTTGTCCTCGCTGATCTTCGGCGCCCTCTGGTTCGCGCTCGGCCTGCAGACCGCCGTCGTCTGCTTCGCCGCCGCTCTGGCCCTGGCGATCGCCTTGGCGGCGCCGCTGCTCTACCGGGCCCAGCGCGCCGTCGTAGATGGTTGATCCCGTGACCGAGCACATCTGGATGACGAGCCTGGCACACTGCGCATCTCTGCGTCCTCGGCCTTGCCTTTGCCAACCGGCAAAGGCTGCGGCCTGCGTCCTTGATCTGCTTGGCCAGGCACGCCACCAGTCGCACTCGGTCACGGAACCAACCATCTGATGGATAGCCGCGGCGGCAAGATCACCGTCGTCCTGGTCGTCCTCTGCGTCCTGCTCGGCGGCGGCTACGTCGCCTTTGCCGCGTTCGGACCCGACCAGACGACGACCGATGCGAAACCGACGGCCGGGGCAGCGCCGCCCGGGGTGGCGGTGATGGTTCGCGCCGTCGACCCGTCGGCCCCGACCCTCAACGGCCGCGTCTACGTAGTCGAGGACGGGAAGGTCCAGCGCCGCTCCGAAGACCTGGCCTGCGAGCGCGTCTACTACGCCGCAGGGCGCGGGATCTGCATGGGGGTCGCCCCCTCGGGCGTCGACTACACGGCGAAGGTCTTCGATGCGAACTACCAGACGCTGCACACGATCGACCTCACCGGCCTGCCCTCGCGGGCGCGGGTCTCGGCCGACGGCCGCTACGGGGCGATGACCGTCTTCGTCGCCGGCGACTCCTACCTCGGCAACTCGACGTCCTTCTCGACCCGGACGAGCATTCTCGATATGGCAACCGGCAGGCAGATCGCCCAGCTCGAGCAGTTCGACGTGACCAAGGACGGCAAGCCGTTCGACGCGGTCGACTTCAACTTCTGGGGCGTCACCTTCGCCGAGGACCCGAACCGCTTCTACGCGACCCTCGCCACCGGCAAGCACCACTACCTGGTCGAAGGCAACATCGCGGACGAATCGATGCGGGTCCTCCGCGACGGCGTCGAGTGCCCGTCGCTCTCGCCGGACAACAAGCAGATCGCCTTCAAGAGCCGGATCGGCGAAGAAGATCGCTGGCACATCCACGTCCTCGACCTCGACACCCTCGCCGACCATCCGGTAGCCGAGACCCGCTCGGTGGACGACCAGGTCGAGTGGCTGGACAACAAAACCCTCGCCTACTCCGACGGCACCAACGTCTACACGGTCCCCGCCGACGGCAGCGGCGAAGAGCAGCTGCTCGTCAAAGACGCCACGTCTCCCGTGCGTCTGCAGTAGCGCTCCGAGCGGCAAAAAGCAGCAAGTAAGGGGGAGGGTTCGAGGGGTCTGTCGCCTAAGTTACCTCATGGGTAACCAAAGCGACACGCCCGACGCGGCGCTCGCGAGAATCGCAGATCGGCAGCATGGGATAGTCACGCTGCGACAGCTCGAAGCGCTCGGTGTGAGTAAACGTGCGGCGGCCGGACGGGTGCGGAGTGGACGCCTCCATCGACTCCACCGCGGCGTCTACGCCGTGGGCCACCGGGCTCCAAGCTGGCATGGACGCTGGATGGCGGCGGTCCTCGCTTGCGACGGTGCGGTGCTGAGCCACCACTCCGCTGCGGCTCTCTGGGAGCTGCTGAAACCTATCGACGGTCCCATCCACGTCTCGACCCCCACCACCCACGGCCTCAAGAATCGCCGCGGAATCCATCTCCACCGTTGCCCCTCCCTCTCAACCTCCCGAGAGCCGTCTCCCTCGCCCTCCTACCCAGATCAAGGAGGAGGGCGAGGGAGACGGCTCCTCACCACCCACCGCCACAACATCCCGGTAACCACGATCCAACGCACGATCGACGACCTCGATGGCACCATCGCGCCGCACCTCCTCCGTCGCGCGAAACGTCGGGCCGAGCACAAAGGCGTGCACCTCGAAGGCACCCTGCGTCGCCGCGCCCGCAGCGACCTGGAGGAAGACTTCTTCGCGCTTGTCCACCACCACCGCCTGCCGCCCCCGGAGACCAACGTCAAGCTCGGCCGCCACGAGGTCGACTTCCTCTGGCGCGAGCAGCGCCTAGTTGTCGAAACGGACTCCTACCTCTACCACCGCGGCTCGGTCTCCTTCGAGGACGACCACGCGCGTGACCTCGACCTGAGATCCCGCGGCTACACCGTCCTCCGCTTCACCGACAAACAGATCGAAGAGGAGCCCGACCGCGTCGCTGCTCTCGTCGCCCACGCCGTGGGCGTTGCTCCACTCCCAGGTTTCTAGCGATCCGACTCGCCGGCAGCCGCGACCACCGGGTGCTCGCCCGTCGGCGACGGGTCGCCCTCCGCCGGCTCTACGTGCAGCCGCGGGAGGAAGCGGTCGAGGCCTGCCGGGAAGTACCAGGCGCGCTTGCCGAGGAGCTGCATGATCGCCGGGACCAGGACCGAACGGATGATCACGGCATCGATGAAGACCGCCGAGGCGAGGCCGAGGCCGAAGAGTTTGATGATCCGGTCTTCGCCCAGCATGAAGGAGGCGAAGACGGTGACCATGATCGCGGCCGCCGCGGTGATCACGCGGCCGGTCAGGGCGAGGCCGCGGGTGACCGCCTCGGTCGCGTCCTTCTTGTGTTCCCACTCCTCGTGGATACGGGACATCAGGAACACCTCGTAGTCCATCGAGAGGCCGAAGATGATCGCGAAGAGGAAGATCGGGAAGAACGAGATGATCGGCCCGGTGTCTTCCACCCCGATCAGGCTCGCGCCCCAGCCCCACTGGAAGACGGCGACGACGAGCCCGAACGCGGCACCGATCGAGAGCAGGTTCATCACCATCGCCTTCAACGGCACCCAGACCGAGCGGAAGACCATCATCAGCAAGAGCGCCGAGAGCAGGACCACGACGCCGATGAAGAGCGGCAGCTTCGCGGCGATCGCGTTGCCGAAGTCCTCGAAGATCGCGTTGATGCCGCCGACGTGGACCTCGGCGCCGGTCTCTTCCTCGATCGGCGGAATCATCTCGCCGCGGATGTGGTCGAGCAGGTCGGTCGTGTCGGCGCTTTCCGGCGAGGTCGTGGGGTAGGCCTGGAAAACAGCGGTGTTCTTCGCTTCGTTGAGGACGATCGGAGTCGTTTTGGCGACCCCGGGTTCGTCGTTCAGTGCGTTGCGCAGTTCGACCACCGCGGCGTCGTCGCCCTTCGCCGGCAGCGCCGCTGCGATCACCAGCGGGCCGTTGAAGCCCGGTCCGAAGCCTTCGGCGAGCAGGTCGTAGGCCTTGCGGGTGGTTTTCTCCGGCGGATCCGTGCCGGCGTCGTTGGTGCCGAGACGGAGTGAGAGGACCGGGACGCAGAGAAGCAGGAGCAGCCCTCCGGAAAGCAGCGCGGCGAGAACCGGACGCCGCTGGATCGCGCGGCTCCAGCCGTACCAGCGGGTGCCTTCGGCTTCCGGCCGTTTCCCGCGGAATCCGGGCAGGCGCAGGCGGTCGACGCGGCGCCCGACGATCGTCAGCAGCGCCGGCAGCAGGGTCAGCGCCGCGATCATCGTGAAGAAGACCGCGATCGCTGCCGCCATCGCCACCCCGTAGAGGAAGGAGAGGCCGAGCAGGAACATCCCCAGCAGCGAGATGATCACCGTGATCCCGGCGAAGAGCACCGCCCGCCCGGCGGTGTCGACAGCCGCTATCGCCGCCTGGCGCGGCTCGAGCCCCTCGTCGAGGCCGTTGCGGAAGCGCGTCAGGATGAACAGCGCGTAGTCGACCCCGACACCGAGCCCGATCATCAGCGCCAGGAAGGGCGCGAAGTTCGCGGTCGGGAAGAGGTGGGTGCCCAGGGTGATGACGCTGATCCCGACCCCGAGCGCGAGCAGGGCGGTGACGATCGGCAGGCCCATCGCGACGACGGAGCCGAAGGTGATCAGGAGGACGATGACGGCCGCGAGCAGGCCGACCATGAAGGAGGAGTCTTCGCCTTCTTCTTCGGTCGCTTCCTCGATCGGTTGCCCACCCAGCTCGACCTGCAGCCCTCCGCCGGACGCCCCCTGCGCAATCGAGATGATTTCGTCGGTCTTGTCCTTGTCGATGTCGCTGTTGATCGCGTCGAACTGGATCGTGGCGTAGGCGATCTTGCCGTCGTCGCTGATCGCCGCCGCGCCGCCACCCTTGCCGTAGGGGCTGGCGACTTCGCTCACGTGCGGAAACTTTTCGACCTTGGCGAAGACTGCCTTCATCTTCCGTTCGACCGCGGGCGTTTCGACTCCCTGGTCGGACTTGAAGACGATCTGAGCCGCTTCGCCCGATTGCGCCGGGAACTTCTGTTCCAGCAGGTCGAGCGCTTCCTTGGAATCGGACGCAGGCAGGCTGAAGTCTTCGCTGAAGGCGGACCCGGCCGATTTCGCGACCATGCCGACGACGATCAGGGCCGCGATCCAGCCGATGATCACGGTCTTGCGGTGACTGGTGGTCCAACTTGCGAAGCGTCTCATTGGAGCGCGCACCGTACCAATGGCCGCGGGCGCCACAGTGTGAACGTGCGCACTCTGAAACCGGCCCGTGCTCTCGTCGCGCCCGAGCAATAGATTCTTCTCCAGATGTCCGACCCCTCAATCGCCCGGTTCCGACGGGTAATCAGCTCTGCTTATGCCTCGCTGGAGGCGCGCCGCCAGGAGGTCAACGACCTCAACGTCTTCCCGGTCGCCGACGGCGACACCGGCGACAACATGGCGATGACGCTGCGTGCGGTGATGGAGGAGCTCGATCGGCTCGACGGTCAGTCCGTCGACGAGGTCGGCCGTACCGAGCTGGTGCAGGCGCTGGCCCGGGCGGCGCTGATGGGCGCCCGCGGCAACTCCGGCGTGATCTTGAGCCAGATCGTCCGCGGCGCCGCCGAGGAGCTGGCCAGCCGCCCCGGCGAGCTGGTCGACCCGACGCTGGTCGCCGCCGCCTTCGCCAAAGCCGCCGACGCCGCCTACGACTCGGTCCGCGAGCCCGCCGAGGGGACGATGTTGACCGTCTTCCGCGAGATGGCCACCTCGCTCTCCGTCCAGCTCGCCCACCTCGAGCGCGAGAAGACCCGCTTCGACCGCGAAGTCACCGACGAGGAGCAGGACGCGATCCTCGCCCAGGTGCTGGAGAAGGCGATCGCCGACGGCGAGCGCGCCGTCGCCCGCACGCCCGAGCAGCTCGAGGTCCTGCGCGAGTCCGGCGTCGTCGACGCCGGCGGTCACGGCCTCGTCCTCATCCTCGCCGGGGTCGTCGCCGGCCTCCGCGGCGACGGGGGGGAGCTGCCGGAGGTCCAGCACCACGAGCCGCCGCGCCGCAGCCTGCCCCACCACGAGGACAGCCGCTACCGCTACTGCACCAACTTCATCGTCTCCGGCAAGGGGTTGCAGGACCGCAGATACCTGCCGCGCCTGGAGCGGCTCGGGGACTCGGTCCTGGTCGTCGGCGACGACGTCACCCTCAAGGTCCACATCCACACCGACGAGCCGGAAGACGCGACCGCGGTCTTCGACGGCGTCGGCGAGGTGACCAACCTCGACGTCGCCGACATGCGCGAGCAGATGGCCGAACGCGACGCCCGTCTCGGCGCCGGCGGCCGCACCGGCGTCGTCGCCGTCGCCGCCGGTGACGGCCTGCAGCGGCTCTTCGGCGAGCTCGGCGCCCACGTCGTCCCCGGCGGGGAGACGCTCAATCCCTCGACCTACGAGCTGCTCGCCGGGATCCACAGCGTCCCCTCCGAAGAAGTCCTCGTCCTGCCCAGCTCCTCGAACGTGATCATGGCCGCCGAGCGCGCCTGCGAGCTCTCCGACAAGCCGGCGCGGGTGGTCCCGGCGACATCGCAGCAGGCGAGCCTCCTGGCGCTGGTCGAGCTCGACCCCGACTCGCCGCTGGAGGAGAACGTCGAGCGCCTCGGCGAGGCGATCGAGGACGTGGCGATCGGCGGCGTCGCCCCGGCGGCTCGCGACGACGCCCAAGGGCGGTTCAAGAAGGGCGATGCGGTCGGCTTCGTCAAGGGCGAGATAGTCGCCTGGGGCGGGGCGGGCTCGACCCTCGACGAGACCCTGCAGCGGCTCGCCGACGGCGCCGAGATCCTCACCGTGATCGCCGGCGACGGCGCCCCGATCCCGCTCGAGGAGATCGACGTCCACGTTCCGGACGGGGTCGAGGTCGAAACCCACGAGGGGGGGCAACCGAGCTGGTGGTGGCTCCTGGCCGCCCAGTAACCCGCTCCTTCGCCGGCGCCCGCGAGCTCGACCGCGCCGCCCTGCTCGACGCCCCCGTCCACTGGCCCCGCCCCAGCGTGCTGGAGCAGGGTCTCGGCGCGCTGAAAGGCGTCGGCCCCAAAACCGCGGAAGCTGCGGCCGAGGCCGGCATCCGAACCGTCGGCGATCTGCTCTTCCACGTCCCGAGGCGTCACCGCGACCTGCGAATTCGCCAACTGGGGGATCTCCAGCCCGGGGAGACCGCCACCGTCGCGGTCGAAGTACAGGGCTCCCAACCGCGCCCCTTCCGCAAAGGCCGCCTCCGCATGGTCAGCGTCAAAGTGGGCGACGACTCCGGCCACGTAAGAGCCACCTGGTTCAACCAACCCTGGGTAGCTTCCAAGCTCACCCCTGGGACCGCCCTACTACTCACCGGCAAATACTCAGGACGGGGCTTCGCCATCCGCGAATGGGAGCTCCTCTCCGACGCCTCTTCTGCGGGTGGCGAGGGCGCCGGGGACTCCGAGCATCCTGCGCAGGAGTCCCCGAACAGCCCTCGACGGGACCCGCAGCCAGAAACCATGGTCCCGATCCACGGAGCCACCGAGGCGATCCGCCCCCAGCAGATCCGCGTCTGGGTCTCCCAAGCAGTCGAGCTGGCCCCCCACGCCATCGAGGGACTCCCAAGCGAGCTGCGAGCCCGCCGCCGACTATCCGCCGTAGGCGACGCCCTCCAGGTCATCCACTTCCCCCAGGAAAGCGACGAAGTAGAAGAGGCCCGCAACCGCCTGGGCTTCGAAGAGCTCTTCCTCCACCAAGCCCTGCTGGCGACTCGCAAGCGCAGTCACCGCACCGCCCGCCCGGCCCCGCGCTTCGGCAAGCCCGGCGATCAGGTCGCCCGCTGGCTGGACTCACTCCCCTTCGAGCCGACCGGCGACCAGCTAAAGGCCTTCGACGAGATCGAGGGCGACCTCGACTCCGGCGAGCCGATGCAGCGGCTGCTGATGGGGGAGGTCGGCTCGGGCAAGACCGTCGTCGCCCTGTACTCGATGCTGCGGGCGCTCGAAGCCGGCTACCAGGCGACGCTGATGGCGCCGACCGAGACGCTCGCCGAGCAGCACTCGATCACCCTCGGCAAGCTGCTCGCCGAAGAGGCGATCCCGTTCGCGCTGCTGACCGGGGCGACGCCCGCGGCGTCCCGTCGCCGCGCCCTGAACCAGCTCGCCTCCGGCGAGCTGGGACTGATCATCGGCACCCACGCCCTGATCGAGCCGACCGTGAAGTTCGCCCGCCTCGGCCACTGCGTCGTCGACGAGCAGCACCGCTTCGGGGTGAGTCAGCGCCGCGCCCTCGACGAGAAGGGGGTGGAGGGAATGGCGCCCCACGTCCTCCACATGACCGCGACGCCGATCCCGCGCACGCTCTCGCTGACCGAATACGGCGACCTCGACACCACCACCCTGCACGAGCTGCCGGCCGGACGGCAGCCGGTCTCCACTCACCTCGTCTCCGAGGAGCAGCGCGGCGAAGCCTTCGAGTTCCTGCGGCGGCAGCTGCGCGAGGGGCGGCAGGCGTTCGTCGTCTGCCCGCTGGTCGGCGAGTCGGAGAAAGTCGCCGGCAAAGCCGCCGCGGTCGAGGCCGAGCGGCTGCGCAAGGGCGAGTTGCGCGAGTTCCGGGTCGGCCTCCTGCACGGGCAGATGCCCTCACAGGACAAGGCCGAGGCGATGCGCGCCTTCGCCGCCCACGAGACCGACGTGCTGGTCTCGACCACGGTGATCGAGGTCGGAATCGACGTACCGAACGCGACGGTGATGGTGATCGAGGGCGCCGAGCGCTTCGGCGTATCCCAGCTGCACCAGCTGCGCGGCCGGGTGGGCCGCGGCGAGCACCCGAGCCAGTGCCTCCTGTTCACCGAAGAGGCGGGGGAGACGGCGCAGAAGCGACTACAAGCGGTAGCCGCGACGAGCGACGGCTTCAAGCTCGCCGAGATCGATCTCGAACTGCGCGGCGCGGGGGAGATCCTTGGCACCCGCCAGAGCGGCCTGCCGCGGTTTGCCGTCGCCAAGCTGCCCGACGACGGGCCGCTGCTGATGGAGGCCCACCGCGAGGTGCTGACGCTGCTGAAAACGCACGGCTCCCTCTCCGACCCGGCGCTCGGCCCGCTGCTCGACGCCGCCCATCGCCGCTTTGGCACCGGCGCTGCCGACCCGATTCCCCTATAAGCGGCGTTCGTCCTTTTCACACCTATTCCGGGAAAAGGACGAACGCCGACTAGATTTCGCGCGTGAGAGTCATCGCCGGAGAGCTGAAAGGGCAGCGGCTGGTGGCGCCGCGCGGGTGGAAGGTGCGGCCGACCTCCGACCGGGTCCGCGAGGCGATCTTCTCCGCCCTCGGCGAACGCGTCAGCGGCGCTCGCGTCCTCGACCTCTACTGCGGCACCGGCGCCCTCGCAATCGAGGCGCTCTCCCGCGGCGCCTCCCGCGCCGTCCTCGTCGATCAGGACAACCGCCCCGCCCTCGGCAACGTCCAGCGGCTTGGACTCGCTGACCGGGCCGAGCTGGTGCGGTCCGACGTCGCTCGCTGGCTGGAGCAGGTTTCAGCCACGGATGCAGCGGGAAAGTTCGACCTCGTCTTCGTAGACGCCCCGTATAAACTCGCCGACCGCGTGTCTCGCCCTCTCAACCAACATCTGCCGGCACTGCTTGCCGCGAACGGCCGCGCCGTGGTCGAGAGCGGCGCCCGCCGGCCGCTGCGGATCGACTCGCTGGAGCCGCTGCGCCAGCGCCGCTACGGCGCCGCCGACGTCACCATCTACGGAGCCGGCGAGTGAGCGAACGCAACGGGACCGTCGTCTGTCCGGGCAGCTACGACCCGGTCACCAACGGCCACATCGACATCATCACCCGCACCTCGCGGGTATTCGACCGGGTCGTCGTGGGCGTCGTCAACAACCCGATCCGCAAGAGCAAGACGCTCTTCACCGCCGAGGAGCGCAAGGGCTTCATCGAAGAGGCGACCGCCGACCTCGCCAACGTCGAGGTGCAGATCTTCGCCAACCTCCTGGTCGAGTTCGCCCGCGAAAACGGGGCGAAGGCGATCGTCAAGGGAATGCGGGCGATCTCCGACTTCGAGTACGAGTTCGAGATGGCGCAGCTGAACCGCAAGCTCGACCCCGGGATCGAGAGCATCTACGTGATCGCCTCGCCCCACTACAGCTTCCTCTCGTCCACCGGGGTGAAGGAGATGGCCACCTTCGGCGGCAACGTTTCCGACCTCGTTCCGGCGCCCGTAGCGACGGCGCTGGCTGACCGCCTGAACGACAGGTAGGCTGTGCGAGACCAGTCAGTCCAAGTGGGCGCCGCCTTGCAAAAAACGGCCATTTCGAACCCATCCGCACCAAAACCCCCGCATACACGTAGGCTTACGACCTGAAAATGGACGTACTGGTCCTCATTGACAAGCTGGACGACGTCGTCCACAACGCCCGTCCCGTCCCTCTGACGGATCAGGTGCGTGTGGACCGCGAGGAGATCTATGACCTCCTCGACCAGATGCGCGCGACGATCCCCGAGGAGATCAAGCAGGCGCGCTGGATCGTCAAGGAGCGCCAGGAGATGCTGGCGGAGGCCAAACGCGAGGCGGAGCGGATCGTCCGCGAGGCACGCGAGCAACAGGCCCGCCTGATCTCCGACGAGGAGGTCACCAAGCAGGCCGAGCGCGCCGCCGACGAGATCGTCGAGGACGCGCGCACCCGCGAGCGCGAAATCCGCCTCGGCGCCGAGGACTATGCCGACGAGATCCTCAACACCCTCGAAGTGAACCTGCAGAAGTTCCTCGCCGCCGTGCAGCGCGGCCGCGACCGGCTCGCCGGCCGCGAGGAGGAACCGCAGCCCGAGCTCGACCAGCAGCCCTAAAGGGCTAGTCGAGCTTTAAGTCTTTGAGAGCTGACCACCGGGGGTCGGTGGCTGCCTCATGCTCGTGCGGGTTGTCGTTGAGGCTCTCGCCGCAGACGGGGCAGAGGCCGGCGCAGTCGGGCCGGCAGAGGATGCGGGTCGGGAGGGCGAGGATCGTCGCGTCGTGGGCCCAGCGGCCGATGTCGAGCTCGTCGTCGTCGACGTAGGGGCTGCGCAGTTCCGGATCGTCGGTCCCGGCCTGGTCGACCTCGCGCGCCTCGACCTCGAGGTCGAGCTGCCCCGGTTCGAGGCAGCGCATGCAAGGCCCCTCCAGGTGGACCGGGAAGTTGAGGCGGAAGGCGAAGCCGTTGCTGGGCCGGGAGACGTCGAGCCGCACCGTCGGCGCCCACGGTTCGGGCTTATAGGTCTGGCCGGCGAGCTCGAACGGCTCCAGGGCGACCGGCACTTCCAGCCGCTTGCCCTCGCCGTGAGCCAGCGAGAGGCGCGACAGATCGATGATCGTCATCGGCGCTTGCGCCATTTCCGCACCTCCGCTGCCTAGGGGACTTACGATGAACGACCCCACCGAGGTTACGGAATGGCGCAATTCCACTGGAAACCAGACACCTACCCGGAGCTGATCCGCTCCGAGGTCCCCCGCTACGACGAGCTGCAGGAGCAGGCGGTCGCGGCGATCCCGTTCCCGCCCGAGCGGGTGCTGGAGCTGGGGATGGGGACGGGGGAAACGACCAAGCGGCTGATCGAGGCCTACCCCGACGCCTGGGTGATCGGCCTCGACGCCAGCGCCGACATGGTCTTCCGAGCGCGCGAGGTCTACGACGACGTGCAGCTGGCGCGGATGGAGGACCCCCTGCCCGAGGGTCCCTGGGACCTGGTGATCGGCGTCCTCTCCATCCACCACCTGCGGGCCGAGCAGAAGCAGAATCTCTTCCGCCAGGTCCGCGAGCACGCCCGCTCCTTCGTGATCGGCGACGTCGTCAAGGCCGAGACGCAGGTGACGCCGATCGACGAGGGGTATGACTTCCCGGAGAGGGCAGGCGATCTCGCGGAGTGGTGTGGGGGAGAGATCACCTGGCAGGCCGATGATTTGGCGGTTGTCCGGGCTGTGTACTGAGGGTCCGTTGCCCCTCCCCCGGAGACCGTCGCGCAGCTGAGCGCCTTGCTGGGCGCAATTGTGGTCTCTGGAGCCTCCGGGGGAGGGGCAACGGACCCTCTCACCCGCTAACCTTCCGCGACTCATGGCCGTCCCTAAGAAGAGAACCTCCAGTGCTCGTCGCGATAAGCGGCGGGCTCAGCACAAAGCTGGGCAGCCGAACCTGAACCGCTGTCCTCGCTGCCATAGCCCGCGGTTGCCGCATCGGGTTTGCCCGACCTGTGGGACTTACGCGGGTCGTGAGGTCGTTGCGCAGCGGATTGCCGATCCTTCGGCGCCTCACACGCACGAGTAGGTGGTGGCGCCTGCGCGCCCGGTGACTGTCGCCCTCGACGGGTTCGGGGCAGAGCAGGGTTTCGATGTGCTCGCGCAAGGTGCGCGGCTGGCTGCTGCTGACGGGATCGGCGTGCGGGTTTTCGGGCCGCAGAGGGCGCTCGGGCTGTCGGGGGTCGAGGGGATCGAGGTGGTCGATACGACCGAGGCGATCGCCAATGACGAGGATCCGGTTCCGGCGGTGCGGGCGAAGAAGGAGGCCTCGGTTGTACGGGCCGCGCGTGACGTTGCCGAGGGCAACTCCGCCGCGCTGGTCAGCTGCGGCTCGACCGGGGCGACGATGGCTGCCGCGACCTTTGGGCTGCGCCGCCTTAAGGGCGTGCAGCGGCCCGCGTTGGCGGTTCAGGTCCCGGTGCCCGGCAAACCGGTTCTCTTCCTCGACGTCGGCGCCAACGTCGAGGTCCGCGCCCAGCACCTGGTCCAGTTCGCCTTCCTCGGCGCCGCCTTCAGCGCCGCCGTCCTCGACGTCAGCGATCCCTCGGTTGGGCTGCTGACGGTCGGCGAGGAGGCGGGGAAGGGGCGCGAGGAGGTGGTCGAGGCGCACCGGCTGCTGAGCCAGGCGCCGGGAATCCGCTTCGCCGGGAATATCGAGGGGCGCGACCTTCCGGCTGCGAAAGTCGACGTCGTCGTCACCGATGGCTTCACCGGCAACGTCTCGCTGAAGCTGCTGGAGGGAACGGCAAAGACCGTCGCGAGCGCGGTCGGCGACGCCGCCCGTTCCAACCCGATGGCCGCCGTCGGCGGCCTGCTGCTGAAAGCGGCGCTGAACGGGTTGCGGCGCGAGCTGCACCCGGACACCACCGGCGGCGCGATCCTGCTCGGCCTGCGCGGGATCGCGGTCGTCGGCCACGGCAGCTCCGGCGCCGAGGGGATCGCCAACGCCGTCCGCCTCGCCGCCCGTTGCGCCGAGGTCGACGCGGTCGGCCGCACCGCCGCGCTGCTCGCCGAGGGCGGGGCCGGCCGCGGCGCCCTCGCGGCCGAAGGCGACGCGTAGCGGCCGTGACAGCTCCGTGATAAACACAGGCAGCAGATGAACCGCGAGGAAGTCCTCACCCTGGTGCGCGAGCACCTCGCCGAGGAGCTCGAAGTCGACGCCGGCCGGATCGACGAGGGCACCCGCTTCAAGGAGGACCTCGACGCCGACTCGCTCGACCTCTACGAGCTGGTGATGGAGCTCGAGGACCGCTACGGGGTCAGCGTCTCCGAGGAGCAGGCGACCCACATCAAGACCGTCGGCGACGCCGTCGGCTTCGTCCTCGAGCACGCGCCGGCCTGAGCCGTTGGCGACGGAGCAGGACTCAGCCGTTGCTGCCCTCTCGGCGCTGATCGAGGAGCTTCCCGAGGACCTGCGCCGCCAGGCGCTCACCCACTCCTCCTGGACCGAGCGCCGGGTCGACTCCTTCGAGCGGCTGGCCTTCCTCGGCGACAGCGTCCTCGGCCTCGCCGTCGCCACCCACGTCTACGAGAACTTCGAGCAGCTGGCGGCGGGCGGCCTGACCAAGGTCCACAACCAGGCGGTCAGCGGCGTCTCCTGCGCCGACATCGGCCTGCAGCTCGGGGTGCCGGAGATGCTGCGGGCGAACGAGCCCGAGGAGTTCGTCGGCGCGATCCCCGCCTCGGTGCTGCTCGAAGGCGGCCGGCCGCTGCCCGAGGCGACCGAGGCGCTGATCGGGGCCTGCTACGTCGCCTTCGGCTTCGAGCGCACCGCCGCCGCTGTGGCCGAGGCCTTCGAGCCGCGGATCGAGCTCGCCTCCGAGACGCGGATGGATTTCAAGTCGGCGCTGCAGGAGCTTTTGGCCCGCCGCGGAGCGCGCGTAACCTATGAGGTGGTCGCGGCGACCGGGCCCCCGCACCGGCGAACCTTCGAGGTAGCCGCGATCGTCGATTCCGAGCAGGTCGGTACGGGGAAAGGGCGGAGCAAGAAGGCGGCCGAGCAGGTTGCCGCCGAGGAGGCTTTGGCGCATCTTGGGGGTTAACCGCCCCGCCGTTGCGTCCGAGCGGGTCGGGAGCCTTTAGGGGATGCAAGGAGCGCGCAGATGTATCTGAGGTCGATCTCGATGAAGGGGTTCAAGTCCTTCCCCGAGCGGACGACGCTGGAGTTCTCCCCCGGCGTCAGCGTCATCGTCGGCCCCAACGGCTCCGGCAAGAGCAACATCACCGACGCGGTGCTCTGGGCGCTCGGCGAGCAGAGCCCGGGGGCGATCCGCGGCGCCTCGATGCAGGACGTGATCTCCGCCGGCGGCAAAGGGATCAGCCAGCGCCGCGCCGCCGAAGTCGAGGTGACGATCGACAACTCCGACGGCCGCGCCGCGACCGATTTCTCCGAGATCGCCGTCGAGCGACGGCTCGACCGCTCCGGCGACAGCGGCTACCGGCTGAACGGCGCCCGCTGTCGCCTCGCCGACGTCACCGACGTCCTCTCCGACACCAATCTCGGCCGCGAGATGCACTCGGTGATCAGCCAGGGCCGGGTCGAGACGATCGTCCACTCGAAGCCGCGCGAGCGCCGACTCCTGGTCGAGGAGGCCGCCGGCCTCGGCAAGCACCGCAAACGGCGGCGCCGGGCCGAGCTGAAGCTCCGTTCGGCCCGCGACAACCTCGACCGGGCGCTCGACGTCGAGCGCGAGGCGCGGGCGCGGCTGCGGCCGCTGAAGCGCCAGGCGCAGGCAGCCGAGCTGGGAGCGCGGATCGAGCGCGAGGAGCTGGGGCTGCGGGCGCAGCTGGTCTCCGAGGAACTTCGCTTCGGCGCCGACCGCGCCGCCGCCGCCGAAGAGGCGGCGAAGAAGGCGCGGGCGGTGCGCGAACGACTCGAGCAGGAGCTGAGCGAGGTCTCGCAGCGCCGCTCGGCGGCGGAGGAGCGCTTCGCCGCCCGCGACCGCGAGCGCACCCAGGCCTGGGGGCTGCTGACGAAGCTGCGCTCCGACCAGGAGCGGGTCGCGGTCCGGGTCGCCAACCTCTCCAGCCGCGAGGCCGAGATGGAGGCGGGGCTGGAGCGGCTGCGGGTCGAGCTCGGGCCGTTGACGCTCGACGTCGGCCCCGGCAGCGCTCCCGGCGAGCGGGCGCGGAAACTGGAAGAGGAGCTGGGGGAGATCGACGCGGGACTGCGGACCGCCGGCGAGGGTTTGAATGTCGCCCGCGCCTCCGATGCCGCCGAGGCGGCCCGCGAGGCGGCGCTGGGCGACGTCCGCGCCGGCGCCGAACGCGCCTCGCGCCACGCCAAACGCGCCGAGGGTCTGCTCGGCGAGCGCCATCGCGAGGCGATGCGGGCGCGGCTGGCTGCGGGCGAGGCGCTGCTCGACGATGTGCGCAGCGCGCTGAAGGCAGCCGAAGCCGCCGGGGCGGCGATCCGCGGTCGGGTCGAGCGGATCGAGCAGAAGGTCGTCGGCGGTCAGGACGACGGCGACGAGATCGCCGCCGAGCTCAAGGTCTGCTCGCAGCAGGAGTTCGAGCTCCAGGCGGAGATGAAGAAGACCTCCGACGAGCTGACCCGGGCCGAGGTCGAGGCCGCCCACCTCGGCGACCGCCGCGCCGAGGCCGAGCGCGAGCTGGCCTCGATCGCCGAGCGGCTCGGCGAGGAGATCCCGCCCGCGACCGAGGCGCTGACCGACGAGGCGCGGGGGGAGATCGACAGGCGGCTGGAACGGCTGGAGCGGCGGCGGGCGCAGATCGGCCCGGTCAATCCGCTGGCCGAGCAGGAGTACGACGAAGCCCGCGAGCACGTCGAGGCCCTGCAGACGCAGCGCGAGGACATCGAGCGCTCGATGCGGGAGCTGGAGTCGCTGATCCGGGACATCGACGAGGAGATCGAGCGCGCCTTCGAGGAGACCTTCGAGGCGACGGCTAAAAACTTCGAAGAGATGGTCGAGCACCTCTTCCCGGGCGGGCGCGGGCGCCTGCGCCGGGTCAGCCTGCGGCCCGTCCGCGACGAGGAGCGCCCGGCTGGGGAGCAGGAGGCGCCGACCGATGCCGAGCCCGAGCCCGAGGAGGAGGACGAACAGCGCGACGAGCTCGGGGTTGAGATCGAGGTCACCCCGGCCGGCAAGTCGACGCGGAAACTGCAGTTGCTCTCCGGCGGCGAGAAGTCGCTGGTCGCCCTCGCCTTCGTCTTCGCGGTCTTCCTCGCCCGGCCCTGTCCCTTCTACATCCTCGACGAGGTCGAGGCCGCCCTCGACGACGCCAACATCGACCGCTTCCTGCAGCTGATCCGACGCTTCTCCGACCGCGCCCAGTTCGTTATCGTCACCCACCAGAAACGGACGATGGACGCCGCCGACGTCCTCTACGGCGTCTCGATGGGCGGCGACGGCGTCACCAAGGTGGTCTCGCGGCGGCTGCCGCGCGAAGTCGCCGAAGACGCTGAAGACGAAGCGCCTGGGCTTTCTGCGGTCGCTTAGGGAGGGGGGCGGGTGCCCCTCCCCAGACACAAGCTCGCCTATGGCTCGTTGTTGAGTGTCTGGTGAGGGGCACCCGCCCCCTCTAGCCGGTCGCTACCTTTCTTCGCCGTGGCTACGACTTGGCAGGAGATTGTCGATCTGGGGGCGCGGCAGCCTGGGGGTGGTGTTGCAGTTGAGGAAGAGGCCCCGGAGGCGCGGCGCGGGGTGTTTAAGCGCTTGCGCGAGAGCCTGTCGAAAAGCCGCCAGGCGCTGCAGGAGGAGATCTCTGCTTCCGTCTTCGACAAAATCGACGACGAGACCTGGGAGCTGCTGGAGGAGGCGCTGATCCTCGCCGACGTCGGCGCGCCGACCACCGCGGCGGTGGTGGAGCGGCTGGAGCAGGAGGTCGAGTCCGGGGCGGTGCCGATGGACGGGATCGCGGTCCGCGACCGCCTGATCGAGATCCTCGCCGAGGTCGCCTCGACCGGGCGGGCGCCGATCGACCTCTCGGCCGAGCCCGCGGTGCTGATGATGGTCGGTGTCAACGGCACCGGCAAGACGACGACGATCGGCAAGATCGCCTGGCACCTGAGCAGAGAGATGGGGCTCAGCGTCATCCTCGCCGCCGCCGACACCTACCGCGCCGCCGCCGCCGAGCAGCTCGAAACCTGGGCCGAGCGCGCCGGCGTCGAGCTGGTCCGCGGCGCCGCGGACTCCGATCCCGGCGCCGTCGCCTACGACGCGATCAACGCCGCCCGCGCCCGCGGTGCCGACGTCGTCATCGTCGACACCGCCGGCCGCCTCCATACCCAGAACAACCTGATGGACGAGCTGGCGAAGGTCCGCCGGGTGATCCAGAAGCAGATCCCCGAGGCCCCGCACGAGACCCTGATCTCGATCGACGCCACCACCGGCCAGAACGGCCTCCGCCAGGCAAAAGTCTTCTCCGAGGCGGTCGACGTCGACGGCGTCGTCCTCACCAAGCTCGACGGCACCGCCCGCGGTGGCATCGCCCTCGCGATCGCCTCGGACCTCGGCATCCCGGTCAAGCTGATCGGCGTCGGCGAGACCCTCGAGGACCTGCGCCCGTTCGACCCCGGCGACTACGCGAAAGCGCTGCTGGCCGAGTAGCCCTCGACGCCTGCTTTAACCTGCTCGGACATGTTCGACCAGCTCTCCGAACGCCTTCAATCGACCCTCTCCGACGTCCGCTCGCGCGGCAAGCTGAGCGAGTCCGACGTCGATTCGGCGATGCGGGAGATCCGCCTCGCCCTGCTCGAGGCCGACGTCAACTTCAAAGTCGTCAAAGCCTTCACGAAGACTTTGAAGGAGCGCTGTCTGGGCGAGGAGGTGATGTCGAGCCTCGATCCCGGCCAGCAGGTGGTGAAGATCGTCAACGAGGAGCTGGCGGGGCTGATGGGGGGCACCGGCGCCGAGCTGGCGATGGCCTCCAGCGGCCCGACCGTGATCCTGATGGCGGGCCTGCAGGGCTCGGGCAAGACGACCGCCTGCGCCAAGCTCGCCCAGTACTTCAAGAAGCAGGGCAAAGAGGTCGCGCTCGCCGCCTGCGACGTCTACCGCCCGGCCGCCGTCGAGCAGCTGGAGACGATGGGCCGGCGCGCGGGCGCTCACGTCTACTCGCGCGGGACCGATGCCGACCCGGTCGACATCGCCACCTGGGCGCTCGACGAAGCCCGGGCCGAGCGCAAGGACGTGCTTGTCATCGACACCGCCGGCCGCCTCCACATCGACCAGGACCTGATGGCCGAGCTGGCCAAGATCCGCAAGCAGACGCGCCCCCACGACGTCCTCCTCGTCGTCGACGCGATGACCGGGCAGGACGCCGTCGGGGTCGCCGAATCCTTCGCCGAGGTCGCCGAGTTCGACGGCGTGGTGATGACCAAGCTCGACGGCGATGCCCGCGGCGGCGCCGCGCTCTCGGTAAAAGCCGTCACCGGCAAGCCGATCCTCTTCGCCTCGACCGGCGAGAAGATCGAGGACTTCGACAAGTTTCACCCTGACCGCATGGCCCAGCGCATCCTCGGCATGGGCGACGTCCTCAGCCTGATCGAGAAAGCCGAGCAGCAGGTCGATGAGGAGGAAGCCGAGGCGCTGCAGGAGAAAATGCGGAAGGACCAGTTCACGCTCGAGGACTTCCTCAAGCAGATGAAGCAGGTCCGCAAAATGGGTCCGCTGAGCGGGATTCTCGGGATGCTGCCGGGGATGGGGGCGATGAAGCAGCTGAAGAACGCCGACGTCGACGAGCGCGAGCTCGACCGGGTCGAGGCGATCATCCTCTCGATGACCCCGCGGGAGCGGGCCAACCCGGGGATCATCAACGGCTCTCGGCGCAAACGGATCGCCAACGGCTCGGGGACCAAGGTCACCCAGGTCAACCAGCTGGTCAAGCAGTTCGACCAGATGAAAGTGATGATGAAAGCGATGGCCAACGGGCGGATGCCGACCCCGCAGCAGATGTCCCAGCTGGCAAGCGGAAACCAGCGCGCACCGCGCCCCAAGATGCGCCGCCGATGACTAGGCGCGCCCGGACGCGTAGCGGAGGACGCGCCGACTGATCTGGGTCTGTAACCTGCGCCGCCGAATGGCAGTCCGAATCAGACTTAGACGCGTGGGTTCGAAGAAGAACCCGATCTGGCGCATCGTCGTCGCCGACAAACGCTCGCCGCGTGACGGGCGCACGATCGAGACGATCGGCCAGTACAACCCGCAGACCGAGCCCTCGACGATCAACATCGACGAGGAGCGCGCGAAGCATTGGCTCGAGCACGGCGCCCAGCCGAGCGAGACCGTGGCCACCCTGCTGCGCACCAAGGGCATCAAAGCTTCCGGCAGCTAGCCGGGCTGCGCGATGACGGAGCTGCTCGAGTTCCTCGTCAAGGCCCTCGTCGAGGACCCCGAGGCGGTCGTGGTCGAGGAGCTCGAAGAGGACGGCGACCTCGTCTACGAGATCAGCGTCGCCGAAGGGGACCTCGGCCGTGTGATCGGCAAAGGCGGGCGGATCGCCAACGCGATCCGGACGATCGCCAAGGCCGCCGCGGTGCGGATCGACCGCCGCGTCATCGTCGACATCCTCGACTGAGGCGCCTTCGCGCCTTGCGGCTCGACGTCTTCACCCTCTTCCCCGAGGCCTTCGACTGGTTCCAGTCGCAGCGCTCGGTGCAGAATGCGCTGCGCGAAGGCAACGAGCTCCGCCTCTTCAACTACCGCGACACCACCCCGCTCGGCGCGGGACAGGTCGACGACTCGCCCTACGGCGGCGGCGCCGGGATGGTGCTGCGGGTCGATGTCGTCGACGCGGCGCTTCAGGCCGCCTACGGCGAAGGGCCGCGGCCGCGGATCGTCCTGCTCTCGCCGACCGGACCGGTGCTCGACGATCCGATCGCCGACGAGCTGGTCGCCGAGCCGCACGTCGCCCTGCTCTGCGGCCGCTACGAGGGCTTCGACGACCGCGTCCACCAGCACCTCGCCGACGACGAGCTCTCGATCGGTCGCTATGTCCTCGCCGGCGGCGAGCTGCCGGCGATGGTCGTCGCCGACGTGCTGATGCGCAAGCTGCCGGGCGCCCTCGGGCACGAGGACTCCGCCGTCGAGGAGTCCTTCAGCCACGCGCTGGAGGGGATGCCCGAGTACCCGCACTTCACCCGCCCGGCCAGCTACCGCGGCTGGGGGGTGCCGGAGGTCTTGGTCTCCGGCGACCACGAGAAGGTGCGCGAGTGGCGGCTGGAGCAGAGCCGGCAGCGGGCGCAGGAGTACGAGCAGCGGGACCAGCACCAGGAACACAGGCAGGGATGAGCCGCTCTTAAGGTCTTGTTCAGCCCCTTTGGGCTACCATTCCGCGACCGCGCGGTGCCCGCACCTGGGTCCGGCGGTTTTTTTCTCGCCGCAATTCCTCGCATCGCACATCACATGAGCTCCGTAATCGACAGCATCGAGCGCGCCCAGCTGAAGCAGGGCCTTCCCAAATTCGACCCTGGGGACCGTGTCCGCGTCCACTTCCAGGTCGTCGAGGGGAACCGCAAACGGATCCAGGTCTTCGAGGGCGTGGTGCTGCGGCGCCAGGGCTCCGGCGTGCGCGAGACCTTCACGGTGCGCAAACAGTCCTTCGGCGTCGGCGTCGAGCGGACCTTTCCGCTGCACTCGCCGAAGATCGAGAAACTGGAGGTCGCGGCACGCGGGGACGTGCGGCGGGCCAAGCTCTACTACCTGCGCGGCCGCATCGGCAAGGCCGCCCGCGTCGCCGAGCGGCGCTGGGGCATCGACGACGACGTCGTTGCCGCGCCCGCGGCGGCTGCGGACGAGTCCACCGCGGTCGATGCCGACGGCGTGAGCCAGGAGGAGGTCGTGCCGGTCGCCGCCCCGGAGGGTGAGGCCGAGGACACCGACCAGGCCGAGGAGGCGGCGACCGAGGCAGAGGAGGCCGCACCGGAGGCTGAGGCCACCGAGCCCCCGCCGGAGGCGGAGGCGGAGCAGGAGACGGCGGCAGAGGCGGACGCAGACGCGCCCGAGGCCGGGGAGACCGAGGACACTTCAGCGCCTGAGCAAGCCGAGGACGAGGAGTCGGCAGGAGCCGACGACTCCGACGAGGACTCAGCAGCCTGAAACGCCTGATCCCGAAGCCGGAAACCAAAGGCGGCGGGCTCATCGAGTTGGCCGTCATCGTTGCGCTGGCACTGGGGCTGGCGCTGGCGATCCAGGCCTGGATCGTCAAGCCCTACCAGATCCCCTCCGAATCGATGGAGCCGACCCTCGACGTCGGCCAGCGAGTCCTCGTCAACCGCTTCCTCTACCACTTCAAGGACCCGCAGATCGGCGACATCGTCGTCTTCCACCCGCCCGCCGGCGCCGATGGCGAAGGACCGGAATGCGGCGTTCATCCCGGACCGCGGGAATCGTGCTCGCAGCCGACCGAAGCCGAGTCGAGCCAGAACTTCATCAAGCGGATCGTCGCCGGACCGGGGGATAAGCTCTCGATCAAAGATGGCCACCCGGTGGTCAACGGGGTCGAGAAGAGCGACGAGCCCTACATCAACCCCTGCGGCACCGCCTCGCAGTGCAATCTGCCGAAACCCATCACGATTCCACCCGACATGTACTTCATGATGGGCGACAACCGTGGAGCCAGCGACGACAGCCGCTTCTGGGGACCTGTACCCAAGGAATGGATCATCGGTGAGGCCTTTGCCACCTACTGGCCCCCAGATCGAATCGGCGGTCTCTAAAGCCCCGAAGGGGAAGTTCCACCGCCGGCGGCTGGCCCGCAGCCGGCGTCTGTTCGCCTTCGACCGCGGGCTCGGCAGCCGCTACGTCGCCGGCGCCGACGAGGCCGGGCGGGGCTGTCTGGCGGGGCCGCTGGTCGCCGCCGCGGTCCTGCTCGACTACGAGAGCCTCTCGCACTCCGACCGCCGCGCTCTCAGCGGCCTGCACGACTCCAAGCAGATGACCGAGGAACGGCGGCTGGAGATGTACCCATGCGTGCTGCGAGCGGCGGCGCGGGTCAGCGTCGTCGTCCGCTGCGCGGCGGGCATCGACCGCCGCGGCCTGCACGTGACCAACGTCGAAGCGCTCTCGCTGGCGCTGGAGCGGCTGGCGCCGCCGCAGGAGGAGGCGATCTGCCTCGTCGACGGCTTCCGCCTCCACGCCTGCGAGGTCCCGCACCGGCGGGTGGTCAAGGGCGACGCCACCAGCGCCGCGATCGCCGCCGCCTCGGTGATCGCCAAGGTCACCCGCGACCGCTACATGCGCGACGTCGCCCCCCGCCACCCGGGCTGGGGGTTTGACGAACACGTCGGCTACTCGACCCCCGAGCACCGCCAGGCGATCGAGGAAATCGGCATCTCACCGCTGCACCGACGCTCGTTCGCGAGCGTTGCTTACTCGCAACTAGAGCTCTCCTGACCGGCGCATATCGGCGTCCTCGGTCGCTTATGTGCAGAGCACACCGCGCTCCCTGCGTCCTTGATCTGCTTGGTCAGGAGAGCTCTAGAAGGCTCCAGGCAGATATTCGACCTCGACCGGATGATCGTTTCGGTCGAGGGTGACGCCGACGGCGTCGAAGCGGATGTCGTCGAAGGGCGGGAACTCACGGCGTTCGGACATCCAGGCGGTGCCGAGGCGGCGGACCTGGCGCTGCTTGGTGAAGTCGATCGCCAGGATCGGCTTCTCGGGACCGAACCGGGTGCCGGCGCGGGCGCCCTTGACCTCGACGAAGACGAGGATCGGGCCGTCGAGGGCGACGATGTCGAGCTCGCCGTAGCGGGTGCGGGCGTTGCGTTCGACGATCTCCCAGCCTTTGGCGGCTAGGCGAGCGGCGACGAGGTCCTCGGCGATCTGTCCGGTGCGGCGTCTGGTGTCGGTCATGCCTCCCTAAGGGGCGGAGAGGCAGAAACTCACCCCCCTCGCTCGAGCGGTCACACAACCGCGTCAAAGCCGCGCGCGAATTCTTTGAATCTGCGCGCCACTCGTCAAACCTGGCTCCGTAGCGTCGCCTCCGTGCTCGCCACCGCCCGCACCTTCACCCTCGACGGCATCTCCGCCCGCCCCGTGCGGGTCGAGGTCGACGTCCACCGCGGGCTGCCGAACTTCACGATCGTCGGCCTGCCCGACGCGGCGGTGCGCGAGGCGCGCGAGCGGGTGCGGGCGGCCCTCGTCAACTGCGGGTTCGAGTTCCCGCTGCGGCGGATCGTCGTCAACCTGGCGCCCGCGAGCCTGCGCAAGGCCGGGCCGGGGATGGACCTGGCTATCGCGGCGGCGCTGCTGAGCGCCTCCGGGCAGCTGGAGTGGGAGGGGTTGGCGCGGGTGGCCCTGGCCGGGGAGCTGGCGCTCGACGGCTCGACCCGGGCCGTTCAGGGTGCGCTGGCGATGGCCGAGGCGGCCCGCGAGGGTGGGGCAGAGGCGATCGTGTTGCCGGCGGAGAACGGTCCGGAGGCGGCGCTGGCCGAGGGGATCGGGGTTGTGCCGGTGGAGGCGTTGGGTCAGCTGCCGGCGCTGGTCACGGGCGAATGGGACCCGCCTCGTCCAGGTCCGCTGCCGCTGCAGCTCGATCCTCCTCCTGGCGCACCCGACCTGGCGGACCTGCGCGGACAGCCACACCTGCGGCACGCGCTCGAGGTGGCGGCGGCGGGTGGGCACAGCGTCCTGATGGTGGGTCCGCCCGGTGCCGGGAAGTCTCTTGCCGCCGGCCGCCTGCCGTCGATCCTGCCGCCGCTCTCGCTGGGCGAGGCGCTCGAGGTTGCACGGATCGCCAGCGCCTGCGGCAGCCTCGGGACCGGCCTTCCTGCCGGTCGACCGTTCCGCGCTCCGCACCACACGATCAGCGCTCCCGGTCTGGTCGGCGGCGGGGCGCCGCCGCGGCCGGGGGAGGTGACGCGGGCGCATCGCGGCGTCCTCTTTCTCGACGAGCTCTGCGAGTTCCGGCGCGATGCTCTGGAGGCGCTGCGGGCGCCGCTGGAGTCGGGCGAGGTGCTGATCTCCCGCGTCGGCGGCCAGCGCAGCCTTCCCTGCCGGTTCATGCTGGTCGCGGCGGCGAACCCCTGCCCCTGCGGGCGCGGCGAGGCGGATCCGGACTGCTGCTGTTCGCCCTATGAGGTGCAGCGCTACCAGGGGAAGCTGAGCGGCGCGCTCGCCGACCGGATCGACATCCTCGCTGCCGTCCGTCAGCCGAGCGCGGCGGAGATCGGCGGCGCCCCGGGCGAGCCGTCGGCGGCGGTGCGGGAGCGGGTCAGGTCGGCGCGGGAGCGCCAGGAGGAGCGTCTCGGACCGGGCCGCTGCAACGCCGAGATGACGCCGGGGGAGGCGCGCGCCTGCGCCCTCAGCAGCGGGGCCGGCGCCCTGCTCGCCGAGCTCTACGCGCGCCAGCGGCTCAGCGGCCGCGCCCACGACCGGGCGCTGCGCCTGGCGCGGACGATCGCCGACCTCGAAGGGGTCGAGGCGATCGGCGAGGAGCAGATGGCGCAGGCGCTGCAGATGCGGAGGCGAGACCATGGCTGAGCCGGTCGCCTGCCGCGAATGCCTGCGCCGCTCGTGGCTGCTCGCCGCCCTCGGCCCCTACATCGAGAAAGTCGCCACCGGTGAAGCCGGCACCCGCTCGCCGGAACTGCTGCGGCTCTCGAACGAGGACCTGGTCGAGGTTGCGGCGCCGAAGGTCACGGCCCAGATGCTGGGTCGTTTGGAGTCCCTGTCGGAGGAGCGGCTGCTGGAGGAGCTGCTGCTGGCGGAGTGCTGGGCCTGCTGCCGCCACAGCGAGCTCTACCCGGACTCGCTGCGCGACGCAGGCGACGCGCCCTGGGCGCTGATCGGCCGCGGCGACCCGAGGTTCCTCGACGGGCTCGAGCGGTTCGAGGCGGTGACGATCGTCGGTGCCCGCCGGGCCACCTCTTACGGCCGTGAGATCGCCCGCGAGCTGGGGCGGGAGCTGGCGGCCGCCGGAATGGTCGTGGTCAGCGGTCTCGCCTTCGGGATCGACGCCTGTGCCCACCGCGGCGCGATCGACGCCGGTCGCACGATCGCCGTCCTCGGCTGTGGCCCCGACGTCGCCTACCCCGCCAGCCACCGCTCGCTCTGGCGCCAGATCTGCGAGCGGGGTCTGGTGATCTCCGAGTTCCCTCCCGGCGCCACTCCCTGGCGCTGGACCTTCCCGGCGCGCAACCGGATCATGGCCGCGCTTGCCGGGATGACCGTCGTGGTCGAGGCGGCCATTCGCTCCGGGTCTTTGATTACGACCGACCTCGCCGCCGACCTCGGCCGCGACCTCGGTGCGGTCCCAGGGCCGGTCACCTCCCGCACTTCTGCCGGCCCCAACGGCCTGCTGGCTGCCGGTGCCCACGTGATCCGCGATGCCCAAGACGTCCTCGACGCCCTGCTCGGCCCCGGCCGCAGGCCGATAGCCCCGGCCGTTCCGAACCTCGAGCCCGACCTCGAAGCCGCCCTCGCCGCGGTGGAGGCCGGCCACTCCACCTGCGACGCCGTCGCCACCGCGACCGGCCTCTCCGGCGCCGCCGCGGCCACTGCCCTGTCACGGCTGGAGCTGCTCGGTTACCTCACCTGCTCCAACTTGGGTACCTACCTGCGCACTTTGTCGCCGTCTCCGGGCGGTCCGCTCTTTAGGCTGGAGTCATGACTACCGACCGCATTCCGGCCGTGCTCTCGATCGCCGGTTCCGACTCCGGCGGCGGCGCCGGGATCCAGGCCGACCTGAAGGCTTTCGCGCGGGTGGGCGTGCACGGGATGACCGCGATCACGGCGATCACCGCGCAGAACACCGTCGGGGTCGATGCCGTCGAGGCGGTGTCGGGGGAGATGATCTTCGCCCAGGTCGCAGCTGTCGCCGAGGACATCGGCGTCGACGCGGTGAAGATCGGGATGGTCGGCAACGCGGAAGCGATCGAGAGCGTCGTCGCCGCGCTGACCACGATCTTCAGGAACGCCCCTCCGGTCGTGCTTGATCCGGTGATGGTCTCCGAGAGTGGTTCGGTGCTACTTGACCCCGATGCCCGCGAGGCGCTTGCCGGTCGCCTGCTGCCGCTGGCCACGGTCGTGACGCCGAACATCCCCGAGGCGCGTGTCCTGACCGGGATGGGGGAGGAGGCGACGCAGGCCGAGCTGGCGCAGGCTCTGGTCGGGATGGGCGCGACGGTGGCGGTGGTGACCGGTGGCCACAGCGAGGAGTTGGTCGACGTCTTCTATGACGGTGAGGAAGTCGTCGAGATCCCCGGCGAGCGGCACCCGGACGGGGCCGCCCATGGTTCGGGCTGCACCCACTCTTCCTCCCTCGCCGCTTACCTCGCCCTCGGCTGGTCGCCGCTTGCTGCCGCGGTCGGAGCGCGGGAGCTCACCTCCGAAGCGGTGCGCGACGGGTTGCGCGAGATCGGCGCTGGCGCCGGTCCCGTCGACGTGTTCGCCCTGACGGCCTCAGCGCCCAGCATGCCGCGTCCTCAGTCGGCCGGATAGCGCTGCTATGCCGGCCGCCCTGCGTCCTTGCCTGCTGAACGCTGAGCCTCGTCAGTAGATTTCCATCCTTATGAGCACGAACGGCGACACCGCAACCAAGCTTCCGCGCCCGCGATCCTCGGTCGTCTTCGACGGTCCTGATCGCGCCCACGCGCGCGCCTACATGAAGGGGATCGGGTTCGACGACGACGCGCTCAGCAGGCCGACGGTCGGGATCGCCAACACCTGGACCGAGGCGATGCCGTGCAACTTCCACCTGCGGGCGCTGGCCGAGCACGTCAAAGAGGGAGTTCGCGCTGCCGGCGGCACGCCGATGGAGTTCAACACCGTCGCCGTCTCCGACGGGGTGACGATGGGCACGCAGGGGATGAAGGCTTCGCTGATCAGCCGCGAGGTCATCGCCGACTCGATCGAGCTGATGGCCCGCGGCTACCAGTTCGACGCCATCGTCGCCCTCTGCGCCTGTGACAAGACGATCCCAGGCTGCGCGATGGCGCTGGCCAGGCTCGACGTGCCCTCGGTCCTGCTCTACGGCGGCTCGATCGCCCCCGGCCACTGGCACGGCCGCGACGTCACCATCCTCGACATCTTCGAGGCGATCGGCGCCCACAACGCCGGCGACATGTCCGACGAGGAACTGCACGAGCTGGAGGGGGTCGCCAGCCCCGGCGCCGGTGCCTGCGGCGGCCAGTTCACCGCCAACACGATGGCCTGCGCCTTCGAGGCGCTCGGGATCAGCGCCGGCGGCTCGGCGATGGTCCCGGCCGAAGACGACGACAAGGACACCGTCGCCGAGAAAATCGGCGAGCTGGTGATCAACGTCCTCGCCGAGGACATCCGGCCCAGCAAGATCATCACCCGCGAGGCTCTGGAAAACGCGATCGCCTGCGTCTGCGCTTCGGGCGGCTCCACCAACGGCGTCCTGCACCTGATCGCCCTCGCGCACGAGCTCGGGATCGAGCTGACGATGGACGACTTCGAGCGGATCTCGCGCCAGACGCCGCTCTTCGCCGACCTCAAGCCGGGCGGCCGCTTCGTCGCCACCGACCTCTACGCCGCCGGCGGCGTGCCGGTGATCCTCAAGCGGCTGGCCAAAGCCGGGATCCTCCACGGCGACGCGATCACCGTCACCGGTCGTACCGTCGGCGAGGAGGCCGCGGCGGCGACCGAGGCGCCGGGCCAGGATGTGGTGCGGGCGGTCGAGAACCCGCTCAAGCCCGAAGGCGGCCTGGCGATCCTGCGCGGCAACCTGGCGCCGGAAGGCTCGGTGGTCAAGGTCGCCGGAACCGAGCGCCGGCAGCAGACCGGCCCGGCCCGCGTCTTCGAGTGCGAAGAGGACTGCTTCCGCGCCGTCAAGGACCAGCAGATCAATCCCGGCGACGTCGTCGTGATCCGCAACGAGGGGCCGGTCGGCGGTCCCGGGATGCGGGAGATGCTGCAGGTGACCGCGGCGATCGTCGGCGAGGGGCTGGGGGAGAGCGTGGCGATGGTCACCGACGGCCGCTTCTCCGGCGCCACCCGCGGCTTGATGATCGGCCACGTCGCCCCCGAGGCCGCCAGGGGCGGGCCGATCGCGGCGATCCGCGAGGGCGACGAGATCACCGTCGACATCGACAACCGCCGCCTCGACCTCGCCCTCTCCGACGAGGAGATCGCGAACCGCGTCGAGGAATACGAGTCGCCCGAGCCGCTCTACACCCGTGGCGTGATGGCCAAGTACGCGGCGACCGTGTCTTCAGCCTCGAAAGGCGCCATCACCTGAGCGACGGTCGCTGAGTTGTGGGCGCGATAGCGCCCTTGATTCAGCGAGGGCTAGCCGACGGCGGTGTCTTGCGCCGCCCGTAGCGGCTGCGAAGACTCGATGAATTCGTCGAGCAGCGGGTTGAACCGCTGTGGGCGCTCGAGCATCGGCAGGTGACCGGTGCGCTCGAAGATCTCAAGGCGCGAGTGGGGGATCAGGCGGTGGTAGCCGAGGGCGCCCTCGACCGGGACGATCTGGTCGTTGAGGCCCCAGACGACCATCGTCGGGATCTCGATTTCCGGAAGGCGCTGCCGCGTGTCGTAGCCCCAGATCTTCGTCAGCGCCTCTGAGAAAGCAGGCGCCTGCAGGCCCGGCCGCACCTGCTCGGCAAGCAGCTCCGGTCGCAGCTTGTCGGGATTGCGGAAGAGCCGGCCGAAGGCGATCTTGCGACCCCGCGGCCGCGTCCAGTAGACGCGCCGGTCGCCGCTGAGGAAGGGGATCGCGGCTTTGACGATGCGGGCGGTGGCGTCGAAGGTCCGGCCCTGCCACTCGGCGAAACTGATCCCGGCGGCGGAGATCAGGACCAGCCGGTCGAAGCGCTCCGGCTCCTCGATCACTGCCTCGGTGCCGATGAAGCCGCCCATCGAGTTGCCGACCAGCGCCGCCGCCTGGTCGATGCCCAGGCGCTCGCAGAAGTCGTGGATCAGCCGCCCGTAGTTGGCCATCGAAATTTCCCAGGAGGGCACCGGGCTGTCGCCGAACCCGGGCAGGTCGAGGGCGATCGCCCGGTGGGTGCGGCCGAAGTAGGGGAGGTTCTCGAGCCAGTTGCGCCAGCAGCCGGCGATCCCGTGTACGAAGACGATCGGCTCGCCCTCGCCGATCTCGACGTAGTTGACCGCCTCGGCGCCGGGCAGGTCCACCTGATGCAGGTGCCGGCGCCAGTCGATCTTCAGCCACTCCGGGTCCGGGTTGCCGTAGTCAGGGCCGGGGAAGGCGGGCAGCGGTCGGCTCTCGGGCTCAGGCATAGCCCATCCTTTCCAGCACCGGGATCTCGCGGATCTGCGGCGGTTGCAGGTGGTCCCAGAGGATGCCGCGGGGGCGCGGGTGCTGGCGGTCGATCTCGATCACCGCGCGCGGCGTCGCGATCAGGTCGCAGGGAAGGTCGTGGTCGGTGACCATCAGGTGCTGGCGGAGGATCTGGATCGGGTGGACGGTGGTGGCGACTGTCGTGTGCTCGTCGATCTTGCCGGCGGCGCTGAGGATCCCGTACTCGAGGTCGTGGTAGCCGCCGCCTTTGCCGACGCGGGCGCCGCTGAGGTTGACCGCGACCGAGCCGCTCAGGACGAAGTCGATTTCCGGCAGGTCGTCGAGGGCGACGACCCGACCGTGCTTCAGCGCCCCCTTGATCGTCGCCGCCTCTTTCATCGCCGCTTTCGAGAGACGTTTCGGTTCCAGCACCCGGAACGGGTGGGGATCGCGCAGCCGCGGCACCGCCATGATCATCGTCTTGCCCTCTTCGAGGGCGATCCGGCGGGCGTGCGTCTGCGGCGAATCGGGGTTGGCCTTGATCACCCGCGCCCGCTTCCAGAGCCGGTGCCCGGCGAGCTTCTCGGCCGCAAGTTTGGCGCCGGCGAAGTTCGGGATGCGACCCTCCGCCCCCGGAAACCGGGAGACGCCCTCTCTTTCCATCGCCGCCCAGACTTCCTTGCGGACCTCGTCCTTGGTGCGCATCGCCCGCGAAAGATATCCGTCGCCGCTGCCGATAGAACCAGGCACATGCCAAATTGCAGGGGAGAGCAGCCGCTTGAGCGAACTATCTGAGTGCCTAGACTCTGTGCAAGGGCACAGGTATTCGAGCGAGAGCGGTCCCGGTCGAGATGCGTAAGAGAACTTCGATAGTGGTGATCATCGCCGCCGCGCTGCTGGTCGTCGTGGTCGGCGCCGCCTACGCCTACGACAGCTCGCAGAAGGACAAGATCGCCGACGGCGTCACGGTCGGCGGCGTCGACGTCGGCGGCATGAGCGAAGAAGAAGCCGCCGCCGCGGTGCGCCGCAGACTGCTCTCGCCGCTGCGCCACTCGCTTGTCGTCACCTTCGACGGGCAGACCTGGAAGCTCCCCGGCAAGCAGCTGAAGATCCGCGCCGACGTCGAGTCGGCGGTCGAAGAAGCCGTCGAAGCGAGCCAGGAAGGCGGCTTCCCCGGCCGCCTCGTCCGCTACGTCAGCGGCGGCGAAGTCGACGAACAGATCACCCCGCAGGTGGCCTACTCGCAGCGGGCGATCAACCGCTTCGTCCGCCACGTCGCCGAAGAAGTCGATCGCGAACCGCAGAACGCCGATGTCGAACCGACTCCCGACTCGCTTGAAGTGGTCGCCGGCAAGGACGGGCGCAAGCTGCGCGACAACCTGCTCGAGAAAAAGCTCAAGGCTGCGGTGCTGAACGCCAACGCTCCGCACAAGATCGTCGCCGCGGTGCACTCGATCAAGCCGGAAGTGACGAAGAGCGAGGTCGCCGCCGAGTACCCGTCCTACATCACCGTCGACCGCGGAACCTTCACCCTGCGCCTCTGGCAGCACCTGAAGCTGGCCAAGGAATACACCGTCGCCGTCGGCATGGAAGGGCTGGAAACGCCCGAAGGCCTCTACGCGATCCAGGAAAAGGAAGAAAATCCGGTTTGGCATGTGCCGGACTCGGCCTGGGCCGGCGACCTCGCCGGGCAGACGATTCCGCCGGGCCCGGCGGATCCGATCAAGGCCCGCTGGATGGGGATCTACGAAGGCGCCGGGATCCACGGCACCGAAGAGACCTACTCGCTCGGCCACGCCGAATCCCACGGCTGCATCCGGATGGCGATTCCCGACGTCGAAGAACTCTACGATCTGGTCGAAGTAGGCACCCCCGTTTACATAGGAAATTAGTCGCGCGCAGGACGACGGGCGGCGGGGACGAATCAACGTCCCGTGAACTGGGATGAGGCGCTAGCCGGCTACGACCGCGATCTGCGGGCGCGGGGATCCGCCGAGCGGACGCGGCGGGCCTACGGAGTGGATCTGGGGGGTTTCGCCGAGTGGGCGGGGGAACAGGGCCTCGGTCCGACCGACGTGCGCCATCGCGACGTGCGGCGCTACGGCGCCGGCCTCTCGAACGCGGGGGCGGCGCCGGCGACCGTCGCCCGCAAGCTGGCGGCGATCCGCGGCCTCTACGGCTACCTCGTCCGCACCGAGCGCGCCGGCTCCAACCCTGCCGAGCTGGTCTCCAGCCCGAAGCGCGGCGAGAAGCTGCCGACGGTCCTCACCACCGAGCAGATGCGCTCGCTGCTGGAGCGGATCCCGGCGCGGACGCCGCTGGAGCTGCGTGACCGGGCGATGCTCGAGCTCGCCTACTCTTGCGGCCTGCGCTGCGAGGAGATCGTCAACCTCGACCTCGACGCCCTCGACTTCGAGACCGAGCAGCTGCGGGTCCTCGGCAAGGGGTCGAAGGAGCGATTGCTGCCGGTAGGCGAGCCCGCCCAGCGCGCCCTGCGCCGCTACCTCGACAAAGGCCGCCACGCGCTGGCCGTCGATCGGCGCGAGCAGGCGCTCTTCCTCTCCAAGAGCGGCCGCCGCCTCTCCAACTCCGACATCACCCGCCGCCTCGGCCTCTGGACCCGCGAGGCCGCGCTCGCGGCCGGTGTCTCCCCGCATTCACTTAGACATTCCTTCGCAACTCATCTGCTCGAGGGTGGCGCAGATCTGCGTACGATTCAGGAGTTGCTGGGTCACGCATCGATCTCGACCACCCAGGTCTACACCCGGGTCGACGCCGCCAGACTCCGCGACACCTACGCCGCCAGCCACCCCCGCGCATGAGCCAAACCGCCGCACACGAACGTAGGATCACCTGATGGAAACGGGGGTGAAAGAGGTAGAGCTGCGCGATCTCTGGCGCCGTTACAAGGACCAGGGAGACGACACCGCCCGCGAGCGACTCGTCGTCGCCTACTCGCCGATGGTCAAATTCGTCGCCGGCCGGCTCGGCGCCGGGCTCCCTTCGCACGTCGAAGACGCCGACCTGATCTCCTACGGCCTGGTCGGCCTGATCGGCGCGATCGAGCGCTTCGAGCCGGAGCGGGGGATCAAATTCGAGACCTTCGCGATGACCCGGATCCGCGGCGCGATCATCGACGAACTGCGCTCGCTCGACTGGGTGCCGCGCTCGGTCCGCTCGCGCGCCCGCGAAATCGAACAGGTGCAGGCGAAGCTCGAGCACGAGCTGCAGCGGGCCCCGACCGAGGCCGAGCTGGCGGACAAGCTCAACATGACCGAGGAAGAACTGCAGACCGCGCTGCTGGAGATCGCCAACTCCTCGGTTTACGCGCTCGACGAGCTCTGGACGGTCTCCGATTCCTCCGGCGACCAGGTCTCGCTGCTCGACACGATCGCCGACGAGGGTGCCGCCGACCCGCAGGAGGCGCTGGCTACGACCGAGGTCAAAGACCGCCTCACCGAGGCGATCGGCGGCCTGCCCGAGCGAGAGCAGCTGGTCGTCGCCCTCTACTACTACGAGAACCTCACCCTGCGCGAGATCGGCGAGGTCCTCGGGGTCACCGAGTCGCGGGTCTCGCAGCTGCACACCAAGGCCGTGATGCGGCTGAAATCGCATCTGCAACAGGGCTGATCCCATGGGGGCGGGCGGCCGCCCGTTGCTACCTTGGGCCGGCATGAGCGCCGAGGCCACCTGCGCGATCTGCGGCCGGACGATCCTGGCCGGCGAGCGCGTTCTCGGCTTCGTCGAGGGCCAGGAGGAGCAGTCGGTCTGCGAGCTCTGTACGGCACGGGCCGAGCGGCTCGGCTGGCGACCGGCCGGGGAGCCCGAGCCGGAGCGGCCGGTCGACGGTCATGAGGGGCGCTGGCGGCTGCGCAGGTTCTGGCATCGGCGAGAGCGGCGTCCCGGCGCGCCCGCGGCGAATCCTTCCGTCTCGCCTCCCGAGCCCGAGGGCCAGTCGGAACCGGAGCCACGGCCCGAGCCCGAGGTCGCGAAGCGCCGACCGCGTCCGGCTCCGCAGCTCGACGCCATGGCGCCTTCTCCGTTCGAGCGCGCCGTCGCCCGCTTCAACTCGGGTGAGGGCGGCCGCACCGTCGCCGGGCTCACCCGCACCCTCGGCAGGCCCTTCGCTTCGGTCGGCGCCGCCGCCGGCCAGCCACAGGAGATCCGTATCACCGTCGCCTGGGAGCTCTCCTGGTACCAGTGGGGCGTCGACATCGGCGACGAGCTGCGCCCGGTCTTCCAGATCGACAAGGGGCGTGAGATCGACCAGCTCGACCACGCGGCGCGCCAGTGGAACGCCTCGGTCGGCGAGGACGGTCGGCTGACGCTGGCCGAGCGGGCCGGCCGAAGATGAGCCGGCTCACGGTCAACGTCGACGGCGGCGCCCGCGGCAATCCCGGTCCGGCGGCGATCGGCGTCGTCTTGCGCGACGGCAGCGGGACGGTGCTGGAGGAAGTGGGGGAGACGATCGGCGAGGCGACCAACAACGTCGCCGAGTACAAGGCGCTGCTGCGGGGGGTCGAGCTGGCCGCCGACCACGGCGCCACCGAGCTCGAGCTGATCGGCGACTCGGAGCTGGTCGTGCGCCAGGTCGAAGGGCGCTACAAGGTGAAAAACGCCGGCATGAAGGAGCTGCACACAGAGGTGAAGCGCGCCCTCTCCAACTTCGATTCCTGGACGATCGCCCATGTCCGCCGGGCCGAGAACGCCGACGCCGACCGGCTCGTCAACCAGGCCTTGGACGGGGTGCTCGATGGTTGAGGAGGGGGCGGGCACCGAGTTCGAACCGATCGACCCCGGCGTCGACATCGGCCACGTCCACCTCAAGGTCGCCGACGTCGACCGCGCGCTCGAGTTCTACTGCGGCATCCTCGGCTTCGAGCTGATGCAGCGCTGGGGCGAGGACGCCGCCTTCATCTCCGCCGGCGGCTACCACCACCACATCGGCCTCAACTCCTGGTCCTCGAAAGGCGGCTCGCCGCCGGCGCCCGGGACCACCGGCCTCTTCCACACCGCGATCCGCTACCCGACCAGGCGGGCGCTCGCCGACGCGCTGCGCCGCCTCAGCCAGGCCCGCTGGCCGCTGGAAGGCGCTTCCGACCACGGCGTCAGCGAGGCTCTCTACCTCGCCGACCCCGACCGCAACGGCGTCGAGCTCTACTGGGACCGTCCGCGCGAGCAGTGGCCGATGGCCGCGGACGGCAGGGGCGTGCAGATGGGCACGCTGCCGCTGGACCTCGACGACCTGATCTCCGAGCTGCGCGACTAGGGGCGGGCGCCGCAGAAAGGACGCGACGCGGAGGAGGAGCGTCAGGCAACCGTGGCCAGGGAAAACGACGGTGCCGAAACGGGGAAAGGACTCTTCCTCTGCGCCGCGTCGGGGGGATGGATCAATGTGGGAACAAAGGGAGCTTACCCATTATTCGGTAGCGCAAACCAGGAACCTGCAAAATTTGCGCTGATCGGGTGCTGGTCGCCCTGGGGGGCCTGGCCCCCTGCGTCAGGAGATGCGCCAGGCGTAGGCGTACGGCTGGGGGAAGCGGGTGATCCGCTCGGCCCGCACGATTATCTCCGCCTCGCCAGGCGGCATATCGGTCCACAGGACCTGCTCGACGTTGTTGACCCGGTCGAACCCGTCGCCGGCGCCCATGTTCCCGTGGCGCTCCTGCCCGTCAGCCGCCCGCACGATCAAGTCGAGGTCGTTCTGAAGGGCCTCGCCAGGGGGGTCGGTCCAGACCAGGGTGACCTTGAAGGTCGCGTGGCCGGCGCTCTGCAGGGAGGCGCCCTGCTCGCCTTTGCCGGACCCGCCCTCCGGGATCTTCACCTTGACGGTTTCTTCTTGGCCTTGTTCGAGCGGTCCGCCTTCGCCGAAGCCGCCGTCGGGATCGGGCCCGGCGACGATCACCGACCCCGCGAGGTCGACCCGGCCGAAGCCGGAGTCGTTGTTCGGTGAAGGGCCCGCCTCCGTCGGGTTGTATTGGCCGGTCAGTTCGACGGCGCCGTTGATCAGCAGCGCCTTGATCAACGCCGCGCCGGGGGCCGGCGTGCCGTTCGCCCGCAGCGTCTGACGCAGGACCGCAACGCAGCCGGCGACCAGGGGCGTCGCCATGCTGGTGCCGGAGTCGAAGAAGAAAAGCGAGTCCGTGGAGACGCCGTATTCGTCAGAGGGAGTGGCGACCGAGCGCGAGAGGGTGGAGAGGATCGAGGTGCCCGGCGCGACCACGTCGGGCTTGAGCCGCCCCTCTTTGGTCGGGCCGCGGCTGCTGAACGCCACCATCCCGTCGGCGTCGTTGGAGATCCGGTCGTTCTTGATCGGATCGGCGGGGAAGTTTTCCGGCCAGGCCTGACCGTAGGTGAACTTGGTGTTGTCGCGGTTGCTCTCGCTGGCGCCGACCGTGATGCAGTTCTTGGCCGCCGACTGGGAGCCGATCGAGGACGGATCGACCCGGCCGTCGCGGTCCTCGTCGCTGCCGTCGTTCCCGGCCGCGAAGCAGATCACGAGGTCCTGGTTGTTCCAGACGACGTCGTCGATCTCCCTTGCGCTCTGGTCATAGGGCAGGCCCGGTTCCGTAGCTCCCCATGAGTTCGTGTGCACGCGCGCCTCGTCGCTGCGATAAGGCGGTAGGAAGAGGTCGTGCAGATCGGCCGGGAGTCCGCTGAGTCTGCCACTGGAGTCGAGGGTGGATTGCAGCACCAGGCGGGCTCGCGGGGCGGTCCCCTGGATTGCGCCACCCATCGTGCTGGAGTTGCCGTCGCCGAGAACGGATCCGGCGACGTGGGTGCCGTGGCCGTGCGGGTCGCTGGCATCCCCGGGGCTGGGGCGGCCGAGCGCGTACAGCTTGTCGACCCGTCCCGTGAAGGCCGGGTGGACGTCGGTTTCCGACCCCTTGTCGAAGCCGGTGTCGGCCACGCAGACGATCTCGTCTTCGCCGAGGAAGTCGGTGCCGTTGATCGAAACCTGCGCGTTGAGGATCGGTCGGGCAACGTTGTTGAACAGCTTTCGCTCGGGCACCGGCTCAACGTGGTGGACGACGTCGAGCGAGGTGAGGTCTTGGAGGCGGTCGGCGGTTACCGCGATGCGAACCTTGTTGCGGCCCGGCGTGACCTCGTCGGATGCGGTGCCGGAGACCTCCGCGACCTGCTCGGCGACGGCTTCCGGGTCGACGTCGTCGTGGACGACCACGTCGACTTCGCGCGGCTCACCGACCGGCCATTCAGGGGCCGGGGCGACTTTCAGCGCCTCGAGGCCGTGGGCCTGTTCGGGGCGAAGCGAGGGCGCCAGCTTGAACCCCTCGAGGTAGACGTTGACCCAGGCGACGAACGGCAGTTCCCGGATCGGGGTCAGATCCGTCGAGGCATAACGGCAGAGGTAGGTGTTCTCGGGGACGTATTCCTGGATCTCGACGCCGAGCGAGGCGAGCTCCTCGCTCTGCTCCGCAGTCAGCGTCGCGTCGGCCTGGATCAGGATGTAGTTCGAGCCGGCTGCGTCGACCGACTCCATCTCCGCCGCCTGCAGGCCTCTGGCCTGGGTCAGCGGATCGATCGAGATGCCGTTGAGCGTGATGCGGGCCATCGGAGGGTCTCCCTTATTCGGTGTGGCGGTCTAGCGGCCCCGCTCCGTGCCTGCATCACCACCGCCGACACGCCCGTCCGCGATCCGATCATAGACCGGAGAATTCCCGCAAGCAAAAACTCTCGTGTAAAGCGGCGCGCACGCGGCACCCGATCGACAATGGCCCTCTCCGCCGCGGACAGTCCTATTGTGGCCCGCCCTTGTACGACGCCTCTCAGCAGCTGACCGACCGCCGGGCTCGCCCCCGATCGACGCCGGGCTGGCCCGCGGCCCGGCCCCTGCGCGCCTGGCAGCAGGAGGCGACGGAGGCGGTGCGGGCGCATTCGGGCGACAGCTTCCTCGCCTCGGCGACGCCGGCGGCCGGCAAGACCACCTTCGGCCTCCACATCGCCCACCGGATGCTGAGCGTGGGGTTCGTCTCCCGGGTTGTCGTCGCCGGGCCGACCACTCACATCTGCCGCCAGTGGGCAGCCGACGCGGCTCGCTACGGCATCGACCTCGAGCCGAACCGGCCGAACTCCGACGGGCCGGAGTCGGCCGACTTCCACGGCGTCGCCGTCACCTACCAGACGATCGCGGCCGGACCGGAGACGCACCGCCTTGCGGCGGGACGCCGGCCGACCCTGCTGATCGCAGACGAGCCTCACCACATGGGCGATCTGGCCGCTTGGGGCCTGCAGACCCGCAAGGCCTTCGACGGCGCCCGCTTCCGGCTGCTCCTCTCGGGCACGCCTTTCCGGTCTGACAACTCGGCCATCCCCTGGGTCGCCTATGACGAGGACGGCCTCAGCCGGGCCGATTACGTCTACGGCTACCCGCAGGCGCTGCGCGACCGGGTCTGTCGGCCGATCACCTTCCTGCCCTACGACGGCGAGATGGAATGGGTCTCCGACGGGCGGCTGCGTAGCGCTGACTTCGGCCTTGCCCTGCCGGCGCTGGAGGCGGCGCGGCGGTTGCGGACCGCGCTCAGCCCGGAGGGCGAGTGGATGGGGGAGGTGCTGCGCGACGGCGACGCCAGGCTGAGCGAGGTGCGGGCCGGAGGGCATCCAGACGCGGGCGGCCTGGTTATCGCCTCCGATCAGGATCACGCCAGGGCGATCGCGGCGCGGCTCAGCTCGATCTCGGGAGAGCAATCCGAGCTGGTGATGAGCGACGAGCCCGGCGCCGGCCGCCGCATCGCCGACTTCGCCGCCTCCGACCGACGCTGGTTGGTCTCGGTGCTGATGGTCTCCGAGGGCGTCGACATCCCGCGCCTGCGGGTCGGCGTCTATGCGACGGCGGCCCGGACCGAGCTCTTCTTCCGCCAGGTGGTCGGCCGCTTCATCCGCGCCACCCCGCAGCCGCGCCGCCAGATGAGCTATCTGCTGATGCCGGCCGACTCGCGACTGAAGGCGCTAGCGCATGAGATCGAGCTGGAGCGTCGCCACGCCCTCGACCTCTCGCCGCTCGGCGAGGAGGAAGAGGTCGAGGAGCTCGACCAGCCTGATCCGGAGAAGGGGGAGGGAGGCGGCTTCGCCGCCCTCAGCTCCGGCGACGCCGAGCTGCACGAGGCGATCATGAGCGAAACCGCCCTCCAGCTCTTCCCCACCGACGACGCCAAGCCGGCGACGAAGAAGCCGACCGCGGCAAAGCCCGCCACGGAGGAAACCGAAACCAAGCGGGAGTCGGCCTACGAAACCCGAGAGCGCCTGCGCAACGAGCGCCGCCGCCTGGTCGGCGACGTCTCCCGTCGCACGAAGAAGTCCCACCGGGAGATCCAAGCCCGCATCAACCGCGCCACCCGAGCCCGCTCGGTCGCCGCCGCCACCATCGACCAGCTGGAGCGCGGCAACGAGATGCTCCGCCGCGAGCTCTGGCGCTAGATCTCAGGCGAGCGACCGCTCGATCTTCACCTCGCACATGTCCACCGATGCACGGGTACCGGGCGTCTCTGACGGGTCCATCGCACTGAACACTCTGGCGCCGGCCTCCATGTCCTCAGCGCTATCGAAGTTCTGCAGAACCACCGCCGTCCCCTGCGCCTCGTCGTACAAGACCTTGAGACCGCTGGAGGGCACGCCGGGCGGTGGCCCGTCGGACTCCTCGATCCGGGCAAGGAGCTCCTTCATCCGCTCGGCAGACACATCGGTGAACCGGACCACACGTACGTACATGGCAGCAGCCTCCTCGAGGGTGGGATACCGACCATAGTGCGTCGGTCCCGGCCCGTCGAGTCCCTTGAGGTGCTCGCGAAGAAGCGGCTGAAGGGATTCGAACCCTCGACCTTCTGCATGGCAAGCAGACGCTCTAGCCAGCTGAGCTACAGCCGCACTGGAGGGCAGTTTACCCAGGCCGGGGGGATCAGGTGGCGGTGGGTTGCAGGGGCAGGCCGGCCGCCGCCCAGCCTTGGACGCCGTCGATGACGTCGGCGAGGAGCTCTTCCACCGTCGTCAGCGTCGCCACCCGGTCCACGCGCGTTCACATACCCACTCGCCGCAGCCGCTAGCCTGAGCGGCAGGCAAGAAGATGCTCTTCCGCCAGATCATCCACGAGGACCTCGGCTGCGCCTCCTATCTCGTCGCTGACCGCGAACACGGCGTCGCCGCGGTGGTCGACCCACAGTGGGACATCGACCCCTACCGTCGGCTCGCCCGCCTGCACGGCGTCCGCATCGGCCACGTGCTCGAGACCCACAACCACGCCGACCACGTCTCCGGCCACGGCCGCCTCTGCCGCAGCACCGGCGCCACGATCCACGTTCACGAGCTGGCCGAGGCCGAGTACCCGCACGAGCCCTTCGCCGACGGCTGGAAGCTGGAACTCGGCGAGCTGACGATCGAGGCGATCCACACCCCGGGCCACCGGCCCGAGCACACCTGCTTCCTGCTCAGCGACGCCGGCCGCGGCGGCGCGCCCTGGGCGCTTTTGACCGGCGACTCGCTGTTCATCGGCGACGTCGCCCGTCCCGACCTGGCGGTCGAACCGCGCGAGGGCGCCGCCGACATGTTCCACTCGCTGCACAACAAGCTGCTGACCCTGCCCGACGAGGTCGAGGTCTGGCCGGGCCACCTCGGCGGCTCGCTCTGCGGCGGCTCCGGGCTCGACCTCAAGACCTCCTCGACGATCGGCTTCGAGCGCCGCCACAACCGCGCCCTCTCGATCGCGGACGAGGCGGAGTTCGTCGAGGCCCAGGTCGGCTCGCTCGGCGACAAACCGCCGAACGTCGAGCGGATCGTCGGCCTCAACAAAGGCCCGCTGGTCGAGGACTTCGGCACCCCGGCGCCGCTCAGCCCGCACGAGGTTGAAGAGCTGGTCGAGGAAGGTGCGCTGGTGATCGACGGTCGCACCAACGAGCAGTTCGACGAGGCCCACATCGAGGGCGCCCTCAGTTCCTCTTCGTACGACACCGGCTTCGCGACCAAGGTCTCGAAGGTCGCTCCGGAGGGGACCGACATCGTCGTCGTCGCCGCGGCCGACAGTGACGAGCGCGCCGCCGCCCAGCTGCTCGCCTCGGTCGGGCTGCCGGTGCGTGGCTTCCTCGAGGGCGGGATGACCGCCTGGCGCACGGAGGAACGGCCGGTGCACCGGATCGAGCTGATCGACCCCGACGAGCTGGCCCGCCGGGTCGACGGCGACGACGCCCCCGTCATCCTCGACGTGCGCGGCAAGGACGAGTACGCGGGCGAGCACATCCCCGGCTCGCTCCACATCCCCTACGGCGACCTCGCCCGCCGCCTCGACGAGCTGCCCCGCGAGCGCCCGATCGCGACGATCTGCCGCGGCGGCAAACGCAGCGGCCTCGCCGCCTCGATCCTTCAGCGCGCCGGCTTCGAGGTGATCCACGTCGGCAAAGGCGTCGGCGTCTGGCGCGACGGCGGGCATCCCGTCGAGAGCGGCGCCGCCGAGGCCGCGCCAGCGCCCGCCTGACTCAGCCGCTCAGATGCCGGTCGATCCCGGCGGCGACGACGCAGCCCGCCTTGCCCGCGACCATGCCGACGTGCGGGCCGGGCACGCGCTCGATCTCGATCTCGCCGGCGGTGACGCGGCGCCAGACCGGCAGCGGGTCGGCGAAGAGGTGGAAGCGGCGGACGCTGGGGAGGAAGTAGGTCATCGAGCCGCGGTAGGGCCCGGGGCGGTAAGCGGCGGCGAGCTCGAGAAAGTGGGCGGCGAGGCGCCGATGGGACTCCGAAGCCCCCTCCATCCAGGTCGCCTCGGCCTCGGCGAGGGCGGCGTCGCTGCGGAAGTGGGAGAAGCCGCGGCGGAGCAGGCTGGGGATCACCTCGCGCAGCTTCTCCAGCGACGCCTTCGGGTTGCGCATGGCCGCGCGGGCGTAGTGGAAGGGGACTGCCACCCGATGGGCCCAGCGGCGGCCAGGAGTGTGGGCACGGTCGTCGAGCTCGGCGTCGATCACACCCAACCAGTCGATCTCCTCGTCCTGCTCGGCCAACTGCCGCGCGATCTCGAAGGCGAGCAGGCCGCCGAAGGAGTGGCCGGCGAGGCGGTAGGGCCCTCGCGGCTGTTGCTCGCGGATCAGCTCGACGTAGCTCCTCGCCATCTCCTCGACGCTTCCGAGCGTCGCTTCGCCGGGGTTCAGCCCGCGCGCCCGGATGCCGAAGACGGGGACGTCGCTCTTCATCGCGGCGACGAGCTGGCGCATCCCGAGCACGTCGCCCCAGATCGAGTGCACGAGGTAGAGCGGCGGGCCGTCGCTCCCCGCCCGCATCTGCACCAGCGGCTGGAAGTGGCGGCCGGGGTCCTCGACCGCTGCGGTCAGCTCGGCGACCGTCGGTGCCTCGATCAACGCCGAGAGCGGCAGCTCGACGCCGAGGCGGTCGCGGATCATCGTGAAGACCTCGACCGCCTGCAGCGAGGTGCCGCCGAGGGCGAAGAAGTCCTCGTCGTCGCCGACGCCCTCGAGGCCGACCGCGGTTTCCCAGAACGCCCGCACCCGCTCCCGCAGCGAGGCGTCCTCGGCCAGCGCCTCGACTCCGCCCGCCGCCTGCGCCGCTTCGGCGGCGGCGACCGCCGCGCGGATCTGCTCCAGCGCCTCCGGGTTTGCCAGCGCCTTCCGATTCGCCGCCTCGTGCCCCTCGACCGCATCTCGCCCGGCGCGCTCGGAGCGCTTGCCGCTGTGGGTGACCGGCAGCGCCCCGACCGCGACCACCAGCTCGGGCACGTGCAACGCGGTCGTCCGGGCGGCGATCGTCTTGCGGATCCGCGTCGTCAGCTCGCGGTCGAGCTCGGCGCCTTCGCGTAGCACCGCCAGCAGGACCAACCGCCCGCCGCCTTCGCGCCGCTGTTCGACCGCCATCGCCTCCTGCACCTCGGGCACCTCGCGCAGCGCCTGGTAGATCTCGCTCGGCCCGATGCGGACGCCCTGGATGTTCAGCACCCCGTCCGACCGACCGTGGATCAGCGCCTGCCCGTCGGGGTCGAACTCGATCAGGTCGCCGTGGGTCCAGACCCCCTCGTTGGCGGCGAAGTAGGCGTCGTGGAAGCGGCTGCCGTCGGCGTCGCCGAGGAAGCCGAGCGGCCGCGAGGGGAACGGGTTGCGGCAGACGAGCTCGCCTATGCCCGAGCCGGTCGGCGTCGTCTCCGTCGCCAGCGCCTGCACGTCGAGCCCGAGGCTGCGGGACTGGAGCATTCCCCGCTGCACCGGCAGCTGCGGATGGCCGAGGACGAAGCAACCGATGATGTCGGTGCCGCCGGAGATCGATTGCAGCTTCACCGGCCCGACCTCCTCCGCCACCCAGTCGAACTGCCAGTCGCGCAGGACCGAGCCGGTGGAGAGGACGGCGTGCAGCGAGGGCGCCGGCGCCTGGCGCCGCGGCGAATAGCCGGCTTCCTCACAGAGCTGTAGGTAGGGCGGGCTGGTGCCGAAGACGGTCGCTCGCTCGGCGGCGACGATCTGCCACAGCGTCCCGGGTTCGGTCAACGGCCCGTCGTAGAGGACGACGCGGGCGCCGCAGGCCAGCGCCGAGAGCTGCCAGTTCCACATCATCCAGGCGGCGCTCGTCTGGAAGAAGAGGGTGTCCTCGGGGCCGAGGTCGCCGTGGAGGCGGTGCTCCTTCAGGTGCTCGATCAGGGTGCCGCCGGCGCCGTGGACGATGCACTTGGGGGCGCCGGTGGTGCCCGAGGTGAAGAGGATGAAGAGTGGATGGTTGAAGGGGAAGCGCTCCCAGCCCTCGGCCGGCGGTTCCGGTGGCGGCGTGGAGGCAAGCTCGCTGAGGCGGTGGACCGGCAGCTCGATCCCTGCCGGGACCGGGCTGTCTTCGAGAGCCACCAGCGCCTGCACGGTGGGGAGGGAGGAGGCGACCTCGGTGATGCTGCCGCTGCCGAGGTCCGCCAGCAAAAGCTTCGGCGCGAGCTGCTCGAAGCGGCTGAGGATGGCGGCGGCGCCCATGTCCGGGGCGGCGCTGGAGAAGGTGGCGCCGAGGGTGGCGGCCGCGAGAGCGCCGATCGCCGCCGCCGGAGTATTGGTGGCGATTGCGACGACACGGTCCTCGAAGCCGATGCCGAGGGCGCGCAGATGCGCGGCCACCCTCCGCACCCGCTCGCGCAGCTCGCGGCGGGTCAGCTCCTCTCGCGATCCGTCGCCGTGGAGGCCGACCAGCGCGACCTGCTCGTCTTGCTCGGGTGAACGCGAGTCGAGCAGGTTCTCGGCGTAGCTCAGGCGCAGGTTCGGGAAGAAGCTCGCGAACTCGCAACGGTCGTCGGTGCAGACCGGCTCGGAATCGCCGTCCCGCAGCGGATCGGCCCATTCGAGGAAGAGCCGCCAGAAGTCGCGGAAGCGCTCGACCGAGAAGAGGTGGAAGGAATGGGGGTCGGCGAAGCGCTCTCCCAGCTGCGCTTCGCAGAACCGGACGAAGCTCTCTAGATCAGTCTTTTCGGTTTTTGCGGACGAAACGAAGACACTCGTCATATCGACTTCTTTGACTTGGGCCTGACATTTGTCAAGCACCCCCGTTGAACTGATGCACGTGCAACGGGCGTCGTGGTCGCTGACTGGTCGTCTGCGGCGCCCGTTCCACCTGCGGCCCACACGCGCTCGCCGACCCTGAGAGAATGACGCAGATGGAGGCCGGCCGCCAGTACGACTTAGTTCTCTTCGGGGCAACCGGCTTCACCGGCGGACTGACGGCCGACTACCTTGCCGCACACGCCCCGGCGGAGATGAGATGGGCGCTGGCCGGGCGCAACCGCGCCAAGCTCGACGCGGTCGCCGGCAGGTTGGCCGCCGCCTCGCCGGAGGCGCCCAAGCCAGACGTGCTCGTCGCCGATGCCGCCGACGCGGCGGCGCTGCGGGAGATCGCCGCGAAGACCCGCGTCGTCATCACCACGATCGGCCCCTACGCGCTCTACGGCGGGCCGCTGGTCGCCGCCTGCGCCGCCGCCGGCACCGACTACTGTGATCTCACCGGGGAGCCGGAGTTCGTCGACCGGGTCTGGGCCGAGCACCACGCCGAGGCGGAGCGCACGGGCGCTCGCCTCGTCCACTGCTGCGGCTTCGACTCGATCCCGCACGACCTCGGCGCCTACTTCACCGTCCAGCAGCTGCCCGAGGGAGTGCCGCTGACGATCAACGGCTACGTGAAGAGCAACGCCAGCTTCTCCGGCGGCACCTTCCATTCGGCCGTCAACGGCTTCGGTCGCGCGCGGCAGACGCTGAACGCGGCGAAAGAGCGACGGCAGCGGGAGCCGCGTACTGAGGGCCGGCAGGTACACGCCGCCCCGGCCCGCCTCCACCACGTGGAGAGCCTCGGCGGCTGGACGGTGCCGCTGCCGACGATCGACGGCGCGATCATCCGCCGCTCGGCCGCCGCGCTCGACCGCTACGGACCCGACTTCACCTACGGCCACAACATGGTCGCCAAGCACCTGGCGACGGTCGGCGCCATCGCTGGCGGCGTCGGCACCGCCTTCGCTCTGGCGCAGCTGCCGCCGACCCGGAAGCTGCTGCTGAAGCTGAAATCGCCGGGCGAGGGGCCGAGTGAGGACGAGCGCGAGCGCAGCTGGTTCAAGGTCGTCTTCGTCGGCGAGGGCGGCGGCAAGCGCGTCGTCACCGAAGTCAGCGGCGGCGACCCCGGCTACGGCGAGACCTCGAAAATGCTCGCCGAGTCGGGCCTCTGCCTCGCCTTCGACCAGCTGCCGCAGCGCTCCGGTCAGCTGACCACCGCGGTGGCGATGGGCGACGCCCTCCTCGAGCGCCTGCAGAAGGCCGGGATCCGGTTCCAGGTCAAAGAGAGCGGGTAGGCTCGAACCCATGGACGACCAACAGGTACTCGACCGCATCGACAAATTAGTCCAGGAGGAGGAGGCGCTCCTCCATCGCCACGAGGGCGAGGGCCTCGACGACGACGAGCACGCGCGCCTGCAAGAGCTGCAGGTCCAGCTCGACAAGGCCTACGACTACCTCCGCCAGCGCCGCGCCCTCCGCCACTCGGGTCAGAACCCCGACGACGCGAGCATGCGCGACGGCGGCACCGTCGAGACCTACGAGCAGTAGCGGCCGCCCAAACCCGCCAGAGCGCCGCTACCCTTCAGCCGTATCTCGGCGCCCTGGCGGAGTGGCTACGCAGCGGCCTGCAAAGCCGTTTACACCGGTTCGATTCCGGTGGGCGCCTCTGGCTCTGCTGCAACAATGTCTGAAGTGATGAAACCGCAAGCTCCTGCCAATCCCTCGGTGAAGTCGAAGCCGGATTCCAAAATGGAGTCTGGTCTTCCGGGCAGCCCCGAGGAGCAGCGTCGCGATCTCCAAGCGGCGATGAAGAAGCATCACGAGACCCTGCGCCGCCTGGCGCAGTAGCGCCACTGGAAAGTGGCTGAAGTTTTCTACGTCTCATTTGGCGATTACTGCCGCATTGCCGCAGAGGTGCTCGGAACGACTCCGGAGCAGATTGCCAGACTGCCTCGGATTGCGCTGGCCGACTCCGCGCTGGCTTCGCCTCGCGCCGGCCTCGGCGATCAAGATGCCTATCCCACCCTGATCGAGAAGGCTGCTGTGATGGTTGAGCATTTGGCTCGCAATCACCCTCTTCCCGATGGCAATAAGCGCTGTGCCTTTCTCGCAGTCGAGCGCTTCTTGGCAGCTAATGGCCGACCGATTCTTGATGCCGATCCCGATGTAGACGTCCCGATGGTCGAGAAGATTGCGGCGGGTGAGGCCACTCCGAATGAGATTCTCCGGTGGCTCGAGGGCCGTGCTTCCGATGGCTGAGAAGGCTGGTGTGAATGGGTTTGACGGCTTTTGTGGGTGAGTCACCCGGGCCGGTTGAGGCTGATCCCGTCTGCGCCTAGCCTGTAGGGAGTGTCAGAGCAATCGGCGGGGGCTGATAAATCCGCACAATCGCAGGTATGGGAGGTTGAGACCCTGAGCCGCTCCTACCTGGATGCGCTGCGGGCGGCTGATGTGGCGGGGGCCTACAAGGTCGCTACCCGGGCGCTTGAGAGCGGAATGTCGACGGCTGCCCTCTACCAGCGGGTGATTGCGAGGGCGATGCACGAGCTCGGCCGCCTCTGGAAGGCGGGCGCGATCACGATTGCCGATGAGCACCTGGCCACGGCGTTGACCCACCGGGTGCTGGCGGCGCTGCGGCCGCCGCAGCTCCTCGAACTGACGCTCGACGCCCGCATGGGAAGGCCCTGCGCGCTGTTGGCCGCGGTCGAGGGCGAGCAGCACGCGCTCGGGCTGCGGATGGCAGCCGACCTGCTCGAAGACGCCGGCTACCGGACCGCCTACCTGGGCGCGGACGTGCCGACGCGAGCGCTGCTGCAGGCGGTCCGCACATTCTCGCCGGACCTCGTCGGCCTCACGGCGACGATGCCGGAGTCGACGCAGCGCCTCGCAGAGGCCGTCGAGCTGGTGCGCGGAGAACATCCGCGGCTGCCGCTGCTGGTCGGCGGACAGGGCAGCGGATCCCCCCGCCTCGGCGAGGGGACCGTGATCGATGACCTGGAGCTGCTGGCGGCGAAGGTGCCGCTGCCGTAGGCGCTCAGGTGTGGTTGGGGTCGTCGTCGGCCCCACCGCCACCTCCGCCGTTGTCATCTGCGCCACCACCGCCACCTCCGCCCCCGGGGGTCTCGACCTGGGTCGCGACGAGGCCGTTCGAGGTGCTCTTCGCGTCCACCTCGACCGCGAGGCCTTTGTGAAGACCGGCGAACCCGCCGGCGATGCGCTGGAAGCGGGTGCTGGAGGTGACCTTGATGCGGACCTGGCTCCCGCCCTGGGTCTTGATCCGGAAGCTGTGGTTGTCGGCGTTCTTGGAGACGACGGTGCCGTCGATGTGCCGGAGCGCTGCCTGCGCAGGGGCGGCGATCGCTCCGAGCATCATCGCCGCCGCGAGCGCAGTGGTTGCCACGAGGGCCGAGACACGCTTTTTCATGGTTCCTGCCTTTCGATGTGTTGGTCCCTGGTTACCCCGTCTACGGGGCACCCGTCGGCCAGGTTCAGACCGGTTAGGAGCTGACCACACGGGTATCTCTGTCTCTACAAGTCCAGGGGAGAAAGAGCAGGAGGGAACGAATGGCTGAGAGAACCGGAGAACGGACCGATCGCGCGGTCCCCGGCGATCGCGACGGAGACAGGGAACGCACTGCCCGCGACGGCTACGACGCCCACGATCGTTACGACGACCGCGATGGTGCCGTGCGCGAACGCGCGGCGGGGCCGGGCCTGGTGCAGCAGCGCCAGCGCAACGAATACGGCGGCTTCAACATCGGCGCCGCCTTCTTCGGCTGGCTCGTCGCCGTCGGCATGGCGGTGCTGCTGACGGCGCTGCTGAGCGCCGCCGGTGCGGCGATCGGCCTCACCAGCCTGACCGAAGGCGAAGCAAAGTCCAATGCCGAAACGATCAGCATCATCGGCGGCATCCTGTTAATCGTAGTGCTCGCCCTGAGCTATTACGCGGGCGGCTACGTCGCCGGTCGGATGAGCCGCTTCGACGGCGGTCGCCAAGGCCTCGGCGTCTGGATCATCGGTCTGCTGGTGACGGTGGCGCTGGCGGTTCTGGGCGCGATCGCCGGCTCGGAATGGAACCTGTTCTCGCAGGTGAACCTACCGCGGATCCCGATCGACGAAGGCTCGCTCGCGACCGGTGCGGCGATCACCCTGGTGGTGATCCTGATCAGCACGCTCGTCGCGGCGATCGTTGGCGGCAAGGCGGGTGAGCGCTATCACCGCAAGGTCGACCGCGCCGGGTACGAAGGCGCCGGCGAACCGCGGCGGCGGGCAGCGACGGCCTAGCGCCGCCGCTGCCAGTTGGGGCGCACGTAGGCCTCTTCGAATCCCGCCTTGAGGATGTTGCGATAACTGCCCGAAGGCCGGTCTGGCACCCGCTCTCCCGTCTCGACGAAGAGCGTGTGGCAGCCGGCCTCGGCGGCGTCGCGGATGCGCCGGTGCAGGAGCGCCGTCTGGCAGCCGCGGCCTCGCGCCTCCTCCAGCGTCGCCGCGATCCCGAACTCGGCGATCCCGTCCTCGATCACCATCGCCGCGCAGGCCTGTGCCTTGCCCTCGACCCGGGCGACGTAGCACCGCCAGCCCTCCCGCCCCGGTAGGTGGGCGAAGAAGTCGGCGGCCCAGACCGGCATCCCGAAGCCGACGGCGGCGATCGTCCCGAACGGCTCCTCGTCGGCGGCCGTCAGCTCCACTACCTCGACGTCCTCCGGCGCCGGGAAGCGCGGAGGGTGGGCGTCGCGGACGAACTTCATCCAGGCGTAGCCATGCTCGAAGCCGTGTGCCCCCAGCCAGCCCTCGGCCTGCTCCGATCCCAGCAGGCCGGGAGTGACCGGGATGCAGGGGGAGACGCCGTGCTCGTCGGTCCAGGCGATCGCGTACTCGAGGTCGGCCACGCTCGCTTCAGGCGCGCCGAGCACCAGGTTGAGGATCGGAACCTGGGGGAGGTCGCGGGTCAGCGTCACCTGGACCGCGCCGAACTCCCGCAGCTCGACCCCGTGCTCGGACGCCGGCTCATGCGGCATCGATTCCCAGATCTCGCGCCAGAAGCGGCGCTCGACCCGGTCGAGCACCGTCGGGTCGTAGGCGATCCCGCGATTGGTCCGGGGAGTCATCGGGGAGGAGCATAGGCTGGGGTGGTGACGCGCGGGCAAAACCAGAACGGCGCGCCGGCAGACCAGGTGATCGTCCTCTTCGGCGCCAGCGGCGACCTCGCCAAGCGCAAGCTGCTGCCGGGGATGTTCCACCTGGCCGAGGGCGGCCTGATGCCGGAGCGCTTCCGCATCGTCGGCGCCGCTCGGCGGGACATCGGCGACGAGGACTTCCGGGCGCTGGCGCGGGAGGCGATCGAGGGATCGAGCCGGAGCTCGCCCGACCGGAAGGCCTTGGACGGCTTCCTCGGGTCGCTCCGCTTCGCGGGCGTCGGCGACGGGTTCGAGCCTCTTGCAGAGGCGATCGGCCAAGCGCGGCAGGAGCTGGGCGACGGGGCGGAGCTGCTCTTCTATCTCTCGCTGCCGCCGCAGGCGGCGGAAGGGACCGTTGAGCAGATCGGCGAGCACGGGCTCGGCGACGGCGCCAAGGTGATCACCGAGAAGCCGTTCGGCACCGACCTCGCCTCGGCCCGGAAGCTGAACGAGCGGCTGCACTCGGTCTTCGCCGAGCAGTGCATCTTCCGCATCGACCACTACCTCGGCCGCGAGGCGGTCCAGAACCTGCTGGCGCTGCGCTTCGCCAACGGCATGTTCGAGCCGGTCTGGAACCGCAACCACATCGACCACGTCCAGATCGACGTCCCCGAGACGCTCTCGATCGAGATGCGCGGCTCCTTCTATGAGGAAACGGGCGCCTTCCGCGACATGATCGTCACCCACCTGTTCCAGGTCCTCGGCTTCGTCGCGATGGAGCCGCCGATCTCGCTGGAGGCGAAAGCGCTCGGCATCGAGCGGGAGAAGGTCTTCGAGTCGATGCCGCGGCTGCGTCCCGAGGACGTCGTCCGCGGCCAGTACAAGGGCTACCGCGAGGAGGACGGCGTCGCCGACGATTCCGACACCGAGACCTTCGTCGCCGTCAAGGCCGTGGTCGATAACTGGCGCTGGGAGGGGGTGCCCTTCTACCTGCGCTCGGGCAAGCAACTGGCCGAGAGCCGGCACCTGCTGACGGTCGCATTCAAACGGCCGCCGCGGCGGATGTTCCCGCTCGACTGCGACCAGATCGCCGAGTCCTTCGGCCACGACCACCTCACCTTCGAGCTCGGCGACCCCGGCAGCATCTCCGCCTCCTTCCTGGCCAAGGTGCCCGGGCCGCGGATCCAGCTCGGCGAGGCGCACATGCGCTTCAGCTACGCCGACACGTTCGGCGGCACCGACGAGGCGCTCGATCCCTACGAGCGCCTGATCCACGACGTGATGGTCGGCGACCGCACCCTGTTCAGCAGCTCCGAGGCGATCGAGCGCCTCTGGGAGGTCTCAGAGCCGTTGCTGGAGAACCCGCCGCACGCCATCCCCTACAAAGCAGGCTCCTGGGGCCCGAGCGAGATCGACCAGCTGATCGCGCCCCGCCATTGGCACCTCCCGAACGACCACGTCTGAGCTAAGCGCTCAGGGGTGGGGGCGCGCGCCCGGCTTGGTCCCCGGCGGGCGCCATTCGAAGTACTTCTCAGGATGTCCGATCCGCCAGCAGACGGCGCCGCCGCTGGTTCCGTTGCGGCAGTGGTATCCACCGGGTGCGCGCCCCGAGATGTGCAGCATCGTCGCCAGGTCGGAGGCGCGGCGGCAGCCGATGCGGCGGAAGACGAAGCGGTAGCTGGCGTTGCCGATGGTGAGGGAGCGGCAGTCGGGGGCGACGGTGAGGTTGTGGGGCATAGAGGGCAGCACGGGGCTTGCAGGCGGGTTGGCAGTGACGATCCGCTGTTCGGCTTCTTCGAACGGGTGATAGCCGAAGGTGAAAAGCGGCCAGAGGCTGGCGCCTTCGATCTGCACCCAGGGCGGCGGGGAGCCGCTTTCTTCGTAGCTCTTGCTTTCCCCGATCCTGAAGGCGAGAGTCTGTCCGCGGCAGCCTTCCAGCGGGAACACGAGCGGACCGTCGGCGACGGTGCCGTTCCCGCTCTGCCAGCCGCTTTCCCAGACGACTTGTTCCTCAGGCGTGGTGGGGTTGCAGCGATCGGCGTGCGAGTAGAGGATGGCTTTGGCGTTCCAGGTGCAGGTGGCCTCGGCGGGCTGGGTTCCGCAGTTGTCGAAGCTGACGGAGACACTCTCGATCGTCGCTTCGGTGAAGTCGCCGTTGGCGGTCGCTGTGAGTTGGCCGCCGTTCCAGCTGGATTCGTAGATGTCCGCGGCCATGGCGATCGGCGGCGCGAAGAGCAGGAGCGCCAGAGGCAGCAGTGCCAATAGGCGGCGGGTAGACCTGGGCTCGCTCATCGGGGTCTGGAGCATAAGGTGGAAGCGGAGAACGGAAAAGGGCCCCTGCCGGGGCCCCGTTTTCCGAGAGGACGTACCACCAAAGCGTTCTAATTCCCTGGCTCGTCGGTCCTCGAGCTTTTGAAGTTCACCCCCCTAAACACCGAGGGTGCGGAAAAGTTGCACCGCTTGCATCGGCAGTTGCAACCGATCCTTTAGCCGTCGGCCCCGACGCAGCCGCCAGCTCTTTCCCGCTGCTAGATTCAGGCGTCCCGGGCGTTTAGCTCAGTTGGGAGAGCGCCAGCTCGACAAGCTGGAGGTCACTGGTTCGAGCCCAGTAACGCCCATAAGCTGGGGTGCGCATGAGCCGATCTCTGATCCTTGCAGCGTTGTTTGCGTTCGTGGCCCTGTGTGCCCCGGCGCCCGTTGCGGGCTCGTCCGCTGCGCGCTCGAAGCCTCTGCCGGCTGAAATCGCCTTCGCGCTGCCTGCGAACAACGGTTTGCGGGCCCACGTCGAAAACTCGAGCGAGGGGATCACGCTCATCCTCGAGCGCAAGGGCTATTACGCCTCTTACCAGGTGGACGGCGAAGCGACCGAAGCAGGGGTGAAGGCGCAGTTCGGCAAGCTCGGACGGATCGATGTCACCTTCGAACCGACCGAAACCGAACTGGACGGGCCGAAGGGATGCAAGGGGCCGCCGTCACGACTGAGCCAAGGCCGCTTTGTCGGGACGATCGAATTCACCGGCGAGCAGGAATACGTTCGGATCGCGACGTCAGAAGTCGAAGGAACGCTGAACGTTTGGCGAGAATCGGAATGGCACTGCCCCCGGCGCGAACGGTCGGACCGTCGCCCCGCCGAGCAACGACCGCTGAACGTGCCCGCCTTCAAGCGGCCTGGCCCGCAAAGGGAACCAGCTTCGCTGTCCGCCCTCGATCGTCCCTGCCGCTGCTTTTTCGCTGCGTATGCCGAGCGGACCAGGAAGGGGCGGGGGTGGACCGAGTTCGTCGGCGCAAAGTTCGAGGAACGCGAAGGGATGGAAATCACGCGGGCGGTCTCGGCGCATGCTCGGCCGTCGGACTTCGTCTTCGATCATGCACGGGGTACGGCCAGGGTGAGCCCGCCGCGGCCCTTCAGCGGCCATGCGACTTTCAGGCGCCGGCCCCACGGTCGTGACCTCTGGAGAAGCACGATCCGATTCCCACTTCTCGGCAGCGATCCCCTCAGCATCCGCGGCCCCGGCGTCCGGGCCCTGCTGATCCGCGAACTACCCGGCGGCGAGTAGCTGGTGCCCACGCCTTTCGGGAAGATCAGCTGGCCGTCGGTGGCGCTCGTGGTCGTCGTCCTGGCGGTGATCGTGACCGGCCTGATCGTCCCCGGGCGGACCGGCGACCTCATTGCCGCCGGCGGCTTGATCGCCTTCTCGGGGATCGTCATCTTCGAAATCGGTTTCCTCTGGTCGACGCATCGGGGTTCGCGCAACGACCGAACCCCTTTCTGATTGCTGACGCTCAGACGCCGGCCGGCAGCTTCACCTCGGTGAGGCGGATGCTGTTACCGCTGGGGTCGCGGAAGCCCGAGTCGATGCCGTAGGGGCGCTCTTCGGGCGCTTCGGTGAACTCGACGCCGCGGGCCTTCAGGCGCTCGTAGTCGGCGCGGCAGTCGTCGGTGGTGAGGAAGACGGTGCCGGCGAAGCCCTTGGCCATCAGCTCCTCGATCTGGCGGGTCGTCTCCTCGTCCATCACCGGCGGGCCGGGAATCGCCATCAGGACGATCGAGACGTCCTCCTGGCCGGGAGGGCTGACGGTGAGCCAGCGGAAGTCGCCCATCTCCGCCAGCGTCACGTCGGCGCTGACCTCCATGCCGAGCTTCTCGGTGTAGAAGGCGAGGGCCTCATCCTGGTCATGCACCCACACCTGCGCGTTTGAGATTTTCATCGTGTCCTCCTTGTTGAGATCGGGTGAGGCGATGCTAGGTCCGTGGCGCCGTGCTGTCTTCTCGAAACGTGCGGTGTTGGGGGCGGCCGTAGCTGCGGACGACGCAGGCGGGCACGCGGGCGTGGGCTGAGGCGGGCGGTGCCGCGGCGCGGTAGGCGGTCGGCGTCATCCCGTACATGCGCTTGAAGCTGGTCGTGAACGAGCCGACTCCCTGCAGTCCGACCTCGAGGCAGATCTCGGCGACCGAGTGGTCGGTGTTCCGCAGCAGCGCCGCCGCCCGCTCCAGCCGGCGGGTCAGCAGGTAGACGTATGGCGACTCGCCGAAGGTGCGGCGGAACTCGCGGCTGAAGTGGGCCTTCGAGAGGCCCGCGGCGCGGGCGAGATCATCGACCTCCAGTGGCTCGCTATAGCGCGCATCGGCAAGGTCTTTGGCCCGGAGCAGGTGGCGGGCCGGCGGGACATGCGTCATCCCCCCAATCTAGGGCCTAGCTCCTCATGCCACAGAGGGTTCGCACTCGGTTTCAATCAATAGGGTGCGTACTTCGCTCAGCTGCGTCAGCTCGACTTCCAGCAGCGCGAAACATTCTTCCTTTGGCGACGAACCCGTCGGGGGCCGCGTCCATTCAGCCATCCCCAGGAACTGGGTTCGAGACAGCCGTTCAAGGAAGCCCAGTCCGACTCGCTTCCCGGCAAGTTCCGAACCCCGTCCTCGAATCGCGGATGCTGCCTGCTGGGCGGTGAGAAGGGCGGTCGAGCGGGTCTGGCATCGAGCGTGCCCCGCACTTGCCCGCGGATGCCGGTTGATCGCACGAACCCGGATTCGCAGATGACAGGTGGTCCGACTCGCACGGGTTTTGCCCACGGCACTGGCGAAACAGGTGACGCGGCGTTCTCCCTGGCGATCGCAGTCATCGAGGCCCACCGTGCTGACGCGGGGATTTCGACGAGCGAACTTCCTAGCGATGCCCAGAGCCAGATGGCGGGCGGTGCTCATCTTCAGGTGGTAGGGAGGCGGGGGTGGCGGCGGCGCGGGCTGTTCGCCACCGCCACCGGCCCCCTGGCCGGGCGTGGAAGAGCAAGGGCAGGGAAGGTCCTCGCAGGCGATGCCGTCGTTGTCGGCGTCGAGGTTGTATGGGTCGCCGGGAAGCAGATATTCCTCGGCTTCAGCCTGGTTGGCGAAGTCGGCGCAGTCGTAGTCACGAGCGGCGGCTGATGCGGGAGCGGCATCGAGGGCCAGCAATGCCGCCCCGAGCAGCAAGAGCGAAATAAAAACCTTCACCGCAGTGACCTCCCGGATTGATCTACACAAGAGCAAATAAAACTAGGGATGATTTAGAAACCCGGCCGTAGGGTCACGACCTTCCTCTAGGCTCGCGGCCTCGTGATCGGGACCTATGCAGCGGTGGTGGCGGTCTGCGTATCGGCCCTGGCGCTCGGCCAGGCGGCGATCTGCCTCTGCGGCGGGCGGCGGTGGTCTTGGCTCGCACCGGCGGTGGGGCTGGCGCTGCTGTGTGCCCTCTGCTGGGGGACCGTGCGGTTGCCGGGGGACGGGGTGGTCTCGGCGGTGGCGGTCCTGCTGCTGACGGTGGTGGCGGTCTTCTACCTGTGGGGACGGGTCGACGGGACGGGGGAGGCCTTCGCCTCGGGTTGGCCGGTAGCGCTGATCGCGCTGCTCGCCGCTTCGCTGCCCTTTGCGGTCGAAGGGCACTTCGGCATCCTCGGGACGAGCTTCAACCCGGACATGTCGCAGCACCTGCTTGCCGCGGATCGGCTGTCCGAGGGGCACGTCTCGCAGCTGCTGAACCAGGGCTATCCCCTCGGCCCGCACTCGATCGTCGTCGCCTTGAACAAGGGCTTGGGAGTCGGCCTGGTGCAGGGCTTCAGCGGCCTGACGGTCGCGGTCGCGATCCTCGCCTGCCTCACTGCGCTCTCCGCCTTCGTCGACCTGCCGTTGCTGCCGCGAACGGCCGGCGCCCTCCTCGTCGGCTTCGCCTACGTAGCAGCCTCCTACCTCGCCCAAGGCGCCTTCAAGGAGACGATGCAGGCGCTCTTCCTCCTCGCCTTCGTCCTGGCGCTGCGGGAATCCACCCGCACCTGGGCAGCTTTGCCACTGCGCTTCGTCCCAGCAGCCCTGATCGCAGTCGGCTCCGCCTACACCTACACCTTCCCGGGCCTGATCTGGCTAGGTCCCGCCCTCGTCTTGTTCCTGATCGCCTCTGCTGCGGGTGGCGCCGATCTGGGGGACCACCCCTCGCCAAATGCGAGGGGTGGTGGAGCCAGATCGGGGTCAGGACCCGCAGCCCGAGCGCTCGGTCTCGCAGCGCTCACCTTCGTCGTCCTGATCGCCCCCGAGATCAGCCGGATGATCGATTTTCACTCCTTCGAGACCTTCGACCCCAACGGTCCGGGACTCGGCAACCTCTTCGGCCAGATCTCGCCCTTCGAGGCGCTGGGAATCTGGCCCTCGGGGGACTTCCGCCTCGCACCTGGAGACGGCGCCGTGCCGGCCGCCGCCTACTACCTCGGAATCGCCTTCGCGCTTGTGCTTCTCGTGTATGGCGTGGTCCAGCTTTGGCGCCGTCGGGAGGTCTCGATCCTCAGCGGGCTTGCCGCAGCCGCCCTCGCCTACGCCGCCGCTCGCCTCGGCGGGACGCCGTACACCGCGGCGAAGGCGATCGAGATCGCCGCACCGCTCGTCGCGCTCGCGATCCTGCTGCCGCTTGCCGTTCGAGTGGGGTGCCTTATCCCCGCTATGCGAGGAAAAGGCACCACGCATTGGCTTTCCCCTCTGGCTGCAGCGGTTTTCATGGTCGCCGCCGGACTTTGCTCCCTACTTGCCCTCGCCAACGCGCCCGTCGGCCCGACCTCGTTCTCCTCCAAGCTCAGCGACTACCGCCGGGTCGTCGGTGAAGGTCCCACCCTCGTCGTCGCCTCGCCGCACTTGCTCTCCGAACAGCACGGGTCGCCGTTCCTCTCCTGGGAACTGCGCGGCGGGCGCGTCTGCATCCAGTCGACCGACGAAGCCGGCGGGAAGCCGCCGCCTGGCGTGCGGTTCGTGATCCGCGAAGACGACGACTGGACGCTGGTGAAGGTGCGCCGGCCGACGCCCGGCAAGACTCCCTGCCCGCTGATCGCCGAACGGCAGGCGCGTCAGGGCCCCGCTCGGTAGCGGCTATACCGGTGCAGCCCTGCTAGACCAGTCCGCTGCGGCCGGTTTGGTCCACGTACCATGGCTCGACGCATGGAGGCGGCGACCGAGAAGACGACTTACACCCTGCCCGACGGGAAACCGCTGGAGCTGCCGGCGGGCGCGACGGGCGCGGATGCTGCCGCGGCGATCGGGCCCGGTCTGGCCAAGGCCGCGCTGGCGATCAAGGTCGACGGCGATCTGCGCGACCTGGCGGCGCCGTTGCCCGAGGGCGGCGGAGAGGTGGCGATCCTCACCGACCGCGACCCCGAGGCGCTGGAGCTGATCCGCCACGACGCCGCCCACGTGATGGCCGAGGCGGTGGTGGACCTCTATCCCGGCACCAAGGTGACGATCGGGCCGCCGATCGAGTCCGGCTTCTACTACGACTTCGAGTTCCCGCCCGGCACCCGGATCACCGAAGAGGATCTGCCGAAGATCGAGGAGGCGATGCGCCGCCACATCAAGGCCGACGAGGAGTTCTCGCGCCGCGACGTCCCGGTCGCCGAGGCGATCGAGATCTTCAAGTCCCAGGACCAGGGCTTCAAGGTCGAGCTGATCGAGGACCTCGTCCGCGACGAGGGCGTCGAGACCGTCTCGCTCTACCGCAACGGCCCCTTCGAGGACCTCTGCCGCGGCCCGCACGGCCCCTCGACGGGCCGGATCAAGGCGATCAAGCTGAGCTCGGTCGCCGGGGCCTACTGGCGCGGCGACGAGAAGCGCGAGAGCCTGACCCGGATCTACGGCACCGCCTTCTTCTCCAAGCAGGCCCTGGAGGAGCACCTGGAGCGGCTCGAGCAGGCCAAGGAACGCGACCACCGCCGCCTCGGCCCCGAGCTCGACCTCTTCATGCTGCGCAAGGAGGCGCCGGGGATGCCGTTCTGGCTGCCGAACGGGACGACGCTGCTGCGGACGATCGAGACAGAGGTCCGCGACCAGCTGCGCAAGCGCGGCTACCAGGAGATCGCCACCCCGCAGGTGATGGACGTCGACCTCTGGCACCGCTCCGGCCACTGGGACAACTACAAGGACGACATGTACTTCATGGAGGACGACGACCGCGGCTACGCGCTGCGGCCGATGAACTGTCCCGGCGCCTGCCTCGTCTACTCCGCCGACCGCCACTCCTACCGCGAGCTGCCGCTGCGCCTGGCCGAGTTCGGCCGCGTCTCCCGCAACGAGCGCGAGGGCGTTCTCCACGGCCTGCTGCGGGTCCGCGCCTTCACCCAGGACGACGCCCACGTCTACTGCACCGAGGAGCAGATCGGCGACGAGGTGGCCTCGATCTGCGAGGCGATCGACGAGCTCTACGCGCGCTTCGGCTTCGAGGACGTCCACGTCGAGCTCTCGACCCGGCCGGAGAAGTCGATGGGGACGGAGGAGCAGTGGGCGAAGGCCGAGGCGGCGCTGGCCGAAGCGCTCGACAGCCAGGGCCGCGAGTACACGCTTAACCCCGGCGACGGTGCCTTCTACGGGCCGAAGATCGACTTCCACATCACCGACGCGCTCGGCCGCTCCTGGCAGTGCGGCACCTGCCAGCTCGACTTCCAGATGCCCGAGCGCTTCGAGCTCTACTACACCGGCGCTGACGACGCAGCCCACCGGCCGGTGATGATCCACCGCGCCCTGCTCGGCTCGATGGAGCGCTTCGCCGGGATCCTGATCGAGCACTACGCGGGCCGCTTCCCGGTCTGGCTGGCGCCGGTGCAGGCAATCGTCCTGCCGATCTCCGACCGCCACAACGAGTACGGCCGCCGTGCCTTCGAGCAGCTGCGCGAGGAAGGAGTCCGGGTCGCCGTCGACGACCGCTCGGAGTCGATCGGCAAGAAGATCCGCGACGCCTCGACGATCGGCCGCTACCCCTACATGCTGGTGGTCGGCGATCGCGAGGAGGAGAACGGGGCGGTGGCCGTCCGCTCGCACGCCGAGGGCGACCTCGGGGAAATCCCGCTGGCCGATTTCGCCGCCCGCGTCCGCTCGGAAACCGAGGCCCGTTGAGGGCCGGATTTGCGCCCGGCCGTTCTGTCTCTATACTGCGGCGAACTTGATCGCAGGCACGAACAAACCCCGCCGCCGCTGAGCGCCCCGTGCCCGAACCCGGTTTCGTCCTCTTGAAGTCCCACCTCTCTTCGCGATAGTGCCGGTCCCGCGTAGGTTCGATCGGCGCCCGCCAGAGCGCGACACCACCCGGATCAACGAACGGATCCGGGTCCCGCAGGTGCGCCTGATCGGCGCCGACGGCGAGCAGCTGGGGATCGTCGACACCAACGAGGCGCTGAAACGAGCGCAGGAGGCCGAGCTCGACCTGGTCGAGGTGGCGCCGAACTCGAAGCCCCCGGTGACCAAACTGCTCGACTACTCGAAGTACAAATACGAGCAGGAGCAGAAGCAGAAGGCCGCCCGCAAGCATCAGCAGCAGGTCAACGTGCGCGAAATCAAGCTGCGGCCGAAGATCGCGACGCACGACTACGAGACCAAGAAGGGCCACGTCGAACGCTTCCTCAAGCACCGCGACAAGGTCAAGGTGACGATCATGTTCCGTGGCCGCGAGCAGGCCCACCCCGAGCGCGGCCGCGACCTGCTCAACAAGCTCTTCGAGGACCTCGACGGCCTCGCCGTGATCGAATCGGCGCCGTTGCAGGAAGGCCGCAACATGAGCATGCTGCTCGGCCCCAGCAAAGAGGTCGACAAGATCGCCGGCCAGGACCAGGCCGAGGGCGAGTCGGGCGAGTCCGACGCCGCCGCCAGCGCCTAGCTGCTTTCTCCTACTGCAGGATCGCGTCGGCGATCCGCTGCGCTGCCTGCCCGTCCCATAGGGGCGGGGGAGGCGGAGGCACATCGGGGCGCTCGACAAGCAGGCCCGGGATGCGGGCGATCGCGGCGGGTTCGAGGCCGAGCAGGGTGTTGGTGCCGGAGGTCAGGGTCACCGGCCGCTCGGTGTTGTCGCGCAGGGTGAAGCAGGGGATGCCGAGGTAGGTCGTCTCCTCCTGGATGCCGCCGGAGTCGGTTAGAACGGCGCGCGCCTCGGCGATCAGGGAGAGGAAATCGACGTAGCCGAGCGGGTCGACCAGGTGCAGGCCGGGGGCGTCGGGCTCCAGCCCTTCCATCATCTTGCGGGTGCGCGGGTGGACCGGGAAGACGACCGGCAGCTGCTGCGCCAGCGCCGTCAGCTGCGCCACCGTCTCGCCGAGCAGCGGTCCGTCGACGAGGGCGGGGCGGTGGAGGGTGACGAGCAGGTAGGAGCCCGTCGCGACCCCGAGGCGTGCCGCCGATCCCACCGCGCGGAAGCGGTCTTCCAGCGCCACCAGGCTGTCGATCATCGTGTTGCCGACCATGTGCATCCGCTCGTCGGGGATGCCTTCGTGGCGCAGGTTGGTCATCGCCTCGGGGCTGTGGAGGAAGAGCCACTCGGCGAAGCGGTCGGCGACGATCCGGTTCACCTCCTCGGGCATCGTCAGGTCGAAGCTGCGCAGGCCGGACTCGATGTGGGCGACCGGGATGCCCATCTTCACCGCGGTCAGCGCCGCTGCCAGGGTCGAGTTGACGTCGCCGGGGACCATCACCAGGTCGGGGCGCTCGTCGGCCAGGACCGGCTCCAGCCGCTCCATCGTCTTTGCCGTCTGGGCGGCGTGGCTGCCGGAACCGACCTCGAGCATGTAGTCGGGCGCCGGCACCCCCAGCTCCTCGAGGAAGACCTCGGACATCAGCCGGTCGTAGTGCTGCCCGGTGTGGACGATCGTGTGCCGTCCCTCGGCGTGCCGCTCGCGCAGGGCTCCGATCACCGGCGCCGTCTTGACGAAGTTGGGCCGCGTCCCGACCACGTAGAGGATCCGCATCGAGGCGCCAGCGTATGGCAAGAATCCGACGCACTAGATGCCGGAAATGTGACGGCCTCCTTTGTCTGCTTCAATAGCGGACCCGATGCCGAAGATGAAAACGCATTCCGGCGCCAAGAAGCGCTTCAAAAAGACCGCTAACGGCAAGCTGCGCGGCCGTCGTGCCTTCTCCAGCCACATCCTGGAGAAAAAGTCGCCGAAGCGGAAGCGGAAGATGGCGAAGCCGGTCGACATCGCCCCGAGCGACCAGAAGAAAGTGCGGACCCTGCTCGGAGGCGGCAAGTGAGCCGCGTCAAGCGCTCGGTCCACGCGCGCAAGAAGCGCCGCAAGGTGCTGAAGGAAGCGAAGGGCTACTTCGGCCGCAAGCATTCCTCCTACCGCTTCGCCAAAGAGCAGGTGCAGCGGTCGGGGATGTACGCCTACCGCGACCGGCGCAACAAAAAGCGGACCTTCCGCCGTCTCTGGATCACCCGCATCAACGCGGCCGCGCGGCTCGAGGGCATGAGCTACTCGGAACTGATGCACGGCCTCAGCAAAGCCGAGGTCGAGGTGAACCGGAAGATGCTGGCCGAGATCGCCGTCAACGACCGCGATGCCTTCCGCCGATTTGTGGAGCTGGCCCGGGAGGGTGCGGCCGCCTGAGGGCGTAACCGACACTTCCTCTCTCCCGGGCGGGCCGTTTATCGGCCCGCTTTTTCGTTCCAGGAGAAGACCGACACCATCAACAGAACAACCGACAACAGAATCGCCTAACCAGAACAATTCGATGATCGAGAGCCCCCAGAACGAGAAGCTGAAGCTGGTCCGCAAGCTGCGCGAGCGCAAGCACCGCGAGCGCGAGGGGTTGTTCGCAACCGAGGGCGAGGATCTGCTCGAGGCGGGGCTGGCGGCGGGGGCGCAGCCGCGGTTCGTGCTGGTTGCGGCGGGCTCTGGCCTCGCAGGCGAGGAGGTCGTGCCCGGGCTGCTCGACGGTGTCTCGTCCCTCGGCTCCGGAACGAGGGTGATTGCGGTCTGGCCGCTACCTCAGACCGATGGTGTCGACTTCCTCTCGCTATCCGAGAGCAACTCGACACGCCCATGCCTCTACTTGCACGGCGTCGGGGACCCCGGCAACGTCGGGACGATCGTGCGTACCGCTCACGCCTTCCTCAACGGCGCGGTCGTTCTCGGCCCCGAGTGCGCCGATCCCTACTCGCCCAAGGCAGTGCGCGCCGGCATGGGGTCGATCTTCAGCCGGCCGCCTACGAGGTGCGGGCTCGAGACCACCCCCGAGCCCCGTGTCGCTCTGGTTGCCCACGGGGGTCAAGAACTCGACGCGCTCGACGAGGCCGCCACGGTTTGCTTGGGCGCCGAGCGGGAGGGACTGCCCGACGCGGTCCTCGCTCAGTGCGCTCATAAGGTCACGATCCCGCTGCGGCCGGGCGGCGCCGAGAGCCTCAACGTCGCCGCTGCCGCTGCGATCGCCGCCCAGCGGTTATCTTCGCTCGCGATGCGGGAGGCCCAGGGCAATGGTTGAGCGGATCGAGGAGATCAGGGCCGAAGCTGCCGCGGCGATCGAGGGCGCCGGCTCGAGCGCCGAGCTGGAGGAGCTGCGGGTGCGCTACCTCGGCCGCAAAGCCGAGCTGACCTCGATCCTGCGCGGAATCGCCGAGTTGCCGCCGGAGGAACGGGGAGCCGTCGGCGGCGCCGCCAACAAGGCCCGCAAGGAGTTGGAAGCGCTGCTGGAGGCAAGCGCCGAGCGGCTCGACGCCTCTGAGCTGGAGGCGAAGCTGGTCAGCGACCGGGTCGACGTCACTCTGCCGGGCGCGCCGCCGCGTCCGGTCGGCCACGCCCACCTGATCGCCCGCACCACCCGCCTGCTCGAAGACACGATGGTCGGGCTCGGCTACTTCGTCGCCGAAGGCCCGGAGATCGAGCACGACTACTACAACTTCACGGCGCTGAACCACCCACCCGGCCACCCGGCGCGGATGCTCCAGGACACCTTCTACGTCCAGTCCCACCCCGACGTCCTGCTGCGCACCCACACCTCGCCGATGCAGGTGCGCGAGATGGAGACCCAGCCGCCGCCGATCTTCGTCGTCGTCCCCGGCAAGGTCTACCGGCGCGACTCCGACGCCACCCACAGCCCGATGTTCCACCAGATGGAGGGGCTGGCGATCGCCGAGGGGATCAACCTCGCCGACCTGCAGGGGACGCTGCTGGCGATGTGCCGGGCGATCTTCGGGCCCGACCGCGAGGTCCGCCTGCGGCCGCACTTCTTCCCCTTCACCGAGCCGAGCGTCGAGGTCGACGTCTCCTGCTTCCAGTGCGGCGGCACCGGCGAGCTGGCCGGCGGCGAGCGTTGCAACCTCTGCAAGGGCCAGGGCTGGATCGAGATCCTCGGCGCCGGGATGGTCGACCCCAACGTCCTCGGCTTCGTCGAGGGCTACGGCTACGACGCCGAGCGGGTGCAGGGTTTCGCCTTCGGGATCGGGGTCGAGCGGGTGGCGATGCTGCGCCACGGCGTCCCCGACCTGCGGCGCTTCTTCGACAACGACGTGCGGATGCTGGAGCAGTTCGGATGAGAGTGCCGTACAGCTGGCTGCGCGAGTACTGCGACCCCGGGATGGAGCCGGCGGCGCTGGCCGACCGCCTGGTGATGACCGGGACCGAGGTCGAGCGGCTCGACCGCGTCGGGCCACCGTCAGCCGACGGCTTTGTGGTGGGCAAGGTCGTCAAATGCGAGAAGCACCCGAAAGCCGACCGGCTCAGCGCCTGCATGGTCGACACCGGCGACGGCGAGCGGCCGATCGTCTGCGGCGCCCCTAACGTCGCTGCCGGGCAGACGGTGGCGGTGGCGCTGCCCGGGGCGCGGATGCCGAACGGCGAGAAGCTGCGCAAGGCGAAGCTGCGGGGGATCCCCTCCGAAGGGATGATCCTCGCCGCCGACGAGCTCGAGATCGGCGACGACCACGAGGGGATCTTGGTCCTCGACGACGGCCTCGCCGCCGGGGGCCCGCTGAGCGAGGTGCTGCCGCTGGGCGAGCCGGTGCTGGAGATCGAGGTGACGCCGAACCGCAGCGACTGCTTCGGCGTTCACGGCGTCGCCCGCGAGGTCCACGCGATCACCGGCGCTCCTCTCGCCGCCGACCCTTGGGCCGAGGACGCGCCCGCCGAGGGCGAGGGCGAGGCGTCCGACTACGCCTCGGTCACGGTCGAGGTGCCTGAGCTCTGCCCGCGCTTCACCGCCCGCGTCTTCACCGACGTCACGATCGGCCCCTCGCCGCTGTGGCTGCAAGCACGCCTCGCTGCGGCGGGCCAGCGCCCGATCAACAACGTCGTCGACATCACCAACTACGTGATGCTGCTGACCGCGCAGCCGCTGCACGCCTTTGACCTCGACAAGGTCCCCGACGGCGCCCTCTTCGTTCGCACCGCTGCGGACGGCGAGAAGATGACCACCCTCGACGACGTCGAGCGCACTTTCGACGCCGAGACCGTCCTCGTCTGCGACAAGAACGGCCCCTCGGGGATCGCCGGGATCATGGGCGGGCAGGTCTCCGAGGTCTCCGAGCAGACGACGCGGGTCCTGCTCGAGGTCGCGAACTGGAACGGGACCAACATCCTCCGCACCTCGCGGCTGCTGGGGCTGCGCTCCGAGGCCTCCTCGCGCTTCGAGAAGCAGCTGCACCCCGAGCTGACCATGCGCGCTCAAGCGGTCGCCTCGCGGCTGTTGGTCGAGCTCTGCGGCGCCAGGCTGGTGCCGGGGACGATCGACGTCGCCGCCGGGCCGCCGCCGCCGCGGCGGCTGATCCTGCGCGGCGAGCGGGTCGAGGGCCTGCTCGGGATGTTCATCTCCCAGGCCGACCAGAAGACCTACCTGGAGCGGCTCGGCTTCGAGGTGCAGGAGGCGGGGGAGGATCTCGAGGTCGTGGTCCCGCCCGACCGCTACTACGACGTCACCCGCGAGGTCGACCTGATCGAGGAGGTGGCGCGGGTCCACGGGATCGACGAGCACCTGCCGACGACGCTGCCCGCGGTGGGCGGCGCGGTGGGCGGCCTCAGCCGCGAGCAGCGCCTGCGGCGGCGGGCCGAGGACGGCCTTCGCGACCTCGGCTTCGACCAGGTCGTCGGCTGGAGCTTCACCGACCCCGGCGAGGCCGGGCGGCTGCGGCTTCCGGCGGACGACCCGCGCTCGCAGCCGGTGCTGCTGGCGAACCCGCTCTCCGAGGACCAGTCGGCGATGCGCACCCTCCTGCTCGGTTCGCTCCTCGACATCGCCGCGAGGAACACCGCCCGCGGCACCGACGCCCTTGCCCTCTTCGAATCCGCCCGCGTCTACCTGACAGAACAGCCGCCGACGGGACGAAAGTACGCCGATATGGAGGGAAATCGTCCCGTCGACCCACTAGCTGGGCACTTCGCCGGGGATCAGCCGGCCCCGTTCGCCGAGCCGCATCGGCTTGCGGGGATTGCGGTCGGGTCGCTCTCGCCGCGTTCCTGGCGGGGTGGGGGCGAGCCTGCGGACTTCTTTGCGCTCAAGGGCGTGCTGGAAGGACTGGGTGCGCAGCTTGGGGTTGAGCTGGATTTCGCTCCTGGGGAGGAGCCCTTCCTCCATCCGGGACGTTCAGCTGAGGTCTCGATCGGCGGGGCGTCCGCCGGCTGGCTCGGCGAGGTGCACCCGTTGGTCTGCCGCACCTGGGACCTCGACGCCGCCGTCGCCTTCGAACTCGACCTGGCGCCGCTGCTGGCCGCGGCCACTGTCGGCGAGGAGACCTACGAGGATGTCACCACCTTCCCGGCCGTCTACCAGGACCTCGCGGTCGTCGTCGCCGCCGGGACCCCGGCCGCCGAGGTGCGCGCCGCGGTGACGGCGGGCGGCGGCGACCTGTTGCGCGCCGCCGAGGTCTTCGACCTCTACGAGGGAGAGCAGCTCGGCGAGGGGCGCAAGAGTCTCGCGCTCAACCTCGAGTTCCGTGCCGACGACCGCACCCTCACCGACGAGGAGGTCGCCGAGCGGCGGCATGCGATCGAGGCGAAGCTGGGCGAGATCGGTGGGTCGCTCCGTGGCTGACCTCGCCGCACAGCCTCTCGACGGCAAGCCCGCGGCGCGGGTGCTGGTCGCCGGCGCCTCCGGATTCACCGGCGCCCTCGCGGCGCAGATCGTCTGGAACCACCCGCGGCTGGAGCTGGTCGCCGCCACCTCGCGCAGCGAGGCCGGCAAGCGGCTCGACCAGATCTACCCGCGCTACCGGGTGCCGGTCGAGCTGACCGAGCTCGACCTGGAGAACCTGCCGGAGGTGGACGCGGCGATCGTTGCCTACCCACACGGCGCCGCCGCGCCGACCGACGCCGCGCTGCGGGCGCGCGACGTCCTCGTCGTCGACCTCTCCGCCGATTTCCGCCTCCGCGACCGCGAGGTTTACGAACGCTGGTACGGCGAGCACGGCGCCCCCGACCTTTTCGGCAGCGGCGTCTACGGGCTCAGCGAGCTGTATCGCGAGCAGCTGCGCGAGGCAAAGCTGGTCGCCACTCCCGGCTGCTATCCGACCGCGAGCGTGCTGGCGCTGGCGCCGCTGGCCGAACGGGGCCTGCTCTCCGAGGTCTTCATCTCGGCGATGCAGGGCACCTCCGGCTACGGCCGCGCCAGCGACGACCTCGTCCACTTCACGAACATGACCGAGAACGCCTTCCCCTACAAGACCGAGGGACACCGGCACCGGCCGGAGATCGAGCAGGAGCTGGCGGCGCTCGGCAGCCCGGCGCCGGTCACCTTCGTCCCGCACCTGCTGCCGCTCGACCAGGGCGAGCTTGCAACCTGCTTCGGAATCCTCAGTGAGCCGATCTCGAAAGAGGCGATCCACGACCTCTACGACCGCCGCTACGGCGACGAGCCCTTCGTCCACGTCCTCGACGGGCCACCCGACCTGCGCGCCGTCCGGGACACGAACCACTGCCACGTCTACGTCACCGTCGAGGAGCGGGGGAGGGTGATGGCCTTCTCCGCGATCGACAACATCTGGAAGGGCGCCTCGAGTCAGGGCGTGCAGAACCTCAACCTGATGCTGGGGCTCGACGAGACGGCGGGGCTGCTGTGAGCGGACTTCCTGGAACCCCGCCGGAAGCGGATGCGAAGCGGAGCATTCCGGCTGGTTTCTTCAGATCCCGCTGGGTCGAGGCGCCCGAGGGCGTCGAGGAGCTCGACCCCAACCAGCTCGCTCCCGGCTTCCGTGCCGGCGGCGCCCACTGCGGCCTCAAGGGCGGCGGCCGCACCGACGTCGGCCTGGTCGTCTGCGATGCCGAGGAGGTGACCTCGGCCTTGTTGCTGACTCGCAACGCCTCCGCGGCGGCGCCGATCCGGGTCTGCCGCGAGCGCTGCGACCACGGCGGAATCCGCGCCGCGGTCGTCAACAGCGGCAACGCCAACGCCGAGACCGGCGAGCAGGGCTACGCCGACGCGCTGGCGATGTCCACGGTCGCCGCCAAGCAGCTGGACCTTGAGCAACCCCAGGTCGCCGTCGCCGAGACCGGCACGATCGGGGTGCCGCTGCCGGTCGACGCGGTGCTGGTCGGGATCGCCGAAGCCGCCTCGACGCTCTCCGCGCAGGGCGGCGGCGCTTTTTCCGACGCGATCCTCACCACCGACCGCTGGCCGAAGCGCTGCACCCTGCGGGCCGGGGGCGTGACGCTTTCCGCCCAGGCGAAGGGGGCGGGGATGATCGAGCCGAACATGGCGACGATGCTCTGCTTCGTCCAGACCGACGCCGTCGTCGAGGACGCTGACGCCCGCCTGCGTGCCGCCACCGACGCCTCCTTCAACCGGATCACCGTAGACGGCCAGATGAGCACCAATGACACCGTGCTGCTGCAGGCGTCCGGCAAAGCCGGACAGCCGCTGCCCGAGGGCCTGCTGGAGGCGGTGCTGATGCAGCTGGCGATCGAGATCGTCCGCGACGGCGAGGGCGCGGTCCGCACCGGCCGGATCGAGGTGACCGAGGCGGCGACCCAGGACGAGGCCGAGCGCGTCGCCCGCGCGATCGCCAATTCGCCGCTGGTCAAGACGGCGCTGTTCGGCCGCGACCCCAACTGGGGCCGGATCGCCCAGGCGGCCGGCGCCGCGCTCGCCGGTGAGGAGCTGCCGGAGCTCGGCGCCGAGAACATCGACGCCGCCGAGCTCGGGGCCGACGTGTCCGAGGCCGAGATCGGCCTGCGGCTCGGCCGCGGCGGGCACAGCGCCCACGTCTGGTTCTCCGACCTCGGCTACGACTACGTCAAGCTGAACGCGGAATACACCACGTGACCAGCGACATCAACACCCAGCAGCCGAACAACGTCCGCTACGACAGCGGCAGCGTCGCCACGCTGCTCGAGGCGCTGCCTTACATCCGCGAGTTCCACGGCCGCACCGTGGTGATCAAGTACGGCGGCGCCGCGATGCTCGACGACGGGCTGCGAGAAGCCTTCGCCACCGACGTCGTCCTGCTCAAGTACGTCGGCCTCAACCCGATCATCGTCCACGGCGGCGGCCCGGAGATCACCCGCTACATGGAGAAACTCGACCTCGAGGTGCGGTTCCACGAGGGGCTGCGGGTCTCCGACGCCGAGACCGTCGAGGTCGCGCAGATGGTCCTCGCCGGGAAGATCAACTCCGAAATCGTCCAGCGGCTGAACCGCCACGGGCAGGCTGCTGTCGGCCTCTCCGGCGAGGACGGGAACCTCTTCGAGGTCGCGCCGGTCGCCAACGCCGAGCAGGTCGGCTTCGTCGGCTCGATCGAGCGGGTCGACGTCGACGTCCTCAACCACATCGCCGCCGACTACATCCCGGTGATCGCCTCCTCGGCTTCGGACCGCGGCGGCCAGTCCTACAACGTCAACGCCGACGAGGCGGCCGGCAAGGTCGCCGCCGCGATCGGCGCCCACAAGGCGATCTTCCTCACCGATGTCGAAGGCTGGTTCGCCGACCCCGCCGATGAGGGCTCGCTGATCTCGCGGGCGACGGTGGAGGAGGTCGACGCGAAGCTGCCGAGCCTGGAAGGGGGGATGCGGCCGAAGCTGCAGGCCTGCGTCGACGCGATCCGCGGCGGCGCCCAGTCCTCCCACATCATCGACGGGCGGATTCCGCACAGCCTCCTGCTCGAGCTTTTCACCGACGCCGGGATCGGCACCATGGTGACGCCGTGAGCGACGTCGCCGAGGGGATCGGCCTGGAGGAGACCCGCTCCCTTGAGACCCGCTACCTGATGCGCACCTACAAACGGGCGCCGGTCGACTTCGTCAAGGGCGAGGGGCCGCTGCTGTGGGACGCCGACGGCAAGAAATACCTCGACTTCCTCACCGGGATCTCGGTCTGCTCGGTCGGCCACTGCCACCCGGAGGTGGTGGCGGCGGTGCGCGACCAGGCCCACCGGCTGATGCACGTCTCCAACCTCTTCTACACCGAGCCGATGGCGCAGCTGGCGGAGCGGCTCTCCGAGTCGAGCCTCGGCGGCCGCGTCTTCTTCTCCAACTCCGGCACCGAGGCGGTCGAGTGCGCGATCAAGGTCGCCCGCAAGCACGCCCACGGCCGCGGGATCACCGACCCGGAGATCGTCTCCTTCGCAGGCGACTTCCACGGCCGCAGCTACGGCGCCCTGTCGGCGACGCCGGGACTGGCGAAGAACGAGGCGCTGCAGCCGATGCTGCCCGGCTTCCGCTCGGTCCCGCACAACGACGCGGCGGCGCTGCGCGAGGCGGTGGGCGCCCAGACCGCCGCGGTCCTGATCGAGCCGATCCAGGGGGAGGCCGGCGTTTTCCCGACCAGCGAGGAGGCGCTGCTGGCGGCGCGCCAGGCCTGCGACGAGGTCGGCGCCCTGCTGATCCTCGACGAGATCCAGACCGGCGTCGGTCGCACCGGCTCGCTCTGGGCCTACGAGCAGACGCCGGTCCGCCCCGACGTCCTCACCACCGCGAAGGCGCTCGGCGGCGGGATGCCGATCGGCGCCTGCGTCACCGCCCCGAGCTGCGCCGACGTGCTCGAGCCCGGCGACCACGGCTCGACCTTCGCCGGCGGCCCGGTCGCCACCGCTGCCGCCCTGGCGGTGCTCGACCTCGTCGATGACCCGGTGCTGCTGCGGCACGTCCGCGAGCTCGGCGCCTACCTCTGCGAGAAGCTCGACGCCCTCGACGGCGTGCGGGAGACGCGTGGCCGTGGTCTGATGATCGGGGTCGGCCTGGAGGAGAGGATCGAGGGCGCGACGGTGGGCGCCGACCTGCTCGATCGCGGTCTCGTCGTCAACGTCCCGTGCCCCGACACGCTGCGCCTGTTGCCGCCGCTGGTGATCGATTCCGACCACGTCGACCTCGCTGTCGACCTGATCGGGGAATCGCTTCTAGGCTTTTCCTCCCCATGAGCACCAGTCGGCGAGGGGACTTCCCGAAGAACCAGAAAGATCTGCGCGCGACCACGGCCGAGCGGCTCGAGGCGATCGTCGAGGCGGCCGAGCGCGCCGCTGAGAGCGTGATCGACGACGCCGAAGCGCAGGCGCGGCGTTATCTCGCGCAGGCGCAGGCGGAGGCCGAGCGCGCTGGCGACCGCCGCCTCGCCGATCTCTCGGTGACGATCGACGCGCTGCTCGCGCAGGCGGCTTCGCTGCAGCGGGAGGCGGAGCGGATGCAGGCGGTGCTCGAAGAGGCCAAGCTCCGGATCGACCCCGAGGGGCCGCTACCTGCCGTCGAGGAGGCCCCCGAGCCCCCTGGGCTCTCGCCGGTCGAGGAAGGCCCGCGTCTGCGTGCAGTCCCCGGGGCCGAGGAGGCGGCGCCCGCGCCCGCGGCCGACGCCAAGCCCGCCGATGCGGCGGGCGCCCGGCTGCTGGCGACGCAGATGGCCGTCTCGGGCAGCAGCAGGGAGGAAATCGAGACCCGCCTGCGAAACCGGTTCGAGATCGAGGACACCTCCCCGATCCTCGACGCGATTCTCGGACCGGAGGACTAGAGGCGATGCACGAGGACCCGACCCGGATGATGGGGCCCGGCGACCGCGGCCCCGGACCAGGGGGCCGCCCGCCCGAAGACCGCGACAACAACACGCGCTGGCTGATCGCCGGCCTGATCGCGGTGATCGTCGGCCTGCTGATCGCGGTGATCGTGATCGCCGGCAACGACAACGGCGACAGCTCGAGCAGCTCCAGCACGACCGCGACTTCGACGGTGCCGTCGACGACGGAAAGCTCGACCACGACGACGACGGAAACGTCGACCACCGAAACGACCGAAGAAGAACCGACGACCGAAGAAGAAGAACCGGAACCCGAACCCGAAGAACCGGAAGTCGAAGAACCTGAAGAAGAAGGCGGCTCGGGCGGCATCGAAGCCCCCTGAGGGCGTCTGACACGGCGCATCTCGGCGTCCTCGGTCGCTCGCGTGCAGAGCACGCCACGCTCCCTGCGTCCTTGATCTGCTTGGTCAGACACCCTCAGTCCCACCTCCGTGGCAGACTGCGCTCCCCGTGAGCGTCGAGCAACCTCATTTCCAGCCCACCGCGACCTACGAGGCCGATCCCTCGACCGTCGACCGCGTGCTCCTGCTCTACTCGGGCGGGCTCGACACCAGCGTGATGCTGAAGTGGATCCAGGAGGCCTACGAAGCCGAGGTCGTCTGCCTCACCGTCAACCTCGGCCAGCCGGGCGAGGACTACGAGGTGATCGAAGCGAAGGCGAAGCAGCTCGGCGCCGTCGCGTGCCACGTCGTCGACGCCCGCGAGCGCTTCGCCGCCGAGTTCCTGGTCCCGGCGATCAAGGCCAACTCCGTCTACGGCAACGGCTACCCGCTCTTCACCGCTCTGGGCCGGCCGCTGATCGCCCAGCTCGCGGTCGAATACGCCCGGAATACGGACTGCGACACGATCGCCCACGGCTGCACCGGCAAGGGCAACGATCAGGTGCGGATCGAGGCCACGGTGGCGACGCTGGCGCCGGAGCTGAGGACGATCGCCCCGGTGCGCTCCTGGGAGATGGGGCGCGACGAGGAGATCGCCTACGCGCGCGAGCACGGGATCCCGGTCAAGGGCGGCACCGAGGTCGCCCCCTACTCGATCGACGACAACCTCTGGGGTCGCTCCTCTGAGGGACGCTGGATCGAGGACCTCGACCACGCGCCCGAGGACGACGTCTTCCAGCTCGTCACCCGCCCCGAGGAGGCGCCCGACGAGCCGGAGACGGTGACGGTCGGCTTCGAGGACGGCGTTCCGGTCTTCCTGAACGGGGAGCGGCTGGAGCTGGTCGAGCTGCTCGAACGAGCGGCGGAGATCGGCTGCCGTCACGGCGTCGGCATCGTCGACCACATCGAGGACCGGATCGTCGGGCTCAAGGTCCGCGACATCTACGAGGTGCCGGCGGCGGCGATCGTCCTCACCGCCCACGAGGAGCTCGAGCGCCTGGTCGGGACGATCCACCAGAACCAGTTCAAGCCCGCGCTCGACCAGAAGTGGGGCTATCTCGTCTACGCCGGCCTCTGGTGGGAGCCGCTGCGCAGCGACCTCGATGCCTACATGGACGCGGTCAACAAGCAGGTGACGGGGGAGATCGGGCTGCGCCTGTTCAAAGGCTCGGTCCGTGTCGTCACCCGCTCCTCGCCCAACGCCGTCTACGACGCCCACCTGGCGACCTTCTCGGAGTCCGGCGGCGTCTTCGACCAGAACGCCTCGCCCGGCTTCATCGAGCTCTGGTCGCTGCAGTCGCGGATGGCGCACCGGCTGCGCAACCAGGACGAGGGCGGGGGAGAGCGGTGAACGACCGCCTCGGCAGGGCGGCGCTGAAGCTCGCCTTCCGCTACCTGCGACGCCGCTATCAGCGCCCGGTCGGGATCGCCGCCGCCGGGCTGCTCCTCGCCACCGCGGGGGCCGTTGCCTACTGGCTGCGGCGCGACCTGCCCGAAGGCTGAGCGCCCCGACCGCAAGTTCTCTTGCGGTTTATCGGCAACTTGCAGGGAATTCACCGGCCGCTCGCTAGCCTCAACTGCTCGTGCGGCCGCTGCGTTCCAGAACTCCGTTAATGAAGACGGGCGCCGCGGCGTCGCTCTGCGCGCTGCTCGCGGTGCTGATCGCCGCTGTCGGGACCGCCAGCGCCGGCAAGGCCGACGCCTTGGAAGCGAAGCTCGGCGAAGCCCGCGACGAGGCGGCGGCACTCTCGAGCGAACTGCAGGCGACGACCGCGGAACTGGCGAGCGCCGAAGCCGAAGCGGCGAAGGCACAGGCGCACGAGGAAAAGCTCAGCGGGCTGCTCGAAGAAGGCCGCGAGCGGGCGGCCGAGTTGGCGCGCACGCTGGAAGCGACCAGGCACCGCCTCGCGGTCGAGAAAGCGCGCCTGCTGCGGGCCCGCGAAGTCCTCGCCGAGCGGCTGGTGGCGATGTACGAGAGCGGCACCCCGGACGCCGCCACGCTGATCCTCGAAGCCGACAACTACGACGACCTCGTCGCCCGCAACGACTACCTGCGGGCGATCAACGAAGCCGATAGTGCCCTCGCCGAGCGGGTCGCCGAGGTCCGCGCCGAAGTGCACCGCGCGGTGCTGCGGGTGGGCGACCTCGAGGCCGAAGCGGTCGCCTATGACGAACGGCTCGAAGCTGCCCGCGCCGAAATCGCCTCGGTGCGCGAAGCCGCGCAGGCCTCGGCGGCGCGCCTGCAGTCGCTCAGGGCCGGCCGCGAAGCCTCCCTGACGACGCTGAAAAGCGACATCGCCGAATGGGTCGACGAGGTCCAGGAAGCCCGCGCCGCCGAAGCGCGCGCCGCCTCGGAAACCGAAGCCGAAGAAGAAGTCGGCCGCTGGCTCGGCGGTCCGTACGCGATCCCCACCTACATCGTGATGTGCGAGTCCGGCGGCAACTACAGCGCCCTCAACCCGTCGAGCGGCGCCGGCGGCGCCTACCAGATCCTGCCCTCGACCTGGGAACTCTACGGCGGCCAGGGGGAACCGCAGAACGCCCCGAAGGCCGAACAGGACCGGATCGCCGGCGAAATCTGGGCCGATTCCGGCCCCAGCGCCTGGGTTTGCGGCTAGGTCGCGCAGCTTCCTCGCGTAGTGCGAGGTTCATCCGCGCTGAAGTAGCCCCTAAATCGCGCGGAAGTGTCACGAAACCGGCCGGTGCCATCCACCCGGATTGGCATTATCGACAGACCCGTGAGCTCCGCCTCAGCCGTACATCTGCACGCCCACAGCGAGTACTCGCTGCTTGACGGCGCCTGCAAGATCGACGCGATGGCGGCGCGGGCGGCGGAGCTCGACCAACCCGCCCTGGGGCTGACCGACCACGGCGTCATGAACGGCGCCGTCGAGCTCTACAAAGCCTGCAAGAAGCACGGGATCAAGCCGATCGCCGGGCTCGAGGCCTACCTGGTCGACGACCGCCACGGGATCAAGGAGCAGAGCAAGTACGAGCGCAACCACCTGACCCTGCTCGCCGAGACCAACGAGGGCTTCTCCAACCTGGTCAAGCTCACCTCGGCCGGCTTCCTCGAAGGCTTTTCCCGCGGCAAGGCCAACGTCGACATGGAGCTGCTGGCGCAGCACTCGAAGGGCGTGATCGTCCTCACCGGCTGCCTGCAGTCGCGCTTCTGCCGCCGGCTGGTCGAAGAGCGCGACGACGACGCCCGCGCCCACCTCGACGACCTGATCCACGCCTTCGGCCCCGAGCAGGTCTACTTCGAGGTCCAGAAGAACGGGATCGAAGAGCAGGACAAGGCGAACCAGGGGATCGTCCGCTACGCCCGCGAGCTGAACCGGCCGCTGGTCGGCACCGCCGACGTCCACTACCTGCGGCGCGAGGACTTCGACAACCACGCGGCGCTGCTCTGCGTGCAGACGAAGTCGACGCTGCAGATGCCGAAGATGAGCTTCGACACCAACGAGTTCTACATCAAGGACAACGCCGAAATGGCGGACTCCTTCGCCGAGTGGCCGGAGGCGGTGCCGACGACGCTGGAGATCGCCGAGCGCTGCGATATCGAGATCGAGCTCGGCAAGCTGCTGCTGCCGCGCTATCCGACCCCCGAAGGCGAGGAGCCGGAGGCGATGCTGCGGCGGATCGCGATGGACGGCCTGCGTGCCCGCTACGGCGACCCGCCCCCGGCCGCTGCGGTCGAGCGGCTCGATTTCGAGCTCGGGGTGATCGAGGAGATGGGCTTCTCCTCCTACTTCCTGATCGTCTGGGACTTCGTCAGCTACGCGAAGAACAACGGGATCGCCGTGGGGCCCGGGCGCGGCTCGGCCGCCGGCTCGATCGTCTCCTACTGCCTCAACATCACCGACCTCGACCCGCTCGCCGAAGGCCTGATCTTCGAGCGCTTCCTCAACCCCGGCCGCAAATCGATGCCGGACATCGACATCGACTTCTCGGTCCGCGGCCGCGAGCGGATGATCCGCTACGTCGGCGAGAAATACGGCCGCGAGTCGGTCGCCCAGATCATCACCTTCGGCAAGATGGCGCCGCGCGCCGCCACCCGCGACGCCGCCCGCGTGCTCGGCTTCGACTACGCCACCGGCGACCGGCTGGCGAAGCAGATTCCGGAGCCGATCATGGGTCGCAGCCCCTCCTTCGCCGAATGCCTGAAGCCCGGCGAAGAGCTGAAAAAGACCTACGACGCCGACGCCGACGCGCGCAAAGTCATCGACGTCGCCCAGGGCCTCGAGGGGATCGTCCGCAACAACTCGATCCACGCCGCCGCCGTGGTGATCGCCGACCGGCCGCTGCACGAGGTGGTGCCGCTGCAGCTGGCCGAGGACAAGAGCGCGCCCGCGTCGACCAACGACAAAGGCAAGCCGGAGCGCCAATACAAGATCGTCACCCAGTACTCGATGAACCCGATCGAGGAGATCGGGCTGCTGAAGATGGACTTCCTCGGCCTCCGCAACCTCGACGTGATCGAGGACGCGATCGACATCATCGAGCGCTCGCGCGGCGAGCGGATCGACATGACGGGGATCCCGCTCGACGACGCCAAGACCTACTCGATGCTCGCCGAGGGCGACTCGACCGGCGTCTTCCAGTTCGAGTCCGAGGGGATGCGCGACGCCCTGCGCAAGGTGAAGCCGACCGAGTTCGCCGACCTGGTCGCGCTCGGCGCCCTCTACCGGCCCGGGGCGATGGCCTACATCCCCACCTACGCCAAAGGCAAGCGCAACCCGGCCGGCGTCCGCTACCCGGACCCGCGGCTGCAGGAGATCACCGCCGAGACCTACGGCTGCGTCATCTACCAGGAGCAGTTGATGGCGATCGCCCGCGAGATGGCCGGCTTCACCGGCGCCGAGGCGGACGATCTGCGCAAGGCGGTCGGCAAGAAGAAGCGCGACCTGATGGCGACGATGAAGGACAAATTCATGCAGGGCCTGGCGGAATCGAACACCGACCCGAAAGTCGCCGCCGACCTCTGGAAGCTGAACGAAGCCGCCGCCGACTACTCCTTCAACAAGTCCCACGCCGCCTGCTACGCGCTGATCTCCTACCGAACCGCCTACCTCAAGGCCAACTTCCCGGCCGAGTACATGGCGGCGGTGATCTCCTCGGTAATGAACACCAAAGACAAGGTGCCGTTCTTCGTCAACCGCTGCGCGGAGATGGGGATCGACGTGCTGCCGCCCGACGTCAACTCCTCGGGCCACTCCTTCGTCGTCTCCGAGAACGCGATCCGGTTCGGCCTCGATGCGGTCAAGAACGTCGGCCACGCGGCGGTCGAGGCGATCCTCCGGGCCCGCGAGGACAAACCGATCGAGTCGATCTGGGACTTCTGCGAGCGGGTCGACTCGCGGGCGGTGAACAAACGGGCGATCGAATGCCTGATCAAGTGCGGCGCCCTCGACTCGACCGGCGCCAGCCGCAAAGGGATGCTGGAGGCGCTGCCGGCGGCGCAGTCCTCGGGGCAGAAGGCGCAGGAGGACGCCCAGCTCGGTCAGGGCTCGATCTTCGACTTCGGCGACAGCGGCGGCGGCGCGACGCAGTCGCACGTCCACCAGCGGCCGCCGATTCCGGCCGAGGAGTTCGACCGCGCCGAGATGCTGGCGATGGAGAAGGAGGTGCTGGGCACCTACCTCTCCTCGCATCCGCTGGCCGAAGTCGGGCCGGCGCTGCGGGCGCGGGTCGACTGCAGCCTCGCCCAGCTCGGCGGCAAACCCGACGGCGCCTGGGTCACCGTCGGCGGCATCGTCGTCGAGTGCAAAAAGATCCGCACCAAGAGCGGCAACCAGATGATGTTCGCCACCCTCGACGACGTCGAAGGGCAGGTCGAGATGCTGGTCTTCAAGGCCGACGAATCCGAGAGCGCCGAGGTGATCCAGCCCGACGCGATCGTCCTCGTCCGCGGCCGGCTCGACCACAAAGACCGCGGCGAGACCAAGCTGGTCGTGCAGGAGGCGCAGCGCTTCGAACCCGACCAGGCGGAGATCGCCAAGGCGACCAAGCTGGCGCCGGCGGCGGCCCCTGCCGGGCCGTTCGAGGTCTCGATCGACCTCGCGCGCTGGAGCGACGAGCTCTGCGAGGAGCTGAAGGCCGTGTTCGAACACCACAAGGGCGACCAGGAGGTCCACCTCGTCGTCGGCGAGCGCCGCTACCGGATCGGCGAGCGCTACCGGGTCAAGCCCTCCGGGCTGCTGAGATCCGACGTTGACGAGATCTTGAGCGCAACGGCACTAGCCGCGTGAAAACCGGCGCATCTCGGCGTCCTCGGTCGCTTGTGTGCAAAGCACACCGCGCTCCCTGCGTCCTTGATCTGCTTGGTTTTGACGCGGCTAGTCAGACCCCTAAGCTTTGTCGATGACTGCTACGCGCACCCAGGTCGGCGAGTGCCGCCAGTGCCGCTCCTTCTGCGACAAGATGGTCGAGCCGCGGGGCTGCGTCGAGCTCGGCTGCCGCTACCTCTACAGCTACGTCGACCGCCTCACCGGGGCTCAGTACGTCGGCTGCATGCAGGAGGTCTACGGGGCCGAGGTCGAGCTGGCGGCGGTGCTGGAGCCAGGCGGTTTCGGCGGCGTCAAGATGACCGGCGAGCCGCTGCCGCACTGCCAGTTCTCGGTCGAGCGCGCCTATGAGGGCGAAGGCGAGTCCTACGGCTGCGTCAACCGCCGCTTCTTCGACTGCAGCGACGAGGGCAGCGAGGGCCTGCGGGCCTTCGATCTGCGCGACGTCTAGCGGTTCTCCTCAGGCACTCGGGGATCTCGACACCCTTTGGTGACGCGACACCGTTCCATGTAGACTTTTTACATGGCTGATTCCTCCGTCGCCGACGTCGACGCCAACGCGCTGCTCGACGAGGCCAACTCCACGTCCGAGGCTCAGGGCGAACCGAAGTTCACGCTCGAGCTGAACCAAGACCAGAAGGACATCCGCGAGTGGGTGCACGGCTTCGCCGAGGGCGTCGTCCGGCCGGCCGCCGCGGAGTGGGACGAGCGCGAGGAAACGCCGTGGCCGATCATCCAGGAGGCCGCCAAGATCGGCCTCTACAGCTTTGAAGCCGTCGGCCAGTTCTGGGCCGACGAGACCGGCCTGACGCTGCCGATCGCCAACGAGGAGCTGTTCTGGGGCGACGCCGGCATCGGCATGGCGATCATGGGTACGACGCTCGCGGTCGCAGCGATCTTCGGGCAGGGAACCCCGGAGCAGATGGGCGAGTGGATCCCGCAGTGCTTCGGCGCCGCCGACGACGTCAAGCTCGGCGCCTTCTGCGCCTCCGAGCCCGACGCCGGCTCCGACGTCTCCGGCATCCGCACCACCGCCAAGTACGACGAGGCCAAGGACGAGTGGGTGATCAACGGCCAGAAGGCCTGGGCGACCAACGGCGGCATCGCGAATGTTCATGTCGTGATCGCCTCGGTCGACCGCGAGCTCGGCTCGCGCGGCCACGCCGCCTTCGTGATCCCGCCGAACACGCCGGGCTGCGAGCAGGGCGCCAAGGTGAAGAAGCACGGCCTCCGCGCTTCCCACACCGCCGACGTCCACCTCGACGACTGCCGCGTTCCCGGATCCTGCCTGCTCGGCGGCAAAGAGAAGCTCGATGAACGGCTCGCCCGCGTCCGCGAGGGCAAAAAGGCCAAATCGCAGGCGGCGATGCAGACCTTCGAGGCCAGCCGGCCGACCGTCGGCGCCCAGGCGCTCGGCATCGCCCGCGCCGCCTACGAGTACGCCCTCGACTACGCCAAAGAGCGCGAACAGTTCGGCCGCAAGATCGTCGAGAACCAGTCGATCGCCTTCGACCTGGCGAACATGAAGCTCGAGATCGACGCCGCCCGCCTGCTCGTCTGGCGCGCCGCCTGGATGGGCCGCCAGGGCCACAAATTCGAAAACGCCGAGGGCTCGATGTCGAAGCTCAAGGCCGGGGAGGTCGCCGTCTGGGTGACCGAGCGGGCGATCCAGATCCTCGGCGGCAACGGCTACACCCGCGAGTTCCCGGTCGAGCGCATGCACCGCGACTCGAAGATCTACACGATCTTCGAGGGCACCTCCGAGATCCAGCAGCTGGTCATCTCGCGCGCCATCTCCGGGCTCCACATCAAATAACCGAACTTACGGCGGGAGAGCAAGGACCGGCTGGGGGAGCCGGTCCTTGTCGCCTGCTCTCTTCTAGACCCAGCTGCCCTGTACAGGGGTCCGGGGGTCCTCTGAGTGAATTTGTCGCGCCCCTTCGGGGCCGGCTCCGGATGATGCTGTCCTCCTATGGAGGACAGAAATCAGATTGCATATCGCCTGGGACATTC
>Ga0068865_100000023_pt1 | contig 100785 bp, 99 predicted proteins | sample KBSMisM12_FD_75293 | JGI IMG/M metagenome (GOLD analysis project Ga0068865, IMG submission 75293) | Miscanthus rhizosphere microbial communities from Kellogg Biological Station, Michigan, USA - KBS Miscanthus M1-2 | ecosystem: Host-associated > Plants > Roots > Rhizosphere > Soil ...
GAGCCGGGATCGATCCCGGCGTCTTCGACCGCCTCCCAGGAGGCTTCCAGGAACAACCGCTGCTGGGGGTCCATCGCCACCGCCTCGCGCGGGCTCACCCCGAAGAAGGAGGCGTCGAACTCGGCGGCGTCCAGTAGAAACCCCCCGCAGTCGGAGCTGTTCATGGTGTTCGCCGCGGTCGACCGCATGCTGCTGAGCGCCGGCTCCCATTCGCGGTTCGTCGGCAGAGGACCGATCGCATCACCCCCTTCGACTACGAGCTGCCAGAGGTCATCGCCGGTGGTCACCCCACCTGGATACCGGCAGCCGATGCCGACGATCGCGATGGGATCGTCGGCGGACGGACGGCGGCTCTCGGCATGCGGCCCAAGCGACGGCCGCTCTCGAGCACCCTCGATGCCGGTGAGGCCGTCCGCATGACCATCGGCGACGTACGCTGCGATCGCTTCGATGGTCCCGAGCTCGATCATGAGCGTCGGTGGAAGCTCCGTTCCCGCGTACTCTTCGAGCAGGCCCGTTGCTTCGACCATCTGCGTCGAAGACAACCCGAGCTCCTGCACCGGAACGTCCAGCGGAACGTCGGCCTCGACGAGGCTCAAGAGACGGCCCACGTGCCCAGTCAGCCACTTGACGATCGCCGGCGCGTCCATCGTCAGGACACCTCTCCGCAACCGCCGTTCCAGACCGGGATCGCGCTGCCTTCGTAGGCACGGCGGCAGGCCCCTCGCTGCACCTTGCCACTCGAAGTCTTGGGGATCGAGTGCGGCATGGCGAGGACTACCTCGTCCACCCGCAAAGCACGCTCCCGGGCTACAGCCCGCTCGATGTTCTGAATAATCTGTGCACTTCGTCCGGCCTTAGCTCTGCTCGAGATCTCGGCGACGACGACAACCGACTCGGTGCCGGCTCCCCCGACCGCGAACGCTGCGGTGCAACCGGCACGGATGGCGTCATCGGCGTCCTCCACAACCGCCTCGACGTCTTGGGGGTAGTGGTTCTGGCCCGCGACGATGATCGTGTCCTTCAGACGTCCCGTGACGTACAGATCGCCATCGAAGATCGCCCCGAGGTCCCCGGTCCTGAGGAACGACCCTTCCTCTGAATCGGCCAACCTGGCGTCGAAGCCGTCGTCGACGTCGTCTCCTTCGGCCCAATAACCCGGCGCCACGTCCAGGCCGGCGACCCAGATCTCCCCGATCTTCCCTGGCGGAAGGCGGCGTCTGTTGTCTGGGTCCACTATCTCCACGCGCCGGTGCAGACGCGGCCTGCCCACCGAGACCAGCGACTGACCCACCCCCGGCACGAGCTGTCCCCGGCGCAGTGCCTCAGCGCTCACATCGAGTACCTCCGGCCCTCGGCCAGGCACGGCGCCCGTCGTGAGCAGCACGTTCTCGGCCATGCCATAGCACGGATAGAAGGACCGCCGGTCGAACCCGGCACCTGCGAAAGCCTCCGAGAACCTGTCCAGCGTCGATCGCTTCACGGGCTCTGCACCGTTGAAAGCCAAGCGCCACCGGCTGAGGTTCAGTTCCGCGCGTTCCTCAGGGTTGGTACGCGCAACGCATAGGTCGTACCCGAAGTTCGGCCCGCCGGCGACGGTACCACCATGACGCGTCATCGCGTGGAGCCACCGGCGTGGTCTTTGCACAAAAGCAAGGGGTGACAACAACACGGTTTTGATACCGCTGTAGATCGAGTGAAGGACATTTCCGATGAGCCCCATATCGTGGTAGAGGGGAGTCCAGCCCACCTTTACGTCATCGCTTGCAAACGAGAACGCCGTGTGAATCATCCTGAGGTTCGCCAGCAAGGCTCGATGGGTGACGACAACCCCTCGTGGTGCCGAAGTCGAGCCGGAGGTGTACTGAAGGAACGAAATACTGTCGGCCGAGAGGCGCGGCGGACGGTACTCCTCAGCTCCCTCGAACGCTTTTTCGTCTATTGATTTCCAATGCACTTCCTTGAGCTCAGGGCAGGCGTCGACCAACTCCTGTCGGCTGTGCTGAGGCAAATCCGTCAGCACCGCTAACGGAGAACAGTTACCGGCAATGGTCTGCAGAGCCTGTAGGGATCTCGGCTCGGCAAGTCGTACAGGCCATACCGGAACGCCGATCACCCCGGCAAGTTGACAAGCGAAGAACGCACGAATGAAGTTCTTCTCGTGCACCGCCATGATCAGCGCCCGCTCGCCCACCTTGACCTCGGTCTGCAGGGAAGCGGCGATCGCCGAGGCTTGCCGGTCGAGCCGGGCGAAGGTAAGCGAAGACGTTCTCGCCTCTTCCTCGTCGTAGAACGCGAATATCTCGACGTCAGCTCGTCGCTCAACCTGTGACCGAAACACATCCGCCAGGGTGTGCCGAGGAGGAGCGTCGATCAGGGGCATACGCTTTCCTCCGTGAACCGCGACGTGACGTCGTCGCCGTCAGCCAGCTCGGCGCAGATCACGGTGGCGGTGGGGTCTACGGCGCGAATGCGATCCGCGATCGTGCGACACCGTCGGCCTATCGCCACGCCGCCGAGCATCACCCCAAGGCGGACGGTTCCCTGAAACGCGCGTATCCCGACCCGCGTCCGAATCCCGCGCTCGCCGGGCTGCGACGACATCGCAATCACGGTGTCCGCCAATCCTCGTGGGCGTGGCCCACCCAGGCGCGCCGGTATCCCAGCTTGGCAGACTGCGGCAATCATGCCGTCACGCGGCCCGTCGCGTCGCTCCTCCAAGCACTTCCAGCTGTTCCCTGAGTCCATGATGAACTGCAGCGGCGCCGCTTGGTCGAACATCACCTCGCTGAAGTGCCGATGAAGGTCGCCCACCTCGAGCGCGGTAGTCAGGATCAGTTCTTTTCGCCCCCCGCTTCGCATCGAGCGTCACCCATGTCTGATCTTCTGCCCCAGGGCGAACCCCCAGACACCCAGCAGCGCCACTCCGGTCAGGATCTGGATCACGCTGATCCAGTCGATAAGGGGGTTCGACGACGTCAGCCTCGGGGGGGTCGAGGCAGTGAGGCTGGATGCGCTGAACAAAAGGTTGTCGGCGAGACCATGTGCACCATCCACTCCCCCCGCCAGCCAATAGACGACGCCCGGAAGAAGCGCCAACGCCATCGCCCAGGGAACGAATCTGTTCGCGCTCTCGCCGAAACCGCAGAGCAGATCGCTAAGCCAGAGGCCGAGCCAGGGAACCGGCCGGAAGGGACGCCCGGGGAATCGAGGGCCGATCGCCTCACGTTCGACGCGGCGAGCATGCGCATAGGCTGAATCCGCATCCCGGAACCGCCCATTCTTGGTCCACGAGATGGATAGCTCTCGATAGAACCTTGCTGCTTCATCGAGACGTCCGTCGAGGATGGCGTCTGGATCCCTGATCTCGGACCCGCTCGCACTCTCCGGGCCGAGGAAGGAGCGGTAACTCGACTCATCCTCCATGACTACCGCCGGACCGTCCTTGCCGGGCGACAAGGCGTCCCAATGCAGCCCCTTTGCCGATCCAATCGATTCAGGCAGCCGGCTCAACACAAACCGCGTGCCTCTCATCGAGGTTTCCTCGGTTACTGACGCAGCTTCCAAATCGCACATCTCGAACCGACTGTCCGCGAGGTGCGAATTACGCAGCTTTGCACCGTGAAAGTCGCAGTCGTGGAATCGGCACCTGGAGAGATCCACGTCGTCCAGGTCGACCTGCGCAAAGGAGCAGCCGCTGAAGGTACTCCGACTGAAGTTCGCGCCTTCAAGCCGTGCCGAGGAGGCGTCTCCTCCCCCGAAAGCCACCGCCTCGAATCTGCTGCCGCTGAGATCGAGATGTCGTAGGTCGCATCCGCGCAGGTCTAAAGCCTCATCTGCCTGCCGGGGACGGTTGAGGAGGTCGTTGATCTCCTCCTTCGAGATCCGGCCGCCCTGAGATTCGCGTGGCTGCGAGGGCATGGGCCAAGCGGTTCTCATTCGGTACAACGCTAGCAAATTTGAACGGAAATTTTTAATTAATTAAGAGGTATTCATGCATTCCTAGCTACCATAGCCCGATGCAGCGGGAGCAGCCATTGCCTTCTGGGCAGAAACGGGAATCCGAGCCGGGTCTCCCCCCGCGACTGCGGGGGCCCAGCCTGCTCCAGACCCTCCTCATCCTCTTTTCTTGGGACAGGCTGCGCCGACATTGCGAGCGGCGATTCGGGTCGATCTACATGGTCAACCCGATCGGATTCGGGGATGTAGTGGTGCTCAACAGCCCGGAGGAGATCGCCCAGGTACTCACGGGCGACCATGAGGTCCTGTTGGCGGGCGAGTCGAACGCCAGGCTGCTCACATCCATCGATGCTCCGCACTCGGTGGCCGGGCTCGACGGCGCCGATCACCTACGCGCTCGCCGGCTGCTCTCGCCGGCGCTGCATGGCGACTCCCTGAACGGATACGCGGAGCTGATACGTCGCGCCGCCAACGCTGACATCGACGACTGGCCGGTCGGTCGACCGTTCCCACTTCTTCCGCGCATGCGAGCGATCGGCTTGGAGGTGATTCTCGACACCGTCATAGGCGTGAGAGACGGCCGGCGAGCCCAGCAGTTCCATCTGCTGCTGCCGAAGCTGCTCGGGGCCAGCCTCTACACGCTTGCGGCGATCGGCGCCTATCCGAAGCTGGCCTCCAGTTGGGTAGGGAGGCACCTGCCATGGACGCGGGTGAGGAATGAGGTGGACCTCTTGATCTACGAGGAAATCTCGGCCCACAGGGCTGATCAGTTCGTACGGGATGACATCCTGTCGCTGCTGATCCGCACCCCCGACAGCTCCGGCCGTTACCCCACCGACCGAGAGCTCCGGGACCACCTGTTGACCCTCCTACTTGCCGGTTACGACACGACGGCCACCGCCACGACCTGGTGCGTCGAGCGGCTTGTGCGACATCCCGAGATCATGGCGAAGCTACGGCACGCGCTCCAAGAGCAAGACAGTGCCTACCTCGATGCTGTCATATACGAGACGCTGCGGGTGCGACCGCTGTTCGACTTCATCGCACGGAAGCTCTCCAGCCCCTTTGAGCTGGCGGGCTTCCGACTTCCCGCAGGCACCACCATCGCCCCGTCGATTTCAGGAGTACAGCAATCAGAGGTCTATGGCGACCCGCAAGAGTTCCGGCCGGAGCGCCACCTCGAAAAGAAACCGCCACCGTACGCAATGATCCCCTTCGGCGGCGGCCCTCGTCGCTGCATCGGCGCGAGCTTCGCCCTTCTCGAGATGCAGACGATCCTGCGCGTCGTACTCGAGCGCACTACGTTGCAAGCACCCGACGGTCGAGCTGAGCGACCGACCCATGTCCGTCACACGAACAAGGTCCCTTCCCGGGGTGGACGAGTTCTCGTCACGGAGAAGCGTTCGTCTCGGTGATCTCGGCTCGATTGCCAGGCACCGTATGACCGATGCAGGCCGGCGGCCCATCGCACTCGTCACCGGAGCATCCAGTGGCATCGGGCGGGCGACCGTGCTTCGCCTGCTCGCGGCAGGATGGACCGTCTTCGCCGGCCTTCGCGATCCCCGCGTGTACGACCGCCTCCTCGAGGAGGACCCTGCGCTCGGTCGAAGGCTCGTTCCGACGGTGTTCGAGATGACGGACAGAGAGCAGATCGCCGACGCCGCTCGACTCATCGATGCCCGCCTCGACGGCCACGGCATAGACGCCCTCGTCAACAACGCGGGAATGGCGATCGTGGGACCGCTCGAGCTCGTTCCCCTAGAGGACTTTCGCGAGGCATTCGAGGTGAATCTCTTCGGTCACATCGCTGTCACGCAGGCCCTGCTCCCGCAGCTGAGGCGGACCAAGGGCCGTATCGTCTTCGTCTCTTCCATCGCGCGCCGACTTCAACCCCCCTACTCAGCCCCGTATAGCGCCTCGAAGGCCGCCTATGACGCCGCCGGCAACGTACTGCGCGCCGAGCTTCGACAGTCAGGCATACAAGTGGCCCTCCTCGAGCCCGGATCCGTCAGTACCGGGATCTGGGAGAAGAGCCACACCCGGGCCAAGCAAATGTTGATCCCCGATGACGTAAGTGAGATCTACAGGCACGTTCCACAGGTCCTCGACCGTGTCGTGAATGCGGGCAGACGCCACGCCATTTCCCCTGACACCGTCGCAACTGCGGTGGAGCGTGCGCTCAATGCGCGCCGCATGCGCCCCTATTACGTCATCGGCCTCGATGCCCATTTCGTCGTCTGGGCCCGGAGGCTCCTGCCTCAGAGTGTGTGTGATCGAATCTTGACCCGCGCCCTCGGTGCCTGACCTGCTTAGGACTCACGAAACAATCTGAGACGATCCTCGCCGATCCGCTCACGCAAACCAGGGTCTTCGATGCCCATGCCCTCTTCTTCTGCCAAGCACAGGATGCCGATCTTTCCCACGTGACGATTCAGCTGGATCAGCCGGGCGGCCTCCGCTGCCCGAGCGAGTGGATAGACCTTGGATAGGGTCGGCACCACCGTTCCCCGCTCAACGAGACGATTCGTCTCCCAGGCTTCCTGCCAGTTCCCCCCGTGGCTGCCGATGATGCGCTTGAGGTTCATCCATAGATAACGGTTGTCGAACTGATGCTGGTAGCCGGTGCTGGACCCACAGGTCACAACGGCCCCTCCCCGCCTCGCCAGATAGACGGACGCACCAAAGGTTTTGCGACCGATATGGTCGACGACGATGTGAGGGTCCTCGCCGAGGCAGCGTCTGATCTCTTTGCCGACGACTTCTCCGACTTCTGCGCTCGCGAGCTCGTCGAGTCCTAGTTCGTCACGACGAATGACCAGGTCGCAGCCCATCTTCTCGAGCAGCTGAGCTTTCTCGTCCCGGTTCACCACCCCGACAGCGATGCCTCCGCCGTTGCGGACGAACTGCACGGCGTAACTTCCTACTCCCCCGGTCGCACCCCAGATGAGTACGACATCCCCTTGCTTCATCTGAGCGCCGCGAGCGCTCACGACCATGCGATAAGCGGTCAACGCGCACAAGGTGTTGCAAGCGCACTCCTCCCAGCTCAGGTGGCGAGGCTTCGGCAGTAGCTGGCTCGACCTGGCCACGGCGTAGTGAGCGAGTCCACCGAAATTGGTCTCGTAGCCCCACGCCCTTTGTCCCAGCGGAAGGACGCCGTCGACTTGTGAGAGGGGATCTTCCAAATCCATCCAACCAGGTGCGACTACGACACGGTCACCCACAGACCAGCGCTTGACCGACGCACCCACGCGTAGGACTATCCCGGCAGCATCGGAACCGATCACATGGTAAGGAAGGTCGTGTCGACTATTGTCGCCGCCCGAGCGGGCGAGCCGTCGAAGAAAGCGAAAGGTCGACATCGGTTCGAACGTCGCAGACCAGACCGTGTTGTAGTTCATGGCACTGGCCATCACGGCGACGAGCACCTCATCTGACGCGAGCTCCGGCATCGGCACCTCGCCGACCTTGATCGACCGCCGAACATCCTTGTCGTCGACATCCCCGAAGATGCCTTCGTCCGCCTGTGACAGATGTGCCGCGAGGTAGGTGGACGGGACTTCAGCGCGCATCAGCTCACTGGGATCCGCATCAGCGATCTCCGTACCCCAGAATCCGACAGCTTCAGTGCCCATCGCGGGAGGATTTTAGCAATAGTTGATTTATACTTAGCAAACCCGTCGAACTCGTCCGACAGTCAGGAAAGTTGCCCTGTCGGCCGATGGAAATGCCGGCACCCCCTGCCTGACCAACGAGCTTGGTGACGATCTGCGCGGTCTGCCTCTATGGCTCCCGCGCCCGCAGGACCGCACGCCCGGAATCCGCCCGTCGATGCGGGTACGGCAAGTGTTTTGGGCCGACGAGCTCAACGCGGTCCGCGACAATCCCACTCTCCGTACGCAGCCACATGATCAAGCGACCCCGAAACCGCGAATGAAGCCTGCACCTGAGCCTCACCCGGCGCGAGCGTAGTACCGCTACGGGGATTCGAACCCCGGTTTCCGGACTGAGAATCCGGCGTCCTAGTCCCCTAGACGATAGCGGCGAGGATGCGGGCATTTTAGCGAGCCGGCGGGCGGGGGCGCGAGACGTGGGTCACAGGAAGGGCTTCTGGGGCGGCGAGGGGCGCGCGGCGCTTAAGCGGTAAATTGCCTGCTCCGCGCGGCTGTGGCGGAACTGGTAGACGCGCACGGTTCAGGTCCGTGTGGGCGAGAGCCCGTGGAGGTTCGACTCCTCTCAGCCGCATTCGACGTGAGTCTGTCTGAGACCTTGCTCTACACGGTCTGAGACAGACTCGTCGTTCAGGCTGGCTGGGCCGCCGGCTTCGCCGTCCTTGCGGCGTTGCAGGAGATCTCTTCGACGAAGGCGGGCCAGAGCGCTCTCGGCATGTCGTGGCCCATGCCGTCGATCATCTTCAGGCGGGCGTTGGGGATGGCGCGGGCGGTGGCGCGGCCGCCGGAGGGGTTGACGAGAACGTCGCTGCGGCCGTGGATGACGACGGCTGGCAGGTCGAGCTTGCGCAGCTGGTGGGTGCGGTCGCCCGACGCGGTGATCGCGTGCAGCTGGCGGGCGATGCCGGCCTGGCTATGGCCGCGATCGAAGGAGCGGCCGGCGAGCTCGCGGATCCGCTGCTCGTCGAAGGGGTAGCCGGGCGAGCCGATCGTCTTGAAGGTCTTGATCACGCGCTCGATCGCCGCCTCGCGCTCGCGTGGCGGTTTGCCGAGCAGGAGGCCGAAGGTCTTGTAGCTCGGGTGGCCGACGCGGCGGCTGCCGGTCGTCGACATGATCGAGCAGAGCGAGCGCACCCGCTCGCGGTGGCCGATCGCGACGCACTGGGCGATCATCCCGCCCATCGAGGCACCGACCACATGGGCGGACCCGATCCCGAGGTGGTCCATCAGCCCGACCGTGTCGGCGGCCATGTCGCGGAGGCGGTAGGCGGGCTCGCCGCGACCGACGAGGAGGTCGAGTACGTTCGGCACGCCTTCGGAGCGGACCCGGCTGGAGCGGCCGATGTCGCGGTTGTCGAAGCGGACGACGCGGAAGCCGCGCTCGGCCAGCATCCCGCAGAACTCCTCGTCCCAGGCGATCATCTGCGTCGCCAGGCCCATGATCAGGACCAGCGGCTCACCGTCGGGGTCGCCCATCTCCTGGTAGCAGAGCTCGACCCCGTCGACGGGGGCCATCCGCTCCTCTGAGAACCGGTGCATCCGAGGAGATTACCCAGGCCGGCCGGGCAGCCAAACTCGGAGGGCTTGGCGGAACCCGCGTGTGCGGCTGGCGAGCGCCGGACCAAGCGGGACAAGGACGCAGGGAGGCCGAATAGCAGCGCTATTTGGCCGACTGAGGACGCCGCACCACGCAGCGTCCGCCGCCGCCAAGCGTGCGCGGGGGTTCCGCCAAGCCCTCCTATGTCCGATAGAAAGTGCGGGTGCGGACGGCGATCATCTCCGACCTCCACCTCGGCGTCGCCAGCGACGAGGACGTGCTCCGCGACGCCGAGGTCCGGCGGGTGCTCTTCGAGGAGATCGCCGGCGCCGACCGCCTCGTCCTGCTCGGCGACTTGGTCGAGCTGCGCAACCTTCCGGTCGGTCCCTCGCTCGAGCGCAGCCGTCACTTCTTCGAAGAGCTCGGCGAAGCCCTCGGCGCAACCGAGGTCGTCTTCGTCCCCGGGAACCACGACGCCCGTCTTGCCGAGCCGCTGCTCGACGGGCTCTCGATCACCGGCGAGACGCTCGGGCTCGAGCACCTCTATACCCCCGCGCCGGGGCCGCTGGCGATGATCGACGAATGGCTCGGGCCGGCGCGGCTACAGCCGGCCTACCCCGGCGTCTGGCTGCGCGACGACGTCTACGCGATCCACGGCCATTACGCCGACGTCCACCTGAAGCTGCCGCGGGCAGAGTGCGTTGCCGCCGCATTGATGATGCGATTGCTAGAGCCGCCGCCGCAGCGCGCCACGCCGGACGATTACGAGCGGATCCTGCGCCCCCTCTACGGGTTCGCCTACGGCTTGGCCCAGGTCCTGCCGAGGACCCGTCGCCGCAACGGTCCCTTCGAGCGCTGGTGGGAGGTGCTCTCCGGCGAAGCAGACGAGCTCAGCTTGCGCGCCCGCGCCGGTCGCGCCGGGTTCCCGCCGGCGATCCGCGGTCTCAACAAACTCCTACGCTCGGACTTCACCCCGGATGTCTCCCCCGCCGCGATCTTCCGCAGCGGTGTCGACGGCACGATCGAGCTGACGACGCGGCTCGGCATCGACGACGTCCACGTGATCACCGGCCACACCCACCGCGGCGGGCCGCTGCCCGACGAACCCGAATGGACCCTCCCGCGCGGCGGCCGACTCCACAACACCGGCAGCTGGGTCTTCGCCACCGCCTTCCACCACCCCGGCCGACCGCCAAGCCCCTACTGGCCGGGCACCGTCACCTGGGTCGAGGGCGACCAGCCCCCACGCAGGGTGCAGCTTCTTTTAGATCGTCCCCATGCGGAGCTACTGGAGCTGGTTAACCGCTCCGGCTGAGGGCCGGGGATGGGGTCCGCCGGGCCCTCCCCGCTGTTGCCCGCCGGACCCCATCCCCGGCCCTACCCCAACCAGTCGGCAATGACGCGGCCGATCTCCGCACCCGCGTCCTCTTGCAAGAAGTGTGAGGCGTTCGCGATCGGACGCGGGGGCGGGAAGTTCAGCTCAGACGAGACGCGCTCGCCCACCGAGAAGGGCAGGATCGGATCCGAGTCGGCCCATAGAACAAGCGCCGATCGATCGTCCTCCCGGAGAGCGTCAGCTACTTGTTTGCCCTCAGCCGCACCGACCGCGTCGGGCGTCGTCGGCAGGATCAGCGGGAAGGCGCGGACGCCGGCCTTCGACCCCGGCTCTATATAAGGAGCGTCGTAGGCGGCGACCACCTCGTCGCCCGGATCGTTCTTGCAGCCACCTTTGATCAGGAAGCCGACCGGGACGTCCTCGTTGTCGCGGACGAAGTCGCGGAAGGCGAACCAGGCGTCGCTCATCTTCTGGCGGCCGGTGAAGGGGCCCGTCTCCATGATCACGATCCGGGAGATGCGGTCAGGGTGCTCGACCGCCAAGCGGAGCCCGATCGGCCCGCCCCAGTCGTGGACGACGGCGGTCCCGTCGCGCAGGTCGAGTTCCTCCAGCAGCGCCGCCATCAGCTCGACGTGGCGGTCGTAGGTGTACCAGCCGAGGTCGGTGGGCTTGTCGGAGCGGCCGAAGCCGGCGTAGTCGGGGGCGATGCAGCGGTAGCCGGCGTCACGGACCGGCGGGATCACCTTGCGCCAGAGGAACGACCAGGTCGGCTCACCGTGGAAGAAGACGACCGGCTTGCCCTCCCCCTCGTCAAGGTGGGCGAGCCGCAACCCGTCGAGCTCGCGGTAGCGGGACCCGAACGGATAGTCCGGCAACCCCTCGAGCCGCTCCTCCGGCGTGCGCACCGCATCGACGCTCATCGGGCCATCCTAAGCCCCGAATCAACCCATCAGGGAATTGTTGACTCGAATCCCAGGAATCCTGATCTGGATTCTGGACTTTTCTGATCGACTTTGTGCTAGGCTGCCGCGCCACTGATTGAGCAGTAAGACGCTCAAGAAAGTAAGTAAGTCGAAATAGGAAGGAATTAACTTGATGCGGAACGCTCGCACCACCCGGCGGCGCAGCGTGACGGTCGGCCTCTTTGCCGCCCTCACCCTGCTAGTCGCAATCGTCGCCGCCGGTTGCGGAAGCAGCAGCGACAGCACCTCCTCCGGCTCCAGCTCCTCGGGAGGAGCCAAGCTGGACGTAGTCGGCTACTCCACCCCTGAATCCGTCTACGCCGAAACGCTCGAGCCCACCTTCGCGAAGACCTCGCAGGGCAGCGGCGTCAGCTTCAGCAACTCCTTCGGCGCCTCCGGCGATCAGAGCCGGGCCGTCGTCGCGGGACAGCCCGCATCGGTAGTCCACTTCTCCCAGGCCGGCGACATGGAAAGGCTCGTCGAAGAAGGCGAAATCGTCGCCAAAGACTGGGAACAGAACAAGTACAAGGGCATCGCCACCGACTCGGTCGTCGTGATCCTCGTCCGCTCGGGCAACCCGGAAGGCATCAAGTCCTTCAAGGACATCGAGGAAAAGGACGTCGACGTCGTCACCCCGAACCCGTTCAGCTCCGGCTCGGCCCGCTGGAACATCATGGCCGTCTACGGCTCGGCGATCGAAGAAGGGGACTCTCCCGACCAGGCGCTGGCAGCTGTGAAGACGGTGCTGGAAAAGACCGTCGCCCAGCCGGGCAGCGGTCGCGACGCGTTCTCCGCCTTCGCCCAGGGACAGGGCGACGTTCTCCTCACCTACGAGAACGAAGCGATCAAGGCTGAAAAAGAAGGCGAAGACGTCGAATACGTGATCCCGCCCGCGACGATCCAGATCGAAACCCCGATCGCGGTGACCAAAGACGCACCCGAGCCGGCTGCGGAAGACTTCGTCAACTGGCTCTGGTCGGATGCGGGCCAGAAGCTGTGGGCTGAAAACGGCTATCGCCCGGTCAACCCGAAGCTGGTCGACCCGAAGCAGTTCCCGACCCCGAAGGATCTGTTCGAGATCAGCAAATTCGGCGGCTGGAGCAAAGTCAACGACGAATTCTTCGACGATGAAAGCGGCTCGGTCGCTCAGATCGAGAAGGAACTCGGAGTCTCCACGAGCGGCTGATGGAGGCGCACCCGGCAAACCTCCCCGCTCCGACCGCGTCATCCCGGGCAGGCCTGCGCCTGCCCGGGGTCGGCACCGGCGTCGGCGGCGGCATGGTGATGCTCTACCTGAGCATCATCGTGCTGCTGCCGCTGGCCGCCGTGGCCAGCGAAGCCTTCACCGGTGGCATCGGCCACTTCTGGGAACAGGTCACCACGCCGCTGGCGAAGAAGTCGCTCGAGCTGACCGTGGTCTGCTCGCTGATCGTCGTCGTCCTCAACGGGATCTTCGGCACGATCCTCGCCTGGCTGCTCGTCCGCGACGAATTCCCGGGCAAGAGCATCATCAACGCCGTCATCGACCTGCCATTCGCGCTGCCGACGATCGTCGCCAGCCTCGTGCTGCTGACGCTCTACGGCGCCGACAGCCCGCTGGGAATCGACATCGCCGCGACCCGGGCCGCGGTCGTGGTGGCGCTGATGTTCGTCACCCTGCCCTTCGTCGTCCGCGCCGTGCAGCCGCTGCTGCTGGAGATGGACCGCGAGATGGAGGCCGCGGCGGCCTCGCTCGGGGCAAGCAACTTCACGATCTTCCGCCGCATCATCTTCCCCAACCTCCTCCCCGGCCTCGGCGCCGGCGTCGCGTTGGCCTTCGCCCGCGCGCTCGGCGAGTTCGGCTCGGTCCTGCTCTTCGCCGGCGGCCTGCCCGACACGACGGTCACCTCGGTCTACATCCGCAACCTGGTCGAGTCCAACAACCTGGTCGGCGCCTCCGCCGTCTCGATGGTCCTGCTCTTCCTCTCCCTGGTGCTGCTCGGCTGCGTCTCGCTGATCCAGCGCTGGGCGATCCGCCACGACCGCAGCTCCAGTGAGTTCATCCCGACCCTCGCCAATGAGGCGGGCGGCGACGGAGGTAGAGGCTGATGAGCGCCAATCCCGCCAGCCGCTGGGGCCTGCGCTTCCTCGGGCTCGGCTACCTGACCCTGCTGCTGCTGATCCCACTGGTGATGATCTTCTACAAAACGTTCGAAGACGGGATCGGCCCGCCGCTTGACGCGGTCACTTCGCCCGACGGCCTGCACGCGCTGAAGCTGAGCCTGCTGATGGTCGCGATCGCGGTGCCGCTGAACACGATCTTCGGAATCGGCTGCGCGCTGCTGCTGGTCCGCCACAAGACGAGGTTCAACCCGGTGATCGACGCCGTCATCAACCTCCCCTTCGCGGTCTCGCCGGTGGTCATCGGCCTCTCGCTGTTCCTCCTCTACGGGACCACCGGCTGGTTCGCGTTCATCGGCGAAGAAGGCATCAAGATCCTCTTCGCCGTCCCCGGCATGGTGCTGGCCAGCATCTTCGTCTCGCTGCCGTTCGTGGTCCGCGAGACGGTGCCGGTGTTGCAGGAGATCGGCACCGACCAGGAGCAGGCCGCCTCGACGCTCGGCGCCAACGGCTGGCAGACCTTCTGGAAAGTCACCCTGCCGTCGATCCGCTGGGGCGTCGCCTACGGCGTCGTCCTCACCACCGCCCGGGTGCTCGGCGAGTTCGGCGCGGTGACGATCGTCTCCGGCTCGATCAGCGGCCAGACCCAGACCCTGCCCCTCTTCGTCGAGAAGCAGTACCAGAACTTCAACCAACCCGGCGCATATGGCGCCTCCCTGGTGCTGGCGCTCCTGGCGCTGATCACCTTGTTCGCAATGAACCTGCTGAAACGAAAGGAGGACGCCTGATGGGAATCTCAGTCGAGGGAGCAAACAAGCGCTTCGGTGACTTTCAGGCGCTCGACGACGTATCCATCGAGGTCCCGGACGGGTCCCTGACCGCATTGCTGGGCCCGAGCGGCTCCGGCAAGTCCACCCTGCTGCGGGCGATCGCCGGGCTCGAGGAGCTGGACGCCGGACAGGTGACGATCAACGGCGAGGTCGCCACCCGCAAGCCGCCGCAGCAGCGCGGCGTCGGCTTCGTCTTCCAGCACTACGCCGCCTTCAAGCACATGACGGTGTACGACAACGTCGCTTTCGGGCTGAAGATCCGCAAGTGGAAGAAGCCGGAGACCTCGAAGCGGGTTCACGAGCTGCTGCAGCTGGTCCAGCTCGACGGCCTCGCCGGCCGCTTTCCCTCGCAGCTCTCGGGCGGGCAGCGGCAGCGGATGGCTCTGGCGCGGGCGCTCGCCGTGGAGCCGCAGGTCCTGCTCCTCGACGAGCCCTTCGGGGCCCTCGACGCCAAGGTGCGCAAAGACCTGCGGACCTGGCTGCGCCACCTACACGACGAGATGCACGTGACCACGATCTTCGTCACCCACGACCAGGAAGAGGCGATGGACGTCGCCGATCAGCTGGTGGTGATGAACGAGGGCCGGGTCGAGCAGACCGGCAGCGCCGACGAGCTCTACGAGCATCCCGCCAACGAGTTCGTGATGAGCTTCGTCGGCGAGGTCAACCAGCTCGGCGACCACTTCGTGCGGCCGCACGACATGGAGATCGTCCTCGACCCCGACGACCGCACCCAGGAGGGGATGGTGCAGCGGATCGTCACCCTCGGCTTCGAGGTCCGGGTCGAGCTCGTCCTCTCCGACGGGACCGAGGTCTGGGCGCAGCTGACCCGTGCCGAGCTGCAGCGGCTCGAGCTGCGGGAGGGCCAGATCGCCTACCTGCGCTCGGTCCAGGCCAAAAGCTTCAACGGTTCGTCGCCGTCAGACCATGGGGCCTCGACTCCCCGTGGTTCCAACGACGGCGGCGACGCAGAGGTACCTGCAGCCGTTTGAAGGGGCGACGGGGTGGGGCGTCTTCTTGCCGGGTGACGCCCCGCCCCATCTCGCCACTGAAACCTAACGGCGCGGAGCGCCCTCGCGGCGCGAAAAGCGCTTCATCCACCGAGGCGTCAGAAGTTCGATCGACCGCTTGAGGGTCAGTGGACGCTCCAGCGACATCATCGGACTCGGGCCCCGGGTGGGCTGGGGTCCGGAAGTCCTTTTGTTCGGGTCGGCCATGTTGGGAACCTAGACACTGATGACAGTAGCCATCATCAAGAGCATGACCTCGAACGTCAGCAGACCGCTGGCCACCTGAAGCAAGAGGGCAAACTGCTCCACGCTTTTCTCGTTCTCCAGGTAGCCGCTGTGCATGTAGATGGAGAGGTCGCGATGCATCTCCTCGACAGAGGAGACCTCCGCTGCCTCGACATAGGTCTGAATGACTTCCCGAGGACTGATCGCAATCTCCCAGCGTCGCGGCCAGAAGATGCCGAGTGAAGACGCCGCGACACCCACGAAGCTAGCCATCGCCAACCAGACGATGGGATTCGCGCTGCCGCTCCGCACAGCCCCCGGCCCCACGAACGATGCGGTGACGGCGGCGGCAGAAAAGACCAGCCCTGCCCGGCTACGGAAACTGTCGATCACCGTTTGCTGCGCTGACAAGGCCCGGACTGCCTCGTCGTAGACAAGCTTGTAGAGCAGGGCATTGCTCATGTCGGATTTAAGGGTGGGGACTATGCCACCTCTCCCCCCACCCCTCCTACTTCTTGCCGCTCTTTCGGCCCTTCCTGCTATTCTTGAGTTAGATGATCAACAAATACGGAAAGGAGACAAAGTGACCAGACGCGTTGAGCAGACGAGGTTCCGGTCGCGGGGCCGACTGGCCGGACTGGTGCGGGACGAGAGCCCGGCCGGGATCGGGCAGAACCGGACCACGCAGACGGATAACCGGGAGTCGGAGCTGCGCGGGGCCGACGAGGCGCTCTTCTACCGCGCCCGCCTGATCCTCGGCGACTCCCTCCCCCGCCCCCAGCGCTGAGCGATGAACGGCGAAAGCGCTGACTGTCCCGGATGTGAAACCTGAGCCCGGACCCCGTCTGACGAGGTCCGGGCTCTTGCACTACTTGGAGCTGCCGCCCTTGGGCGTTGCTTCGGTCTGCAGCGGTTCGTCGGGCTGCGGGTAGGCCTGGACCGCGAGGTTCCAGCCTTTCAGCGTGAACGTCACGTTTTTGGCGCCCGCGTACTGGACGGCGACCGTGTGACCGCCCTTGCCGAGCACCGTGGTCTGGACCACCGTGTGGAGCAGCGGCACCGGGGTCGGGCTGGACGCGGTCGAGGGCGCGAAGTTGACTTTGCCCGTCGACTGGCCGTCGACCAGGATCTGGATCGGGCAGGCCTGGTCGGGGCCCGGTTTGGCCGCGGTGCAGATCGCCTGTCCCGAGAACTCGATCACGACCGAGCTGACTTCGGCCTTGGTCGCAAACGAGGTGAACGCGGTCGGGATGTACCCGGCCGTCGTCGACGAGGCATCGAACTCCGCCGTGCCGGCGGCGATCCCGACCACCGGCGGCTTCGGCGCCGCCGCCTTCGCCACGTAGAGGTTGGAAGCGGCCTTTTTCTTCAGGTAGAGCTGGGACGCCTTCTTGTTACTGACGTAAACCTTCGCCGCCTTCTGGCTGGTCAGGAACGACTGGGCGACCGAGGGCACCACCGTCACCGAGACGGCAACCGCCGCCGCCAGCACGACCACCGTCGCGGCTCGAGGGGTGGACAGTCTCTTCTTCAGCAATTGATCCTCCATGTCTGCGGCCCGCCCGCGGTTGCCGGTCCCTCCCGGCGGGCCTTTCTTTACTTAAGAGGTCAATAAACTACAGAAGCTGATACGGTTATGCGACTAAGTTGGTCAACAAAGACGTGTACCCGGCAGGAAAGGACTTAACCTCGTATGAGAATCAAGACCCTCGCCATAGCGGCGATCTCCCTCCTGGGGCTCGCTGCGCCGGCGTCGGCCGGTGCCGTCCAGCTCATCGGATCCGGCTCCGTAGCCGCGCAGCCCGTGCTGCAGGCCCTTTTCAAGACCTATGAAAAGCAGGTCAACAAAAAGGTTCACTTCCTCTACACCGCCAACGGCGGCAACGCCGGCGTCAAAGACGTCCAGAACGGGACCAGCCAGTTCGCCGGCCAGGCTCGTACCCCCCTCCCCAGCGACGCGGGCACGACCTACATCAAGTTCTACCTCGACGGGCTCTGCCTCGACGTCAACCCGAAGAACAGCCTCAGCAACATCACGATCCAGCAGACCCACGACATCTACCGCGGCCTGCTGACCAACTGGGGCCAGGTCGGGGGCTCGAACCTGACGACGACGATCGACCCGGTCGGCCGCGACACCAACGGAGGGACCTACAACTTCTTCCTCCAGGCGGTGCTGAACAACGAACCGCCCGCGTCCAACGTCAACGCGCTGACCGCCGACGGCCTCGTCGTCAACGCGGTCAAGCAGGACCCGAACGCGATCGGCTACGCCGGCCTTGCCTGGCAGAAGAAGGGCCTGAAGACCCTCAAGGTCAACGGCATCCCCTGCAAATCCAGCAAGATCAGCGTCGAGCCGCTGAAGTACCCGCTCTCGCGCTACATCTTCCTCGTCCTCCCCGGCGACGGAAGCTCGAGCCCGAAAGCGCTGCTCAAGTTCATCGACTGGGCGCGTCGCAGCCCGCTGGCGGGGGCGACGATCCTCGCCGCCGGCGGCGTTCCGGCGTTCAACAAGAAGTAGGAAGTTGAACGAGGACCTCCCCCAGGAGTACGGCCCGAAGTGGTCTGACCAGCGCGTCGAGCGGATGCTCGGCGCGCTGGTCTGCGGCGTCGTCGCGCTGCTGCTGGCGCTGATCGTCACCGTCTTCGTCCACGCCTGGCCCTCGTTCGCCCACAACGGCCTCGCCTGGTTCAGCTCCTCGGGCTCGGTCGAAGACCAGCTCAACGAGATCTCGCTCTCGGCCCAGACCAGCGGCGAATACGTCTACACCTTCCACGCCTGGCCGCTGATCTGGAGCACCCTGCTGATCACCGGCGGCGCCGTCCTCATCGCCCTCGTCTCGGCCCTCTTCGTCGCCGTCTTCATCGTCGAGTTCGCGCCGGAATGGATGAGCAACATCCTCCAGCCGGTGATCCGTTTCCTGGCCAGCGTCCCCTCGGTCATCTACGGCCTGCTCGGGGTGTTGGTCCTCGTCCCCTTCATCGGCAACCACCTGGTCACCGAGCACCAGAAGGCCTCGGTCGCGGGCGTCATCTCGCTCACCGGCTACAGCCTGCTTGCCGCGATCCTGGTGCTGACGGTGATGATCGCGCCGCTGATGGTCTCGATCTTCAGCGACGGCCTGCGGGCGGTGAAACCGGGCTGGCTCGAAGGCTCGCTCGGGCTCGGCGTCAACCGCTGGCGGACGACCTGGAAGATCGGCGTCCGCAGCGCCCGCCCGGCAATCGTCGCCGGCACCGTGCTCGCCGTCGCCCGGGCGATCGGCGAGGCGGTGATGCTGGCGATGATCTCCGGCTCGGTCGCCTTCGCCCCCAACCCCGCCGACGGCCTGATCTTCATCTACGAGCCCTCGCGCCCCCTCGGCCCGACGATCGTCAAGAACATCGACCAGCTGAGCTCGCCGCCCTTCAACGCGACCCTGTTCTCGATCGCCGCGGTGCTGCTCTTCTCCGCCGCCCTCTTCTCCCTCGCCGGCTGGACCGCCCGCCGTTCGATGCGGAAGTACCTGATGCCCTGATGGAGTCCCGGATGCAGGACATGCCGCTGACGGTCCCGCCCGTCCCGCCGCCCGACCAGGCCGATCCGCCCGGCGCCCACCAGCGCAAGGGTGCGGTCGAGGGCAGCGCCACCTGGAGCCTCAGCGACCGCATCGGCCTGGCGATCTGCTGGGCCCTCGGCCTGCTCTTCTGCGCGATCGCGGTGGCGATCGTCGTCTACCTGATGATCCAGGGGATCAAGTTCCTGCGCCCTTCGATGCTCTGGACGCCGGCCGCAGCGGGCTTCAGCGAGAGCGAAACCGGCGGCTTCTCCGACGCCTTCTTCGGGACGATGATCGTCGCCTTGATCGGGATCGCGATCGCCCTGCCGATCGGGATCGCGATCGCGGTCTGGCTGGTCGAGTACGGCCGCCCGGCGACCCTCGCCCGGATCACCGAATCGACGATCGAGGCGATCGCCGGAATCCCCTCGATCGTCCTCGCCCTCTTCGGCACGGTGATCTTCTCCTCCACCGCGCTCGGCTTCCTCTCGCGCACCTCCGAAGGCGTCGTCTTCGGCCGCTCCTTCTTCGCCGCCGGGGCGATGCTCTCGCTGGTCGCGCTGCCGCTGATCGTCGCCAGCGTCCGCGAGGGGCTGAACTCGATCCCCCGCCACGTCCGCGAGGCCTCCTACGCGGTCGGCAAGACCAAAGCTGCGACGACGCGGCGGATCCTACTGCCGACCTGCCGCCCCCAGGTCGCCACCGGCGCGATGCTCGGCCTCGGCCGGATCATCGGCGACACCGCGATCATCGTCGTCCTCCTCGGCGCGACCCAGAACTTCGCCCCGGTCGAAGGCACCGCCTTCCCGTTCAACTATCTGCGCGGGGCCGGCACCACCCTGACCAACTTCGTCTACGAGGCCTCCCCCACCGGGAACCTCAACCAGCCGCAGAAAGCCTACGCGGCGGCTTTCGTCCTGCTGCTGATGGTCCTGGCCCTGAATGCGGCCGTCGACGTCGTCCATCGCCGCGCCAGAAAGGCTGGAACGTGGAGCCACTGACTCCCCCACTGACGGCGCCGCCGCCGATCCGGCGGTTGCGCACCGACGACCCCGAGCCGGCGACGGAGGCGCTGCCGCCCGGCCAAAACGGCAACGGCAACGGCCACGCCCCCCAGGGCAGCGGCTTCACCGCCGCCAGGCGCTCGATCAAAGCGCCGCAGTTCTCGATCCGGCGGATGGAGATCGATGACGTCTCGGTCCACTACGGCGCCAAAGCGGCGGTCAAAAACGTCTCCCTGCCGGTGCGCCAGGGCGAGGTGCTGGCGCTGATCGGCCCCTCGGGCTGCGGCAAGACGACGCTGCTGCGCTCGCTCAACCGGCTCACCGAGCTGACTACGAGCGCCCGCCTCAGCGGTCGCATCCTGCTCGACGACCTCGACATCACCCAGATCGAGCCGACCCTGCTACGGCGCCGGGTGACGATGGTCTTCCAGCAGCCGAACCCGTTCCCGATGAGCGTCTTCGACAACATCGCCTACGTCCTGCGCGAGCAGGGCTCGCGGCGGGCGCGCAAAAAGACCCTGGAGCCCGCGGTCCACAGCGCCCTCGACCGCGCCGGCCTCTTCGAGGAGGTCAAAGACAACCTCGACCACCCGGCATTGAAACTCTCCGGCGGCCAGCAGCAGCGGCTCTGCATCGCCCGGGCGCTGGCGGCCGAGCCCGAGGTGCTGCTGCTCGACGAGCCCTGCTCAGCGCTCGACCCGAAATCGACCCAGGTGATCGAGGACCTGATCGTGCGGCTGCGCGACCAGGTGGCGGTGGTCATCGTCACCCACAACCTCCAGCAGGCCTACCGGATCGCCGATCACGTCGCCTTCATGTACCTGGGCGACCTGGTCGAGTACAACAGCGCCACCAGCCTCTTCGGCTCGCCTCGCGAGCAACGCACCAGGGAGTACGTGAGCGGTGCCTTCGGCTAAGCGCACGCCCCAGCTGGCGGTCCTGGCCGTCTGCGGCGCCCTCGGCGCCGGAGCCCTGACCGGCTGCGAGACGACCCAGGAAAAGGCCGCCGCCCAGCGGGCCGAATCGGCACGCATCCTCAGCGCCCGCGCCAAGCGGCAGGCCGAGAAGAAGAAGCAGAAGCACCACCAAAAGCACCAGAAGGGGGAGGGATGAGCACCCAGGTCGAGGAAGTTCGCCGGCCGCAGGCTTACGAGCCGTGCGAGGAGTGCGGGGCGGCGATGGACCCGCAGCAGCGCTACTGCGTCAACTGCGCGGCGCGCCGCGGCAACGGCGCCAACCCCTCCTCCCGCTACTTCGCGGCGATGAGCAAACGGGCGCGGCGGCCGCTGGCGCAGGCGCCGGCGAAACAGAGCCCGACCAGCCGCGCCGCGGTAGTCGGCTTCTTCGCCCTGCTGCCGATCGCCGTGGCGATCGGGGTGGCGATCGGGCACAACGGCTCCGGCAGCGGCGACGAAGAGGCGCTGCTGAAGGCGCTGCAGGAACGGCAGGCGACGGCGGCCGGCACCACCGCGGGCACGACCAGCGGCGCCACCGCCACCGCGGCAGCCGGCAAAGCGAAGAAAAAAGCGGCGAAAGCCGACAAGTCCGACGCCAAGCCGAAGGAAAAGGTCGTCGCCCACACCGCCAACGGCGACGTCCACGAAGTGACCGACTTCCACGCCTCCCAGGAGAAGGAAGCCGAAGACACCAAGCTGGTCGAAGAAAACCCCGAACAGACCGGCCAGAACTACATCAAGGCGCAGCAGAACCTGCCCGACGTGATCGTCGTCGGCGGCGAAGGCGGCGGCAGCGCGCCCGCGGGAGCCGAACCATGATCGAGCGGCTGAGAGAGCTGAAGCTGCCCGGGAAGACGAGCGCGAACGGCAAGGGCGCGGCGAAACCGGCCCCGCCCGAGCCGACCGAGAACAAGGAGCTGGTCGCCCAGCGCGACCGCCTGCTGGAGAAGTTCACGGTGATGCAGGCCGACCTCGGCGGCGCCTTCTACGAGATGGCGATCCGCGACCACGTGCGACTCGACGTCCTCACCCGTAAAGCGGCCGAGCTGCAGCGAGTCGACGCCGAGCTGCTGGCGGCCGAACGCCAGCTCGAGCTGGAACGAACCGACGCCGCCGGCCACTGCCCCACCTGCAACTCCCCCTTCGGGCGGGCCGACCGATTCTGCCCGCAGTGCGGCAGCTCCCTGGTGGTGAGCGCCGCGTGAAAGCTGTCCTCGCGGTCCACCTGCAGAAACTGATCGCCGCGGCGGCGACCGTCACCGGGAAGAAATTCGGCGTCCTCGTCGCCACCTCGCTGATCGCCACCAGCGGCATCGTCGCCTCAGCGCTGACCGGCTCCGGCGGCGTCGGCCCGTTGACGGCGGCGGCGATGGCCGGCCTCTTCGACGGTCAGCCGGCCGCGGTCACCATCGCCCAGGCGCCCGAACCGGCGCCCGAAGAAGCCTTCACGCCGGAAGCCTCCCCCGAACCGGCGGCGAGCCCGGAAGCCGCCTCCTCCGAACCGCTCCCCGAAAGCGCGCCCGAAGCGGCGCCTGAAACCCTGCCCCGCTCCGAACCGGAAGCGCCGGCACCCACCCCCGAACCGGAAGCCCCGGAAGCGGGCCCAATCAAGCACGTCTTCCTGATCTCGCTCGCCGGCCCCGGCTACGAAGCCGCCTTCGGCACCGGCTCGCAGATGCCCTACCTCTCGGGGACGCTGCGCCAGCAGGGCGTGCTGCTGACCAACTACTCGCTGCTCGACGCCTCCTCGCTCGCCAACGGCTTCGCGACGATCGGCGGCCAAGCGCCCACTGCCGCCGCCAAGGCCGACTGCCCTGAGTACGAAAAGTGCCTCTTCCCGGTGGAAACGCTGAGCCTCGCCGATCAACTGACCACCGGCCGCTACACCTGGCACGCCTACCTCGAAGGCATGGCCGACCCGGAAGGCAAGCCGGCGAACTGCGTCCATCCGGAACCCGACGCGACCGAAGCGCCGGCGCCGGGCGGCTACTCCGCGACCGCGAACCCGTTCGTCTACTTCCACTCTCTGCTCGACCTCGGCGACTGCTCGGCCAACGACGTCCCCCTGACCGAGCTGCCGAAGGACCTGAAAAAAGCCGACAACACCGCCAACTTCAACTACATCGCCCCGACCGGGTGCAACGCCGGCTTCCGCGGCCAGTGCCCGGAAGGAACTGCCGACGGTCCCGCCGCGGCCGACGCCTGGCTGGAAAAGACCGCGGCGGAAGTCCTCGCCTCCCCCGCCTACAAGAAGGACGGCCTGCTGATCGTCAGCTTCGGTGCGCTCGACCCGGCGGCGGCAGAAGCCGCGGCCGCGGCAGGCGCCGACCCGCTGAAAGTCGGGGCGCTGATCGCCTCGCCGCTGCTCACCCCCGGCGGCACCGACGGCGCCGCCTACACCCCCTACTCCCTCCTGCGCTCGATCGACGAACTCTTCGGCCTGGCGCCGCTGGGCGAAGCCGAAGGGAAAAAGGTCCACTCCTTCGCTTCTGCCTTCGTCGCGACCGAAACCGCGGCCGGGGACTGATTTCTGCCACGCTTCCGAGCGTGAGTCCACAGGAGCAGACCGGCGAGCCGATCACGCAAGCCGGAATCGAAGAGCTGAAAGCCGAACTGGCCGAGCTGGAAGGCCCGGCCCGCCAGAAGATGGCGCAGAGGATCAAGGTCGCCCGCGAGGAGGGGGACCTCAAGGAGAACGCCGAGTATCACGTCGCCAAAGAGGACCAGGCGCACATGGAGACGCGGATCAAACGGCTCCAGGAACGGCTGCGGAACGCGGTCGTGGTCGAGGTCTCCGAGCTCGACTCAGACGTCTTCTCCTTCGGTCGCACCGCCGAAGTCCTCGACGAATCCAAAGGCGAGACCAACGCCTGGACCCTGGTCGGCTCGACCGAGGCCAACCTCGCCGAGGGGCGCCTCTCGGCCGAGTCGCCGATCGGGCGGGCGCTGATGGATGCCCGGGTCGGCTCGACCGTGAAGGTCGAGACGCCGAAAGGCGACCGCGCCTTCAAGGTCCTGAAGCTCGTCTCCTGAGACCGTGAGAATGGGCGGATGCTGAGGCTCCGCTCCTCCGTCCACCACAGCCGCGCCGATGAGTTCGGCTCGCTGCTGCGCGAGCTCGACGGGGTGCGGCGGGTCGTCCAGCAGGCCGACGAGGCCGCCGCCGAGGCCTACGTCTTCGTCGCCGACATCGAGCCCAGCGCCGCCGACCGGCTGGTCGAGGCGGTCGGCGAGTTCGGCATCGAGGACGGGGACTACGTCCTCACCCGGGTCGAGGTGGTCGCCCCCCAGCACCGCCACCACCTCGGCGAAGGCGGCGTCGACGGCTACTCGTGGATCGAGGTGATCGGCCAGGCGCGGGCGAACTCCCGGCTCCTGGCCCGCTACCTGGCGCTGATCAACGTCGCCGCGGTGATCGCCGCCCTCGGCGTCATCACCAGCAGCTCGATCCTGATCGTCGGCGCGATGGCGGTCAGCCCCGACCTGCTGCCGATCTGCGCCACCTGCGTCGGCCTCGTCGCCGGTCGCCGCGAACTGGCCCGGCGCGCCTTCGTCACCCTCACGATGGGCCTCGGCCTGGTGGTGGTGACGGCGGCGGTGCTCAGCTTCCTGCTCAAGGTCACCGGCCTGCTTCCCGACGGCTTCGCGGTCGAGAACAGCAGCCTCACCAACCTCGCCCACACCGACTACTCGACGGTGCTGATCGCGCTGGCGGCGGGGGTCGCGGCGATGCTCTCCTTCGAGACCAAAGCGAGCGCCGCGGTCGGGGTCGCGATCTCGGTGACGACGATCCCGGCCTCCGCCTACCTCGGCGTCGCGATCGGCGGCGGCGGCATCGAGCACGCGCTGGGGGCGGCGGCTGTCCTGGCGATCAACGTCTCCCTGCTGATCGTCTCCGGGACCCTCACCCTGCTGATCCAGCGGCTGCTGCCGAACCGCTCGGGAGCGCCGATCTAGGAGTCGATCCGCTCCAGCAGGCGATCCAGGAGCTCCGCCTGCGCCGGCAGGATCTTCTTTCTCGCCATCGCCAGGTCGAACCACTCGGCGCGGTCGACCTCGGGGAACTCCTGCCGGTTGCCGCTGCGCGGCGGCCACTCCATCTCGAAGCTGTTGCTGGCGAGCGCGGCTGTATCGAAATCGGCCTCGGCCGCCCAGGCTTCGACCACTTTCCCTGCCCGCTGCCGGATCGAACCGAGTTCGAGCAGCTGCTCGGGATCGAGGGTGGGCGCGGCGCCCAGCTCCTCTTCGAGCTCGCGGATCGCGCAGGCGCGCGGCTCCTCCTCGTCCTCGATCTGCCCCTTCGGGATCGACCAGGCGCCTGCGTCTTTGTTAGCCCAGAAGGGGCCGCCCGGGTGGACCAGGAGGAACTCGACCTCCCCGTCCCGGCGGCGGAAGAGCAGGATCCCGGCGCTGCGCTTGACGGCCATCGGCCCGAGTCATACCCGACCCGGGCCGATGGCCGGCGCGTGACCTACCCCCCGAGCTTGTAGGCGATCAGTTTCGCTACCTGCCCTTCGGCGACCGGTAGCCCGGCGCCGGCGACGAGCATGTCGCCGCTGACCATGACGCCGGCGTTGGTCCCCGAGGGCAGCGCCGCCTGCCAGATTTCGCCGCCGCTTTCGGCGCTCAAAGCGTGGACCACGCCTTCGGCCGAGGTCGCGAAGACGACGTCGTTGCTGACCAGGAGCGAGCCGTAGGCCGGCCCCGGAAGCTGGGCTTTCCAAGCGACCTTGCCGGTCTTCAGGTCGAGCGCCTCGACTTCGCCGGTGGCGGTGCTTTCTTCGGTCACTTCGGCGCCGTTGCGCACGATCATCGAATGGTTGACGATCGGCACGTAGACCCGTTTGCCGTCGCTTGCCGGCGCCGCGATTACGCCGCCGAGCTCGCCGGGGAAGACTTCGCCCGGTTTGATCTTGCTGTATTCGTGGCGCATCGCGTAGATCGAGTCTTTGTCGTGGCCGTTGTGCTCGCCGACGCTGGTCCGCCACACCGGCTTGCCCGTCTTCAGGTCGACGGCGACGACGAAGCCGGACTTGCCGGAGCCGATCGCCACTTCCTTGCCGCCCACTTTGGTGAGGATCGGCGAGTTCTGGAAGTCCCAGTCGTAGATGTTGTGCGGGGTCTCCTGGTAGTACCAGTCGAGCTTGCCGGTTTCCCCGTCGAGTTTGACCAACGAGTCCGCGTAGCGGTTGTCGCCGGGGCGGCTCGAGCCCCAGGGGTGGTTCGGGGTCCCCGGCAACGGCGCCGGATTGCCGGTGCCGGCGTAGACGTTGCCCACGTTGTCGAAGGAAGGCGGGTACCAGAGACCGCCGCCGGAGTTGACGTTCGGTTCGCCCCAAAGGTCTTTCGGGACCGTGTCGAAGTGCCACAGTTTCTTCCCGGTGCTCGCTTCCAGCGCCCAGATCGTCCCGACCGCACCGGCTTCGTATTCGGCGCTCGTGTTCTCCGGCACGGTCGAGACGTAGACCTTGCCGTGGCTCGTCCCCGGAGCCATGTCCACCGGGCCGCCGAGCGGCGTCATCCAAAGTTCCTTGCCGGTTTTCTGGTCGAGGGCGAAGGCTCCAGAATTGGTCGTCCCGTAGACGTGGCCCTGCGCGACCGCGAGGCCGTTAGGCCCGTGGCTCGGCGATTCGAGTTTCTTTTCCCAGATGACGTCGCCGCTTTCGAGGTCGATCGCCGAGACGTTGGATTCGAGGTCCTGGGAGTAGAGGACGCCGTTGACGATCACCGGGGTCGAGGCGTAGCTGCCGTAGATGCCCTGTCCTTCGATCGGCATCGACCAGGCTTCTTTCAGCTGGTTGACGTTGCCGCTGTTGATTTCGCTTTTTGCCTCGCGATTGCCGGCAAGGTCGATGTTCGGGTAAGCGTCACCGGTCAGGTTCGAGCTCGACGAGGAGGAAGAGGACGAGGAGCCGCATCCCGCCACCATCAGCGCTCCGACCACGAGCGCCAGCACAAGCAGCGGCAACCCCTTCATTTTGGACAGCATCGACATCCGTCTCCTCCCACTAATCGAGTAATAAGGATTTGTCTTCCATCGTTTCAGAAATCCCTGCAAAGGCGGGATCCAGTTCGCGCAGAAGCGGCTGCAGGACGCGGTTGGCGAGCAGTCCAAGGCTGCCGAGGTTGGCGAAGCCGGGGCCCTGCCGCAGGCCGCCGAGGCCAGGGATGTGCAGCCGCGGCCGCACCCCCTCGAGTTCGAGGCCGCGGCCGATCGGGACCTCGAATTTCGGCGGGCTGTCCCAAAGCGGGCCGCACTGTTCTTCGACCTCGTCGCGGACGGCGTCGGGAAAGAGGCCGCGCAGCTGGCGCAGGAGGTCGAAGCCGGTGCAGTTGATGACGAAGTCGTAGCGCCGCGAGCACATGCCCTCCGAGGGGCTTTCAAATTCGAGCAACGCCCCCTCGCCGTCCTCGCCGAGGGAGACGTGGACAGCGCGGCCGCAGAGGAAGGAGAGGTGGTCGTCGTCGGCGATGCGCTCGAGGACGCTGGAGTCAAAGACGCCGCGGTCGCAGTGCTTGACGAAGTCGCGCCGGGTCTCGATGTCGAGGTGTTCCCAGTCAACGTTGTCGGGGTCGGCGAAGACTCGGTTCTCGAGGAAGCTCTCGCCGCGGCTTAACGGCAGGGTCGGGGTGTAGACAGTGAGGTGCGCCGCGGGGCGCAGGTCGCGGAGGAAGACGAGGGCGCTGAGGGCGCTCTCCCCTCCCCCGATGATCGCGATCTCCACCGGCTCGTGCTCGGGCACACGGACGAACTCGTCGCGGCGGCTGTCGCAGTGGAAGACCCGCGACTCGACCTCGGGATCGTGGGGGAAGTGGCGGTGGACGCCGGGGCCGGTGAGGACGAGGGTGCGGCCGACGTGTCGCTCGGGGTCCTCCGGCTGGCCGCGCTCGGCGACCTCGACCTGCCAGCGGTCGCGTTCCTCGTTCAGCGAGACCTCGGTCACCCTGCCGTCGTAGACGGTGACGCCCTCGGTCGCCCGCCCCAGCACCCAGCCGAGGTACTCGCCGTAGTCCTTGTGCATCACCGAGGGCGAGCCGGAGTTGACCCAGGCGGCGTATTCGTGCCGCTCCATCGCGAAACGCTGCCAGGTGAACGGCAGGAGCTCGGCGTCGATCCGGTCGCCGAGCTCGCCGAACTGGCGCGAGCTCTGGTACGGGAAGCCGACGTCCTTGATCGGCGGGATCGCCAGCGGCTCCTCGCCCGAGGTCATCCCGTTGCGGCCGAGCCAGGATGCGGCGGGCTCGGTTTTCTCGATCACCGTCATCGAGATTTCAGCCAGTCCGAGGGTGTTGATCGTGTGCACCTTGGCGGCAAGCGCCGCGGCCTTGGCGCCGGCGCCGACGATGAGGATGTCACTCTCGCTCATGCCTGCTCCCTAGACCGGTGCCAGGGCCTTGTCCCCGGCCGGCTCGGTCTCCCTCGGTTCGGCGATCACCAGCCCCTTCTGGTCGGGGGCGAAGGCGATCGCGCTTTTGCGGGCGCGCTCGCCGTCGTTCTCGACCGGGCGCAGCTCGGTCGTCTCGAGCACGATCCGCAGCACCCGCTTCATCTCCATTTCCGCGTAGCTGGCGGCGAGGCAGCGGCGGACGCCGCCGCCGAAGGGGATCCAGGTGTAGGTGCCGGGCTGCTTGCCGACGAACCGCTCGGGCAGGAAGCGGTGCGACTGCTCGTACCAGCGCTGGTCGCGGTGGATCAGGTGGATGCAGGGCGCGACGGTGGTCCCCGCCGGTAGCTCGTAACCGCCGAGCGTCATCGGCTCCAGCAGGTTGCGGACGACGACCGGGACCGGCGGGCGCAGTCGCAAGGTCTCCTTGACGACGGCGTCGAGGTAGGTGCCGTCGCCGCCGAGAATGTCGTCGCGGAGCGGCTCGAGTTTGTCCGGGTTGCGCAGCAGCCGCTCGAAGGTCCAGGCGAGCGTGCTCGAGGTCGGGCCATCGGAGAGCAGCGTCACCAGTTCGTCGCGCAGGTCCTGGTCGGAGAGCGGCGAGCCGTCCTCGTACTCGGCGCGGACCAGCATCGAGACGACGCCCAGCGCGCCCCCATCGGGTTCGGCCTTGCGCCGCCGCACCTCTTCCATCACCGCCTCCTCGACCGCGCCCATTGCGTCGCGGTAGCCCTTGCTGCGGATCACCCAGCCGGGGCCGAAGGCGGCGAGCATCGCCAGATTGCGCGGTTCGTTCATCCAGGTGGTGAGGCCGCGCAGCCGTTCGCGCAGCGGCTGCAGGCGCGGGTGTTCGGAGTCCGGGCCGAAGACCGCGCGCATCACCACGTCGAGGGTGATGTCCTGCATCCGCGGCCAGAGCGCGAACGGCTCGCCGGTCGGCCAGCGGGTGATCTCCTGCCGCGCGACCAGGGCCATCATCTCCGCGTCGGCCTGCACCGCCTGGCCGTGGAAGGAGGGCAGCATCAGCTTGCGCCGGGTCATGTGCTCGGGTTCTTCCAGCAGCATCACCGAGCGCGGCCCGAGCAGCGGCCCGAGCAGCGGGTTGGCGGTGTCGACGCCGACCGCGCGGCCGGCGGTAAAGACCTTTTTGACGTCGTCGGGATCGGCCAGCAGCACCCAGTTGCCGTAGTGGCGGATCCGCAGGGTGAAGATGTCGCCGTAGCGGCGGTGGCACTTCTCCAGCCAGGGCAGCGGCCGCTGCGTCCAGCCGACCGCCTGCAAAGCGCGCGGCATCCGGGGGCCGGGCGGCAACTTGCTCATGCCGCGCTCCGGCGTTCGGCGAGTTCGTCCATCAGCTCGTCCTCAAGTCGGCAGGTGGTGGCGATCAGGAGCTCGAACAGCTGCGAGGTGAACTCCTCCGGCAGCCCGACTTCGGCGCCGCGGGCGAGGTAGCGCTCGCGCACCAGCTTCACCCGGTCGGGCTGCATCATCGGGATCTCGTGCTCGCTCTTGTAAACGGCGACGTCGCGGCAGATGTCGAGCCGCTCGCCGAGCAGGCGCGCGATCCGCTCGTCGATCTCGTCGAGGCGACGGCGGAAGGGCGCGAGCCCGTCGGCGGCGTTGCCAGCGCCGGCGTCCGCGCTCATCGGTCCTCCTCCCCCAGCAGGCCGGTGGCGAAGGCGTGGCTGCAGGCGGCGAGATCGCCGAGGGCGTAGCCACCCTCCTGGACGACGCAGATCGGCAGCCCCGAGCGGGCGAGCAGGCGCCCGATCTCGGCGAAGATCTCCGGCCGGAAGCTCCAGCCGCCGTGGGGGTCGCCGGCGACGGTGTCGTAGCCGAGCGAGACGACCAGCGCCCGGGCGATCTCAGCGAGGTCGTGGATCGAGTGCGCGACCTCCTGCAGATAGGTCTCTTCGGCCGGGCTCTCGGCGAAGGAGACGGCGCGTTCCCCCGCCATCCGCGGCAGCGCCGTCCCCGGCGGCAGGTTCGTCACCGGCGCCGCGTGCAGCGAGTGCAGGGCGACGAACGGGCCCATCCGCTCGACCAGGGCCGAGGTCCCGTTCGGGTAGTGGAGGTCGAGGTCGATGATCCCGACCGGTTTCACGCCGCCGTCGGAGAGGCGGCGGACCGCGGCGGCGGCATTGTTCAGGTAGCAGTAGCCGGCCTGAAAGGCAGGGCCAGCGTGGTGACCGGGCGGGCGGCAGACCGCGTAGGTGAAGCGGGCGCCCCCGAGCAGCCGCTCGGCGGCGGTGATCGCGGTGCGGATGCCCTCGTGGGCGGCTGCAACGAGACTGGCGTTGACCGGGATGTCGGGCTCGAGCCCGGGCGGAGCGAAATCGGGCATCACCACCGGCTCCTCGGAGCGGACTTCCGCCAAGGCCTGCAGGTAGGTCGCCTCGTGCAGCGCCGCCAGCGTCCGCTCGACCTCCTCGTCGGCGGCGTCGGCGGCGACCGGACGCACCCGCGAGTGGCGGACCAGGCCCGCCCGCAGCTCGACCAGGCGCCGGTTGCTGTCCTGGCCTTCGATCCGCTCGTCGCCTTCCCGCACCCAGAAGGCCGCGTCGTCGCTGCCCTGCCGCTGCTCGACCATCAACAACTCGGCCATATCACTGCGCTTCGCTCTCATCAGCGAGCAGCCTCCGCATCCGCGGGCCGAGGTGCTCGAACCCGTTGCGCTTGTAGAAGGACTCGGTCGAAGCGATCGCCGCGAAGGTCTCCCGCGGCAGGCCGACCTCAAGCCGGCTGACCCCGCGGGTTCGCGCCTGGGACGCGATCGCCTCGACCAGTTCCGCTCCGACGCCGCGACTGCGCCAGTCCTCATCGACCCAGAGGTCCTGAACCGTCGCGTAGACGCCGGGAACGTGTATCGCCCGTTGCCAGCTCGCGGTGAGGACGCCGACGATCTTCCCGTCGGCCTCCGCGATCAGCACCGACCCGCCCTGCGGGTCGTCGAGCAAAGCTTGTACCTCCGCCTCCATCTCCGCCCGCGTAGGGGTGCGGCCGCCGAGCTCGGTGAGGAGACTCGCGACCGCGGTCACGACCCCCTCGACGTCCTCGGCGCGCCCCTCGCGAACCGTCGCCTGCTGCGTTGCCGGATCGCTCACGCGGCCTCCGCGTGGCGGGCGACAGGCTCCAGCTCGACGCTCCAGGCCTCGGGGCCTTCGCTGCCGGTGACGGTGCGGGCGATCGCCGCCATCGGCGCCCGCGCCTTCAGCAGGATCTCGTCGAACTCGTCCTGCGGGTCGGACTGCATGACGATCGCGCCGCCGGCGCCGATCGTCGTCCGCCCCGGCCGCATCACGATCGTGCGGATGACGATGTTGAGGTCGGTCGAGCCGTCGGCGCCGAAGTAGCCGATCGAGCCCGAGTAGACGCCGCGCGCCTCCTGCTCGAGGTCGTCGATGATCTCCATCGTCCGCTCCTTCGGGGCGCCGGTCATCGAGCCGCCGGGGAAGGTCGCCCGCACGCAGTCGACCGGGCTGCGACCGTCCTCGAGCCGGCCGACGATCGTCGAGACCATCTGGTGCACGGTCGCGTAGGGCTCGACGACCATCAGGTCCGGCACCGCGACGCTGTCGACGTCGCAGACGACGCCGAGGTCGTTGCGGAGCAGGTCGACGATCATCAGGTGCTCGGCGTAGGTCTTCTCGTCGCCTTCGAGCTCCTGGCGCCGCGTCGCGTCCTCGGCCGGGTCCTCGACCCGCGAGATCGTCCCCTTGATCGGCCGCGCCATCACCTGGCGCTCGCGGTCGACCGAGAGGAAGCGCTCGGGCGAGGAGCTGACGATCGCGTGTTCGCCGAGGCGCAGGAAGGCGGCGAACGGCGAGGGGTTGCTGCGGCGCAGCTGCCGGTAGAGGTCGAACGGCTCCGGGCTCGCGTCGGTCGAGAACTGGTCGGTGAGGCAGACCTCGTAGGACTCGCCCGCCAGCAGTTCGGCCTGGGACTTGGCGATGTCCGCGAGGTAGCGCTCGCGGCCGCGGCCCGACCGGAAGGAGACGTGGCCGCCCGGTTCGCTCGGCGGCGCCGGCGGGCGCTCGACGGGCGGGTCGGCAATCGCGGCCTCGATCAGGTCGCGGGTCGCCTCCAGCCACAGCTCGGCCTCGGGGTCCTCGCCGCGGCAGAGGGCGAAGACGTAGGTGACGTCCTTGGTGTGGTCGACGGCGACGACCCGGTTGGCGAGCATCATCGCCGCGTCGGGCATGTCCGAGCTGTGGACGTTGGGCGAGCCGCAGTCGGCCTTCAGCTCGTAGCCGAGGTAGCCGACGTAGCCGCCGACGAGACCGCGGTCGACCCCCTCCGGCGGCTCGACCGCGATCCGCTTCAGCTCGCGGTCGAGGTAATCGAAGATCGACCGGTGCTCGACCGTGCGGACGCCGCCGCGGTCGACCTCGACTTCGCCGCTGTCGACGTCGTAGGTGACGAAGCAGCGGTCGGAGCCGGCGGTGGTGCCCATGTAGGAGCACTGGGCGAGCCAGGTCGGCGCGTCGGCGCTGTCGAGCCAGAAGGAGGTCTCGGCGTCGGCGAAGAGCTGTTCGTAGACGTGCTCGGTCGGCGCTTGGCCCTGGATCGTCCGCATCCGCAGCTCCAGCTCGGCGGTCTCGGCGCTCGGCGCCGCCGGGGCGCGGCGGGCGTTGCGCGGCGCGATCGTCGCCCGGCCCGCAGGGCGCTCGCCCTCGCGCCGGTGCTGTGCTGCGAGCTCGAAGAAGTTCTGCGCGATCTTCAGCCCGTACTCGGTCGAGATCGACTCGGGGTGGAACTGCACGCCCCAGATCGGCCGCCTGGTGTGCTCGACCCCCATCACGACGCCGTCGTCTGACCAGGCGCAGATGCTGCCTTCCGGCCCCGGCGGGCTGGTGATCGCCAGCGAGTGGTAGCGGACGACCGAGAACCCCTGCGGCACGTCCTTGAACAGGCCCTTGCCTTCGTGCATCACCCGGCTGAGGCGGCCGTGCATCGCCATCGGCGCCCGCTTGACGTCGCCGTCGAGCAGGTTGCCGATCCCCTGGTGGCCGAGGCAGATCCCGAAGACCGGGACTTCGCTGTGGCGGAGGATGTCGCTGCAGACACCAAAGTCGTGCCAGCGGCTCGGGTGCCCCGGGCCGGGTGAGAGCACGATCGCGTCGAAGTCCATCCTTGTCAGCACCCGCCAGCTGACCGCGTCGTTGTTGACCACCATCGGCTCCTCGCCCGAGGCCGCGGCCAGCAGGTGGAACACGTTGTAGGTGTAGGAATCGTGGTTGTCGACCAACAGCGTTTTCACGTCAAGCTCCCTCTAGTCCCAGGCCCCGCAGGCCCTGCTCGAGCACCGGCTGCACGACCGCCTCGACCTCCGGTGCGCGCTCGTCTTCCCTGTACCAGCGCGCGAAATGTGAGAGGTACTTGGAGAGCGGAGCGACGTCGAACTCGTCGACGGCGCTTGCCAGGTGCACCCGGTAGTGCTCCGACTGGACGACGGCGAAACGGTAGTCCGGGTCCGCAGCCGGACGCTCGCCCTCGATCGCGGCGGAAGCGTGGTGGGCCTGCGCGCGCGCCAGGTCCCAGCCGAGGCTCCCTTTTCCTTCCACCAGCAACTTCTCCTTGCCGAACTTGACCTGCTTGGTCGTCGGCTGCAGCAGGAAGTAGCCGAGCGCGACCTGGGCCGGCACCGACTCGGGATGCGGGTGGCGCCCCATCTCCTGGGCCAGCTCGGGGTTCTCCTTCAGCTCCTGCTCCAGCCACTCGACGAGGTCGTCGATCAGCAGCGCCCCTTTCTTCGAGGAGCTGATCGATTCGTTCTCGCGGGCGACCATGCCGTGGAAGATGTCGTAGGTCGGCGGCCCTCCCCCGCGGGCGGAGCCGTTGCCGTTGCCGTTCTGCAGGCCCATCTCGTCGATCAGCTTGCGGCGGCAGGTGACGTGCGCGACCCACTCGTTGCCGCAGACCTGCATCGAGATCACGTCGTCGAGTTCGTCGGCGGCGGCCCAGTAGGCGAGCGCCCGCATGTGCTGGGTCGGGAGGCCGTCGGAGCGGACCAGCGGCATCTCTTCCAGCTCCTCGCGTTCGGTCTCGTACATGACCATGTCGTCGCCCCAGCGCTTGGTCAGCGTCCCCTCGACGAGGCCCTTGTTCATGAACTCGGCCACCTCGGGCAGGTAGTCGGACTCGTAGATCACCTTGTCGAAGGCGATGCCGAGCCGGGCGAGCGTCTTGCGCTGGCCGGAGACGACCCAGGAGCGGGTCCGCGACCACAGTTCCAGCGCCTTCTGGTCGCCGTCGAGAACCCGCATCATCATCTCGTCGGCCTTGTCGTCGTACTGGGTCGACTCGCGGGCGACCGAGTCCTCGGCGCCATCGTCGCCGGCGCCGCCGTTGCGGCTGGCGGTGACGTAGTCGGCGTAACAGAAGCCGACGAAGTGGTCTGACTTCTCGTTTGCGTCCGGCCCGGCGTCCTCGCCGGCGCGGGTGGCGACGCCCGCCATCGCCTCCCCCATGCTGCGGCCGACGTCGCAGATCAGGCTGCGGTTCTCGACCCGGGCGCCGGCCTGCTTCAGCGCCCCGGCGATCGCGTTGCCGACCGCGAGGTTGCGGAGGTGGCCGATGTGCAGCGCCTTGGTCGTGTTGGCGCCCCAGAAGTAGACCGCGTAGCGGTTCTGGGCGGCCATGTCGGCGAAGGTGCCGTTGCCGAAGGCGCCGGAGCGGATCTCCTCGCCTTGGGCTTCGATCCACTCGTCGGCGAGCTTGATCGTCGGTTGCCTGCCCTCACGGTCGAGCGCCGCGACCCAGGGCTCGGCCTCGAGCCGGTCGAGCGCCGCGACCGCGGCCTCGTCCTCGCGCCAGTCGGCACCCTTCGGCAGCCGCGGGATCAGCATCAGGTCAAAGCCCGGCTCCGGTCGGTACGGCGCCCGCGCCGCCCACATCGCCTTGCCGTCCTCGCCGGTGGCGACCCTGTCGAAAGTGGTGAAGATGTTCTCGCCCATAGCTGTGATTCCGAACGTTCCTTGCCTTCGAGTTGTTCGAAATGCACCCGCCGGGGCTCGAACCCGGATCTTCGGCTTACAACGCCGACCCTTTAACCGATTAAGGCACGGGTGCTAGCTATGTCGTGACTGCGCGGAGCAGGTTCCCTGATTGCTCAAGCGCTGCGGCAGCATAAGCATCCTCCTTGTGCAAAGTCAAATCTTTTGACTAAAAGCCTGGAAATCCGGAGGAACCGAAGCGTTAGCGGCTCGACGGAGAAGGACTGAGGTGGTGCGATTCGTCGGGTTGACGGAGGTGGTGCCGTAGGGAGGGGTGGGTGTCCTCTGACCTCCCTGGGTTGCCGGCCTCTAACTGAGCTTCTCTCGCTGAGTGGTCTGTGCCGGCAAGAGGACGCCGGTCGGCCAGAGGACACCCACCCCTCCTGGCGACAGTCTCAGTTAGACGCTCAAGGACGGGAGCTGTCTTCTAGAGAAAGCTTCCGTTCTCAGCCGTCCCGAGCCGCGTGTTGTGGAGGGTCCGGGGGTCCTCTGAGGGAATGTCCCAGGCGATATGCAATCTGATCTTTGCCCGCCATAGGCGGGCAGCATGTTCCGGAGCCGGGCCCGATAGGGCCGCGACAAATTCACTCAGAGGACCCCCGGACCCCTGTACAGGAACGGCTAGGCCCTGCCGGCCTCCAAGAGGCGGCTGAGGAAGCGGCGGGTCTCTTCTTCCTTCGGGGAAGCGAGGACTTGGCTGGGTGGGCCTTGCTCAAGGATGCGGCCTTCGTGGAGGAAGGCGACCTGGTCGGCTACCTCGCGGGCGAAGGTCATCTCGTGGGTTGCTATGACCATGGTCATGCCCTCTTCCTTGAGGTCGCGGACGGCGGCGAGGACCTCGCCGACGAGCTCGGGATCGAGGGCGCTGGTCACCTCGTCGAGGAGCAGGGCTCGGGGACGGCCGGCGAAGGCTCGGGCGATCGCCACCCGCTGCTGCTGGCCGCCGGAGAGATTGTCGGGTCGGTCGTCCTCGCGGCCGGCGAGGCCGAAGCGGGCGAGCAGGGCGCGGCCACGCTCCTCCGCCTCGGCTTTGGAGGAGCCGTGCGCCCGCCTCTCCCCCAGGACCACGTTCTCCAGCGCAGTCATATGCGGGAAGAGGTTGTAGGCCTGGAAGACGACCCCGAGGCGGCGGCGGACACCGACCGGATCGACGCCGGGGTCGGTGATCACCTCGCCGTCGAGGAAGACGTCGCCATCGTCGATCTCCTCCAGCAGGTCGATGCAGCGCAGCAAGGTCGACTTGCCCGAGCCGGAGGCGCCGATCAACGCCACCGCTTCGTGTTCGCGCACGGTCAGGTCGATGCCCCGCAGGACCTCGCGCTCGCCGAAGGCCTTGGTCACGCCGCGGACCTCGAGGACCGGACCGCCGGGGGCCGCCGCGCTCATCGCACCGCCCCCTCGGGGCCGCCCATCCGCTCGACCACCCGCGCCAGCGGCACCGTCACCGCCAGGTAGAGCAGCGCCGCGGCGATCAGCGGGGTGTAGTTGAAGCTCTCGCCCTGGACGATCTGGGCGATCCGGAAGGCCTCCTGCGGGCCGAGGATCGAGATCAGCGCCACGTCCTTCTGCAGGGCGACGAAGTCGTTCAGCAGCGGCGCCGTCACCCGGCGGATCGCCTGGGGCAAGATCACGTGCCGCATCGCCTGACCCTCGGTCAGGCCCACCGCCAGCGCCGCGTCGCGCTGCCCCCGGTGGACCGAGTTGATCCCGGCCCGGTAGACCTCGGTGACATAGGCGCTGTAGGAGAGGCCGAGGGCGATGCCGCCGAGCACGACCGGGTCGGTGGGCAGACCGCTCAGCCGCAGCGCCGGGATGCCGAAGCCGACCAGGTAGACGAGCAGGATCGTCGGGATCCCGCGGAAGAGGTCGACGTAGACAGTGGTCAGCAACCGCAAGGGGAAGAAGGCGGGTGCCCGGCTGGTCCGCAGCACCGCCAGCGCCAGCGCCACGACCAGGACCGCCGCCTCGACGATCATGAACACCTTGACGTCGAGCCAGAAGCCTTCCAGCACTTCGGGGAAGGATTCCTTGAAGACGTCCCAGTTGAAGAAGAGCTCGCGGACTTCGGGCCAGCCGGGGCTGGTCAGGACCCAGGCGGCCAGCCCGCCGATGACGACGAGGCTGGAGAGCGCGGCGATCCCCTGACCGCGCCGACGGCGGCGGCGTTTGGCTGCCTCCCGTTCGAGGCGGCGGTTCGCTGGCGGGTTCGCGGCGAGCTCGGACAAGCGCGCCGTGATTCTCTCAGTGCAGTTCGGGCGCGCCGGCGGCTTTGCTCATCCAGCGCTGGGTGATCTTTTCCAGTTCACCCGAGCTCTTCAACGCTTCGACCGCCTGGCTGACGCAGCTGGTGAGGTCCGATTCCTTTTCCAGCAGGGCGCCCCACTGATCGCCGCCCGGGGCGCTGAACTGGCCGACGACGGTTGCCTCCGGCACCTGGACCGCGGTCAGGTAGAGCGCGGTCGGCAGATCGACGACGACGGCGTCGATCTGTTCGTTCTTCAGCGCCGTGACGACGTCATTGGAGCTGTTGAAGACTTCCGGCTTGCTGCTCGGTTCGATTTCTTCTTCGACGGCTTCGAGGCTGGTGGTGGAGATCTGGACGCCGATCTTCGCGTCCTTCAGTTCGGCCAGCGACTTCGCCTTCGCGGCTTCGGAGCTCTTCAGCGCCACCACCGCCTGGTTGGCGGTGTAGTAGGGCGCCGAGAAGTCGACGGCTTTTTCGCGCGGCGGCGTGATCGAGATCTGGTTGACGTCGAAGTCGAAGCTCTTCGGGCCGGGCGCGTAGGAGGAATTGAAGGGCTCCACCGTCCATTCCACCTTTGCCGTCGGGTAGCCGAGCTGCTTGCCGATCGCGTAGGCGACCGCACTCTCGAACCCTTCGCCGTTGGTCGGATCATCGTCTTCGAAGTAGGGCGGGTAGGCCGGCTTGTCGGTCGCCACCGTCAGCACCCCCTGCTTCTCCGTCGGCAGCTTCCCCTTCGGGCAGCTCGCCGTGCCGGCGCTGCCGCTCGTGCTGGAGCTCGAATCGCTCGAGCTGCCGCAGCCGGCCGCGACGAGCGCCGCGAGCAGGAGGAACGTCAGCGAGAGCCTCTTCGGGGTGGCCCGGTGCACGGCGGCAGCCTATCCCAGGTGACGGCGGCGGGGAGAGAGAACCGGTGCCCTCGGCCGAAGGCACCGGCCTCTGTCCCTATTCAGGGGAATCGGCAGGTACACAGAAATACTTGATGAATTATGAGTACTAGAGTTCGACTCAGCCACCCCGATGCAGGGGTCCTACTGCCCTCCGGCCCCCTGCCCTGGCCGGGGGGCAGTTCCATATCGGAGCTCAAGATCCTCGGCCAGCGCTGCGAGTACCGGCAGCGGCACCCGCAGGCCTCGAGCGATCCGCCGTACGTTGCCCCAGGTCGGGTTGACGCGCCCCGACTCCATGTGCGAGATCCAGGTCGGGTGGATGTCGGCGAGGAGGCCGAGCGCTTCCTGGCTCAGCTCACCTTCCTTGCGAAGCTGCCGAATAGCCTTGCTGAGGCCGATCTGGGGGTCGTCGATGCGCGGCATCTAGCGAAGGGAATGTGCCTCCCGCCCCCGCGTCCATAGAGGCGAACTCAACTCGCCGCTGGCTGAGCGCGTGACCGGCCGCCCTGCAAAACGCCTGAAATCCTGGCGGTGTCGCCGGCGAGGACCCGTTTCAAGGGGGCGGTCTCTCACTTGGGCGAACACGAACATATGTTCGCATAGTTTATCGACCGGTTCAAGGGGCACTTCTGCTTCAAGTCGCCCGACTGGCAGAGTTGAGGCGCGTGCCCGCAGGACTCGACCCCACCTTCACCGAGCTCTCGCTCGAGCGCCTGCGCCGCCGTCGCAGCGTCAAGTGGAGCCGCTACCCGGAGGACGTGCTGCCGGCTTGGGTGGCGGAGATGGACTTTCCGCTGGCGCCGCCGGTGAAGGCGGCGCTGCTGGAGGCGGTCGAGGTCGACGACACCGGCTACCCCGACCCGGAGGAGCTCGGCGCCGCCTTCGCCGAGTTCGCTGCCGAGCGGCACGGCTGGGAAATCGACCCCACCGCGGTCTCCTCCAGTCCCGACGTCGTCGGCGCCCTCACCGCGGTGCTGAAGGAGATCGCCGCGCCGGGCGAGCGGGTGGTCGTGAACACGCCCGTCTACCACCCCTTCTTCTCGGTAGTCGAGGAGGCGGGCTGCGAGCCGGTCGAAGTGCCGCTGGCAGGAACGGAGCTTGACGTCGAGGGAATCGACCGCGCCTTTGCCTCGGGCGCCCGGGCGCTGATCCTATGCAGCCCCCACAACCCCACCGGTAGCGTCCCCTCGCGTTCAGAGCTGGAATCGATCGCCGCCTCCGCCGCCCGCCACGGCGCCTGGGTGCTCGCCGACGAGATCCACGCCTCCCTCACCCTGCCGGATGCCGAGCACGTCCCGTTCCTCACCGTCTCGGCCGCGGCACGGGAGCGCGGGATCGCCTTCTGGTCGGCCTCGAAGGCCTTCAACCTCGCCGGTCTGCGCTGCGCCGAGATCGTCACCGCCTCGCCCGAGGCCGCCGCGGTGATCGCGCAGCTGCCGGTCAGCGCCACCCATTGCGGCCACCTCGGCGCAATCGGCTCGATCGCCGCCTTCCGCGCCGGGGGGCCATGGCTCGACGCTGTGCTCGCGGTGCTCGACCACAACCGGACGCTGCTCGCGCGGCTGCTCGCCGAGCGCCTGCCGGAGGTCGGCTACGAGCCGCCCCGCGCCGGCTACCTCGCCTGGCTCGACTTCCGTCCGCTCGGCCTCGGTCCCGACCCCGCCGAGCCGATACTCGAACGCGGCCGCCTCGCCCTCAGCCCGGGGCCGCAGTTCGGTCCCCAAGGCGCCGGCTTCGCCCGCCTTAACCTCGGCACCTCCCCGGCCCTGGTCGAAGCGGCGGTCGAGCGGCTCTGCCGGGCGCTCGGGCGCGCCTAGCCGCCGGCTTCGGCGCGCGCCGCTTCCAGCTCCTGTTCCACCGTCGAGGTCTGGTTGGGGATTTCCAGCCGACGTTCGAGGACCGGGATCGCCTCGTCGGGTCGGCCGCTGAGGCGCAGCGCGTCGCCGAGGTTGAAGAGCGCGTAGGCGTAGTCGAGGTCTTCGCTGCCTTCGGGGTAGGAGGCGACGGCTTCTTCGAGCACCGGCACCGCGGCGTCGTATTCGCCGGCCTGGATCAGCGCGTAGCCCTGTTCGTTCAGCGCCGCCCCGGATTCCGAGCCGCCTTCTGAGGGCGGCGGCGCTTCGGCTTCGGGCGCTTCGGCGGTTTCGGATTCTTCGCTCGCTTCCGCTTCGGCGGCGGCCGCTTCTTCGGATCGGGCAGCCGCTGCGGCCCCGCCCCCGGCGCCCGCTCCGGCGGCCTGCTTCGTCGGCTTCGACTTCGCCTTCGCTTTCTTCGCCTTCGCCGCGGCGATCTTGCCGCCCCCCTTCTGGTCGCTGCCGCCGCCGAGAAGGACGACTCCGGTGACGATCAGCGCCGCGACGACTCCGAGGATGGCGGCCACGGCGCCCCAGCGGCTGCGGTGCGAGCTTGCCTTGGCGTAGGTGGGCGTCGGTTCCCGCGGCGGCGGCACGACCGGCAGCGGCTCCGGCTGCCGCCGTTCGCGTTCGAAGGTCGGCTCGTAGGCCTCGGTCGGTTCGCCGATCCGCTCCGCCCGCTCCAGTCGCGCCAACGCCTGCCGGGCGGAGCTCGGCCGCGCCCCCGGCTCGCGGCTGGTCATCCACTCGATCAGGCCATAGAGGGCACGAGAGCACTGCCCTTCGCAGGAACGCAGGACGACGCCGGCGGAGTAGAGGTCGGAGCGCTCGGTCGCCGGTCGGCCCTCCATCACCTCCGGCGCCGCGTAGCGCTCGGTGCCGAGGATCAGGCCGGTACTGGTCAGCGCCGTCGCGTCGGGCGGCAGCGCGATCCCGAAGTCGATCAGCTTCGCGGTCCCGTCCGGTTCGACGATGATGTTCGCGGGCTTGATGTCGCGGTGGAGGATCCCGACCTGGTGGATGTGGGCCAACGCCTGCAGCAGTTCCCGCGCCAGCTTGTCGCAGTCGACCCCCTCCCCCCGCTCCAGCAGCGCCGCCAGGTTCTCGCCGGGGACGAACTGCATCACCAGGTAAGGGCGCTCGTCCTCGTCGGAATAGTCGTAGACGCCGACCAGGTTGGGATGCGAGAGCGAGGCCGCCGTCTGCGCCTCGCGCCGGAAGCGGGCAACGAAGCCGGGATCGGTGGCGATCGTGTCCGAGAGCACCTTCACCGCCACCGGTCGGTCGAGCACCTCGTCGTGCCCGAGCCAGACCGCGGCCATGCCGCCGCGCCCGAGCGTGCGCTCGAGCCGGTAGCGCTCCTTCAGCAGCTCCCCCGTGGCAATCGTGGCACCCACGGGGTTCCTCTACCCGATTGCGGCGCGATCTCTCCCCCGGCTCAGCGTTTGCGCTTCGGCGGCGGCGCGAGGAAGGTCGCCGACAGCTTCGCCGCCGCCGGTTCGCCACTCGGGACCGTGACCTTAACCGCCACCTTCACCTTCACCTGCTTCGCCTTGCGGAGCTTCTTCAGGCCGGCCTTCGAGACCTTGCCGCCGAGGGGTGCGGCCTTGCCCGCGGCCAAGGAGGACGAGCTCGTGCCCAGGACCTTGACCTGGATCTGGACGCGGCAGGCGCCGGCGGCGTCGGCGGGACAGGTCGCACTCGCGCCTTTGAGCTTGTACCTGCCGAGCTTGTCGACCTTGACCTTCGCCTTGGCGGGAAGGCTCAGCCTCGCGCGCGGGCGCGCGGCCGGGCGCCGCGGCGAGGGATTCCCGCCCGAGCTCGGCGGCGCGCTGCTCGACGGGCATTCCAACCGCAGATCGAGGTTTTCGACCGGCGGCGGGATCGTCAGCACGCCGGTTTCCTCGAAGCTCTGGGAGGGGTTGCCTTTCGCGTTGCAACCGCTCTTTTCCGCTCGCACCTTGTAGAAGCCGGCGACGACGTCCCAGCCGAAGCGGCCGCCGACGTCGGTCGCGTCGGGGTTGTGCCGGTTCATCGGCGACATCGCCGCCGAGCCGTCGGGGACGAGGACGAAGGGGCCGTCGGCGCTTTCGGAGGCGAACAGCTTCACCGTGGCACCGGCGAGCGGCGAGCCGTCGGCCAGGCGGACGTAGCCGCTGGGGTCGATGTAGATCGGAAAGGTCGTTTCTTCGGTGCCTTCTTCTTCGGCTTCGCCTTCTTCTTCGGCTTCTTCGGCTTCGCGTTCTTCGGCTTCTTCTTCGTCGGTTTCTTTTTCGTGTTCTTTTTCTTCTTCGGGCGTTTCCGGTTCTTCTTCCGGTTCTTCTTCTTCGTTTTCTTCTTCTTCTTCCTGTTCTTCTTCTTCGGCTTCTTCTTCTTCGGCTTCCTGTTCTTCCTGTTCGATTTCCGGCTGCGTACGCGGCGAGTGGACGACGATCGTCACCCGCCCGGCGCCGTGGTTCGGGTAGAGCGGCTGGAACTGGAAGTTGAAGATCCCCGTTTCAGGTTCTTCCGGCTTCGGTTCGACCGAGCGCGGCAGGTAGCGTTCGGTCAGCCCGTCCGGGAATTCGATCTTCGCTTCGACTTCGTTTTCGAGCGCGGTTTCGTAGTTGATTTCGAACGGTTCCTGCCAGTAGACGACCGGCACCCCTTCGGCGCTGGTCGGTCTTACCCCGCCGCCGGTGAAGTGCACGGTGGACGGCGGCGGCTGCGGCACCGGCAGGACGACGTCCTGATTTTCGGCCTCGATTTCGGCGCTGACGTGGGTGACCGTGGTGCGGGTGCGGGCGATCGCGTTCGACCCGGCGGGCGGGAACGCCGTCACCCGATAGTCGCCGAGGCTCGGCGCCTGCAGCCGGTAGAAGCCTTCGCCGTCGGTGGAAGTCGAGCGGCAGGGGCTGCCCTTGAGACGGCAGATCTGCACCCGAGCGCCCGCCAGCACGTGGGCGACGCTCTTTTCGCCCTCATAGACATGGCCGCTGACCGTGCCGGCAACGTTGCTCTCGGCGTAGTCGGTTTCGCCGCCGGGGGCGGTCGCCGTCACCCTCACCTTCAGCGGGTGGCCGACGTCGGCGCCGGTCGCGGTGTAAGAGATTCCGGTGGCGCCGCCGATTTCGGTGCAGCTGCTGCCGCCGGCGCTGCAGCGGAACCACTGGTAGGCGAAGCTGCCGGTCACGTGTTCCCAGGTTCCCGGCTGCGCGGCTCGGCGGTGAACGTTTCGCCGAGGTGGGGATTGCCGGCGCCGGCCGAGAGCTTCGGCGCCGCCGCGTTGACCGGCACCTCCGGCGTCGCGCACCCTTCCGGCAAATTGGTCGGGCTGCGGGTGAGCACCGACCAGGTGGTCGCGTCGTAGAAGCAGAAGTACTCGACCTCGGTCACCGGTTCGAGCCAGCCGGCGAGCGGGCGGTCGAGGGTCACCCCGGAGTTGTTCGAGCCCGAGGCCGAATCGTTGTCGGAGGTGACGCTGGCGGGGTGGACACCGTCGGGCTCGTGGAAGACGAGCATGCCGGCGTGCGTGGTCGAGGAATCGATCGCCACCCAGGTTTCGTTCCAGTCACCGTTCGCCGCCGGTCCGCCGTCGCCGATCGTGTTGAGAGCGGTCCCCGCTTCGTTGGGAAAGATCTCCTGGTTGTAGGTGCCGGCCGGCAGGCGCGGCACGTAGAAGCGCATGCCCTGGGCCGCCGGGTTCGGCAGCTGGTCCGCCGCGAAGGAGATCCGGCGTTCCATCCGCAGCGTGTTCGCCGCCGGCCCTTCATCGAAGAAGGTGTAGCGGGTGCGGACCGGGATCTCCGGCGTGTTGCCGGAGCAGGCGTTCCGGGAGACGGAATCGATCAGGACCGTGCGATTGCTGGCGGCCGTCCAGCTGCCGCGTTGGCCGGCGACGACCGCCGCCGGACCGAGCCCGTCCTGGTTGGGGTAGGACTCGCCCCAGTACTCGGTCGGGTCGCCGCAGGCGAAGCCGCCGGAGGTAGAGAGGTTCGAGCCGAAGACGCCGAGCGAACTGCTCCGCCACTTGACCGACTTGACCCACTCGACGTTGCCGCTCTCGCCGCCGAATTCCCAGAGCAGGCGCGGCGTTTCCACGGTGTTCGCCGCTTCGCCTTCGGCAAGCACGATTTCCGCGGAGGCGTTGCCCCCGGCGAGCGCCCAGCAGGCGACGAGGCTGAGCAGAGCGAGGAGAGCCCTGCCGGCGAGGGGACTGGTCTCACGTGCCGACACATTCCGACCCTATCGGCGCCCGCGTGGGCGTTGCAACCGCAGGGTCAAGTTCGCCCCGCGTCGCCCCCGGGTACAGCCAACGGATCGACGTGATCGGCTACATCCTCCTGCTGGCCCTGAGCGGCCTGGTGATCGGCGCCCTCGCCCGCCTGCTGCTGATCGGCCCCGACCCGATGAGCATCCTCGAGACGATGCTCGCCGGCATCGGCGGTTCCCTGATCGCCGGCCTGATCGCCTACTACGTCTTCGACCGCAACACCGGCCCCGGCCTCCTGCTCTCGGTCATCTGCGCGATGGGGATCGTCTACGCCGTCCGCAAGTACCGTCAGCGCACCGACCCGCCCAGCACCACCTCCCCCTACACCTTCGGCCAAGGCAGCAACGTCCACACCCAGGTCCATTTCTTCCCCGGCTGCCTCGTCTTCTCCCTCCTCGCCTCGATCATCCTCACGGTCCTGCTGAACCTGATCGTCCGTGCGTTCTAGATCAGCCGGCGCGCAGAGCCCGCAGGACCATCCCCGGGCGGCGGCCGACCTTCGGCCCTAGGACGATCGCGAACAACGTGAGCGCGAGCCAGGGGCGCAGGTGGGGGCCGATGCGGCGGATGCGGCCGTCGGGGGCAAGCTCGAAGACCATCGCGTCGGTGAGGTGTACGCCGAGCAGGCGGGCTTCGCCGATCGCGACGCGGTCCTTGCCCTCGCCGAGGGTCTGGGTCCAGCACAGGCCCTTGAGGCTGCCGTAGACGGCGGTCAGCAGGTGACGGACGTCGTCGGCGCCTCTGAACACCATGCGCCCGGAGATCGGTGAGACCAGCTCGACGTCCGGCGCGAGCGCGCTCATCATCGCCTCGATGTCGTTGCGCTCGGAGGCGTCGGCGTAGCGCCGGACGGCGTCGTCCATGAGCCAACCATATGACGAAGTGAGCCCGGACACTCGAGCCGAGGTACTGTCCCGCCGCGATGGCTGAAGACTCGGGGAAGACCAAAGCAGAACGCCTTAGTGAAAAAGCTCGGCGAGCGGATGCGCTTGCGGCGGCGAAACTCCTGGAGAAGGAGATCTACGAGCAGGTAGTCGAGAACCTCGAAGAGTTCCCTGAGCTCGATTCGCTCTACGAAAACGCTCAGCTAGCAGAGGTCCAAAGACACCTTTTGGACCGCTGGGAGGAGGCGCTCGAACAGGTCGAGTCCGATCGAGCGGCGTTCCGCGAAGCCGCAGCGGACAAGCTGGAGGCGGATTGGCAGCTACGTCAGGCCGTCCGGGGACTGGCGTGGAACGCGGGGGGCTGGCTCGCGGCGGCAGCTGGCATCGCCTTCGCGGTCCGGACCTCCTACTCCATCCACAGCCTTAATTCGACGGCCTTCCTGGCCGTCTTAGGTCTCTTCATCGCGGCTGCCGCCCGGAATCGGAGCGTACGGCTGACGAGCGCTCTTCGAGTCCGCAGGAACGCGAACCTCGACTTCGCGGCAGCGGAAAGCCTCCTAGAAAATGCGATCCGGGAGGTTGCGCTGCCAAGCCAGCTGCGCCTGACGGGACAGCGGAGGCGTCGACGGCGAGTCGAAGCGAACACGCCTCCGAGGCAGGTCGGGCTTGAGAAAGCTCTCACTTCCACCTCGTACGCCCTACGGATCGATCCGACCAACCTCGTGGAGCTGTACCAGTCGCCCCAGCAGCTCGCCACCACGGGCCGGGAACGGCTCAAAGCCCTCGTCGGGGCTCTCGGGAGCGCCAGCCTGGGGATCGCCGGGCCCCGTGGGGTAGGCAAGACCAGCCTCTTGGAATGGTTTTTCGACCATCAGTTCACCAACGCCGGGCACCTCGCCGTGCGGATACCCGCGCCCGTCCGCTACGAGCCACGGGACTTCGTCCTTTCCGCTTTCGCCCAGGTATGCGAAGCCGTCATGGGCGGCCGCGACGTCGCCGTGCTGCCGGGTCGCGATCGCTTCTTCGCCTCCACTGCGGCGGCCATTCTCGGCTTCTCCTCGCTCGTGGCCGGAATCGTCGTCTATGCCACCAATCTCACTGTTGGCGGGTCCACGCGCCAGCTGACCGGCGCGGTCCTGATGGTAGTCGGCAGCGTACTGCTCACCCTTCGGCTCTCGCCCATGACGAGAGACTCGATCACCCCCCGTTACCTCAGCAACAACGTGATCCGGGATTCCTCCAACCCGGACGAAATCGCTCCGCAGCTCTTCAACGAAATCTGTTTCCAGCTGACCTTCGCAACGGGTTACTCGGGCAAGCTGACCGCCGGTCCCGGTGAGCTCGCAGCGGAGACCTCCTACTCGGTAGCCGCCCGACAGGAAAGCTTTCCGGAGGTAGTGGCGCGTTTTCGCGCCTTCCTCGAGACGGTGGCGAAACAACGGGGCAAGCTCTACATCGGAATCGACGAGCTGGACAAGATGCAGGTGAAAGACGCGGTCCGCTTCCTCGACGACATCAAGGGCCTGTTCGGCATCGCCAATTGCTTCTTCCTCGTCTGCATCTCGGAGGACGCGCTGGGGCAGTTCGAGCGCCGTGGGCTACCGATACGCGACGCTTTCGACAGCGCTTTCGACGAGGTCGTCCGAATCGAGCCCCTGACGGCGGGGGAGTCGACCGCCCTCCTGGACAAGCGAACCGAGATCGACCCCGCCCTTGCCGCCATCTGTCATGTCCTCGCGGGCGGCCTGCCGCGAGATGTGATCCGCCATGCTCGCCGGCTGGCGATCTTCACCCAGTCTCCGGTCTCGATCGACGAGGTCGCCGCCCTCCTCGTTCACCAGGACCTACAGGAGCGAGCACGAGGGATGAAGGTCGAAACCAAGGCTCAAACGCCGAACGAGGACGAGAGCCTGTGGCGGCTCAGCTCCTCGCCGGCGCCGATCCCGCCTGCGGAGTTGATCGAGATCGCGGACGCGCTACCGGCCCCGCTCACCTCACTTGGCTGCCTCACGCTTCTGGGGGCAACGCTCCTCGAGCTGGCGGCGCTTGACCTCTCCATTCTGCGCAAAGAGGCAAACGCACTTGCCGAGGTAAGGCGTGGTAGCGCTGTCCACCCAGGCCGAGCGCGGGAGCAGTGCATTGCACTCCGCGAAAAGCACTCCCTCGCCCAGACCGTAATCGCCTGATCTGCGAGCACAGGCCAGGGGCCGCCGTCCCTTGCTCAGCCGCTCGTCACTTCGCCCGAGATCGTCGCGACCAGCGAGCGCGGGCCGCCGTGGTCGCGGTGCTCGCAGAGGTAGATCCCCTGCCAGGTGCCGAGCGCCAGTCGTCCCTCGCGGATCGGCAGCGTCAGCGAGGGGCCGAGGAGGGCCGCCTTGATGTGGGCCGGCATGTCGTCGGCGCCCTCGAGCGTGTGGGTCCAGTACGGCACGCCTTCGGGCACCGCGCGGTCGAACCAGCTCTCGAAGTCGCGGCGCACGTCCGGCGAGGCGTTCTCGTTCAGCGCCAGCGAGGCAGAGGTGTGCTGGATCAGCAGGTGGAGGAGGCCGACCGCGATCTCCCCCAGCTCCGGCAGCGCCTCGCGGACCTCATCGGTGACGAGGTGAAAGCCCCGCGGGCGCGCCGTAAGTCGAACCGTCCGCTGCAGCCACACGGCCCCAGCCTAGGCGGAACCTATTTTTTCTCGCGCTTGCGCTTGACGTCGCCGTCTTCGATCGTCCCGCGCCAGCCTTTCTCGGTCTCCTCTTCCATCTCGACGAACGCCTTGAAGCGGTGCAGGTCGCCGCGTACCGCGCGCTTGGTGAAGCGCATGCCGCGGCCGGCTTTCTCCAGCAGCGAGTCCGGCTTCACGTCCATGCTGACCTCGATCCGGGTCAGCCGCGGCGCCAGCTTGTGGAAGGTGACGACGCCGCTGTGCATCAAGCCCTCCTCGGTGTGCCATTCGATCCGCTCGTCGGGGCGCTGTTCGACGATTTCGGCCTCGAACTGCTTGGTCACGCCCCAGACCTTGGTGGAGAAGGAGACAGTCGAGTCGTCGACCTGCTGGGCGCTGTCGACCCGGTGCATGAATTTCGGCCATTCCTCGAAGCGGGTCCACTGGTCGTAGGCCTCGCTGATCGGGACCGCGACGTCGACCGACTGCTGGATCGGCATCCGCCGGCCGCTGCCGTGGGCCTCCGTGGCCTCCTCGGAGTCGTCGCCGTCGCCGTTGCTGCTGCCGAAGAGGTCTTTTAAGCCTGCGAGTTTCTTCGCCCCGCCGAGCTTTTCGTCGGCGACCTCGCCGGCTACTTTCTTGGCGCCCTCGGCGGCTTTGCCCTTGGCCTTCTGCCCGGCGTCTTTCACCGCCTCTTTCGGCGAGCCGCCACCGGCGAGTTTCGCGATCCCCTCCGCCGCGAACGGCAATGCCATCAGCGCCGCCCCAGCCGCCGCCATTTTCTTCGGGTCTTTCAGCTGCTTGGCGGCGGGTGACTTGCCGCCTTTCCGCGCCAGCTGCACCGCGGTGCTGGTGATGTCGCTCACGTCGGGCATCCGATCCCTCCTTAGCGTTCTGTAGTCCCAATAGCCCGGGTTCCCGAGGGACAGAAAGGCAAACATCCTTAAGGGGTCGAGCTCGAGACCCGCGCAGGACGCCGCGCGAGCAGGAAATAGGTCGTCATCGGACCCTTCCCCTTCACCTCGATCACACCCCGCGGGCGAAAGTCGTAGCGGTCGTGCAGACGTTCGAAGACCCGCTCGGTCACCTGGATTTCTCCCGCGACGCCGTGGTGCTCCATGCGGCTCGCAGTGTTGACGGTGTCGCCCCAGAGGTCGTAGCTGAACTTGGCCCGCCCGATCACTCCGGCAACCACCGGGCCGGTGTCGATCCCGATCCGGACGGCAAGCTCGATGCCACTGTCGGCGGCGCAGCGCCCGACCTCCGCCCCCATCCCCAGCGCCATCTCGGCGATCGCCTGCACGTGGTCGCCGCGTTGGTTCGGAACCCCGCCCGCCACCATGTAGGCGTCGCCGATCGTCTTGATCTTCTCGAGGCCGTGGCGGGCCGCGAGCGCGTCCCAGCGGGCGAACACCTGGTCGAGCAGGGCGACCGTGTCCGCCGGAGAAAGCTTTTGGGCGAGCGGGGTGAAGCCGACGATGTCGGCGAAGAGGACGGTCGCCGACTCGAACCCGTCCGCGATCACCTCGTCGCTCTCCTTGAGCCGCCCGGCGACCGACTGCGGCAGGACGTTGAGGAGCAGGCGCTCGGATTTTTCGCGCTCGGCCCCCAGTTCGGCCAGCGCCCGCTCGCGAGCGCGGACGAAGTACTGCAGGAGGACGTAGACCGTGGTGGAGACGCCGAGGATGTTGAGGACGAAGTAGGAGATGACGACGCCTTCGGGGATTTCGGGCGCGGAGGCGGCGAGGGTGGAGTCGATCGCACCGGAGAAGCCGACAAGCGCCGCGAAGGCGAGGAACCAGGGGACGGCCCGGCGCGGGCCGAGGAAGAGCAGGGCGCCGATCGGCGAGCTCAGCGCCCAGAGCGAGACCGCCGAGGAGTTGCCGAACCCGCCCAGGCTCCACTGCAGGGCGAAGGGCAGCAACAGGCTCATCCACAGCTGGCTGGTCCGGAACAGGCGGTAGCGGCGGGTGCGGGCAAAGGTGTAGATGCTCACCGCCGAGGCGAGCTGGTAGGCGAGGGGGATCGCGGCGGAGAGCCAGAGGCCGAGGACGGCGTAGGTCCCCACCCAGACGAACGCCAGCGTCGCCATCAGCGCCGAAGACAGCGTCAGCACCGCCTTGCGGAGCCGGACGTCCTCCGGATCGGAGGGCAGAACCCCGAGGTCGGTCAGCCGTCGGAGCCGGTCGGGCAGGCGGCTCCATAGAGGGCCGTGGCTGGGCGCATCCACGGGCACCTGGCGAGCATATGCCCGACTCAGGGCTGAGTCACTATCCCGCCAAGATCCCGTAGCGCACGCCGGCCGGCGTGCGTGCAGCCGGATGCAGACGCACCGCGTCGAGCCAGAAGCGGCTGCCGACGCGCAGCTGCAGGAGCGCCGAGCGCAGCAGCGCCTCGCGGGCGGGGTCCCAGCCGAAGCCGAAGAGCCGGCGGACCTCTGGCGGCAGCAGCCCTACCGAGATCAGCCGGATCGTCTCGGTCAGCGGGATCGCGGCGGTGCGCAGCAGGCCGGTGAAGGGGGGCTCGAGGATCATCCGCTCCGCCTGCCCGCGCCGCTCCTCGGAGATCCAGAGACTGCCGTCGTTCAGCCGCGCGCTCATGTACTCCCGCAGCTCCCCGACGTCGGCGGGCATCGAGCTCGACGACAGGCCGAAGAGCTCGCCGACCCGGCGGTATTCGCTCCAGTAGCGCTCGCGCTCCCCGTCGCGGAGCGCGCCGAAGATGCGCTCGTAGTAGACGAGCGCCGAATCGGCCAGCGTCGCCAGGACCCAGAGGCCGAGCTCCGGGTCGGAGGCGGCGTAGGGCGTGCCCTTGGGGATCGGCCCGTAGTCGGCGGGGGTCGTCCCCCGGACCCGACGGTGCATCGCCTGCACCACCTGCCCGGTCTCCTCGGCTTCCTTGCGGGTCCCGAAGTAGATCCGCGACATCCGCTCGTCGGTCCGCTGCAACCGAGCCTGCGGGTTGTCGAAGATGATCGAGTGGCGCTGGAAGCCGACCACCGCCAGCGGGTCGCAGGCCTGCATCAGCAGCGCCCGGACGCCGGAGAAGAGCACCAACCGCTCCCGGTGCAGCCGGCGGACCATCGAATCGACGGCGAAGAACCCGTCCACCTCCTGCGCCTGCAGCGGCCGCTCCGGCGCCACCCCGGGCACGAGCGACAGGATGTCAGCGGGTCGAAACACCTTTCAAAAGTAGCTACACGCCACAGCCAGCCCTCCCGATCAGCATCCGCCGCCGCCCCGTACCATCGGCCGATGGCCGTGAAGCGCATGGACCACGTCGGCGTCGTCGTCGACGACCTCGACGCCGCGATCGAGTTCTTCGTCGCCCTGGGGCTCGAAGCGGGAGGCAAGGGACAGGTCGAAGGCGACTGGGTCGACCGCATCATCGGCGTCGAAGGCGCCCGTTCGGAACTCGCCTTCGTCCAGACCCCCGACGGCCACAACCGCCTCGAGCTGACCAAGTTCCTCTCGCCCGAGGCCCCGGACGGCGACCCCAGGGCACCGTCCAACACCCCCGGCATCCGCCACCTCACCTTCGCCGTCGAGGAGCTGGACGACGTAGTCGCCCGCCTCGAAGCCCATGGCGCCGAGCTCGTAGGCACGATCGAGCAGTACGAGAACAGCTACCGCCTCTGCTACATCCGCGGCCCCGAGGGCATCATCATCGAGCTCGCCGAAGAGCTCGACTGAAAGCCTTCCTCGGCACCTATAGCCAGGGCTTTCCTAACCATTTAGGGTCTTAAGCAATGGCGGGAGCACCGGCCACCGAGAGCGGCATGTCGCGGCGGTCGATCCCCCTCGTCGTCACCACGATCGCGGTCGGGGCGGTGCTGGCTGTCGCGATCTTCGACCCGTTCGGCGCCGACGACGGCGCCGGCGGTCACCGCGAAGCCGACATGCCCGAACCCGCGATCAAACTCGTGAAGAACGCCGACATCGTCGCGTTGCCGAGCTTGGCGCTCCCCCGCCTCGAACTCGCCGGCAGATATGTCGTCAAGCAGGGTGAATTCCTCACCACCGAGCCGGGTGTAAACGCGCCTGAAGGCTTCCTCCTTCAAGCCGTCAAGCCTTCCTCCACCTCGATCGTCATCGCCGATGACGCTCAGAAGAAGATCGAGACGACCGTAGAAACCCGGCCCGCCTCGATCTTCGAAGTCGAACCCACCGGAAAGCTGATCGCCACCACCTCCGACTTCGAGGATCCGAACGCGGCGCTTGAGCCCTACACGAATTTCGCGCCGGAGGAGCCCGAAGAACCAGCATGGGACGGGCAGCCGGCGCCGAAACAAGAATCGGAAATGCTCCCCGCCGCCCTGCGCACCGGAGACGCCGAAGGCGGCTTCCTCTGGCCATTCCTCAAAGCGAAGGTGAAAGTCAAGTGCAAGGGAGAAACTGCGTTGCCCGACCTCCGTCCGGACTTCAAGCCGGAATTCGACCCGCACCTCGACCTGGTGTGGAATGGCGCCAGGGGGTGGAAGAAACGAATCGAGACCGCCGACGCAGGCATTGCGGTGACCCTCGTCACGAAGTTGTCGGGGACGATCTCGGCGGGCTTCGAATGCACGCTGGTACCGCAGACCAGCCTGCCGATCTTCGCAATCGCGGTCCCCGTGGGACCGGTGCCGGTGCCGGTCCGCGTCGACGTCACCGGGGCTCTGACCGGCACGGCCACCGCCGCCACCTCCGTGATCAGCGATGACAACCCGGTGCGGGTCGAAGTCAAAGGGTCGACCGCGATGAGATACGACGGCGAGCGGGTGACGATGCAGCGGCCGAAGCTGAAAAGCATCAAGGCGACCATCCCGAAGCCGAGTGTGAACAACAGTGCGACCCTCGGCTTCCGGGCCAAACCGGGTTTGGCGATCGAGGCGGGCTGGCGCATCCCGGCGTTGGGCAAGGCGGCTGCGGTGGCGGAAATGAGAGTCGGCACGGGGGTCGACCTGAAGTATGACGAAAGGTCGGAATCACTCCTGGAGGCCTGTGTACCGCTGGAACTCGAGGGTGGCTTCTACTTTCACCTTCCGGGGAAGGAATGGGGCAAGGAAAGCGAGCCGCGGGCGCTTCGCGAACCCGAATGCCGGCCGGTCCGCGTCTTCTCGCAAGAGGAAGAACCGACGCTACCGGGAGAGGGCTAGCCCGGACGCCCATCCGTTGATCGGGGAGACAGGATTTGAACCTGCGACCGCTCGGCCCCCAGCCGAGTGCGCTACCAGACTGCGCCACTCCCCGTGGGGCCTTCATTCTGACGAATCGGCGGGGCCGTGGGTAGGGAGGCGTTTTGCGGCGGGCCGCGGGTACTGTCGGGGCGTGGCCTTCTCCGTCCCTTTTGTCGACCTCGATGCGATGCGGGAGGAGTTGGGCGGGGAGCTGGAACAGGCCGTCGCCAGGGTTGCCGAGTCCGGCTGGTACCTGCTGGGGCCGGAGCTGGGGGCCTTCGAGCGGGACTTCGCCGCCTATTGCGGCGCGCGGCACTGCGTCGGCGTCGCCAGCGGGATGAGCGCGATCGAACTGGCGCTGCTGGCGGCGGGGGTCGGGCCGGGCGACGAGGTGATCGTCCCCGCCTACACCTGGGTCGCGACCTGGCTGGCGGTCTCTCGGACGGGTGCCGAGCCCGTCGGCGTCGACGTTCTGGACGAGACCTACAACATCGACCCGAGCCTGATCGAGTCGGCGATCACCGACCGCACCGCCGCGATCGTCCCGGTCCACCTGCGCGGCGAGCCTGCGGACATGGACGCGATCGGCTCGATCGCCGCGGCCGCCGACCTGCTCGTCGTCGAGGACGCCGCCCAGGCGGCCGGCGCCGGCTACCGGGGGCGACGCATCGGCAGCATCGGCGACGCCACGGCCTTCTCCTTCTACCCGACCAAGAACCTCGGCGCCCTCGGCGACGGCGGCGCCGTAACCACCGATGACGCGGAGCTGGCCGAGCGCCTGAGCCGACTGCGCAACTACGGCATGCGCGACCGCTACGAGATCGAGGAAGCCGGCGTCAACTCGCGCCTCTCGGAGATCCAGGCGGCGGTGCTGCGGCTGCTGCTTCCGCGGCTCGACGGGTGGAACCGGCGCCGGACCGCCCTCGCCGAGACCTACCGCAGCGCCCTCGCCGGCCACAGCGGGCTCGCCCTCCCCACCGTGCCGGAATGGGCGGAACCGGGCTGGCACCTGTTCGTGATCGGCCACACCGAGCGCGAGCGCTGCAGGGAGGAGCTTGAGACCGCGGGGGTCGAGACCCTTGTCCACTACCCGCTGCTGCCGCACCGCACCGGCCCCTATCGGGACCAGTGGCCGCAGGGCAGCTTCCCCGTCGCCGAGCGGCTCTCGGCGAGAGCCCTGAGCCTGCCGCTCTACCCACAGCTGACCCCGGCGAGCTGCGAGCGGGTCGCGGCCGCCGTCCTCGCCGCAACCCCCTCCCCCTCCTCGGCATAGCATCGGTGCCGATGTCCGAAGGGTCCCGTCTGAGAAGCAGCGCCCGTCGTGCCGCGAGCGGCCTGCGGGCGAAGCTCCACGCCGACCTGTTAGGCAGGGTGCTCGAGCTCCACGGCGCGTTCGACGATCTCAACCGGATGCTGAGGCGCGAGCTCGACCAGGTCTACGCGCGGCTCGATGTGCTCCAGGCAGAGCTCGACCGGCTCGAGGGGGAGGCACGCAGCACCGGTGAGGCGGTCCAGTGAGATCGCGCGCCACATCTACGACGAAGAGCCCGCTAACCGGCGGCGCCTCCAGCAGCTGCGCCGCAGCGAGGAGTACGAGCTCGCCTTCAGCGAAGACGAACCGCTGGTCAGCTTCATCGTCCCGACCTACCGCTCGTTCGAGACCCTGCGCGACGTGGCGCTGCCCTCGATCCTCGGGCAGGGCTACCGCAACCTCGAGGTGATCGTCTCGGGCGACTGCGCGCCGCCGGAGACCGCCGCGGCGGTCGCCGAGCTGGACGACCCGCGCCTCGTCTACCTCAACCGCACGATCCGCGGGCCCTACTCCGAGGACCCGGAAAAGCGTTGGTTTGCGATCGGCGGCCCGCCCTACAACGACGCCCTGGCGATCGCCCGCGGCCGCTGGATCGCCGTCCTCGGCGACGACGACGCGATCCGGCCCGACCACACCGAAGTCCTCCTCGCCGCCGCCCGGGAGAACCGCTGGGAGCACTGCTACGGGCTGCAGCAGGTCAACTTCGTCGAAGGCGAGCCGCTGGTCATCGGCGAGTTCCCGCCGCGGATGGGCCACTGGGGCCTGCAGGCGGCGCTCTATCACTCGGGCCTGCGCTACTTCGAATCCGAGCTCGCCGACGCGATCTACGAGGAGCCCAGCGACTGGTCGAAGTGCAGGCGGATGATCCGAGCGGGCGTGCGCTTCGGGATGGTCGACGAGATCGTCGTCGACAAGGAAGAGACGCGGCGGCGCTCGGCCCAGGAGTGGCAGGAAGGCCAGGTCCCGATCGCCGAGTAGGTCTAGGCGGAGGCCCGGGCCTCCGCCAGGTACTGCTCGTAATCGCGGATGTACTCGCTCTCGTCGAACCGGGCCGACGCCAGCACCATGTAGACGGTCCCCTCGACGAACGCGCCGATGTCCTGCCAGACCAGCGGCGGCAGGTACAGCCCCACGCTCGGATCGTCCAACCGGAAGGTGCGCCGGCTGCCGCCGTCGTCGACGGCCATCTCCATCGCCCCGGAGAGGCAGAAGACGACCTGTTCCAGCTTGCGGTGCGCGTGGCCGCCGCGCCTCGCCGTCGCCGGGATGTCGTAGACGTAGTAGACGCGGGCCACCGGGAATGGAACATGCCTCTCGGCCTCGGCGAAGGCGAGGTTCCCCTGCGGGTCGGCGACGACCGGCAGCTGGACGAGGCTGCATCTATCGATCCCCATTGCGCTTGAAGATAGATGGACAGGTTGTCCGGCCCGCGGCGACGTAGAGTGCGAGCCGAATGGCGACGATCCACTCCAGCGCCGTGGTCGAAAGCAGCGCGATCGGCGACGGCGTCTCGATCGGCGAGTTCTCGATCGTCAGGGCGGGCGCAACGATCGGCGACGGCGTCAGCCTCCACCCCCACGTGATCGTCGAGGCCGGGGTCGAGATCGGCCCGGGCACCGAGGTCCTGCCGGGCAGCTACCTCGGTCGCCGCCCCCGCGCCGCCGGGGCGGTCATCCGCAAGCCGACCTACGCCGAGCGGCTGCGGATCGGCGCCGACTGCGCAATCGGCGCCCACGCGGTCGTCTACTACGACGTCGAGATCGGCGACGCCACCCTGCTCGGGGACCACGTCTCGATCCGCGAGAAGACCTGGATCGGCTCGCGCTGCACGGTCGGGCGCTCGAACGCGATCGACCGAGAAGTGCGGATCGAAGACGGCAGCACCAGCATGTTCGCCTGCAACATCGTCGCCAAGACCGTCGTCGGCAAGGACGTCTTCATCGGCGCCCACTTCGTGACCACGAACGACAACGCCCTCGGCGCCGAGGGCTGGGACGCCGAGACCGCTCCGGGCATCTCGATCGAGGACGGGGCGCGGATCGGGGCCGCCGTCACCCTCGTGCCGGGGGTGACGATCGGCCGCGGCGCCTTCGTCGCGGCGGGCTCGGTGGTGACCCGCGACGTCGCGGCCGAGAGCAGGGTGATGGGCGTCCCGGCCAGACCCTCGCCGCCGGACGACTGACCGCGACGGGATTGCAAGGAGCGCCGCCGTTGGGGCAAACTGTCACCTCAGGCGCGCCGCGGAGCGTGGCGGGCGCCGACCGCGCGGCGGTAGCTCAATGGTAGAGCCCTAGCCTTCCAAGCTAGTTATGCGGGTTCGATTCCCGTTCGCCGCTCTTTTAGGACTGGATGAACGGCCGCGCGGCGTTTAGGAGGCGCCTGCCGCTGCCGAATAAGTGAGCGTGCGCGTTCTGGGACCGAGGTCGACACTGACCACGGGGTTCGCCCTCGTGCTGATCCTCGCGGTCGCCGGCTGCGGCTCCGGGGGCTCCGGCAGCGGCTCCTCAGGCGACTCGGGATCGAACTCCGCCGGCTACGTCGACTGGCCGCTGTTCGGGCGGGTGCCGGCGCGGACGCACTATCTGCCGGCCGAGAAGCGGGCGCTCGACCCACCCTTGAAGCAGGCCTGGTCGGTCAACACGCATGCGCTGATCGAGTTCCCGCCGGCGATCCACGACGGCGTCGCCTACGTGATCAACAAGTACGGGAACGGAAAGGCGGTGCGGCTGCGGGACCGGAAGGTCTTGTGGGAACTGAACGTGCGGCCGAGCGACAAAGGGAAGCCGAACTTCGTCACCGGGCCCGTCTATTACCGCGGGGCCGTCTACGGGGCCTTCCTCACCGGCAACCTCGCCGCCGGCGACGCCAAGACCGGTAAGAAGCTGTGGGTCCGACACCTGAACGGGCATCTCGAATCCTCGCCGCTCGCCGTCGACGGGACGCTCTACGTCGGCACCGACACGACCAACGTGGTCGCCCTCCGCGCCGCCGACGGCAAGACGCTCTGGAGCTTCAACGCCCCCGGTGCGATCAAAGCGAGCCCGAGTTACGCCGACGGCGACGTCTTCGCCGCCGACTACCAGAGCTCGATGTTCGCGCTCGACGCGAAGACCGGCAAGCCGGTCTGGAGGACCAACACCAGCAAGGTGCCTCCGTACGGGCAGGGCGGCTTCTTCTCCTCGCCCGCGGTCGGCTTCGGCCGCGTCTACGCCGCCCGTGACGACGGCACCGTCTACGCCTTCGACGAGAAGACCGGCAAGGTCGAGTGGTCCTTCGACACCGGCGACTCCACCTACGGCTCGCCCGCGGTCGCCGACGTCCCGGGCACGCCGCCGAGCGTCTACATCGGCGCCGAAAACGGCCGCTTCTTCGCCCTCGACGCCCGCAGCGGCAAGCCCCGCTGGACCTACGATGTCCGCGGCCCGATCCCCGGCACCGCCACCGTGATCGGCCACACCGTCTACACCTCCAGCTTCAAGACCCGGGAAACGACCGGCCTCGACGCCCGCACCGGCAAGCGCGTCTTCCACATCAAGCAGGCCGGCTACACGCCGATGGTCTCCGACGGCAAGCGCCTCTACCTGGTCGGCTACTACGACCTGATCGGGCTCGAACCGGCGAAGCGCTAGCGGGCGGGGCGACTTATCCGCGACATATACGGATAGGGCGCCGCGCTCAGCGGATCGGGCTGCCGGCGCGGCTGACCTCGAGGTCGAAGAGGCGGAAATCGGCGCCGAGCAGCGGCTGGGCGACGTTGTGGACCGGCGTCTCGCCGATCGTCCCGTCGGGCGAGCCGGCGTGGGCGTGGCCGTGGAGAACGAGGTCGGGACCGTGCTCGAGAATCGGCGCCGCCAGCCGGTCTGAGCCGAGGAAGACCCAGATCTCCCGCGGCTCCCCTTCCAGCGTCGCCTCGATCGGCGCGTAGTGGAGGAGGACGATCCGCAGCGGGCAGGTCGCCACCTCGCGCAACCCCGCCTCCAGCGCCTCGACTTCTTCGGTTGCCTCGTGGTAGACGGCGCGCAGCGAGGGCTCGCCGAAGTCCGGCAGGTGGCGCGGCGCGAAGCCGCCGACGAAGCCCTTGACGCCGACGATCCCGACCTCGACCCCGCCGACCTCGCAGCTGGCGGCGCGGCGGTCGAGCATCTCCACCCCGCCCGACTGCAGGCGCTGGAGGATCGCCTCGGCTTCGTCGGCGTGCCAGTCGTGGTTGCCGAGCACCGCGTAGACAGGCGCCACGGTCGCCGCCGCCGCTTCGCAGAGGATTTCCGCCTCCTCGAGGCGGCCGTGGCTGGTCAGGTCGCCGGCGAGAAGGACCAGGTCGACGTCGTCGCCCAGCTGCGCGAAGGACTCGACCACCGCCTCGCGGTTGGAGTCGCGGCAGTGGACGTCACCGGTAGCCGCAACCCGCACCCGCCCCTCGCCGCGGGACAACCGCCCATCGCCGTTGGAAGAAGCCATCGCCGCCTCCCTACCCGGCCGACGGGCCGAAAATACGCCTATATGTAGGGAAATCGGCCCGTCGGCGATGGCGTTTAGGGCGCGCGGTTCCGGGGCACGGAATTAGGCATGGCCGAGGGATTGGGCAAGAACGAGGTCGCCGCCGCGCTGACCGACAGCCTCAAGCGCTCGATCGCGGCGCTGGAGCGGCAGGAGATCCCCTACGTGCTGGGCGGCGGGCTCGGCTGTTGGGCGCGCGGCGGGCCGCCCTCCTCCAATGACATCGACCTGATGCTGAAGCCCGAGGACGCCGAGCGCGCCCAGGCGGCCCTCGCCGAGGCCGGGATGCGGCCGGAGACGCCGCCCGAGCAGTGGCTGCGCAAGGCCTGGGACGGCGACATCCTCGTCGACCTGATCTACGAACCCTCGGGGATGACGATCGACGACGAGGTGATCACCCGCGGCGAGGAGATGAGCGTCGAGGCGATGCAGGTCCGGGTGATGGACCTCGACGACATCCTCGTCACCAAGCTCTTCGCCCTCGACGAGCACAGCGCCGACTACCGCGACCTGATCCTGATCACCCGCTCGCTGCGCGAGCAGATCGACTGGGAGCAGCTGCGCGAGCGCACCGCCTCGAGCCCCTTCGCCCGCGCCTTCTTCACCCTCGCCGACGGCCTCGAGATCAGCCCCGGCACCCCGGCTACTGCTTCGGCAGAGAACTAGCCGAGCCGGCGACGCGCTTGACCACCGGTCACCGGTGGACGACCTCGAGCTTGAGCCCGTCAGGATCGTGCAGGAAGACGGCGTAGTAGCCGGGGGTGTAGTCGTACTCCCGCGGCGGGCTCTCGATCTCCACTCCCTCCCGCAGGCTCCGCTCGAGCGAGGAGACGACGAGGTCGACGTGGTCGATCGATCCCACGCCGACCTCCCACCCACTCGAACGCGGCTCAGTGCCCGGAGCCGCGCCCGACCTGCGTCGTCAAATTCACCTTCGGTTCGCCGGAGCCGATCTTCGCCGCCTTGACCGAGAAGCGGAGGGTGCCCTTCCGCAGGCCGGAGACTTTGGCGACGAGGAAGGTCTGGCCGCTCTGCTTCTTCACCTGCAGCTTGCGTACCTTCGGGCGACCCGCGGCGACGACTTTGCCTTTCGCGATCAGCTTCAGCCCGGCGAGCTTGAACTTGTCCAGGGCGCTGTTCCAGCTGAGGACGATCTGCAGGGCTTTGGTCGAGGCCCCGACCGGGATCGTGTGGACCTTGCTCTGGCCTTCCTTCAGCAGGTCGTTGAATTCGCGCGGCGGCGTCTGGCAGGTCAAGGCCGCCTCGATCTTGGTCATCGACGCCTGCAGCGCGGTGGAGTCGGGGAGCGGGAAGAACGCGGCGCCGGTATCGGTGGCGATCTTCTGCAGCCGCGCCTGGTCTTCGGGAGCGCCGAGCCCGGAACCGAACCCGATCACGTAGGTCGGCACGTTGTGGGCGAGGTGGGCTTCTTTGTATTCGCCCTCGTTGTGGCCGCCGTCGGTGAGGAAGATGCGCGCCTGCGAGGTCGGATTGGCGGCATCCGCCGTGGCGAAGGCGGCGTTGTAGTCGGTGGCGCCGTTGTCGGCCTGGATCGCGACGTCGAGGGCGGATTTCATCGCCGCCGCGTTCGGGCCGACAGGCTCAGGCGGGAAGACGTTGTCCGCAGCCGGTTTTTCGAACAGTTCGGAGCCGAACTCGACCGCGCCGAGCTGGGTCTGCGGCGGCAGGGCGTTGATCAAGAGGTCGATCGCCTGGATGCGGAGGCGGTTTTCGTCGGTTATGGACATCGAGCCGGAGTCGTCGATGATCGCCTCGATGTTCGTCTTCGGGGTGCAGCTCGCCGAGGCCGACGCGCCCCCGGCCGCCGCCCCGCTGGGCACGGCCACGACCGCCATCGCCAGCACCGCGGCCATCGCCGCTCCGAATCCGACCCGCCAGTTGCGCTTCATCCCCATCCCTTTCCGCTCGACCAGATTTGTGGCGCCCAAGCTAGCGGCGGCGCCGGACCGCTGCAACGAAGATCGAGCGCCGGTCCGCCCGGCCGCGACCGCGCGCTACTTCAGCCCGGCGAGGATCTCGCCGGCGGCGCGTTCGCCGGATTCGACGGCGCCGTTGAGGTAGCCCTGGAAGTCGATCGAGGTGTGCTCGCCGGCGAAGTGGCAGTTGCCCTCGGGTTCGCGTTCGGCGCCGGCGAACTTCGTGTACTGGCCGACCTTCCAGTAGGAGTAGGAGCCCTTCGTCCACTGGTAACCGGTCCAGTAGTCGATCGTCGCCCGGCCGTTCCAGCGCGAGGAGATGCCCGGCAGGACCGGCTCGATCTGCTTGAGGAACTGCGCGGCCCGTTCGGCCGGCGTCCCGGTGCCGAAGCTCGCCCCGATCTTGCCGCCCGTGTAGTCGACCAGGATCCCGCTCGACCCCGGCTGCGCGCGCGTTACCTCCCACGTGTTCTGGTAGCCGGTGTCGGCGTAGGTCTCCCCGTTGCAGCCGAGCGCGGTCCAGAGCCGGTCTTTGAACTGGACGTGCAGCTTCGAGTTGGTCCCCATCCCCAGCTGCTCGATCGCCGTCGTCTTCACCTGCGAGAAGCCGGCTTTGGAGTAGTCGAGGGTGCGCAGGATCGCGAACGGCAGCGCCAGGACGACCTGGTCGGCGGTGACCGTGCTGGTGCCGGCGCCCGACTGGAAGGAGAGCGTGTAGGTGCCGGCGGCGTTGCGCTTGATCGCGGTCAGCGCCGAGCCGGTCGTGATCTGGCCCTGGAGGGCGGCCGCGAGCCGCGCCGGGATCTGGTCGTTGCCGCCGCGCACGTGGTACTTCTCGTTCGAGGGGCCGAAGATCCGCAGCTGCCCCTGACCCGAGTAGCCGAGCAGGTAGAGCATGTTGAGCGAGCTCTGGACGCTGGTCTCGGCGCCGTACTCGATGTTGTAGGCGACGTCGAGCAGCTGCCCGAGCTTCGATTTCAGCCCGCCCGGTACGTAGGCCTTGATCCAGTCGGCGATCGACATCGCATCGAGTTCGCGGCCGCGTTCGGTCGAGCTGTTGTAGAGCGTCGGGTAGCCGGCGGCGGAGACGTCCTTGTGGATCTGCTGCCAGATCCCCTTCAGGTCGTTCGTCGCTTCTTCGTAGGTGTAGGGGACGCCGTCGAAGTAGTGGAAGGGGTCGGTGCCGTTGACCTCGGCCGCGAGCAGGTTGTCGAGGGTGAGGCCGAGTTCCTGAGCCAGCTTGCGGATTTCGGTGTGGCCCTGGTCGATCAGCTCGCCGCCGTGCTCGGCGATCTGCCCTTCGGCGAAGTCGCCGCGGCGGGTCCAGCAGCGGCCGCCGAGCCGGTCGGAGGCCTCGTACAGCTGGGCGTTGACGCCGCTCTGCTTCAGCCGGTAGGCGGCAGTGAGGCCTGCGAGCCCGCCGCCGACCACGACGACGCGCGGCGCGCTAGCTGCCAGCGCCCGGGAGACGGGCCCGCTGAGCATCGCCGCGGCGGCGAGACCGGCGCCGCCGGCGAGCACCTCGCGGCGGCGCATTCCGGGGCTCGGATCGCCGAGCGCCTCCTCAGCGGACGCTTCGCGCGCAGCGATCGCTGCGGCTTCCCCCAGCCTCCTGGCTAATGGAGTCCTCCCCCCCATCGGCCAACCGTCGCAGAGGCCCGCCCCGGAAGCAAGTGACAGAAAGGCCAACACGAGCAGGCGTGCATGGGACAAGCGGGGGTACGGGGCGGGGAGCGACCGCGACCGGTTCGCCTGTTAGGAAGGGCCGCGCATGGAGGCCCACCGGTCATACGAGCGCTTCGAGCAGGGGCACCACGTCGCCGGCGGCGGGGAGCTTCCACATCACGCGCAACTGGCGGCGGTGGCGGTCGCGGTGATCGCCTGCCTCCTCGCGGTGGCGACCTTCCTCTCCAACGAGGCGCTGAAAGAGGTGATCACCGGCGAGACCCACGGGGGCACCGCATCGGCGCAACTCGAGACCAACCGGGTGAAAATCGACATCGCCAAGGGCAACGCCTCGCTGCTGCGGGTCCTAGGTGCCGGCATCCCGGCCAGATACCGCGCCGCAGCCAGAGCGCGAGCGCACGAGAAGCACGTGTCCGAGCACCTCCGCCCCTCCGACGCCCACCTGACCGAAGAGATCGAAGCCCACCGCAGCGAGGTCGACCACGCCAACGCCAAGCACCTCGACTACGAGCTGGCCGAGGTCGCCTTCGAGGTAGGCATAGTCCTCGCCTCGATCTCGATCATCGCCCGCCGCCGCTGGCTCCTCGGCGCCGCGGGAGCCGCGGCCACGGCAGGCGTGGCTCTGCTGCTGGTCGGCCTGCTCCTCGTCTAGCGGGGCACCTAGGACTCGAACCTAGAATCGCCGGTTTTGGAGACCGGTGCCTTAGCCAGTTTGGCCAGTGCCCCAGGGGCCGAATCCTACCGGCCGAAGTGCGGGCGGAGGGACTTGAACCCCCACGGGCCGAAGCCCACCAGGACCTAAACCTGGCGCGTCTGCCAAATTCCGCCACGCCCGCGTGGCCTGGGCCGGCCGGCCCTTAACGCGCGGCCAACGGCGCCGCGTCGCAAAGGGATTCTATGATCGGAGGCGTGGCGGTAGGAGAGGTCAGGCCCGGCTACGAACTGTGGCGGCCGAATCGGGAGAAAGCGAGCTCGGTCTCGACCAAGTTCGTCGTCGTCCTGCTCTTGGCGGCGACGGCGGTGCTTGCCGCCCTGATCACGCTCGGCGGCTGGTCGCTGCTGAAGGGCGGCGGCGGCATGGGAGTGGTCTGCATGATCTACGCGATTCTCTACGCCTTCTTCGCGATCATCGTCGCCCGCTGGAACCGCGGCGTGTTGCCGGTGGCGGCGGCGCTCTCGATGATCCTGGCGATCTTCTGCGCGGTCGGGGCCGAAAGCTGGTTCAACCGGGACCGCGCGGGCTTCGACGAAGCCGCCTTCAGCTCCTCGGTGATCGGCCTGCTGGTGGTGATCCTCGGCCTGCTGCAGATCGTCCTCATCGCCGCCGCCCTCTACGCCTTCAACCAGGAGTGGCACGTCGAGGAGGAGCGGCCGATCGGGTCCGGCGAGGACTACGGCGCCGGCGCCTCGGGCCATCCGCAGCCTGCCTGATCAGCGCTTATCGTTCAGTCCGAGCCGGAGTGGCGGAATTGGCATACGCGATCGACTCAAAATCGATTGCCCTTGCGGGCTTGTGGGTTCGAGTCCCACCTCCGGCATCCGCGCCCTGGCCAGGCGGCCAATAGGCTGGGACCGTGAGCGGGGCACCCGGGGAGCTGCTGTGGAAACCCTCGACCGAGCTGGTCGAGCGCTCGCGCCTGCGCGAGTTCATGCGTTGGCTGGAAGACGAGCGCGGCCTCTCCTTCGACGGCTACCACGAGCTCTGGCAGTGGTCGGTCGACGACCTCGACGGCTTCTGGTCGGCGGTCTGGGAGTTCTTCGGGATCCAGGCTGACGGCGACCCCTCCCCCGTCCTCGCTTCGCGTGAGATGCCAGGCGCGCAGTGGTTCCCGAACACCTCGCTGAACTACGCCGAACACGTCTTCGCCGGCAAGCGCGACGAGGAGGTGGCGATCTTCCACGCCTCCGAGCTGCGGGAGTTAGGTGAGCTGCGTTGGGGCGAGCTGCGCCAGCAGGTGGCGGCGGTCGCGGCGGGGCTGCGCGAGCTCGGGGTCGGCCGCGGCGACCGCGTCGTCGCCTACATGCCGAACATCCCCGAGGCGATCGTCGCCTTCCTTGCCACCGCCTCGCTCGGGGCGGTCTGGTCGAGCTGCTCGCCGGACTTCGGCCCCGCCAGCGTGGTCGACCGCTTCGCCCAGATCGAGCCGAAGGTCCTCTTCGCGGTCGACGGCTACCGCTACGGCGGCAAGGACTTCGACCGCCGTGAGGTGGTGGCGCGCCTGCAGGAGGCGATGCCGACCCTGGAGCGCACCGTGGTCCTCCCCTACCTCGACCCCGCCCCCGACCTATCGCCGCTGCGCGACGCGACGCCATGGAAGGAGCTCCTGCGCCGCGGCGAGGGAGCCGAGCTGCGCTTCGAGCGCGTCCCCTTCGACCACCCCCTCTGGGTCCTCTACTCCTCCGGCACCACCGGCCTGCCGAAGGCGATCGTCCAGGGCCAGGGCGGCATCCTCCTCGAGCACCTGAAGAAGCTGAACCTCCACGTCGACGCCCACCCCGGCGACCGCCTCTTCTGGTTCACGACGACCGGCTGGATGATGTGGAACTTCATCGTCTCCGGCCTGCTGACCGAGGCGGCGATCGTCCTCTACGACGGCAACCCCGGCCATCCCGACATGGGCGTCCTCTGGGACCTGGCGGAGCGGGCCGGGATCACGATGTTCGGGACCAGCGCCGCCTACATCGCCGCCTGCATGAAGGCCAGGGTCGAGCCGGGAAGCGGCCGCGACCTCAGCGCCCTCAAGGCAGTCGGCTCGACCGGCTCCCCGCTCTCGCCCGAGGGCTTCGACTGGATCTACGAGCACCTCGGCAGCGACACCTGGCTCTTCTCGACCAGCGGCGGCACCGACCTCTGCACCGCCTTCGTCGGCGGCGCCGCGACGCTGCCGGTCTACCGCGGCGAGATCCAGGCGCGGGCGCTGGGCGCGGCGGTCGAGGCCTGGGACGAAGACGGCGAGCCGGTGGTCGAGGAGGTCGGCGAGCTGGTCGTCACCGCGCCGATGCCCTCGATGCCGCTCTACCTCTGGGGCGACGCGGACGGCAGCCGCTATCGCGAAAGCTACTTCGAGATGTTCCCCGGCATCTGGCGCCACGGCGACTGGCTGGAACTGACCCGGCGCGGGACGGCGGTCATCTACGGCCGCTCGGACTCGACTATCAACCGCGGCGGGATCCGGATGGGGACGAGCGAGATCTACCGCGCGGTCCTGAGCCTTGACGAGGTGGTCGACGCGCTGGTGGTCGACGTGCCCCGACCGGGGACCGACGGCTGGATGCCGCTCTTCGTGGTCCTTCGCGACGGCGCCGAGCTGAACGAGGAGCTGCCGCGGGAGATCGCCCGGCGGGTACGCGAGCAGTGCTCGCCGCGGCACGTGCCCGACGAGGTCTTCCAGATCGACGAGGTCCCGCGCACCCTCAGCGGCAAGGTCCTCGAGGTGCCGGTGAAGCGGATCCTGATGGGCACGCCCCCGGAGAAGGCAGCGAGCCGCGACTCGCTGGCAAACCCCGCCGCACTGGATTACTTCGTCGCGATGGCTGCTCGTATCGGTGCCGAAGGAGCCTCAGCGGCGAGCTGAAAGGTCCGCGCCCGGAGCCGCGCCGCGGTCGCCTGCAGCACCGCCAGCACGTGCTCGGGTTCGTAACGAACCTGCTCATGGGTGAAGCGCAACGGCGTCAGCCCGGCAGCGGTATGGGTCTGATCGCGCAGACGTCCCGCGCTTGCTCGGCCGGCGTGCGGTGGTAGCGCAGGCCATCGGTCTCGACGACCAGGCCGAGGTCGGGCCAGTAGAAGTCGACTTCGAAGTCGTTGACGAACCGGCCGGTGAGCGGGGTCGGCAGCCCGGCGTCGCGGGCGAGCGGCAGAAAGCGCCGTTCGAGCTCCTCTTTGGTGAGGCGGAAGGTGCGGCGGTCGAGGATGTGACGGAACTTGGCGACGCCTGGTTCGCCCGTTCTCTCATCCAGAGCGGCGCGCAGCTCCGGCGGATGGACGAGATCGTATTTGTCCGCCTCGTTGATCATTCGCTCGACTCCCGGCCGGTCGAGGCGGAGCGACATGTCGATGAGGGTTTGGATGGGCGTGGTGCACGGGATGCCGTACTCCCGGGTCAGGTCGCGTTCGCGGTTGAGCGAGGGTCGGCGGTGAATTCGGAGGCCAGGACGGCGCTTCTGAAAAGGGCTGGGTAAGGAGAGCTCAACAAGAGCGCGCTCCTCCACTCCGATTAGCCAGAGAGCAGCGGCGCTGGAGTGACTGAGGAAGGCACCGTTGCCGCAGGCGAGCACAGCCGCCATCCAACGCCCATGCTCGGTTAGCTCGGGGCGACCTACCGCATAGACACCCCGACGCACTTGATGGAGTCTCCCAACCGCAATCCGATGCTTGACCGCGTCTGGAGTAAATCCCAGGCCCAGAAGCTGCTTCCGCGACACCACGCCGTGCTGCTGTCTCACCAGCCTCCACGCTTGCTGAGTTTTGGGCGCCACAGCGCCTATAAGTCAGCGAGCGCCCTCGACTCTGCCCCCACCCAGCCTGTTTTTGTAGCTCGGTGCGGCTAGACCATGCCGAGGCCGCCGGAGACGCCTAGCGTCTCGCCGGTCACGTACGAAGCGTCGTCGCTTGCGAGGAACGCCACGGCTGCGGCTACCTCCTCGGGCTGGCCCAGGCGGCCCATCTGGGTGGAGGCGCGCATCGTCTCGATGACCTTCTCACCGATCTCGCCGAACTCTTTGGCGCCCATCAGCAGAGGGGTCTCGATCGGGCCTGGGGCGATCGCGTTGGCGGTGACGTTGTAGCGGGCGGCCTCGCGGGCGATCGCCTTGGTGAAGCCGATGACGCCGGCCTTGGCGGCGCTGTAGGCGGCCGAGCCCTTGGAGCCGACACGGCCCGCCTCGGAGGCGATGTTGACGATGCGGCCGTAGCCGCGCTCCTGCATCCCCGGCAGCGCCGCGTGGGTGCAGTTCATCACCCCGCCGAGGTTGACGTCGAGCGTCTGCCGCCACTGCTCCTGGGTGACGTAGACGAAGAAGCCGAAGTTGTCCATGCCGGCGTTGTTGACGAGGACGTGGAGGTCGCCGATGGCGCCGATGGCGCTGCGGGCGGCGTCGAGGTCGGTGACGTCAAGCTCGACCGCGTGACCGGCGATCTCGGCCGCGACGTTCTCGGCTCCCTCGACGTTGAGGTCGCCGACCCAGACCTCGGCGCCCTCGGCCGCGAGCCGGGCGGCGGTCGCGGCGCCGATGCCGCTGGCACCGCCGGTGACGAGCGCCTTCTTGCCCTCGAGCCTCATGCGAGCGGGAGCATAGACTGCGCGACCTTGGAACCGATCCCGATCATCGGCGGCACCGGCGCCCTCGGCGCGGGACTGGCGAAGCGCTGGGCACAGGCGGGCGTGCCGGTCGTGCTCGGCTCCCGCGACACCGGGCGTGCCGAGGAGGCCGCCGCCAAGATCCGCGAGGCCGTCCCCGACGCCGACGTCACCGGCCTCCAGAACGAGGAGGCGGCGGGCAAGGGTGAAATCGTCTTCCTCACCGTCCCCTTCCGCGCCCAGTCGGAGAACCTCAACAACCTGCGCGAGGCGCTGCGCCCCGGCCAGATCCTCGTCGATTGCACCGTCCCCCTCGCCGCCGCGGTCAGCGGCAAAGCGACCCGCTCGCTCGGCGTCTGGCAGGGCTCGGCCGCCCAGCAGGCGCAGGAGATGGTGCCCGAGAGCGTGACCGTGATCGCGGCGATGCACACGCTCGCGGCGCCGGTGCTGGCGAACCTCGACGCCGAGCTCGGCGAGGACGTCCTCGTCTGCGGCGACAAGAAGGTCGACAAGGCAAGGGTGGCACGGCTGATCGAGCGGATCCCCGGCCTGCGCGCGGTCAACGCCGGCGCGCTGGAGATGGCGCGGATCGTCGAGCAGCTGACCCCGATGCTGATCTCGGTCAACACCCGCTACAAGACGCACGCCGGGATCCGGCTCGTCAACCTCCCCGAGGGCGAGCACTGGGCTTGACCGCTCCGACCTTGGAGCCCCTGCGAAGAGCCCCGATTCGGGGGCTCCTTTAATGAAGGTCGCGCTCCTCGCCGGCGGCACCGGCGGCGCCAAACTCGCGGCCGGGATGCAGGAGGAGGTCGGGCCTGACCTGACGGTGATCGCCAACACCGGCGACGACGTCGAGGCGCTCGGCGTCCACGTCTCCCCCGACCCCGACCTCGTCACCTACTGGCTGAGCGGCGAAATCGACGCCGAGCGCGGCTGGGGGATCAAGGACGACAGCTTCACCACCTTCAACCGCCTGCAGCAGCTCGGCGCCCCGAGCTGGTTCGGCCTCTCCGACCGCGACCTCGCCGCCTGCCTCTACCGGCGCCAGTTCCTCGACGACGGCGGCCGCCCGACCGACGCCCAGGCGCAGATCGCCCGTGGCCTCGGGGTCGAGGCGCGGGTGCTGCCGATGAGCGACACGCCGGTGCGGACGCAGGTGATGACGCCCGGCGGGCAGCGCGGTCTGCAGGAGTACCTGATCCTCGACGGCGGCCAGCCGCAGGTGCTCGGCGTCCAGCTGGAGGGGATCGAGGCGGCCGAGCCGACCCCGGAGGTGCTGGAGGCGCTGCGGGACGCCGAGGTCATCGTCCTCGGGCCGTCGAACCCGGTGATCAGCATCGGCCCGATCCTTGCCGTGCCCGGCATTCGCGAGGCGATCGCCGCCTCCCCCGCCCCGGCGGTCGCCGTCAGCCCCTACGTCGCTGGCGCCGTGGTCAAGGGCCCGACCGACCGCTTCATGGAAGGGATCGGCCGGCCGACGACCGCCGCGGGTGTCGCCTCGCTCTACGCGGGGTTGATCGAGGCGATGGTCGTCGACGAGGGCGATTCCGATCCGCCGCCGGCCGAGATCCCGACGCTGTCCGCGCCGACCCTGATGGAGGGCGCGGCGGGACGGGTGCGCCTGGCCCGGATCGTGCTCGATTACGCGGCTACGCTGGGCCCTTGAACGCGATCGCGGTACTGCCGGTGAAGCGCTTCGGCGCAGCGAAGCAGCGGATGGCCGCGGGGATCACCGGCGGCCAGCGGCGCGACCTCGCCGAGGCGATGGTCGCCGACGTGCTCGAGGCGATCGGCGAGGCCCGGGCGATCGAGCGCACGATCGTCGTCACCGGCGACCCGATCGCCCAGGAGCTGGCGGCGGAAGCGGGCGCCGAGGTGGTCCCTGACCCCGAGGACGCCGGTCACGTCGAAGCGGCGCAGGCGGGCATCGCCCGGGCCGAAGCCGACGGCGCCGAGCGCATCGTGCTGCTGGCCGGCGACTGCCCCCTGCTCGACCCACGCGAGCTCGACCGCCTGCTTACGGGCGTCCCCGGCAACTACGTCGGCGTCGTCCCCGACCGCCACGGCACCGGCACCAACGCGCTCCTGCTGAGCCCGCCGAACGCGATCGTCCCGGCATTCGGCGAGGGCAGCCGCGACCGCCACGTCGAGGCAGCGCGCCAGGCGGGGGTCCCGTTCGGCATCGAGGAGCTCCCCTCGATCGAACTCGACCTCGACACTCCGGCCGACGTGATCGCCTTGACCCGCGAGCTGGCGAAGCAGCCGGGCCGGGCGAAGCGGACCGCGAAGGCCCTCGGCATATGAAGTCGTGGTTCCTTATGGACGGCATGCGTCCGAAAGGAACCACGCGATGAGCGAGCTGCACGCCTTCCCCGTCGAGGGCATGCTCGAGGTGCGCGAGGGCGACCGGGTCGGTCAGCTGATCGCCGAACGGGTGGAGCTGGAGCCCGGGGACGTGGTGGTCATCTCGCAGAAGATCGTCTCCAAGGCTGAGGGACGGGTGGTTCGCCTCGACTCGGTTACCCCGTTGGCTCGGGCACGCGAGTTGGCAAAGAAGCTGGGTAAGGAGGCCGAGATCGTGGAGCTGGTGCTCTCCGAGAGCCGCGAGGTACTGCGGGAGGACCGTGTCCTGATCACGGAAACCCACCACGGCTTCATCTGCGCCAACGCCGGGATCGACACTTCGAACCTCCCGGAGGACGGGACCGTCTGCCTTCTCCCGAAGGACCCGGATGCCTCAGCCCGCCAGATCCGAACCGAACTGGCGCCCCCTGCCGAGGAGCCGGGGATGGGAGTCGCCGGACCCTCCCCGCAGTTGTCCGCCGACTCCCATCCCCGGCTCCCCCCAGCCGTAGTAATCGCCGACAGCTTCGGCCGAGCATGGCGCCTGGGCCAAACCGAGGTGGCAATCGGCTGCGCGGGCCTGCAGCCCCTCGACGACTGGCGCGGACGCCAAGACGCCTCGGGGCGCGAGCTCAGCGCAACCCTGATCGCGATCGCCGACGAGGTCGCAGCGGCTGCGGACCTGGTGCGTGCAAAGGACGAGGGAGTGCCCGTAGTGATCGTGCGCGACCTAGGGCGCTACGTCGGCGCGGAGGACGGCCCCGGCGCCGCCGCCCTCCGTCGCCCTCCCGGCGACGACTTATTCCGCTGACGCGACCCAGAGGTCGCCAGGCAAGGACGCAGGGAGCCCTAATAGCAGCGCTATTTGGGCGACCGAGGACACAGCATGGCGGCCTCTGGGGCCGTCAGCGGTCCTTGCCTACGGCGTCCTTGGCCTTTTCCGACACCTTGTCGAGACCGTCCTTGACGGCGCCCGAGGCCTTGTCGACCTTACCTTCGCGCTTGAGGTCGTCGTCGCCCGTCAGGCTCCCGGCGGCCTCCTTGATGCGGCCCTTGGCGTCGTCCTTGTTACGGATCTCGTCGCTCATTGCATCCCTCCGTTGAATTAAGTGGTGCCCCCGGCTACCCGAATAGCGATTCCCCCCAACCCCGGCCGAACTGCATCGACTTGACCACCCGGCGGCTAATCAAGTTGATGCAGTTCAGATTCGGAGGACGGCGGCGCCTCGGAAGCGGCCCCGGCGGAGGTCCTCTAGCGCCTGGTTGGCCTGCTCCAGGGGGTAGGCGGTGACCTCAGTTTGGACCGGGATCTCTGGCGCCAAGGCGATGAACTCCTCGCCATCCTGTCTCGTCAGGTTGGCGACCGAGCCTAGGACCCGCTCCTCCCATAAGTCGCTGTAGGGGAAGGACGGGATGTCGCTCATGTGGATGCCGGCGCTGATGATCCGAGCGCCCTTGGCGCCGGCGCGCAACGCCGCCGTCATCAGCGCACCGACCGGGGCGAAGACGATCGCGCCGTCCAGCTCCTCCGGCGGCGACTCCTCCGAGCCGCCCGCCCACTCGGCGCCGAGCCCGCGCGCAAAGGTCTGCGTCTCCGCGTCGCCCCCGCGGGTGAAGGCGAAGACGCGACGGCCTTCGTGGACGGCGACCTGGCAGAGGATGTGGGCGGCGGCACCGAAGCCGTACAGGCCGATCCGCTCCGCCTCGCCGACCAGCCGCAGCGCCCGATAGCCGATCAGCCCGGCGCATAGCAGCGGCGCCGCCTGCAGGTCCGGGTAGCCGCCGGGGATCGGGAAGCAGAAGCGGGCGTCGGCCGCAGCCACCTCCGCGTAGCCGCCGTCGATGTCGTAGCCGGTGAACCGGGCGTTGTCGCAGAGGTTCTCGCGGCCGCCGCGGCAGTAGCGGCACTCGCCGTCGGTCCAGCCGAGCCAGGGCACGCCGACCCGGTCGCCGGGAGCGAAGCGGTCGACGCCCTCCCCCACTTCGCGGACGACGCCGACGATCTGATGCCCGGGGACCAGCGGCAGCTTCGGCTCGCTGAGCTCGCCGTCGAGGATGTGGAGGTCGGTGCGGCAGACGCCGCAGGCGCGGACGTCGAGCAGGACCTGGCCGGGACCGGCGCTCGGTTCGGGCAGGTCCACCGGCCGGAGCGGCTCTCCCTGCCTCTCCAGCACCATCGCCCGCATCGGGTCAGGCAGCTGCGGGAGCCGAGTCGTAGGTCTCGATGATCTCGTACAGCGTCGTCCGCTGCGCCGGTTCGCGCCCCGCCGCCCGCGCCGCCTCGATCAGCTGCTCGGCCTCCAGCCGCACCCCATGCTGAGAGCCGGCCATGCGGGAGATGTTCTCCTCCATCAAGGTGCCGCCGAGGTCGTTGACGCCCCAGCGCAGCGCCTCGGTCGCCCCCTCCAGCCCCATCTTCACCCAGCTCGCCTGCAGGTTGGGGATGGTGCGCCCGAGCGCCAAGCGGAAGGCGGCGGTGTGCTTGAGGTTCTCGCGGATCGATATCTCCTCGATCCCGTGCGTGCGCCCGAGCAGCGTGTTGAAGGGAATGAAGGAGAGCGGGACGAACTCGGTGATCCCCCCGGTCCGCTCCTGCAGGGCGCGAACGACGCGCATGTGGCGCGCCAGCTCGCGCGGCTCCTCGATGTGGCCGAACATCACCGTCGAGGTCGAGCGCACCCCGGCGCGGTGGGAGGCTTCGATGATCTCGACCCAGCGGTCGGCGGGAAGCTTGTTCGGCGAGATCCGCTGGCGGACGCCGTCGTCGAGCACCTCCGCCGCGGTCCCCGGCGTCGAGCCGAGCCCGCACTCGAGCAGGTACTCGAAGACCTCCAGCGGCTCCTTCCCCGAGCGCTCGCAGGCCCAGTTGATCTCCATCGGCGAGTAGGCGTGCAGGTGCAGCTGCGGCGCCACCTCCTTGGCCAGCCGCAGCCAACGCCCGTACTCCTCCAGGGTCAGGTCGGGATGGATGCCACCCTGCATGCAGAGCTCGGTGGCGCCGAAGGCGACCGCCTCTTCAACCCGCGCCGCAAAGTCCTCCTCGGAGACTTCATAGGCATCGGGCGACCGCTTCCCCTGTCCGAACCCGCAGAAGGCGCAACCGACCACGCAGACGTTGGTGAAGTTGATGTTCCGGTTGACGACGAAGGTCACGCGGTCCCCCGCCAGCTCCTGCCGCAGCTCATCAGCGGCTACCCGCATCTCCTCGATCACCTCAGACCGCGTCTCAGCGAAGAGAGCAGTCAGCTCGTCCTCGGAGAGCTCCAGCCCCTCCCGCCCCTTCTCGATCGCCTTCCCCGCCACGTCAGGAGAGATGGTCTCTTCCGATTTCCGGCCCGAGCCCTTCCGCGGGATGAAGCTCCAGTACTTCAGCTTGATCACATCGAGAACCCCCTGCTCCATCCACTCCGGGTCTATGTACTGCGGGTAGACACAGAGCCGCTCGGTCAACGCGTAGCCCCGAGGCGCCAGCTCTTTCCGCACCTGATGCGGCGACGGGAACGGCTCCTCGGGCGAGATGTGATCCCCGTTAGCTGAGAGCCCCCCCAGATCGGTAGCTCCTGCCTCGACTAACTCAGGCCACCAATCCGACAGGTTCGGCGGGACCTGAATGCCCACATCCGGCATCAGCCTTCTGCACTCTCCGATCAGCCGCTTGATCTCCTCGATCCCCACGGGATTTGCCCAGGTCGGCAAGGGGGCCGGGGGTACCCCCTCCAGACACCCCTCGCTATGGCTCGGGGTTGAGTGTCTGGAGGGGGTGCCCCCGGCCCCCTCCCACCGAGAGCGTGCGGAGTTGTCGGCTATGTCCGCCACCTCAGCGCCGTAGTAGCGCGGGTGCGGGACGAAATTCTGGAGGATGACCTCTTGGAGGTGACCGTGGCGAGCGTGGCTGGCGGCGAGCGCTTCCAGGGACTGAACGCGCTCGTCCTCCGACTCGCCTATGCCGACGAGGATCCCCGAGGTGAAGGGGATCTTCAGCTCTCCCGCTGCTTCGATCGTGGCGAGACGCGCGGCAGGGTGCTTGGTGGGAGATCCCGCGTGGACGGTGTCCATCAAGCGCTCGGAGATCGACTCGAGCATCAGTCCCTGGGAGGCAGTGACCTCCCTCAGGCGGGCGAGATCGTCCTTGCTGAGAACACCCAGATTCGTGTGCGGGAGCATCCCGCGCTCCATCGCCCGTTCGCAGGCCCAGACGACGTAGCTGGTGAAGTCCCCGTGCCCCCACATCTTGAGCCGCTCGGCTACTACCGGGTTGACCTCCGGGCGCTCGCCGGTAAGGACCAACAGCTCCTTGCTGTTCCTCCGCAGGGCGTCGTCAAGGATCTTTTCGACGTCCTCGGGCGCGTGGATGTGGGCCTGGTGGGTGGCAAAGGCGCAGTACTTGCAGTAGCACTGGCAGGTCCGGGAGAGGGAGAGCGTGTAGTTGCGGGAGAAGGTGACCCGGCGCACGCCGCCCAAGCTACTGCAACGGCCCCGCGGGCACGCCTACTGCAGCGCGTGCCGACCCCGCAAACAAAAGCGCCACCCCGACGGGTGGCGCTTTCGAAGCTCTTGCTCGGCCTGCCTCAGTCGGCGGGCTTGTCGCTGGTCGGCGTCGCCCGTTTCGGGACCGGCGGCCGGACGTGCTCCGGCGGTTCGGTCGGGGGCAGGCCGCCCGGCTCGAGGACGAAGCGGTAGACCGCCGCGGCGAGCAGCGAGCCGACGATCGGGCCAGCGAGGAAGGGCCAGACGCTGCCCCATTCGCTGCCGATCAGCGCCGGGCCGAACCAGCGGGCCGGGTTGTAGCCGGCGCCGGTCAGCGGGCCGCCGACCATGACGAGGAAACCGAGGGTGGTGCCGATTGCCAGCGGCGCCCACTCCTTGAAGCTCTTCTCCGAGTAGACCGCAGTGAGGATCACCAGGACGAGGACGAAGGTGCCGATCGCCTCGACGATCGAACCGGCGAAGTTGCCGGCGAGCAGGCCGCTCACCTTGAGCGCGCCGTAATGCGTCGCCCGACCCTCGTCGAGCAGCAGGCCCTTGGTCAGCCAGGCGCCGAGAACGGCACCGGAAAGCTGGGCCAGCATGTAGATGACTCCGTCGAGCGGTCGGATCCGTCGGATCACCAGCGCGGCCAGCGTCACCGCGGGGTTGAAGTGCCCGCCGCTGACGACACCGAACATGACGATCAGCCCGAACAGCAAGAAGGCGTGAACCAGACCGACGACAGCGAAGTCCGAGCCGAACTGCGCCTGACCTCCCGTGGACACGAACAGGACGACGACACTGGTGATGAAGAAGACCAGCAGCAACGTGCCGATCAACTCAGCCAGATATGCGGCTAGACCTCTTTCCTGCACCTTTTCCTCCTCGATTCCCGTGATCAGGTAAGCGGCGGCAGTCTACTCACAAACGGTGGATGAAATAGGTTCCCCGGCCTGATGAGACGGGCTGTCGCGCTGCTGGCGGCCGCTCTCGCGCTCGCCGGCGTCGCCGGCTGCGGGGGAAGCGGTGCAGAACCGGGCGTGCCGAGAGGCGCGACGCTCGTGCTCGATTTCGTCCCCAACGCGGTCCACAGCGGCATCTACGCCGCCGTGGCCGAAGGCTTCTACCGCGAGGCCGGCGTCGACCTGAAGGTGCAGGCACCCGGCGAATCGACCGACGCGCCGAAGCTGCTCGGCGCGGGCAAGGTCGAGTTCGCGATCCTCGACATCCACGACCTCGGGATCGCCCGCGAGAAGGGGATCCCGCTGGTCGGCGTGATGCCGATCGTGCAGAAGCCGCTGGCCGCGGTGATCGCCCGCGCCGACGGCCCGGTCCGCGACCCGCGCGATCTCGAAGGGCAGCGGGTCGGCGTCAGCGGCCTGCCTTCCGACGAAGCGGTCGTCGACTCCGAGGTCGAAGCCGACGGCGGCGACCCGGGCAAGGTCGACGAGGTGACGATCGGCTTCACCGCCGTCCCCTCCCTCGCCGCCGGAAAGGTCGAGGCCGCGACCGGCTTCTGGAACGCCGAGGCGGTGGCGCTACGCGAACAGGGCGTCCCGATCCGGATCTTCAAAGTCGACCAATTCGGCGCCCCGCCCTACCCCGAGCTCGTCCTCTGCACCTCGGAAAAGCTGCTGAAGAGCGATCCCGACCTGGTCGACTCGGTCGTCTCCGCCACCCGCCGCGGCTACGAATCAGCCGAGGAGCACCCCGGAGCAGCCCTCACCGACCTGCTCGAAGCCAACAAGAGCCTCGGCCTCGACCGCGCCGAACAGCAGGCCCAGCTCAAAGTGCTTCTCCCGGACCTCCACCCCCGCCCGTTCAACCCAGCTGTTCTCCAAGCCTGGGCGGCCTGGGACATGCGGCACGGCCTACTGGAAAAGCCGCTGAAGGTGAACGAAACGTTCCGCTAGCGGGTCCGGCTGACTCCGTACGGACACTCAGCCGAAGGCGTCCGGTAGGAGTCAGCCGGACCCGCCCCCCAGCAACCTCTCAGCCAGATCGGGTAGTTCCCGCGCCATCCGCGACCGTGGCACGACCAGGTCGACCCCGGCCGCTTCGGCCGCCTCCTTGGTCGCCACATCGACGTGCGAGTAGTAGCCGAGCACCGGCATCCCGAGCCCGACCAGCGCCTCCGGGTTCTCGAGGTCGAGGTCGGCGACGATCAGGTCTTTGCCGTCCCAGGTCGTCTCCTCGATCGAGGGTGAAGTCGTCACCTCATGCCCTGCCGCGGACAGCTGCGCCTCCACCTTGGAGCCGAGCATCAGGTCGGCGGAGATGCTGAGGACGCGGGCCACTACAGCGAGCGGCGCTGGCGGAACTCTTCGCGGACGCTCTCCGGCCGACCCCACATCTGCACGACCTCCGACCGCCCCTCGCGCACCTCGGCGACCCGCAGCTCTCCCTTGACGCCACCGTCGTCCAGCTTCTCCAGTACGCCCATCACGGTCTCCGCCGCGGCAGCGTGACCAAAGCTGTGAGCGACCAACAGCCGCCAATGCCAGCTGTCCGCTTCGGGGTGCTGGTAGACCTGCGCATTGACCTGACTGAGCGCCACCGCGGTGTCCACGTACTGGGACATGTCCTCGATCCGCAGGTCGCACTCCAGATCCGTCCAGTCGGGCGGCAACGTCTCGAGGATCTGCTGGAAGCTGGTGGCGAGCGCCATCGGATGCAAGCGTAGTGGAGGGGCCGGGGTGACCCCTACCGGACGCCTTCGGCTTGAGTGTCCGTACGGGATCACCCCGACCCCTAGCCGAGGGCTAGTTGAAGGAGCAGAAAAGCGTTCAGGCCGATGATCAAAGCTGCAAGTACGCCGGCTATTGCGGTTAACCACCTCGGGTTGACGAGGTCGCCCATGATCTTCTTGTTCGCGGCGATCATCAGCAGCGGGACGAGGGCGAAGGGGATGCCGAAGGAGAGGACCACCTGGCTGCCGACGAGGGCTTCGGTCGGGTCGAGGCCGATCGCGAGGACGAAGAGCGCCGGGGCGAGGGTGATCGCGCGGCGCAGGAAGAGCGGGATCTGGCGTTTGATGAAGCCCTGCATCACCACCTGCCCGGCCATCGTCCCGACCGAGGAGGAGGCGAAGCCGGAGGCGAGGAGGGCGACGCCGAAGATCGTCGCCGCGCGGTCGGAGACGAGCTGCTGCAGCCCTTCATAAGCGCCGTCGATCGAGTCGACGCCGGTGAGGCCGCTGCTGTGGAAGAGGGCGGCGGCGACGATCATCATCGCCAGGTTGACCAGCCCGGCGAGCGAGAGGGCGATCACCACGTCGACCTTCTCGAAGTTGAGGATGCGCTTGCGCTCAGCCGAGTCGCGGCCGACGATCCGCCGCTGGGTCAGCGCCGAGTGCAGGTAGATGACGTGCGGCATCACCGTCGCGCCGATGATCCCGGTCGCCAGCAGCAGGCTCTCGCTGCCGGCGAAGCCCGGGACGACGAGGTGCTTGGCGACTTCGCCGCCGTCTGGGCTGGCGTCGAAGAGCTCGTAGACGAAGGAGGCGACGACGATCCCGACCAGCACCGAGATCCCCGCCTCGAGCCGGCGGAAGCCCGCCTGCTGCAGACCGAGGATGGTGAAGGCGCCGATCCCGGCGAGGATTCCGGCCGGGAACAGGGGGATGCCGAAGAGCAGGTTGAGGCCGAGGGCGGCGCCGACGATCTCGGCGACGTCGCAGGCCATCGCCACCAGCTCGGCCTGCAGCCAAAGGCCGATCGAGGTGCGGCGGCTGAAGCGCTCGCGGCAGAGCTCGGCGAGGTTGCGGCCGGTCGCGATCCCCAGCTTCGCCGACTGCGTCTGGACCAGCATCGCGATCAGGTTGGCCGAGAGGACGACCCAGAGCAGCAGGTAGCCGAACTTGGCGCCGCCGGCGATGTTGGTCGCGAAGTTGCCCGGGTCGATGTAGGCGACGGCGGCGACAAAGGCGGGGCCGAGGAACGGCCAGAAGCGGCGCAGGCCGCTCTGATGCCCGTCGAGCGAGCGGTAGGCGGCGGCGGCGACCGCGGCCTCGCCCGGGAGCACGTTCTCGGGCCCGACCCCGCGGGCCCGCAGCTCCTCGACGACCGCTTCGCCCGGCGGCGGTGCCGGCTTCACGCCTTCCCCCAGGTCGGCGGCAAGAGGTCGGGGCCGGGGATCGGGGTCCCATGGGGGTCGTGGCGCGGTTCGCCGAGCTTGGCGGCGATCAGCGCCTCCAGCTCCTCGGAGATGTAGTGCTCGAGCACCTCGGCCTCCTCGTGGACGCGGTCCTCGGGCATCCCCAGCGCCTCGGAGAGGTAGGCCTCGATCAGCCGGTGGTGGCGAATGACCTCGAGGGCAACCTTCTCCCCGGCGGGCGTCAGGCTGACGCCCTTGTAGGGCAGGTAGCTGACGAGGCCGAGCTCGGCGAGCTTCTTCAGCATCGAGGTCGCAGTCGCGGGCGTCACTTCCAGCCGCTGCGCGACCTCGCCGTTCAAGACGAGGCCGTCGCGCTCTTGCGAGATCGCGTAGATCGTCTTCGCGTAGTCCTCTATCGCCTGAGAGTTAGACACGTCTAAAAGAGTTTGACACGTCGAAAAGACGGTTGCGTGGGAGCGGTGTGAGTGCCCCCTACCGGACGCCTTCGGCTGAGTGTCCGTACGGGGGCACTCACACCGCCGACGCGAGCCGCTTTCTAGACTGCATGGGAGATGGCTGAGGCACAGATGGTTGAGCTCGATGGGCAGTACCGCCAGCTGCGCGAGGAGTGCGGGCTGCTCGATCGCTCCGAGCGGGGGCAGCTGCTGGTTACCGGCAGCGAGGCGGCTGACTATCTGCAGGGGCAGCTGACGAATGACGTCGAGGCGATCGAGCCAGGCGAGGGCAGCTACGCCGCCCTGCTCGACCGCAAGGGGCACATGCAGGGCGACATGCGGGTCCTGCGGCCCGGCGAGGGTCCCGAACTGCGGCTGGACACGGAGCCCGAGGCGCTGGCGGCGGTGCGGCGGCACTTGGGGATGTACAAGATCGGCCGCGACGTCGACGTCGTCGACGTGACCGGCGAGCGGGCGCTGCTCTCGCTGATCGGGCCGCGAGCGGTCGAGATCGCGGGCTCGGCGGCGCTGCCGGAGAACGCCTGCGAAGCGGTGACGATCGCCGGGACCGAGGTCCTCGCCGTCGGCACCGCGGAAGGAATCGACCTGATCTTCGACGCCGAGGCACGCGACCGCGTCACCGATGCCCTGCTCGCCGCCGGGGCCGCCGAGGTCTCCCCCGAGGCGGCCGAGATCCTGCGGATCGAGGCCGGCCGTCCCCGCTTCGGCGCCGAGATGGGGACCGAGACGATGCCCGCCGAGGCGGGGATCGTCGAGCAGGCGGTCAGCTTCACCAAGGGCTGCTACATCGGCCAGGAGACGGTCGCCCGCCTCCACTACAAGGGCAAGCCGAACCGGCACCTGCGCGGGCTGAAGCTGAGCGCCGCCGCCGGAGCGCGGCCCGGAGACGCGGTTCTGCTCGGCGAGAAAGAGGTCGGCAGGCTCGGCAGCGTCGGGGTCTCCCCCGCCTTCGGGCCGATCGGCCTGGCGATCCTGCGGCGCGAGGCCGAGCCGGGCGCCGGCGTCGCCGTAGGTGAAGATGGCGTTACGGCTGAAGTTGTCGCCGTCCCCTTCGGTTAGATTCAGCCCCGATGGGGCCCGGGAGAGCTAGAGCTTTGGCGCTCGCCGCCGTTGTCGGCGCCGCGGTGCTGGTCGGCTGCGGCGAATCACGCCACGCCAACGAACCGCGGCCGCAGGTTTCGCGCCGGATCAGCGTCACGATCAGCCCGAAGCAGTTGACCGTGCAGCCGGCCGAGATCGGGGTCGAAGCGGAAAAAACTCAGGAAATCCCGCAGAACGAAGACCACCCGGCGCCCCCGATCAAGACCAAGGCGCCCCTCGACATCACCGTCGTCGCCGCCAACCAGACCGCGACCGACACGAAACTGAAGATCACCGGCGTCAAGAGCGGCGAATCGGACACGGTCTACGCCCACAGCCCCGGCACCTTCGGCTTCAACCTGCCCGCCGGGAAGTACACGATCACGGCGGTCGGAATGCCGGAGGCTAAGCCTGGCCACCTGACGGTCGGCCGCTACCGCGAGTCCTCGCAGAACGACGTTCTGCTGCCGTAGGCGGGGGACGGGCCCACGAGGCCGCTGCAAGCGGCGTTTCAAAACCGCTGTTCCGTCTGGGCGGCGCGTCAGCCTGAACGGCAATGACTATCGCGCTCGTAATCGCAGTTCTCGTCATCGCCGTTCTCGTCTACCTGCTTGTGAACAGGGAGCCGGAGGCGGCAGAGCAGCCCGACCTCGCCCCGGCGATCGAGGAGGCGGCGTCGCGAGCAACCGCGACGGCGCTCTCGGAGGCGCTGCCGGGGCTGCTGCAGGCGAACAAGGAAGCGCGCGAAGTCGACGTCAAGACCGCCGAGGCGACGCTCGAGCGGCGGCAGGCGGAGATCAAGAGCTTGGCCGAGCGGATCGGCGAAGGGCAGAAAAAGATCGAAGAGCAGGTGCAGCGGCGGGGCGAGACCGACCTGCGCACGCAGGCGCTGCTCGAACAGATGGGCCAGACGATCGGCAACCTCAACACCGAGACCGCGGGGCTGAAGAAGGCCCTGCGCCAGCCCCAGACCCGCGGTCAGTGGGGCGAGCTGCAGCTGCGGCGCTGCGTCGAGATCGCCGGGATGACCGAGCACGTCGACTTCGAAATGCAGGCGACGCTGCGGACCGAAGACGGACGGCTGCGACCAGACGCCCTCTTCCGACTGCCGGAAGGGCGCACCTTCGTCGCCGACTCGAAGGTGCCGCTCGACGCCTTCCTCGACGCCCAGGAGAGCGAGGTCGAATCCGAACGGCGGGTGCACCTGGAGAGGCATGCGCGACAGGCGCGCGAGCACGTCCGCAGCCTCAGCTCGAAGGATTACCAGGGCCAGTTCAAGGCGGGCGAGATCCCCGACCTGGTGATCTGCTTCATCCCCAACGAGCCGGCCTTGCACGCCGCCTTCGCCGCCGACCCCGAGCTCTTCGACTACGCCCTCAAACAGAAGGTCCTGCTGGTCAGCCCGACCTCGCTGATCGGGCTGCTGCGGACGATGGAGCTCGGCTGGCGCCAGGAGCAGATGGTCGAGCGCGCGACCGAGATCGCCGAGGCGGCGGAAACCCTGCACGTCCGCTTCGGCAAGTTCATCAGCGACTTCGACGCCGTCGGCAGCCGCCTCTCCTCAGCCGCCAAGGCCTACAACTCGGCGGTCGGCTCGATGGAGGCGAGGCTGCTGCCGCAGCTCCGCAAGACCGAGGGGATGGGGATCGGCCGCGGCCAGGAGATAGAGGCGCCGAAGCCGGTGGAGGCGACGGTGCGCGAGATCAACGCCCCCGAGTTGCGCCAGGCTGAGGAAGAGTTCAAGGCCGCCTGACCAAGCAGACCAAGGACGCACTGAGCGCCGCGTGCTCTGCACGCAAGCGAGGGAGGACGCCGGTATGCGCCGCGTCAGGTGGCCTTGAACTAGGATTCGCAGCCCGATACTCGACCTGCGGAGGAGCCGGTTTTGGCCGTTGACACCAGTGCGATTGCGAAGTTGGACGTAGAGCCCGGAACGCTGCCGGAGACGATGGCTGCCTGGGTGATCCGCCAGGAGCGCGAGGGCGAGCCGAAAGACGCCTTCCAGCTCGAGCAGATCGAGGTCCCCGAGCCCGGCGCCTTCGAGGTGATCGTGCGGGTGATGGCGGCCGGCGTGAACTTCAACAACGTCTGGGCCTCGCTGGGTGAGCCGGTCTCGATCTTCGGCTACGGCGACCACCCTGAGTACGGCCATCACATCGGCGGCTCCGACGCTTCCGGGATCGTCTGGAAAGTCGGCGAGGGCGTGACCCGCTGGAAGGTCGGCGACGAGGTCGTGATCCACTGCAACCAGGCCTCCTACGAGGACGTCGAGGTGCACGGGCTCGACCCGATGGCGGCGCCGAGCCAACGGATCTGGGGCTACGAGACGACCTGGGGCTCCTTCGCCCAGTTCACCAAGGTGCAGGCGCAGCAGCTCCTGCCGAAGCCGCGCAACCTCTCCTGGGTCGACTCCTCCTCCTACGGCCTCACCTACTTCACCGCCTACCGGATGCTGATGGACCAGTGCAACCTTCAGGCCGGCCACAACGTCCTCATCTGGGGCGCCGCCGGCGGCCTCGGCGTCTTCGCGGTCCAGCTCTGCAAGGCCGCCGGTGCCAACGCGGTCGGCGTCGTCTCCTCCGACGAGAAGGGCGAGCTGATCAAGAAGCTCGGCGCCGTCGACTACGTCAACCGCAACGAGTTCCGCGAGATGATGCGGACCGACGACAACCTCACCGACCGCGCCGCCGACAAGGAGCGCTTCCTCGGTTCGCGCGCCTTCGCCAAACGGGTCAAAGAGATCCTCGGCGACGCCCCCGACATCGTCTTCGAGCACGTCGGCCGGGCGACCTTCCCGACCTCTGTCTACACCGTCAAGCCGTTCGGCAAGGTCGTGATCTGCGGTGCCACCTCGGGCTACCAGCTCGACTTCGACGTCCGCTACCTGTGGATGAAGCAGAAGCAGATCATCGGCTCCCACTTCGCCAACGCCTACGAGTGCATGCGCGCCAATCAGCTGATGGCCGAAGGCAGGGTGCGGCCGGTGCTCTCGGAAACGATGGGCTTCGAGGGCGTCCCCACCGCCCACCAGCTGATGCACGAAAACAAGCACCTGGGCAAGATCGCGATCCTCGTCGGCGCCGAGAACGAGCAGGACGGCCAGCACGACGACGGGCCCGGCGCGATCCGAGCGGAGGTGGGTGCCTGATGGAGGTCTGCACGCTCGACTGGCACATCACCCCGATGCGGGCCGACCGCTTTCTCGACCTCTGGGAACCGATGGCGGCGAAGGCGCCCGCCTACGGCGCCAAGAGCTGGTCGCTGACCCGCTCGACCGACGACCCGCTGGCGATCCGCCAGACGATGGTCTGGGAGAGCCGCGCCGACTTCGAACGCTATTGGTTCTCCGACGAGATCGCCCACGCCCGCGCGTCGATCATCGACCTCTACGTGATCCCGCTGCTGCCCGCCTGGCACACCCTGCTCGCCGCCGAATAGCGGCGGGGCGTCGCGCCAAGGGTCGCCTACCGCTTCGGCGGCAAGACCTTCCAGCTGAACTTGGCCGGCGTCGGGTCCGTCTTCCCGCCCGCCGTGGCCCAGACCTTGAAGGTGTGCTTCCCCGGCTTCAGCTTCTTGTAGGTCTTCGGCGAGCGGCAGCCGGCCTTGGGCTTGCCGTCGAGCTTGCAGCTGAACCTGGCGCCGGTAACGCTGGCGGAGAAGGTGAAGGTTGCGGTCGTCTTCGCGGTCTTCGCCACCGGATGCCGTCCGAGCTTGGTGGCGGGGATCGCTGCCGGCGGAGGCGGAGACGTGATCGTGCCGCCGCCGGGAGCGGGCGGCCCCGCGACTTCGGAGTACACCGCGGTGAAGCTGGGCGATCCCGTGGCAAGGACGGCGTGGCCGATGGCGCCACCGTCCGACCAGCTCTGCCAGACGTATTTCTTGCCCCCGATTTCGGCGGTGGGTGGGGCGGTGAGCTGGATTTCAGAGCGGTCGATCGCGGTCAGCGTGAACGGAGCCGGTTCTTCCTCGGTCCCGGCGAGCAGCGGGATTCCCGCCGGCTGCGAGGCGAGCGAGACGTGGACCGTGTTGGGCCGGTATTTGAGTTCGACGGTGCCGGAGAGGCCGCGTTTGTCGGAGACCCGGAGGAGGATTTTGATGTAGGAGGGGTACTCGTGCTGCGGGGCGATGAATTCGGCGTGCTTGATCCCGGCGAAGGTCTGCAGCGGGTGCACGTGGCAGGCTTCGGGGTGGGCGGGGTCCGGGCAGTGGGCCATCTGGGTCACCCAGTAGTAGGGGAGCGGAGTGGAGATTGCTTCGCCTTTTGCATTGGTCGCTTCGGCGTCCAGGTCCACCGTGTCCCCCACGCTCCATTTTTCGCCCGCAAGCGGCGAGATGATCGTCACCGACGGCGGTTTGTCCCCCGGGTAGACGGTGAGGCGGGCGACGCTGGTCGAGCCTTCGCCGTCTTTAACGCGGACGGCGACGATCCGGTTCGCGCTTTCGTGGGCCGCTTCGCGGGCTTCCTGTTCTGCCTTCGTGAAGGTCACCGTTTTGGTCTGAGCGCTGCCGACCGACTCGTAGACGCCGTCTTCGTTCAGGTCCCATTCGTAGGTGAGGCTCGCCGAGGACTGATTGGGATCGCTCGAAGCACTGGCGTCGAGAGTCGTTTCGAAATTCCCGCCTGAGTAGAGCCCGTACGGCGGTTCGGCTTTCAGCCGCGCGATCGGCGCGGTTTCGCTGAAGCCGATGCGGTGGATCGAGCCTTCGGTGAAGTTTTCACCCAGCAGGTCCGCGTAGTAGAGGTAGCCGTCAGGGCCTTCGGCGATCTTCACCCCGGGGTAGATATTGCTCTCGCGCAGGAACCGTTCGGTCGTCGAGGGATCGGGCTTGCCGTCGGCGCCCGGGTACATCACCCAGAAGCAGCCGCGGACGGCGTCGGCGAAGAACAGCGCGCCTTTGTATCGGGCCGGGTATTTGTCGCCTTCGTAGAAGGAGAGCCCGCTGATCGCCGAGCCCGATTCGGTCGGGCATTCGTCTTCGGGCACCACCGTCTGTTTGTGGCTGTAGGTGAAGAACGGTTCGGAGGTCTGCGGGTGGCCTTCGGCCTCGGCTTGGTAGAGGGCGTTACAGGTGTCGAGACCGAGGGCCTTGAACTGGAACTGGTGCTCGATGCCCTCGTAGCAGGGCCAACCGGAGTTGTAGAGGGCGCTCGGCGGTGCCTGGAAGCGGTCGATCTCCTCGATCTCCGAGGAGCCGACGTTGCCGGTGTAGATCTCGCCGGTTGCCGGGTCGAAGGTGAAGCGGAAGGGGTTGCGAAACCCCTTGGCGACGGTTCGTAGAGCGTTCTCGTCGCCGTCGCCAAGCAGCGGGTTGTCGGAGAACGGGGCGCCGGTGTCCGGGTTCACCCGCAGGATCGCCCCGTTCAGCAGTTTCAGGTTCTGGGAGCGCAGCGCCCCGCCCTGCGCTTCGTGGCGCTGCGCTTCGGTAGGCGCGACGCCTTTCGCCGTCGGCGCGTCGCCGCAGGGGTTGGGCGGAGTGCCGAGCTGGCCGTAATCGGGGATCGATTCGTAGGAGGCGCCGTCACCACCGCTGACGTAGAGCGCGCCTTCGAGGCCGAACCGCAGCTCGCCGATCGAGTGCGAGTCGAACTGCTGGCACCAGCCTTGGAGCAGTTCCTGCTCTTTCGGACGGCCGCCTTCCTCGACCGCGTGGTCGGGTTCGATCGCGCTTTCTTCGAGCCGCACCAGCCGGCCGCTGACCAGGCAGGAGCCGCTGCTGTTCTGGCTCGGACAGTTGGGGTCGCCGCTGACCCCCGGGGTCCCGTATTTGGGGTCTTCCGGGTTCCAGGCTTCGCCGAGGACGTGGTCCCAGGTGTAGAGCGCGTAGACGTAGGGACGGCCTACTTCGAATTTCGGGTCGAGTTCCAGCCCCAGCAGCCCGCGGTCGCCGTGGTCGTAGACGTCGCCGCGCAGGTCCGCGAAGACCGTCGGCGTCGGGTCGTTGACGCTGTCGTAGACGAGGATCTCACCGGGCTTCGTCGCCACGAAGACGCGGCCGTCGGGGGCGAAGCGGAAGTTGACCGGCTGTTCGATCCCTTCGAAGACGACTTCGTCCTGGAAGTGCGGTGGCAGCTGCGGTTCCGCGGCCGCAAGCGACGGCAGGGCAAGTAACGCCGCGAGGGCGGCCAGCAGGGCCGCAGCGCGGGAGAGTACCGGGCGCCTCAAGCGCGCTCCAGCGGCGCCATCGTCAGGCCCGCCCCCTCGAGTTGCTCCCAGTAGTGCTCGGCCGGCTCGCGTGGGCCGGTCCAGACGATCGCCTGTCCTCCATGGTGGATCTGATCGGCAATTCGGTGGCCTTGCTCAAGGCTGACTCCTGGAAGCACGCGGGACAGGGTCTGGGCGACGTGCTCGAAGGTGTTGTGGTTGTCGTTGCAGACGATCACCCGCCAGTTGCCGCCGAGCCCGGAGCCGGGGCCGGCAGTGCGCGGGCGCTCGATCGTGCTGGAGGACATCGCTGGGAATTATGGCCCTGGAACAACCGGGCCGACGGTTTGTTCCGGTTCCGGGGAAGAGCTAGAAGGGGCTGGGGACGCGGACGACCACGTCGTCGACGCTGGCGACGATGCCGTTGCCGTTCTTGATCGTGCCGACGACGACGGCCGAAGCGCGACCGGTGAGGTCGCCGGCCGCGTCGTCTTTGGCTTCGCCTACGAGCTTGTTGCCGACGTAGGCGAAGAGCCGGGCCTGGCCCTTTTCGGGGCCGCTGGTGACGTTGACGGCGCGCAGCCGCAGCTTGTTCGCTTCGTTGACGCCGACGACGGCTTTCTCGTTCTTGGCGATCGCCAGATATTTGGTGCCTTCGCCCGTCACCTTGATCAGCTGGGCCTTTTTCTGCCGCGGGAAGACCAGCAGCGCGTACTTGGCGCCGCCGCCGGCGCGCAGCATCAGCCCGAGGTAGGCCTTGCGCTGCAGCGCGGCCGGGGTGCCGCTGAGCAGGCGCTCGGTGGCGGCGATCTCGAGGTCGCGACCGAGCACCGGGGTCCGGTAGGAGCAGGAGCTGGTGGCCTTGCCGATCGTGATCCGCATCGCCCCGCCCGCCCCGGCGCGCCCGCAGGTCTTGCCGGAGAGCTTGACCAGCTGGCTGCGCTGGGCGAGCGACTCCATGCCGTTGCGGTAGATGCCGATCATCGCCGCGCCGGCGACGGCGCCGGCAAGCAGGCCGACGGCGAGCGCGGCCATGAGGCTGGCTGAGATGCGGAGCTTCATCGAGTCGCCAGCCTAAACACAGGCAAGGTCGAAAGATGCGGCCCGGGGCGGCTTGGGCGGCGGATTTCGGCCCGCTCCAGCGGCGTTCGTCCCTGGACCGGTATATCCGTCCCAAAGACGAACGCCGAATATCATTTAGCGCATGAGCGACCACCGACTTCTCCAGCCCGACCGCCCGTGGGTGATGCGCACCTACGCCGGCCACTCCGACGCCCGCCGCTCCAACGAGCTCTACCGCAAGAACCTGGCCAAGGGGCAGACGGGGCTCTCGGTGGCCTTCGACCTGCCGACCCAGACCGGCTACGACCCCGACCATGTCCTCGCCCGCGGCGAGGTCGGCAAGGTCGGCGTCTCGGTCGCCCACAAAGGCGACATGCACCAGCTGCTCGATGCGATCCCGCTCGACGAGATGAACACCTCGATGACGATCAACGCCACCGCGGCCTGGCTGCTCGGGCTCTACGTGACGGTGGCGGAGGAGAACGGGGTCGACCGCTCGCTGCTCAAAGGCACGACGCAGAACGACATCATCAAGGAGTACCTCTCGCGCGGCACCTACGCCTTCCCGCCGGAGCCCTCGATGCGGCTGATCGCCGACATGGTCGCCTTCAGCGTCAACGACGTGCCGAAATGGAACCCGACCAACATCTGCAGCTACCACCTGCAGGAGGCCGGGGCGACGCCGGTGCAGGAGATCGCCTACGCGCTCTCGACCGGGATCGCCGTCCTCGACGAGGTGAAACGGCGCGGCCAGGTCGCCGAGGAGGACTTCCCGAAGGTCTTCGGCCGCATCTCCTTCTTCGTCAACGCCGGCATCCGCTTGGTCGAGGAGATCGCGAAGCTGCGGACGATGAGCGCGCTCTGGCAGCAGATCGGGCGCGAGCGCTACGGCGTCACCGACGAGAAGATGCTGCGCTTCCGCTACGGGGTGCAGGTCAACTCGCTCGGCCTGACCGAGGCGCAGCCGGAGAACAACATCCAGCGGATCGTGCTCGAGGCGCTGGCGGTGACGCTCAGCCGCGACGCGCGGGCGCGGGCGATCCAGCTGCCGGCCTGGAACGAGGCGATGGGTCTCCCCCGCCCCTGGGACCAGCAGTGGAGCCTGCGGATCCAGCAGGTGCTGGCGAACGAGACCGATCTGCTCGAGTACCCCGACATCTTCGAGGGCTCGAAGGTGATGGACGGACTGGTCGCCGAGCTGACCGAGGGGGCGCGGGCGGAGATGGCGGTGGTCGAGGAGCACGGCGGCGCCGTCAACGCCGTCCCCTACATGAAGGCGCGCCTGGTCGAGAGCCACCGCGAGCGGGTGGCGCGGATCGAGGCCGGCGAGCAGAAGGTGATCGGCCAGAACAGCTACACCGAGACCGAGGACTCGCCGCTGACCGCGGGCGCCGACGGCGGCATCCTCACTCCGGACCCCGAGGTCGAGCGCGAACGGATCGAGGCGCTGGCCGAGTGGAAGGCCGAGCGCGACTCCGAGGCGGTGCGGGCGGCGCTGGAGGAGCTGGCGCAGGCCGCGGCCGACGACAGCGTCAACATCATGCCCGCGACGATCGCCGCCGCCAAGGCGGGCGCGACCACGGGCGAGTGGGCGGCGACCATGCGCGAGGTCTTCGGCGCCTACCGGGCGCCGACCGGCGTCGACGGCGCCTCCCCCGCCTCGGATCGCGAGCAGATGGAGGAGATCCGCCATCGGGTCGACCAGACCTCCGAGCAGATCGGCCACCGGATCAAGATCCTGGTCGGCAAGCCCGGCCTCGACGGCCACTCCAACGGCGCCGAGCAGGTGGCGCTGCGGGCCCGCGACGTCGGCATGGAGGTGATCTACCAGGGCATCCGCCTGACCCCGGAGGAGATCGCCGAGTCGGCGCTGCAGGAGGACGTCGACGTGGTCGGCCTCTCGATCCTCTCCGGCTCGCACCTGGAGCTGATCCCCGAGGTGGTGCGGTTGCTGCGGGACGAGGGCGTAGACGTGCCCGTCGTCGTCGGCGGGATCATCCCCGTCGCCGACGCCGAGCGCCTGCGAGAGGCCGGCGTCGCCGGCGTCTACACGCCGAAGGACTTCGACGTCAACAAGATCATGGGCGAGATCGTTGAGCTCGTCGGGCAGAGGGCCAAAGCCGTCGCCTGACGCCCAACCGCTCCGCTCGCAACAATGAACCGATGAGCGAGCTGAACGGGGAGCGGGGGGCCTGGCTGCGGTGCTACCGCTGCTGGTCCCAGAACCTCGAGATCCAGATCCACTATGACGCGATCCGGCGGGTCGATCCGGAGACCGGATCGCTGGCCGACGGGGTCGACGAGGTGCAGGAATCGGTCGTCCAGTGCCTCGACTGCATGCACGACCAGCCGCACCTCACCTTCGAAGGCGACCGGGTGGTGCCGATCGAAGACCGTTGGGAGCGGATGGTCGCCGGCACCCCCTGGGTCGCCTCCTGCACGGTCCAGGTCGACCAGGACCGGGTCGAGAGCTGCTCGGGCCCGGAGGCGATCGAGTTCCTCACCTACGGCGCCTTCGGCGACGCCGGCGTCCGCGAGTTCTTCACCCACGTCCGCTTCCACAAGCACGACGACGAGCAGATCGTCATCCACCTCCTGGTCGAGCTCTACGCCCGCTCCGCCCAGGAGGCGACCGAGGTCCTCGAAGAGGCCGCCCAGGGCCAGCTCGAGATCACCTCGCTGGCCGAGGAGTCACGCCCGCCGGCGCACGCCAGCGGCGAGGCTCACTGAGACCACCTGACCGGCGCATCTCTGCGTCCTCCCTCGCTCGCGTGCAGAGCACGCTTCGCTCAGTGCGTCCTTGATCTGCTTGGTCAGGCGGCCTCAGGGCCGTTGCTACTACTCGACGTTGTCGGCGGCCGGCTCCGGCGAGGAGCCGGGGTTTTTCTTCGGGACGAGTACGAGGCGCTTGAACTCGGCGACGAGGGTGCCGTCCTGGTTGAGGACGCGGGTGTGGACCTTGACGATGCCGCGGTCGGGCTTCGATTTCGACGGCTTGACGTCGAGGACCTCGGTCTCGCAGAAGAGGGTGTCGCCGTGGAAGACCGGGTTCGGGTGGCTCAGTTCTTCGGTCGCCAGGTTGGCGATCGCCTTGCCGGAGATGTCGGAGACCGACATCCCCAAAGCCAGCGAGTAGACGAGCGGCCCGACGACGACGTTCTTGCCCTGCTGGGAGCCGCTGGCGTAGACGTCGTTGATGTGCAGCGGGTGGTGGTTCATCGTGATCAGGCAGAAGAGGTGGTCGTCGGCCTCGGTCACGGTCTTCGCCGGCCAGTGTTTGTAGACGGCGCCGACCTCGAACTCCTCGAGGTAGCGGCCGTAGCTGTGCGCGCCGGATGCCTCGCGCTCGGCCTGATCGGTGGTCAGCTCGTACGTCTGGTCAGTCATCGGTAGGTGTCGTCTCCTTCGAAGTTTTGGCGGCGCCGGATGCTATCTGCCGGTCCCGGGGCGCCGCCTCCCGGGCCGGGGCTCCGAGCCGCTATCTAGACTGCCCGCGATGCAGATCGGGATCATCGGCCTCGGCTACGTGGGCCTGCCGCTCGCCGTCGCCTTCGCCGAAGCGGGTTGCGAGGTGGTCGGGCTCGACCTCGACGAGACCAAGGTCGAGGCGCTGAACGCCGGCCGCAGTTACATCGAGGACGTGCCCGGCGAGGCGCTGGCGCCGCTCGGCGAGAAGCTGCGGGCGACGACCGACTATGAGGAGCTGGCGGCCTGCGATGCAGTGATCCTCTGCGTCCCCACCCCGCTCAGCGACTCGCGCGAGCCCGACCTCGGGCCGCTCGAGGCCTCGGCGCGGGCGCTTGCCGGGGTGCTGCGCTCGGGGCAGCTTGTGGTGCTGGAGTCGACCACCTACCCGGGGACGACCCGCGACCGTCTCCTCCCCATCCTCGAGACCTCCGGCCTCACCGCCGGCAGCGACTTCCACCTCGCCTTCTCGCCGGAGCGGATCGACCCCGGCCGCACCGACTTCACGGTGAAGACGACCCCGAAGCTGGTCGGCGGCGTCACCGAGGCCTCGACCGAGCGGGCACGCGCCCTCTACAGCGAGATCTGCGACACGGTGATCGTCCTCTCCAGCCCCGAGGCGGCCGAGCTCTCGAAGCTGCTGGAGAACATCTTCCGCTCCGTCAACATCGCCCTCGTCAACGAGCTCTCACAGCTCTGCGACCGGCTCGGGATCGACGTCTGGGAGGTGATCGAGGCCGCCTCCAGCAAGCCCTTCGGGTTCATGCGCTTCGACCCCGGGCCGGGGATGGGCGGCCACTGCCTGCCGGTCGACCCCTTCTACCTCGCCTTCCGCGCCCGCCAGCTCGACTTCTACCCGGAGTTCATCGAGCTGGCGGGGAAAGTGAACCAGGCGCAGCCGAGCTTCTGCGTCGAACGGATCGAGCGGGCGCTGAACGGTGTCCGCAAGCCGGTCAACGGCTCGCGGATCCTGATCCTCGGCGTCTCCTACAAGGGCGGCGTCGGCGACGTCCGCGAATCGCCGGCGCTGAAGATCATCGGCCGCCTCCAGGACCTCGGCGCCGAGGTCTCCTACCACGACTCCTTCGTCCCCGAGCTTCCTGGCCACGGCCTCTCCTCGGTCGAGCTGGAGGGGGCGCTGCGCGAGTGCGACCTCGCCGCGATCGTCACCGCCCACCCCGACGTCGACTACGCGGCGGTCGTCACCTCGACGCCGCTGACCGTCGACTTCCGCGGCGTCACCCGCGGCATCGAAGCGGAGAACCTGGTGCGCCTCTGATGTCAGCTCAGTCGGTCAGGTAGCTTCAGCTTGACTTGCCTTGACCCGTCAGCTTCAAGAGCGGCTCTCTCTTCTGGGCACGGTGGTGGCCATCCTCGCCTTCGGGATCGCCTATGGAAAGACCGTTGACCCGCTCACCGCCCTCGGCGTGGTGGGGTTCGTCTACTTCACCCTAGGACCCCTGGTGGGGATCTACCTCCTGTACCGCCTGGATCTGGAGGCCGAGATCCTCCCCCTCCCCGTGTTCCTCTTGAGCTTAATCCCCTCCTACGCCCTTTTTGCCTGGTACATGTCGTCGGAGGACTGGGGCATGCACGCTCTGCTGCCGCTCATCTTCGGGGGCGTGGCGCTGCTCGTGGTGCCCCCTCTGCTTATCGGCTCATCGATCCTCGGATATCGCGAACGCCATAAGACGTGCCCTGAATGCGCAAACGAGGTTCTGAGCGTCGCTCGCGTCTGCCAGTACTGCGGGTACCGCTGGCAGCCGCCGCTTCCACCGCCTGAGTTCCCCCCCGGTGAGCCAGACAATGCAAAATAGCCGGCGATCTCAGTGCACTTTGCGCAGGCGGTTGCGCGCCTCTTGTTTCTCCACGACCTGGGCGATCAGCTTGACCACGTTGGAGTCGCCGTTGGCCTTGATGTGGCCGGTCTCGACCGCGCGGCGGTAGCTTTTCAGCGTCCCTTTCTCGGCCAGCTCGTTGAACTGCGGGCGGTCGATCTCGACCAGGACCCGCTCGTCCTGCTGCAGGTCCTTGGCGATCTTCGGCCCGGGCAGCTCGACCCGGTAGAGCTGGATGTCGTGTTTGGCTTTCAGCTGCAGGCCGAAGACCAATTTCAGGTTCTGCAGCGAGGGGACTTCGGCCTGAAAGCGCTCGATCGCGATGCGGATCAGGTCCGAAGTCGAGGCCATCTAGCTAGCCGACCCTCATCTAGATCTTGTGCCTTTGCAGGAGCTTCTTGCCGATCACCATGCGCTGGATCTCGCTCGTCCCCTCGCCGATCAGCAGCAGCGGCGCGTCGCGGTAGAGGCGCTCGATCTCGTACTCCTTCGAGTAACCGTAGCCGCCGTGGATGCGGAAGCTTTCTTCGACGCAGTACTTGCCGCACTCCGAGGCGAGGAGCTTGGCCATCCCGGCCTCGAGGTCGGAGCGCTCGCCGGCGTCCTTCATCCGCGCCGCTTTGCGGGTGACGAGGCGGGCGGCCTCGAGCTGGGTCGCCATGTCGGCGAGCTTGAACTGGATCGCCTGGTGGTTGGAGATCGTCTTGCCGAAGGTCTTCCGTTCCTGGCTGTAGCGGAGGGCCAGCTCGAGCGCGCGCTGCGCGATGCCGACGCCGCGGGCGGCGACGTTGACGCGACCGACCTCGAGCGCGTCCATCATCTGCACGAAGCCCTGGCCGAGACCGGCCTCCTCACCGCCGAGGATGCGCTCGGGCGGGCACTTGTAGCCGTCGTAGACGAGCTCGGTGGACTCGACGCCCTTGTAGCCCATCTTCTTGATCTTCGGCGGCACGTTGAGGCCCTTGAAGTCGCCCTCGTTGGTTTCCTTCCAGGGCTCCTTCTCGGTGATGAAGCAGGTCATCCCCTTGTACGGCGGGTCGGCTTTGGTGTCGTTCTTCATCAACACGAAGACGACGCTGGAGCCGAGGCCGTTGGTGACCCACATCTTCTGGCCGTTCAGCTCCCAGTTGCCGTCCTCGCCCTTCTTGGCGGTGGCCTTGATGCCCTGCACGTCGGAGCCGACCTCGGGCTCGGAGAGCGAGAAGGCGGCGCGGATCTCCCCGGTCGCCATCTTCGGCAGGAAGTACTCCTTCTGCTCGTCGGTGCCGAACTTCATCAGCAGGTAGGAGCCGATGAAGTGGGTGTTGACCACGCCGGAGATCGAGATCCAGCCGCGCGAGAGCTCCTCAACGATCAGCGCGTAGGTGGCCAGGTCGAGTCCCATGCCGCCGTACTCCTCGGGGATGGTGACCCCGAAGAGGCCGAGCTCTTTCATCTGCTCGACGATCGGCTCCGGGAAGGAGTCCTCGTGGTCGTAGTGCTCGGCGTTGGGGATGATCTGCTCGTCGGCGAACTGGCGGACCATTTCGACGATGGCTTCCTGCTCGTCGGTCATTTCGCGATACGCGGCGGTGTCTACGGCCATGGCTCCTGCTCGTGAAGTAGTTGACGTGGAGGTGACGGTCAGGGCGGCGACGCGGCTGCGGCACCCTGGAGAGCCAAGGATATAGACGCGGGGTCGGCCTCGGGGTCGATGGCCCGCAGCGGCGCCGCGGCCTTCAGCAGCATCTCCTCCCACTCGCGCTCGGGATCGGACTGCAGGACGACGGCGCCGCCGGCACCGATCGTGGCGCGGCCGTCGGCGAGGACAATGGTGCGGATCGCCACCGAGAGGTCGGCGGCGCCGTCGAGCCCGAACCAGCCGATCGCGCCCGAGTAGACGCCGCGAGCGGCGCCCTCGAGCTCGTCGAGGATCTCGGTTATGCGCTTCTTCGGGGCGCCGGTCATCGAGCCGGGCGGGAAGCAGGAGCGGGCGGCGTCCAGGGTCGATGCGTCGGGGCGTAGGCGGCCGCGGACCTCGGAGACGAGCTGGTGGACGGTCTCGTAGGTCTCCACCGCCATCATCTGCGGCACCTCGACCGATCCCACCTCGCAGACCGCACCGAGGTCATTGCGCAGGAGGTCGACGATCATCAGGTTCTCGGCCCGGTTCTTCTCGTCGGCGGCGAGGGCGGTGGCTAGGTGGGCGTCTTCGGTGGGGGTGGCGCCACGGCGCGAGGTGCCCTTGATCGGACGGGCTTCGGCTTCACCGTCGCGGCTCACTCGCAAGAAGCGCTCGGGGGAGGAGCTGAGGATCGCGAAGTCGCCGAAGCGGAGGTAGGCGGAGAAGGGCGCGGGGTTGGCGCGGCGGAGGCAGAGGTAGAGATCGAGGGGATCGACTTCGCAATCGAGCGAGAGCTGGTTTGTGAGGCAGATCTCGTAGCTGTCGCCTGCCTGGAGGTGGTTGAGAGACGTCTCAACGTCCTCCAGATACTGCGAACGGGAGCGGCCGAGGGAGAGGGCGCTGGGGGGGCCGTCGGGGGAGGGTCGGCGGACAAAAGCGGGGAGTGTCCGGCGACCCTCCCCCGACGGCCCAGCCGAACGTGCCTGCAAGGACGCGAGGTGGGCGGCGGTAGCTCGAATCCACTGCTCGGCGGCCTCCTCCTCACCCAGCTGATGCAGGCACAAGAGGTAGGTGCAGTCCTCCTCGTGGTCGAAGGCGACGACGCGGTCGCCGAAGAGGAAGGCGGCGTCAGGGTGCTCGGATTCGTGAGAAGAGGCAAAGCCGCACTCGGCCTTGAGCTCGTAGCCGAGGTAGCCGACGAAGCCGCAGTCGAACTCGAACGGGAGGTCGGGAAGCTCGGCGGGACGCAGCTCGGCGGTGCGGCGGTCGAGGTAGGCGAAGACCGACTCACCGGCACCCAGGTCGTAGGTGACGACCTCCGCGAGAGGACCGCTGGCGTCGCCCATGAACGAGAAACGCGCACGTGGCCCGGGCCGCGAGCTATCGAGCCAAAACGCGTTCTCGCTCCCACCGTAAAGCGAGACAAAGGCGGCTTCAGCGTCCGCCAACACGTCAACCCGCCGAACCGCCAGCGCAAGTCGTGGTTCCTTCCGGTCGCCATCCGTCCGCAAGGAACCACGCGATGGGGTTCGGGGGTCCACCTGCCCAATTCGTGGTTCCTTTCGGACGAAATGGGTCCGAAAGGAACCACGCGATTGGGGGATGAGGGTCAGGTTGCGGAAGTTCGCGAGGAGGCGCTTGCCTTGGGGTGTGGCGATCGACTCGGGGTGGAATTGGACGCCCCATTGCGGGCGTTCGGTGTGTTCGAGGGCCATCGGGACACCGGCGGCGGTGGCGATCTCGCGGAGCGTTGCGGGGAGCGGGCGCCCCAGGGACAGCGAGTGGTAACGGGTGGCTTGGAACGGGTTGGGGATGCCGGCGAAGAGCGGGGAGCCATCGTGCTCGATCTCAACTACGCGGCCGTGCATCGGCTCGGGAGCCGGCGTCACCTCTCCCCCCTCCACCCAGCCGATGCCCTGGTGCCCCAGGCAGACGCCGAGGAGGGGCTTCTCGCAGTGGCGGATGGCTTCGGCGCAGACGCCGAAGTCGCTTTCCACGTCCGGGCGACCCGGGCCCGGGGAGATGACAACGTTGTCGAAGCTCAGGCGCTCCAGCTCCTCCCAGGTCGCCTCGTCGTTGCGGACCACGATCGGCTCCGCACCGTTCACCTCCGCCAGCAGCTGGAAGAGGTTGAAGGTGAACGAGTCGTAGTTGTCGATCAGCAGCGTCTGCATCCGCTGGGGGCGTGTCGACTTTCGGCGCCATATGGACGCATAACTCGACATGCCGCGGCCTCGGTGGGCAAGATATCCCGCCGATGGCCATTCGATGGCAGCCCGACCGCTCGTGCGGCGTCTTCGAGACCCTGCTCGTCGTCGACCGTCGACCCGTTGAGCTCGACGCCCACATTCGACGCCTGGCCCACAGCCTCAACGAGGTTTATTCCCAAGAGCTTCCGGCAGAACTAAAGGAGAAGCTGCGACAGGCCGCCGTGCAGATCCCACTCGGTCGCCTCCGCTGCACCCTCGCCCCCGTAGAAGACGGTTTCCGAGTCGACCTACTTGCTGGTGGGGTCGACTCGGAAACCGTCTTCCCCGAGCGCGGGGTGCATCTCCGCAGTCACCCGGTTAACGAAGGCCTCGGATCCCACAAGTGGGTCGACAGGAGAGGCATCAACCGCCCGGCCCCAGGCGAGGCCGGCGCCTTGATCACCGACGAAGGCGAAGTCCTCGAGGCAGGCTGGGCCAACGTCTTCGCGGTCCGCGGCGGCACCCTCTATACACCCCCGCTAGACGGCCGCATCCTCCCCGGCACCACCCGAGCAGCCGTCCTGGTACTAGCTGCCGAACACCACATCGAGAGCAGCGAGCAACCGCTCCACCCAGGAGATCTCATCGACGCCGAGGAGACCTTCCTCACGGGCTCGATCCGAGGCATCGAGCCGGCCCTCTCCCTAGACGGTGAAGAGCTACCGGGCTGCGGCCGGCTCAGCCATCGCCTCGGCGCCGCGCTGCGACAGCGCTGGGGCCTGCCGGATGACTCCGCTGCTCCTGAAGCGCACGCAACCGAGCCGCAACTCGGTCAGCCCGCTCGTTGAAGGTGCGAAACCGCACCTCGAACCGCGGCTGACGAACCGGCTCCGCCTCAGCTGCCGACTCGGCCTGAGCCCCCGCCTCTACATCTCTGCCGGTGGGTGGCGCCGATTTGGGGGACCGCCCCCCGCCGGTTGCGGGGGGTGGTGGAACCAAATCGGTGACAGGACCCGCCGGCCCGACACCCTGGTCCTGAGGAGCGGGTGCCTGAGGAGCGGCCTGAACGACAGGTCCCCGCGAAGCCGCCTGAACAGCAGCCTCGGCACTCTTCTCCGCCGCCTCAGCCGCCCTACGAGCCTGCCGGGCAGCATCGAGCGCCATCTCCCCCACCTCGCGCACCCCATCCTCCGAGACCCGCGCGATCACCAACGCCTCGTCGATCCGCGCCTCAAGCTGATTCAGGGTCGGAACCGCCCCCCGGGGAATCACCCAGTCGTTGGTGATGTCTCTCTCAGAACCCTCGATACCAGGCAATTTACGATCGGGCAAGGCGGAAAATCCGTCCTCCGAATAGATTTACGCCCGCTCTTCACTTCCCCGACACAGCAGAGGCCCAGCTTGAGACACCCCAGAGACTTCTTCCTGCCGCAGGCGATCGGCGCCCCCGAGCCGCTTCGCGAGATCCCCGTCAAGCCCTCGCGGATGATCCACTTCCTCGACTTCTCGAACGAGAAGATGGTCGCCAAGGCGGGCGCGATCGCCGAGAAAACCGACATCCTGCTCGGCAACCTCGAGGACGCGGTGCCGGTCGACCGCAAGGAGGCCGCCCGCGCCGGACTGATCCAGGCGGCGAAGGAGAACGACTTCGGCGCCACCTCGCTCTGGACCCGCGTCAACGCGCTGGAGAGCCCTTGGGTGCTCGACGACTTCACCCAGCTGGTGACCGAGATCGGCGAGCAGCTCGAGGTGATCATGGTGCCGAAGGTCGAGGGCGCCTGGGACATCCACTACGTCGACCGCCTGCTCGCCCAGCTCGAGGCGAAGGCCGGGCTCTCGCGGCCGATCCTCGTCCACGCGATCCTCGAGACCCCGCAGGGCGTGGTCAACCTCGAGGAGATCGCCAACGCCAGCCCGCGCATGCAGGGCATGAGCTTCGGCCCGGCCGACCTCGCCGCCGCCCGGCGGATGAAGACGACCCGCGTCGGCGGCGGCCACCCCGGCTACCGGGTGATGGAGGATCCCGACGACCCCGAGAACCCCGAGGCCGACCGCGTCAGCGCCCAGCAGGACCTCTGGCACTACTCGATCGCCCGCATGGTCGACGCCTGCACCTCGGCCGGGATCCTCCCCTTCTACGGGCCCTTCGGCGACATCAAGGACACGGCCGGCTGCGAGACCCAGTTCCGCGCCGCCTTCCTGATGGGCTGCGTCGGCGCCTGGAGCCTGCACCCGGTTCAGATCGGGATCGCCAAGAAGGTCTTCAGCCCTCCCCCCGACGAGGTCAGGTTCGCCAAGAAAGTGATCGAGGCGATTCCCGACGGCCGCGGCGTCCACATGATCGACGGCAAGATGCAGGACGACGCCACCTGGAAGCAGTGCAAGGTGATGGTCGAGCTGGCGGAGATGCTGGCCGAGAAGGATCCGGAGCTCGCCGAGGCATATAAATAGACGCCTGGCGTTGCTTTTCCAGAAACCGGCCGGGCCTCTAAAACATAGTCGTAGCGGGCGCATCCCCATTATTTGGAAAAGCGCGTTTTTCCAAGACCCCATCCCCTAATCTGGGGCGAAAGGTTCGCCCGTTGCAGCGGCTCATGTGATCCGCAGCGGCTGCCGATACGGAGTTTGCGTTGACAACCGCAACCCTCGCTCCGTTCCCGCCTTACAAAGAACAGCCCAGTCCCATCACTCGCAGCCAATGCACTCTTCCACCGACGTCCCCCTAGACCGCCCCTTCCAGCCTCCGGCTGCGGCCCGCGAAACCCTCGTCCAGGACCGCCCGACGCTGGGAACGATGCCGATGACCCGGCGCGGTCCCGGGCTCTGGCTGCTCCCCGCCGTCGACTTCTTCTCTTCCTCTGTCGCTCTCGCCGTGGTGGCGGTGCTCGCAGGTGTCGGCTTCGTGCCCGCCTTCCCGGTCGCGCCGCTGGTCCTGCTCTTCGTCTACGCCCTGCTCGGCGTCTACGGCTCGGCCTCCGGGCGGGCCGCGGAGGAGGCGCGCGGCTGGCCCGTCATCCGCTACCTCGTCGCCGCCATCTTCGCCTGGTCGGCCTCGCTCCTCACCCCCCTCGGCGGGATCGAGCAGCTCGGACTCTGGCTCGGCTTCATCTCTCTCGACACCGCCCTGCGCGCCTTCCTCGCCCCATATCTGGAGCGGATGAACCCGCAGGAGCGCTGGGTCCTCGTCGGCGACGAGGAAACCGCCGACCGCCTCCGCGCCTACGCGCCGTTGAAGAAATACGCGAACGTCGTCGGCACCGTGCCCCCGGCCGAGAAGGACCCGGGGACGGCGGGCCGCGTCGCCGCCCTCGAGGTGGTCGAGCGCTACCACGCCGACCGCGTCGTCATCTCCAGCTCCCACGCCGACGACGAAGGCCTGCTGGAGCTGATGCGCGCCTTCAAATCGATCGGCGTCCCGGTCAGCCTGCTGCCGCGCCCGCTCGACCTGCTGGAGGCGCAGTCGGTGACCACCAGCCGCGTCGGCGGCGTGCCGCTGATCGGCGTCGAGGCGCTCGGCGCCCGCAGCTCCCGGCCCTACAAAGGCCCCGACCGCCGCCGCATCCGCAAGACCAAGATCAGCGTCGTCGTCCCGGCGATGAACGAGGAGAAGAACATCGGCCAGGTCCTCTCCGAACTGCCGGAGGGCCTGCACGAGGTGATCCTCGTCGACGGCAACTCGAAGGACAACACGATCGAGGCCGCCCGCCGCGCCTACCCGGAGATCCGGGTCACCACCCAGAGCGGCCGCGGCAAGGGCGACGCCTTCCGCACCGGCTTCGCCGCCGTCACCGGCAACCTAGTGGTCATGCTCGACGCCGACGGCTCCGCCGACCCGGCCGAGATCCCC
>Ga0068865_100000024_pt1 | contig 94969 bp, 94 predicted proteins | sample KBSMisM12_FD_75293 | JGI IMG/M metagenome (GOLD analysis project Ga0068865, IMG submission 75293) | Miscanthus rhizosphere microbial communities from Kellogg Biological Station, Michigan, USA - KBS Miscanthus M1-2 | ecosystem: Host-associated > Plants > Roots > Rhizosphere > Soil ...
GCGCGGCCGAACTGCTTGACCAGGTCGATGATCTCGATCGCGTCCTCGCCTCCGTGGTCGCGCTTGCGGCCCGTGTGGAATTTGTAGGGGTCGTGCTCGCGCGGGTTGACGCCGGGGATGACGAAGTCGCGGCCCATCACCGCGCCGTCCTCGCTCACGTAGGGGCCGTCGCTGGTGGCGCTTTCGGGGTGGCCGTGCGTCGCCTCCGGTTCGGTGACGATCGCCGGCGGCTCTTCGGCGCTGGAGGTGGCTTCGTCGCGCAGTTCCTGTTCTTCGGCCCGATCTTCCTCGGCTTCGAAGCGGTTCTCTTTCTCGATCGACAACTCAGCCTCCTATCGGCGCGCGGGGATTGGCTCCCCAGAAGACAAGGGTTCCAAGCATCCCGATGATGTGGACTAAGACGATGTTGAGGACCATGGACTTTGCCGTCGCGGTCCCCACCCCCACCGGCCCGCCGGAGGCGGTGTAGCCGTAGTAGCAGCCGACCATCACGATCGCCGTCGCCATGACCATGCCCTTGATCAGGCTGAAGATCAGGTCGGGAGGGTTCTGGAACATCCAGAAGATCAGGAAGTAGCCGCCGGAGGAGACGTCGCCGATCTGCTGGACGACGGCGAGGTAGCTGGCCAGGTACATGATCCCGATCCCGACCAGGTACATGAACGGGAAGGCGATCCAGGCGGCGAGCAGGCGGGTCGCGCAGAGGAAGGTCACCGGCGGCACCCCCATCACCTCGAGCGCGTCGATCTCGTCGGAGATCCGCATCGCCCCGAGCTCGGCGACGATCCCGGTCCCGACCTTGGCCGCCAGCATGTAGCCGAAGGCGTAGGGCATGATCTCGCGCAGGTCGCACCAGGCGGAGAAGACGCCGGCGTAGGCGGGAGCGCCCTGGGCGCGCAGCAGGTAGGCGCCCTCGATCCCGCACTGCAGGCCGAGGGTGAAGACGAGGCCCCAGATGATCAGGGCGGAGCCGAGGATCAAGATCCCGGCCTGGCGCAGGCTCTCGCCGAAGAAGCGCAGGACCCGGCCCGAGTAGACGAGGCCCGCGAGGCGCGAGCCGAAACGGGCGATCTCACCCGCCGAGTCGAGCCAGTTGCGCGGGACGGCGAGCCAGGCGTTCATCGGATCGTCTGCAGGTCGGGGTTGGTGGCGAGCATGGTCTGGGTGAAGACGTAGTTGAAGGCGAAGACACCCATGAAGGAGATGACGACCGCCTCGTTAACGGCCCGCCCGACCCCCGCCGCGCCGCCGGAGGCGGTCATCCCTTTGTAGGAGCAGACGACGGCGATCAATGCGCCGAACAGGGTGCACTTGATCACCGAGCCGCCCAGGTCGGTGATCGAGGCGTTGGAGAAGAGCGTGGCGAAGAAGCCGCCGAGCGGCTGGTGGTAGAGCATCTCGGTGAGGATGCCGCCGCTGATCCCGAAGACCAGGGCGTAGATGTCGAGCAGGCCGGTGATCAGCATCAGCGCCAGGAAGCGCGGCACGACCAGGTTCTTGATCGGGTCGACGCCGAGCACCTGGAGGGCGTCGAGCTCCTCGCGGATCTTCCGGGCGCCGAGGTCGGCGGTGATCGCGGTACCGGCGACGCCGGCGACGACGACGGCGGTCACGAACGGCGCGAACTCGCGGATCGAGGCGAGCACGAAGAAGCCGCCGAGGCGGTCGAGGGCGCCGAAGAGCGAGAGGAAGTTGGCGGCCTGCAAGCCGGGTGCGCCGAAGCCGAAGGCGACGGTCGAGACCAGCAGCGGGAACCAGCAGAGCTGCAGGGCGAAGAGGAACTGGCCGATGAACTCCTCGCCGTAGGGGTACGGCGGTTTGACCGCGGAGACGATCGTCCGCGCGGTGAGGATCATCATCTCCCCCACCTGTTCGAACAGGGACTTGGCGGGCAGGAATGCCCTGTTGACCGCGGATCCGACCATCTGCTCCTCCGTCCGAGCCGGCGCCGCACGCGCGCAGCACCCCACTCGCTGGGCGGGAGTCTAGGGGATGACGGGGTCCCCTCTGTTGGCCGCATGTTGAGATCCCGCTAACCGCCTCCGGCAGCGTGAAATGCCTGCGAAGGCAGCCAAACCCCGTGCTATGTTCGGGCCGCTTTGCGGGGGACCGGAAGACATTCCCGGCGCACCCGCCTCCAGGCCATCGCGATCGGGTTCGCTGCGCTGGCGGCGGCGGCGATCTTCAGCGCCTGCGGCGGAAGCGGCTCGTCCGCCGACGACGAAGCTACCGGCACCTTCCACGTCAAGGTGACCGAAGCGAGCTTCCCGACCGCGCAGAAGCTCGGCCAGACCTCCCTGTTGAAGCTGGGAATCCGCAACACCGGCAAGCACACGGTTCCCGGGCTGACGGTCAGCTTCACGATCGCCGGCAAGGAGGGCATCAACTCCTCGCTTCCATTCGCGATCCGCGATCCCCAGCCGGAACTCGCCTCCCCGGAACGGCCGGTCTGGGTGCTGGCGGCGACCTACCCGCGCCTGCACGGGTCCTCGGCCCCGGGCGGCGCCTCCACCTCGAGCCACAAGACCTTCAGCTTCGGCCCCCTGAAGCCGGGAGCGAGCACGAAAGCCGTCTGGAAGCTGAGCGCGGTGCGCTCCGGGAAATACACGCTGCTCTACAGCATCGACGCGGGCGTCGGGGGCCAGGCGAAGGCCGAGACCGACAACGGCGTCAGGCCCGGCGGCTCCTTCGCGACCGAGATCAGCGAACGGCTGCCGGAAAGCGAAGTTACCGACAGCGGCGAAATCGTTGAAGTCAAGAAGGGCAAGTAGGGCCTCGACAGCGGCGGCGCTTTCGGCGCTGGTGTTGGCCTTGGCGCTGCCCGCCTGCGGCTCGGCCAACGACACTGCTTCCACCTCCGGGCAGTCGTCGACGCGCGCGCGTGCAACGGGCACCGGCGTCGCCCTGAAGAAGATCGGTTCCTTCGACGCCCCGACCTACGTCACCGGCGCACCGGGCTACCCGAAGCTCCTCTTCATCGTCGAGCAGCCGGGGAAGATCGTCGTCCTCCGCAACGGCCATCGGCTTCGCAGGCCGTTCCTCGATCTCCGCGACCAGGTCTCCTACGGGGGCGAGCGGGGGCTGCTGTCGGTCGCCTTCCCACTCGACTATTCGCGCAGCAAGCGCTTCTACGTCTACTACACCGACAACGACGGCAACATTCGCATCGACGAATTCAGGCGCGGAAGTGACATCCGGGCGAAGCGCAGCTCGCAGCGGAAGGTGATCGAGATTCCCCACCCCGTCAATTCGAACCACAACGGCGGCCAGCTGCAGTTCCTCGGCAACCTCCTCTACTTCGGCACCGGCGACGGCGGCTCCGGTGGCGACCCGCCGAACAACGCCCAGAACAAAGACGTGCTGTTGGGCAAGCTGCTGCGGATCGATCCCAAGCCTTCGGGCGACAATCCCTACACGGTGCCGGCCGATAACCCGTTCGTCGGCAAGCCGGGGCGCGACGAGATCTACAGCTACGGGCTGCGCAATCCCTTCCGCTTCTCCTTCGATCGACGGCGGCCGCGGATCGCAATCGCCGACGTCGGCCAGAACCGGTTCGAGGAGCTCGACTACACCACCGTTGCCGCCGCCAGGGGCGCGAACTTCGGCTGGGACGCCTTCGAGGGCTTCTCCAAGTACACGGATGAAAACAGCGGCACGCCAGATCCCGGCGGCACCGTGAAGCCGATCTTCGCCTACAGCCACAGCCGCGGCGGCGGCAGCTGCTCGATCATCGGCGGCTATGTCGTCCGCGACCCGCGCCTACCGGGGCTGCGAGGCCGCTACGTCTACGCCGACCTGTGCGAGGGCCGGCTGCGAGCGCTGACCCCGGACCTGAAGAAGGCGTCCGGAGACCACAAGCTCGGCCTCCGGGTCGAAAGCCCCAGCTCCTTCGGCGAAGACGACCAGCACCGCCTCTACGTCGCCTCGATCGAAGGCCCGATTTACCGGCTTGTGCCGCGCTAGGGCACAGAAAATTTACGTTTGACACGAAATCTCATGAGGTTCTTTGTCTACACTTGCCAAGATGGCAGTCATGGCAAGGGAGAGCTGGACCGACGAGCGTCTCGACGACCTCAAGGAGCACATGGATGAGGGCTTCAAGGAGGTCAAGGGCGAGATCCGCGAGGTCAAAGCGGAGCTCAAGTCCACGCGAATCGAGTTGAAGGAAGAAATCGCGGCGACCCGCATCGAGCTCAAGGGCGAAATCGGGAAGCTGGACGCGAAGTTCGACAGGTTGACCTACACCCTCATCGCAGCCCTGATCGGCCTCCTCGCCACCCACTACCTCGGCTGAGGGTTGCTTCAGGAGCGCGCCCGGGTACATTTGGCTGACCAGCCAAACTGGCGACGAAGGGAGCATCGGGTGGAGAGCGCAACTGCTGTGAGAGCCGCTGAGGATTCGATCGAAGTCCGCAATCCGGCGACGGGTGCGGTGATCGAGAACGTGCCGGTCGATTCGCCCGAGAAGGTCGCCGAGACCGTCCGGCGGGTTCGCGCCAACCAGCCCGAGTGGGAGGCGATGGGGATCGAGGGTCGCTACCACTGGCTCGGCAAGCTGCGCGACTGGCTGCTCGACAACCGCGAGCGGGTGCTGGAGACGATGCAGCGGGAGACCGGCAAGGTCCGCGCCGATGCCGAAAACGAGCCGACCTACCTCGCCGACCTGATCAACTTCTACGGCACCCGCGCCGCCCAGTTCATCGGCGAGGAGAGTGTCCGCCCCCACACGCCGCTGCTGGCGGCGAAGAAGCTGCGGATCCAGTACCGCCCCCACCCGGTCGTCGGGATCATCAGCCCTTGGAACTTCCCGCTGATCCTCTCCCTCGGGGATGCGATCCCCGCCCTGCAGGCCGGCTGCGCCGTCGTCGTCAAGCCCTCCGAGTTCACCCCGCTCGGGATCGCCGAGGTGGTCGAAGCCTGGAAGCAGGAGATCGGCGGCCCCGACGTCTTCGACTGCGTCCAGGGGATCGGCGAGACCGGCGGCGCCCTGGTCGACGCGGTCGACTTCATCCAATTCACCGGCTCCGATGCGACCGGCCGCAAGGTGATGGCGCGGGCGGCGGAGACGCTGACGCCGGTAAGCCTCGAGCTCGGTGGTAAGGACCCGATGATCGTCCTCGCCGACGCCGACCTCGACCGTGCCGCCAACGCCGCGGCTTGGGGCGGGATGATGAACTCCGGTCAGATCTGCATGTCGGTCGAGCGGATCTACGTCGAGGAGCCCGCCTACGACGAGTTCGTCAACAAGCTGACGGCGGAGGTCGGCCGCCTGCGGCAGGGCGCCGATGAAACCGGCGACCCGAAGGACGTCGGCGCGATGACCTCACCGCGGCAGACCGCGATCGTCGAGGACCACGTGACCGATGCGCTCGCCTCCGGCGCGCGGGCGCTGACCGGCGGCAAGCGGGTCGAGGGGCCCGGCGACTACTTCGAGCCGACGGTCCTCGTCGACGTCGACCACTCGATGAAGGTGATGCGCGACGAGACCTTCGGCCCGGTGGTCGGGGTGATGAAGGTGCGCGATGCAGACGAGGCGGTGCAGATGGCCAACGACAGCCGCTACGGCCTCTCCGGCGCCGTCTTCGGCGAGCGCGAGCGGGCCGAGCAGGTGGCGCGCCGGGTCGAGTGCGGCGCGATCAACGTCAACGACGTCCTCGTCAACTACTTCGCCACCGAGGTGCCGATGGGGGGTTGGAAGCAGTCCGGCATCGGCACGCGGCACGGAGAAGGCGGGATCAAGAAGTACTGCCGCAGCGAGTCGCTGGTGATCACCCGCTTCGGCGGCAAGCGCGAGCTCACCTGGTACCCGTACACGAAGTCCCGCCGCCGCCTGATCGCCCCGATGGTCCGCCTCTTCAACGCGCGGGACTGGCGTCGGCGGCTCGGCTTAAAGCGTTAGGGCTCTAGCGGCACCTGTAGGGAGGAGTGAGTGTCCCTCTCGAACCCTGGGTTGCTGGCCTCTAAGTTGGCCGTCTCTCGCTGAGTGCTCTGTGCCAGCAACAGGACGCCGGGCCCGAGAGGGACACCCACTCCACCTAGCGACAGTCCCAGTTGGACGCTTAAGGGCGGAGCTGCTTTAAAGAGGGATTCCGTGACTCAGCCGTCCCGAGGTGCGTGTTGTGGAGGGGTCCGGGGGTCCTCTGAGGGAATGTCCGCTGCGATATGCAATCTGATTCTGGGTCCTCCATAGGAGGACGGCATCTCCGGGAGCAAGGCCCGAAGGGCCGCGACAAATTCACTCAGAGGACCCCCGGACCCCTGTACAAGAGCGCTCAGTGCTGACCCCGGTACCCTCGTAGGTTCATGCCTGAGCGTGACTACATAGCTGCGACCAAGGAGCGCGTTGTCGTCTTCGACGGCGGCATGGGCGCGACGTTGGAGCAGTTCGAGCTGTCCGCTGAGGATTACGGGGGGCTTGCCGGCAAGTGTCACGAGGTACTGGTGCTCAACCGGCCCGACGTGATCGAGGGGGTTCACAACTCGATGCTGGAGGCAGGCGCCGAGGTGGTCGAGACCGACTCCTTCCAGGGCTCGCGGCTGAAGCTCGAAGAGTGGGGGCTCGGCGAGCAGGCGCTGGAGATCAACCGCAAGGCGGCGGAGATCGCCCGGCGCGCGGCCGGCGATAGCCGTTTCGTCGCCGGCTCGATCGGGCCGACCGGCTTCCTCCCCGCCTCCACCGATCCGACCCTGGGGAACATCAGCTTCGGCCGCCTGGTCGAGGTCTTCGCCGAGCAGGCGCAGGGGTTGGTCGAAGGCGGCGCCGACCTGATCATGATCGAGACCGCGCAGGACATCCTCGAGGTGAAGGCGGCGATCTTCGGCGCCCGCGAGGCGTTCAAGCAGACCGGCCGCAAGCTGCCGATCCAGTGCAGCGTCTCGCTGCTGCCGAACGGCGGCAAGATGCTGCTCGGCACCGACATTCAATCGGTGCTGACGACGCTGACCGCGCTGGAGATCGACGTGATCGGGCTCAACTGCTCGACCGGGCCGGAGGACATGCGCGACGCGATCCGCTTCCTCGGCGAGGCCTCCCCCCTGCCGGTCCACTGCATCCCCAACGCCGGGTTGCCGTTCCAGGGCCCCGACGGCGAGACGATCTTCCCGGAAGAGCCCGAGCCGCTGGCGTCTTCCCTCGGCGAGTTCGTAGAGCGCTTCGGCGTCGGCATCGTCGGCGGTTGCTGCGGCACCACGCCCGAGCACATCGCCGCGATCCGCGAGCGGGTCGACGGCCGCGTCCCCGGCGAGCGCCCGGCCCCAGGGCCGATCGAGGTCTCCTCGATGATGACCTCCACCCCGCTGGTACAGGAGCCTCGGCCGACCCTGGTCGGCGAGCGGGTCAACTCGCAGGGCTCGAAAAAGGCCAAGGAACTGCTGCTGGCCGACGACTACGACGGCCTCGTGCAGGTCGCCGAAGATCAGGTCGAAGGCGGCGCCCACGTGCTCGACACCTGCGTCGCCCTGACCGAGCGCCAGGACGAGGACGAGCAGATGCAGGCGGTGGTGAAGCGGATCTCGCTGACCCAGCCGGCGCCGATCCAGGTCGATTCGACCGAACCGGAGGTGATCAAGGCCGCCCTGGAGCAGATCCCCGGCCGCGCGATCGTCAACTCGATCAACCTCGAGGCCGGACGAGACAAGGCCGACGTGGTGATCCCACTGGCGAAGGAACACGGCGCGGCGCTGATCGCGCTGACGATCGACGAGGAGGGGATGGCGAAGACGGCCCAGCGCAAGGTCGAGATCGCCGAACGCATCCGCGACATCGCCTGCGGCGAGCACGGCCTCGACCCCGAGGCGCTGATCTTCGACGCCCTCACCTTCACCCTCACCACCGGCGACGAGGAGTGGCGGCCCTCGGCGGTGGAGACGATCGAGGGCATCCGCCGGATCAAGGCGGAGATCCCCGGGGTCAAGACCTCGCTCGGCGTCTCCAACGTCTCCTTCGGCGTCTCGCCCCGCCCGCGCGCCGTCCTCAACTCGGTCTTCCTCCACCACTGCGTCGAGGCCGGGCTCGACCTGGCGATGGTCAACCCCAACCACATCACGCCCTACGGGGAGATCCCCGACGAGGAGCGGGAGCTGACCGACGACCTCGTCTTCAACCGCCGCGAGGACGCGCTCGAGCGCTTCATCTCCCACTTCGAGTCGAAGGGCGAGGAGGCAGAGGCCGAGGTAGCCGACCCGACCGCGGGCATGGAGCCCGAGGAGGCCCTGCACTGGCACATCCTCCGCCGCAAGAAGGACGGGGTCGCGGACCAGATCGAGCGCTCGGTCGAGAAGATCGGCGCCGTCCCCACCCTCAACGAGGTGCTGCTGCCGGCGATGAAGGAGGTCGGCGACAAATTCGGCGCCGGCGAACTGATCCTGCCCTTCGTCCTGCAGTCGGCCGAAGTGATGAAGCGGGCGGTCGCCCAGCTCGAGAACCACCTCGACCGGATCGAGGGCCACACCAAGGGCAAGGTCGTGATCGCGACCGTCTTCGGCGACGTCCACGACATCGGCAAGTCGCTCGTCAACACGATCCTCACCAACAACGGCTACACCGTGATCGATCTCGGCAAGCAGGTGCCGGTCGACGCGATCATCGACGCCGCGGTCGAGAACGATGCCGACGCGATCGGCCTCTCCGCCCTGCTCGTCTCGACCTCGAAGCAGATGCCGACCTGCGTCGCCGAGCTGCACCAACGGGGCCTCGAGTTCCCGGTGCTGATCGGCGGCGCGGCGATCAACCGTGACTTCGGCCGCCGCACCCTCTACCCGAGAGGGAAAGAGTCCGACGAGATCTACGAGCCCGGCGTCTTCTACTGCAAGGACGCCTTCCAGGGCCTCGACACGATGGACGCGCTGGTCGACGCCGACGCGCGCGCCGCGCTCGTCGACCGCATCCGGGCCGAGGCCCGGCAGCTGCGCGAGAAGCCGGTCGTCGTCGACGACGCCCCGCCGACCACCGACGCAAGCGTCCGCTCCAGCGCCCGCACCGACGTGCCGATCCCGCAGCCGCCGCGGTGGGGCGTCCGCGAGGTGCCGATCGACCTCGAAGACGTCTTCCCGTACCTCGACCGCCACGTCCTCTTCAAGCTGCACTGGGGCGGCCGTGGGGTCAAGGGCGAGGCCTGGCGGCAGCTGGTCGAGGGCCACGACGGCGAGGAGGGCTTCGCGCCGCGACTGGAGCGGATGTGGCGGGAACAGGACTACCTCCGCCCCCGCGCCCGACTCGGCTACTTCCCCTGCAACGCCGACGGCAACGAGCTCGTCGTCTTCGACCCCGAGGACCACGAGCGCGAGCTGGAGCGGCTGGTCTTCCCGCGCCAGCCGCGCCACGACCGCATCTGCCTCGCCGACTTCTACCGCCCGCTGGACTCCGGCGAACGCGACGTCGTCGCCCTGCAGGGGGTGACCGCCGGCCCCGAGGTGACCGAGCTGATCGAGCGTCTGGAGCGCGAAGGCGAGTTTGCCGAGCAGCTCTACGTGCACGGCCTCGGCGTGCAGGCGGCCGAGGGGATGGCCGAGTGGCTGCACGCGGAGATCCGCCGCCAGCTGGGGATCGATCCCGACCAGGGTCGCCGCTACTCCTGGGGCTATCCCGCCTGCCCGGATCAGTCCGAGCACGAGAAGGTCTGGCGCCTGCTCGACCTCGAGCAGATCGGGATGACCCTCTCAGGCGGCTACGCGGTAATGCCCGAGCAGTCGACGGTGGCGATCGTCGCCCACCATCCGCAGGCCGTCTACTTCGGGATGAAGTCCGGCTTCATCCCCGAGGACAAGGCTCCGGACGAATTGATCGCCGGCACCGAGCGCGGCGGCGAGCTGCCGCCCGAGTCCGACCCGGTGGAGGCGGCGGAGGGCGAGGGCTCCGAAGAGGCCCCCGCCCCCGAGCTCAGCCGCTGAAGCGCTCCGGCATCTCTGCCGGATGCAGCGCCGGCCGCTGCCAGTTGCGACCTTCGTAGGCCTCCTCGAAGCCGGCCCGCTGCAGGTTGCCGGTCACCGCCGACCAGGAGGCGAGATCGCATTCGCCGACCTCGACGAACACGGTGTGACAGCCCGCCCGATGAGCATCGAGCAGGCGGCGGTGCAGGAGGGCGGCGTTGAGGCCGCGCCCGCGAGCGTGCGCAAGCGTCTGCCCCGCCCCCAACTGCGCGACGCCGTCGGCGATCAGCATCGAGCCGGTCGCCACCGGAATCTCATCCGGCCCCAGCGCGGCGGTGTAGCAATGCCAGCCGTCCTGCTGCGGCAGCGAGAAGAACAGCGTTCCCGCCACCAACGGCATCTCCAGGGCTTCGGCTGCGATCGTGCTCAGCCCTTCGCCTTCGGCTTCGTCTTGCCCGAGCCGGTAGATGACGATGCCCGGATCGACGTAGAAGTCCGGCGGCGAGCCGTCGCGGACCAGTTTCACCCAGCCCGTCCCCTGCTCGTAGCCCCGCTCGTCCAACCAAGCCTCTGCCTCTGCTGCGCCGGGCCGTCCGGAGGCGACGGGGATGCGGTAGTCGACTTCGCGAGCCCGCATCCATTCGATCGCCGCTCCCAGATGACCCTCGCTGACGGCGCCTGGCTCCGCCGCCCCCTGGATCTGCTGCAGCAGGTGCACTTCGGGCAGGTCACCGAAGGCGGTGGCCTGCACCGGTCCGAAACGCTCTACTTCAACCCCCGATTCGGAGACTGCTTCCGGAACTACCGAATCCCACATGTCGCGCCGGAAGCGCTGCGCGACCCTCTCCAAAATTGCCGAGTCGTATCTCACGGCTCCCCTTCCCAAGTTCGCGTGAGTGTTTGTGGCCGATTGCTCGACTCTATGCACACCACTGTGGATTCGTCAAGGAACCTTGTCGATCCGGCTATGAAGTCGCGCGTGACTCCTGGCGAAGTGGATAGAAGGCGGGCCGGCGGCTCGGTCGGATGGAACCGGCGCCGGCCGCACGCCTCCCGGTCGGCGATGCCTGGCCTGGGTTCGGTGGCGGCACGCCTCGGCGCATACTAAACAAATACACCGCAGTTTTTTGACCTTTTTTCCGTTCAGGCGACGCCGCTGCGCTTGGCGCTGCTGGACCGCGGCTGCGGTTGCGGCTCGAGGCGCACCGGGGCGGTCGAGAGCGCCTGCACCCGCAGATCGCTCCAGGTGAGGCCCTCGCGCACGAGAGCCGGCAGGCCGAGCGCCACCGCGGTGGCGATCTCGACCGCCTGCAGGATCACGCCGTAGGCCAGCGCGTCGGCGGTGCTGACCCCGAAGCCGGTGTGCAGGACGCTGATCACCGCCAGCTGGAAGACGCCGATGTTGGAGGGCGTCGCCGGCACCACGGCGGTGACGTTGACGGCGAAGAGAACCGCGGCGGCGGCGCCGATCCCCGCTTTGCCGTCGAGCCCGAGCGCGTAGAGCAGCGCCCAGCAGGCGCAGAGCTGGATCGCCCAGGCGGTGAGCTGGGCGGCGGCCGCGGCGGTGCCGTGGCGGGGGTCGCGGAAGACGGTCAACCCCGCACGCACCTGGATCAGGGCCCGGTGGATCGCGCCGCCGAGGCGGGCGAGGCGACCGTTGCCGTTGCGGCGCATCAGCAGCGGCGCGAAGAGGACGACGAGGAGGATCAGCAGCGGCACCAGGCTGAAGGCGAAGATCTGCTTGGTGCCGGAGTGGAAGAGCGGCGTGGTAGAGACGATGATCACCCCGAGCAGAACGAGGGCGATCAGGTTCAGCAGCGTCTGCGAGACCAGGGTCCCGAGCAGGACCGGGAAGGTTTCCCGCATCCGGCCGCTGCGCCGCGCCAGCGTCAGGGCACGCGCCGGCTCCCCGAGGCGGGCCGGCAGGGTCGCCGACATCAGCACCCCGATCATCGTCGCCGAGGTGACGTCGCGCCTGCGGATCGGCCGGTTCGGGAGCGCCGCGCGGGCGATCCAGTACCAGGAGGCAGCGCGGAAGAAGAGCGAGCTCGCCATCAGCGCGCAGGCGATCAGAACCCAGGTCAGGTTCGAGCGGACGATGCTTTCGACGACGTTGTCGACGCCGATCTTCTGCGCGGCCAGGGCGGTCAGGCCGACGCCGAGCAACCCGGCGACGCCGAGGCCGACGCGCCGGGCCACGGCCCGGCCTCTGTTTCCTGCCTGCGCGGGCGCAGGGTCCAGCGACGGCAGCCGCTCCGCCGGTCGCTTCGGGTTGCCGTCGGCGGGCCGGATCCCGGCCCAGTGGGCGAACCTTTCCCCCGCCGTAACCGGCTTCGGCGCCTCGATCGCGCGCTCGTAGACCTCCGTTACCTGGTCGGCCACCCGCGGCCAGGCGTAGCGCTGGGCGCTGCGACGAGCCGCTTCCCCCATCTCGCGCAGCCGCTCCGGCTCGTGGTGGACCCGCTGCAGCTCCTCGGCCAGGCGCTGAGGGTCGCCAGGGGGCACCAGCAGGCCGTCGACGCCGTCGCTGACCACGTCGCTGTAGCCGGCGATGGCGGAGGCGATCACCGGCGTGCCCGCCGCGAACGCCTCGGTCAGGACCATGCCGAAGCTCTCGCCCGAGAGCGAGGGGGCGCAGAGGACGTCGGCCCGGTGCAGCTCCTCCCAGAGGCTCGGCCCGGAGACCCGCCCGCGGATGTCCATGAACCGCAGCAGCTCGGGGTCGGCGACGTAGCGCAGCACGTCCTCGCGCTCGGCCCCGATCACGGTCAGCGTGCAGGGGACATGCTCGACGAGGGCGTTGAAGGCGGTGAGGAGGATCGGCAGGCCCTTGCGCTCCTCGGGGCGGCCGACGAAAAGGATCCGCAGCTTCTCGGAGGTCGGGACCGGGTCGGTCGGAGCGGCTGCGACGTCGACGCCGTTGGGGATGATCGTGTACTCGCCGCCGAACCAGCGTCGGCCGGTCCAGGCGGCTGCCTCGGAGACGGCGATCCGGGCTGAGAGCCGGTTGAAGAGACGGCGGGCGCCGACCGCGTTCGCGATGTAGTTGGGCAGCGGCTTGGTCGCGTATGCGTGGAAGGTGCCGACGACCGGGTCCTCGGCGCCGAGGGTCGCGTTCCAGCCGACCAACGGCACCAGCGGCTCGTGCACGTGGATGACGTCGAACTCGCCGGCGCGGACGGCGCGGCGCGGGGCGACGACGCCGCCGGCCGGGAAGGGAGCGAGGTTGGAGACCGAGCCGTTGGCACCGAACCCGGCGGTGCGGCCGAGCGGGATCAGGTAATCGGGCAGCTCGCGCCGTTCGGCCTGCGCCCGATGGAGGACGCGGCTGACCCGCCCGGGCGGGTCGACGGGGGCGAGGACGCGGACATCGTGGCCACGCCCGAGGAACTCCTCGGCGAGAGCCTCAACGTGCCGGTTCACGCCGCCCTGGTAGGACCAGGAATATGGCGAGACGAGACCTATGCGCACGGGTGATCAAGAGTAGATCATCGGTCGGCACCCGCCCAGGGGCGTTCAGGCGCTCTCGGCCCAGGCGAAGCCGGTGAAGACGAGCAGGTAGGCGGTGCCGATCTCGAGCAGGAGAGCGCCGGAGTCGTTGGCGAGGGTGCCGATGATCGTGGCGGCGAGCGCACCGAGCAGCCCTGCCCGCATCGCCGGCGTTCCCTCCAGCCAGCCGCGCACTCGGTCGCGTTTCACGTATGCCACGGCCGCGAGCGCGATCACGACCGGCAGGAACGCCAGCAGGACCGGCCGGCCGAAGCTGTGAGCGGAGAGCTGGAGGCGGCGCTGGGCGACGTCGGCGAGGTCGCCGAGGCCGCCGGCGTCGAGGACCGAGCGGGTGAGGTGCGCGTTGGCGCCGCTGACGAGGTCGATCAGGGCCAGCAGCGCCAAAACGACAAAGGGAGCGGCGATCACCGCGAGGACGCCGGTGCGTCGGCGGCGACCGGCAACCGCGACGGCGGCGACCGCGGCGCCGACCGGGAAGACGATCGCGGCGCCGACGTCGGCGCCGAAGCGCCCGGCGGCGAAGACGAAGGCCGCAGCTAGGCCTACGCCGACGAACCCGATCGCAGCGGCACGAGCCGAGGCGCTCCTCGCGAACCCGGTCAGAGCCGCGCCGGCGCCGGCGACGACCAGCACCGCCAGGAGCGCCTCGAGCTCGTTGCCGATCCCGTAGAAGCGCACTCCGAGGCCGGGGTTGGGGCCCAGCAGCGAGAGCGAGGTGAGCGGCGAGCCGGCGATCACGTCGACGGCGTAGGCGAGCACGGTCAGCCCCGAGGCGACCGCAAGCGCGCGGTAGCCGCGCAGCACCGCCAGCGTCGCCGCGGCGAGCAGCGGCGTGAGCAGGAGGACCAGCAGCCGTTCCGCGGTCTCCCCCGGTGCCAGCGCCGCCCCCAGCAGCAGGACCAGCGGCAGGTAGACGATCGTCAGACCGACGACCCGGACCCCCGGTCGCGTCAGACGACCGCGGCTGAGCAGGGCGACGAGCAGCAGCGCGGCCAGCCAGACGACGACGTTCAGGCCGATCACCGGGCCACGCCGCGAGGAGATCACGTCCATCCGCCCGACCAGCGATTCGATCGCCGCCGGGTCGACCGAGCCCTCGGCGCGGATCGGCTGCCCTGACATCTCGCTCGGCACCGGGATCCCGAAGTGCTCCAGGATCGTCGGCGCCACGTCGGTCGAAAGCACGTACCCGTCCGTGCGCGTGCTGTCGGAGGTGAGGTTGCCGTCGAAGCCGCGCCCGAAGATCCCGATCGGAAGTGGAGCGTCGGATCGTCCGGTCGGTCGGGCAATCGCGATCAGGAGATCCTGCGGCCGTATCGAGCGCTTAGACCGGCGAGCTCGCGCAAGTGAGGCTTCTCGAATGAAGAGGTTGCCGTTGCCGATCCCCCCTTCCCCGCCCTGGAACCCTCCGAAGGCACAAGCCATCCGCCCCTGCCAGAAGACGGCCTTCGACCGTCGTCTGGCTTCATGGATGAGAAGGAACGGGACGATGTCAGCGGGGGCGGATTCCGCGCGCTTTTCCACCGCTTCCATCCATGAGATGCAGCTACGGCTTGGAGATGGCAGCGCTTCGTCGTAAAGCGAGTCGAACACCCGATTGCCCTGGCCGATGTCCAAGTAGGTCTGAAGCGGTGGCACAGTCCCAAGGCCAGCACTCATGACCCCCGGCGAAAACCCTGCCGCCCCCAGGTCCGCGACGGTGGTTTGCGGCGGCAGCAGGAGGACTCGCACTTTCGCCATCTCCCCGGGCGAGGCTTTCGCCGGTGCCGATAGGAGCAGGGCGAGCGCTATCGTCACCCCGATGGTCGACCGCACTTTCGCCAAGTTCAGTTTCTTCAAGATCGATCCAGCCTGGCGCCGTCGGGACCCGGAACTCCGCGCGGAGGACAAGCGGGAGTTCCTCGCCGCCTGCGAGGACTTCGCCGTCGACCGCTCGCTGCGCGCCTACTCAACCATAGGTACGCGGGGCGACGTCGACCTGGTGCTGCTGACCCAGAGCCCGAACCTGAACGACATCCACACCTTCCACGTCGTCCTCGGCCAGAGCGGCCTGGCGAAATGGACCACCACCCCGCACTCGTTCCTCTCGATGACCAAACGTTCGCCTTACTCGGCAGAGCACGCGCGGCCGGAGATCTGCACCAGCGAACGCAAGTACCTCTTCCTCTACCCGATGGTCAAGCAGCGGCGCTGGTACGGGCTGCCGCCGGAGGAGCGCGGGCGGATCATGAAAAGCCACATCGAGGTCGGCCGCCGCCACCCGGAGATCACGATCAACACGACCTACTCCTACGGGATCGACGACCAGGAGTTCGTCGTCTGCTTCGAGGGCGATGATCCCGGCGGGTTCCTCGACCTCGTCAACGAGCTGAGGCCGACCGAGTCGAGCGAGTACACCGAGCGCGAGACGCCGATCTTCACCTGCGTGGCGATGTCGGTAGCGAAGGCACTCGACGCCCTCGACGGGACCCCCAGCGCGGTCGCCGCCGGCGCCCCGGCGCTCGGCTGACGACCGTCTTTCCCTATTCTTTCGCGCTCCCATGAGCAAGATCGGAACCGAAGAGACCCCCCTCCGCGTCGCCATCGTCGGCGCCGGCCCCAGCGGCTTCTACGCCGCCGAGCACATCCTCAAGGACGGCGACCTGCACGCCCAGGTCGACCTCTTCGACCGCCTCCCCAGCCCTTTCGGGCTGGTGCGCGGCGGCGTCGCGCCGGACCACCCGAAGATCAAGTCGGTGATCCGGGTCTACGAGAAAACCGCCGCCCGCGAGGGCTTCCGCTTCTTCGGCAACGTCAAGATCGGCCACGACATCGAGGTCGAAGAGCTCGAGCAGCTCTACCACGCGATCGTCTTCACGGTCGGCTGTGAGACCGACCGCCGGCTCGGGATCCCCGGCGAGGACCTGCCGGGCAGCCACGCCGCCACCGCCTTCGTCGGCTGGTACAACGCCCACCCCGACTACGCCGACCGCGAGTTCGACCTCTCCTGCGAGCGCGCCGTGGTGATCGGCAACGGCAACGTGGCGATGGACGTCGCCCGGATGCTCGCCCTGACCGACCACGAGCTGCGCCAGACCGACACCGCCGACCACGCGATCGAGGCGCTCGACCGCAAGCAGATCCGCGAGATCGTCGTCCTCGGCCGCCGCGGTCCCGCCCAGGCCGCCTTCACCAACCCCGAGATCAAAGAGCTCGGGGAGATGGAGGACGCCGACGTCATCGTCGACCCGGCGGAGATGCAGCTCGACCCGGCCAGCCAGGCCTTCCTCGAGTCCGACGAGGTCGACAAGACGACCCGGGTCAACGTCGAAACCTTGAAGGAGTTCTCCGAGCGCGAGCCCGAGGGCAAGAAGCAGCGGATCGTCCTCCGCTTCCTCGCCTCGCCGGTCGAGATCAAAGGTGACGGCAAGGTCGAGTCGATCGTGATCAGCCGCAACGAGCTGGTCGAGGAAGGCGGCGCCCTGCGCGCCAAGGACACCGGCGAGCGCGAAGAGCTCGAGTGCGGCCTCGTCCTGCGCTCGGTCGGCTACACCGGCATCCCGATCGAGGGCGTGCCCTTCGACGAAAGCCGCGGCCTGATCCTCAACGAGGGCGGCCGCATCCTCGACTCCCACGACGCCGGCCACAAGGTCGGCCATTACACGGCGGGCTGGATCAAGCGCGGCCCCTCCGGCGTGATCGGGACGAACAAGAAAGACGCGCTGGAGACCGTCCAGCACCTGCTCGCCGACGTCGAAGCGCAGAAGCTGCTGAGCCCGGAGAAGCCGGACCCGGGCGCGGTCGAGGACCTGCTGCGCGAGCGCAACGTCCGCTACGTCAGCTTCGAGGACTGGCAGGCGATAGACCAGGCCGAGGTCGGCCGCGGCGAGCCGCACGGCCGACCTCGGGTCAAGTTCGTCCGGGTCGAGGAGATGCTCGAGACCCTCGGCGAGCCCGCCGCGAGCTAGTGTCCGCCGATCTCGACGAGCTGAAGGGGATGATCGAGGCGGCGCTGCCCGGCGCCGAGGCCGAGGTCGTCGACGAAACCGGCACCGGCGACCACATCCGCGCCACCGTCGTCGCTCCCCAGTTCGACGGCCTCTCGCGGATCGACCAGCACCGGCTGGTCAAGGGAGCGGTCAAAGAGCGCTTCGACGACGGCACCATCCACGCGCTCTCGGTCAAGACCAGCCTCCCCGGCTGAAGTCACACCTCCGCGCGCTTCCCTACGACAAAATGTTACATTGTGCGCGCCATGCGTACGACCTACATCCGTAGCCTCAAGATCATGAGATTCAGGCAATCGTCGTGGCCCGACTCCCGCCTCGACGAATTCAAGGATCAGGTCAACGCCAACCTGAAAGATCTGAGCCAGCGGGTCGACAACCAGAGCAACAGAATCGACACGCTCCAGCACACCATGGTGCAGGCGTTTATCGCCTTAGTGGTCATCATGGTGAGCGGCTTCATGGGCCTCGCGGGCTTGATCCTCACGCAGATCTAAGCCGACCGCGTCCCCTCCCTACAATGCCCTCATGGCCGACCCAGAGCTGAAGAGCAAAATCGAAGAACTGATCGCCGCCAACCCGGTCCTGTTGTTCATGAAAGGGACCCCGGACATGCCGCGCTGCGGGTTCTCGATGCGCGTGGTCCAGGTGCTGGACCAGGTCGACGTCGACTACGGCGCGATCGACGTCCTCCCCGCGCTGCAGCCGCTGCGCGAAGTGACTGCGGAGATCTCCGACTGGCAGACCTTCCCCCAGCTCTACGTCAACGGCGAGCTGCTGGGCGGCTGCGACATCATCGAGGAGATGTTCGAGTCCGGCGAGCTCGCCGAGGCCCTAGGCGTCGAGCAGCCGGAGACCGCGCAGGTCCAGACGGCACCACCGGCACAGTCGCCGCCGTTGCAGATCGAATAGAAGCTCTTGCGGTCTCGCTAGACCGCGGCGGCTTGTTCGGCGGCATCCTCTTTCACTTGAAAAGAAGAACCGCAACCGCAGGCCGCAACCACGTTCGGGTTGTTGACCTGGAAGCCAGCGCCCTGGAGGCCTTCGACGTAGTCGACCTCGGAGCCGAAGACGAACTGCATGCTCACCTTGTCGACGACGACGGCGACGCCGTCGACCTCGAAGACGTTGTCGTCCTCATTGGCCTTGTCGAAGGCGAGCGCGTACTGGAAGCCGGAACAGCCTCCGCCGCGGACGGCAACCCGCAGCGCCTGCTCCCCGCCGTCCGGCTGAGAGCCGAGCAGCTCGCCGATCTTCTCGGCGGCCTTGTCGGTGAGGGTGATCGCGGCTTGAGGCGTTTCGGTCACTTCACAAAGTGTAGCGCTCCACGTACGCGTCTTAATGCGACAGCAGGTCTAGAATCGCTTTGTGAGCTCGACTGCCGAGACCGCGGTCGTCTGCGATACCACCGGCTACCTGCCGTCCGAGCTGGTGGCCGAGCGTGGGATCAAGACGATCAGCCTCTATGTCTCCGTCGACGACCACCAGGAGCGAGAGTCGGAGATCAGCGACTTCGACGCGTTCTACGAGCGGCTGCGGGCTTCGGAAAGCGGCGCGACTACCTCGCAGCCTTCGATCGGCGACTTCCTCGAGGTCTACGAGCCGCTGCTGGCCGACGGGCGCGAAGTTGTCTCGGTCCACATCTCGGCCGGGATCTCCGGCACCTTCGAGGCCGCCGGCCAGGCTCGTGAGCGGCTGATCGAGGAAGACAAGGGGGGCGAGCGCTTGTACCTGATGGACTCAAGGTCGGCTGCCGGGGGCATGGGTCTATGCACCTTGGGCGCTTCTTCGGCCGCACGGGCCGGGGCCGATGCGCCGAGCTGCCTCGCGCGCGCCGAGGAGACGCGCGAGAACCTGAAGATGTGGTTCGCGATCGACACCCTCGAGTACCTGCGCCGCGGCGGCCGCATCGGCGGCGCTCGGGCCTGGATCGGCGGGGCGCTGAAGATCAAGCCGATCCTCACCCTCGAGGAGGAGATCACCCCGGTCGAGCGAGTCCGCACCCGCGCCCGCTCGCTGGAGCGGCTGCGCGGCTACGCGCGCCGGCGCCACGAAGACGGCGCCGACGGCTGGGTCGTCCAGTACATCCAGGACAAAGAGACCGCCGACGCGCTGATCGAAGACTGCTACGAGATCTACAACTGCGAGCCGGCCTTCATCTCCGAGGTCGGTCCCGTCCTCGGCGCCCACGTCGGCCCCGGCCTGCTCGGCGTAGGCGGCGTCCGCACCGAGCTGATCTCCTGACGGCCCCAGCGGGCGCCATACGGCGTCCTCGGTCGCTCGCGTGCAAAGCACGCCACGCTCCCTGCGTCCTTGTCTGGCGCCCGCTGGCCCTCGTCAGCGGTTACGACGGCGGCGCCTGAGCATCGCCCGCGCGCCGATGAAGAAGCCGACGGCGGCGGCGCCCATGATCAGCTGCTCTTTGTGCTCCTCTACCTGGCGGCGCCAGTCGGTCAGCTCGTTGACCCTGCCGCGCAGGGCCTCGACCGAGCCGCCGAGCTCGCGGCGCTTGAGGTCGATGTCACGGCGGATCTCCGCGGGGGAACGTCCTGGCGCACCGGTGGTCACGAAGCCTCCTTTTCGAGCATCTCCTTGGTCAGCTTCGCCTCTTCGATCGCCTGCTCGGGAACCGGCGGCGAGCCCGCCTTCAGCGAGCGGAAGGCGATGAAGCCGGCGAGCGCGGCGATCAGCAGGAAGATCCCGGCGGTGACGAAGTAGCCCGCCCAGATGTTGCCGTCGAAGAGTTCTTCCCCGAGCAGCCAGGCGATCCCGTGCAGGATCAGGATCAGGGCCAGGAAGGCGAAGGTGCCGGCGGCGACCCCGACCCCGGCGCCACGGCCGAGCTTGGTGAGTTTGGCCGAGACCTCGGCCTTGGCGAGCTCGATCTCCTCGCGGACGAGGATCGAGGCGTTTTCGGAGACCTCGACGACGAGGTCGGCCAGGGTGCGCTCCTCCGGCGGGGGCGGTGGCCCCGGGGGCGGGATCGGCGGCGGGTTCTGCGCGGGCTCGACCATGATCGCTCCTACTCCGGCGGGTCCTCGTTGTACAGGCGGCGGTAGGCGATCGCCGCGGCCCGCGAGGCGGCGATGCTCGCCAGGGCGCCCATCGCGGCCAGGAGGCCGCTCCAGACGAGACGTTTGACCAGCTCGTTATCCACTCAGCTCAAACCTTTCCCCGAGGACGCGGCGGTAAACCAACCGGTCCGGCGGCGGTAGAAGATGCCGTCAGCCTATTCACCGCGGCTCGAGTCCGTCGCAGATAGTCGTCACCAGCAGGTCGCGTGCCTGGTCGAAGTCGGTTTTCGAGGCCGGGATCGTGCCGAAGATCCAGCCGGAGAGCAGCTGCTCGACAGCGCCGTAGAAGGCCATCGAGGCGAACATCGGCGCCACGTCGCCGCGCAGGGCGCCGCTCCCCTGCCCCTCCTCGACGATCCGGGCGATCCCCTCGTAGGCGCGGCGGATCTGCTCGAGGTGGGTCTGGCCGAACGAGTTCGCCGCCCGCGTCACCTCGACGATGATCACCTTCATCAGGTCGGGGTCGTGGCGGTAGGAGTCGAAGATGAAGCCGGCGACCTTGCCGAGCTTCTCGCGCGGCCCGCCGTCGGCCCGGTCGGCCTCCTCGATCGCCGCCAGCAGCAGCGACCAGCGCTCGGTGAAGAGTTCGTTCAGGACCTGGTCCTTGGATTTGAAGTAGTGGTAGACGAGGCCGTAGGCGACCCCCGCCTCGTCGGCGATGTCGGAGACGCGGGTCGAGTGGAAGCCCTGGCGGGCGAAAACGCGGACCGCGGCGTCGAGGATGAGGCGGCGTTTGTCGGCGGGTGGCGCCTGCGCCATCAGCTGCCGGCCTCCGTCGGCTGCGGCCAGAGGTAGGCGCCGGGCTGCCGGTTGGCCAGCGAAGGGAGCGACTCCCGCACCCGGTCCTGGGCGGCGAGGTCGAGATCGGCGGCGACGAAGCCCTCACCGTCGGGCGCGGTGGCGAGGACGACGCCCCAGGGGTCGACGATCATCGAGCGGCCGAAGGAGCTGTAGTGCGGCGGCGCTTCGCCCGTCTGGTTGGGGGCGACGACGAAGACCTGGTCCTCGATCGCCCGCGCCCGCAGCAGCACTTCCCAGTGGTCGCGGCCGGTGGCGAGGGTGAAGGCGGAGGGGACGGCGACGACGCGGGCGCCGCGCAGGGCGAGGATCCGGAACAGCTCGGGGAAGCGGAGGTCGTAACAGACGCTCATTCCGAGGACGAGCTCACCGACCGGTGCTACGACCGGCTCGGTGCCCGGCCGCTCGTGCTCGGACTCGCGGTAGGAGACGCCGCCGGCGTCGACGTCGAACATGTGGATCTTGCGGTAGACGGCGACGTCCTCGCCGCCGGGGCCGATCAGGACCGAGGTATTGGAGGCCTTCTCCCCCTCTGCCCCGCGCTCGGAGATGCTGCCGGCGAGGAGGTGGATGCCGAGCTCGCGCGCCCAGCCGCGGGCGGCGCTGAGGCTGGGGCCGTCGAGCGGCTCGGCACCGGTGACCAGTTCCTCGCCACCGGCCAGAAGGTTCCACTTCTCGGGCAGGACGACGAGTTCGGCTCCCCCCGCGGCCGACTCGCGCACCAGGCGCTCGGCGGCGGCGAGGTTCCGCTCCTTGTCCCCGTTCGAATTCAGCTGTACCGCGGCAACGCGCACTCGGCAGGCCCTCCGGTTGATTGACCAGTCAATCGGTGGAGCCAGTATATGAACGCTCGGGGCGCTGAGGCGATCTACAGGTTGAGCTGACGGGCGACGATCCGATCGAAGATGGCCGTGGGGATGAGCGGCTGCAGCCGCGCCTGCACCTTCGCGTCGAGGCCGACGAGGTAGCGCGTCTTCGGCCGCGGCGATTCAAGCGCGTGCGAAATCGCCTTCGCCACCTTCTCCGCGGGGATCCCGCGTTCGGCGGTGTCTTCGATCACCTTGCGGAACTTGTCCAGCGCCGCCCCGTAGAGGAGGTTCGTCTTCGGCGCCCGGGCTTCGATGTCCTCCGCTTTGCGCTGGCCTCGCTCCCAGATCGGCGTGTCGATCGAGCCGGGCTCGATGATCGCCACCTTCAGGCCCCACGGGCGCAGCTCCTGCCGGAAGACATCGCCGATCGCCTCGGTGGCGAACTTCGAGGCGTGGTAGGGGCCGCCGAAGGGGAAGGCGATCCTGCCGCCGATCGAGCTGAGGAAGACGATCCGGCCTTCGGCGCGGCGGATCTCGGGCAGCATCGCCTGCGTAACCGCCACGTAGGCGACCAGGTTGACCTCGAGCTGGTGGCGCAGGTCCTCCAGCGGCACCGTCTCCAAGGGTCCGGGGACGGCGACGCCGGCGTTGTTGACGAGGCCGTCGAGGCCGCTGTCGCTCTCGCGGGCAATCAACTCGGCCGCGGCGGCGATCTGCTCAGGGTCGGTGACGTCGAGGATCACCGGCGCCAGCCGCTCCGATGCCTCGGCGCGCAGGGAAGCGGCGTCCTCCTCCTTGCGCACCCCGGCGAAGACCTTCCAGCCGGCGCTGTCAAGGCGCAGCGCGGTGGTGCGACCGATTCCGGTCGAGGCTCCGGTGACGAGGACCGATCGCATCTGGATGAGGCTACATGGCCATCAACACACCTCAGAGGCGTAACCTTGTGACGTCGTGTACGAAGCCACCAAGGACGATGCCGAGCGCAAGCAGGTGACGGTCCTGTTCGCCGACGTCAGCGGCTCGATGGACCTCGCCGAGCAGGAGGACCCGGAGGAGTGGCGCAAGATCATGCAGCGCTTCTTCTCGCTGCTGGCCGACTCGGTCAACCGCTTCGAGGGCACCGTAGACAAGTTCACCGGCGACGGGATCATGGCGATCTTCGGCGCCCCGGTCGCCCATGAGGACCACGCGCAGCGAGCCTGTTACGCCGCCCTGCAGATGCTCGACGACGTCGCCGCCTACGCCGCCGAGCTGCGCCGCGCCAAGGGGCTCAACTTCTCGACCCGGATCGGGATCAACTCCGGCGAGGTCGTCGCCGGGGCGATCGGCGGCAGCGAGGGCTCCTACACGGCGATCGGCCACACCGTCGGCCTGGCGCAGCGGATGGAGGCGTTGGCCGAGCCGGGCCGGGCTTACCTGACCGAGCACGCCGCCGAGCTCGCCCGCGGCTTCCTCGACCTCCGCGACCTCGGCGAGTTCGAGATCAAGGGCGCGAGCCGGCCGGTCCAGGTCTTCGAGCTGGCGGGGGTCGGGCAGGCGCGGACGCGCCTCGACCTCGCCCGTGAGCGCGGCTTCTCCCGCTTCGTCGGCCGCGAGCGCGAGATCGAGCGGCTGCAGGCAGCGCTGCGGCGGGCGGGCGAAGGCGAGGCCGGCGCGGTCGGCGTCGTCGCCGAGCCCGGGATCGGCAAGAGCCGCCTCTACCACGAGTTCGTCCAGCGTTGCCGCAGTGAAGGGACCGAGGTCTTCGAGGCCCAAGGGCAGGCGCATGGGAAGTCGATCCCGTTCATGCCGATCCTGCAGATGCTGCGCGCCTTCTTCGGGATCGAGGACAGCGATTCCGAGCAGACGGCGCGGGAGAAGATCGCCGGCCGGGCGCTGCTGCTCGACGCCTCCTTCGCCGACGACCTGCCGCTGCTCTTCGACTTCCTCGGCGTGCCCGACCCCGACCGGCCGGTCCCGCAGATGAGCCCGGAGGCGCGGCAACGGGCGCTCGGCGAAGTGCTCTGCAAGCTGGTCGGCAACCCGAGCCGCAAGAAGACTCTGATGCTCGTCTTCGAGGACCTGCACTGGGTCGACGAGGGGAGCCAGGCGATGCTGAGCGGGCTGATAGAAGGCTTCGGCGGCACGCGGACGCTCGTCCTCGCCAACTACCGGCCCGAGTACACGCCGCCCTGGGCGGAGAACCCATGCTGGCAGGCACTAGAGCTGGCGCCGCTGCGGCGCGAGGACACCCGCGAGCTGCTGCGCGACCTCGCCGGCGACGACCCCTCGCTCGACGGCCTCGACGAGCCGATCCACGAGCGCACCGCCGGCAACCCCTTCTTCATCGAGGAGATCGTCCGCGAGTTGGCCGAGTCCGGCCACCTGGTCGGCGAGCGCGGCGGCTACCGGCTCGCCAGGCCGATCGAGGGGGCGCGGGTCCCGGTCACCGTGCAGGCCGTCCTGGCGGCGCGGATCGACCGCCTCGGTCCCGACTCCAAGCAGCTTCTGCAGGTCGCCTCGGTGCTCGGCAAGGAGGTCAGCGGCGAGGCGCTGGCGATGGCGGCGGGGCTCGAGGAGGAGGCGATGGAGCGCGCCCTGCGCGAGTTGATCGACGGCGGCTTTCTCTACGAAGCCGAGCTCTACCCGCAGCGGCTGCTCGCCTTCCGCCACCCGCTCACCCGCGAGGTCGCCTACGGCACCCAGCTCGCCGAGCAGCGGGCGCGGACGCATGCCGCCGCGGCGCAGGCGCTGATCGAGCTCAACCCGGGCGACCGCTGGGACGAGCTGGCGGCGCTGATCGCCGACCACCTACGCCAGGGCGGGCAGCCGCTGGAAGCGGCGCGCTGGTCGGCCAGGGCAGCCCACTGGGCAGGCCACAGCCGCCCGCACGACGCGCTGCGGCTCTGGCACGACGTGATGGAGCTGACGGCCGAGCTGGAGGAGGACGAGGAGGTCGCGTCGCTGGCGATCCACTCGCGGTTGCTGCAGCTGCAGTACGCCTGGCGGGTGGGGATGAGCCGCGAGGAAGAAGCCCGGCTCGCCGCCGAAGCCGAGGAGATCGCCGAGCGCCAGAACGACCTCCACTCGCTGGTCCTGCTGAAGGTGGCGACGGCGGTGCGGCCGGGCCTGCCGCACTATGGGCCCGACTGGATCGCGGCGGTCGAAGAGACGGTCGCGCTGGCCGACCAGACCGAGGACCGCCACCTGCGGGCGGCGGTGCGCGGGGCCGGCGCCTACGCCTTCCTCTGCGTCGCTGACTTCGAGGGGTTCGAGCGGATCCTCGACGAGATGCTGGAGATCGTCGGTGACGACGGCAGCGTCGGCTCCGGGATCATCCTCGGCAGCCCGATCGCCTGGGGCCTGATGGGCAAGGGGATGATCCGCCGCGAGCGGCTCGAATTCGACGAGGCCGAAGACCTCTTCGAGCGCGCCCTGGTCGCGGCGCTGGAGGAAGACGACCCGGAGACGGCGAGCTGGGTGCGCAGCAACCAGGCGAGCCTGGTCTTCCGCAAGGACCCCGAGGCGGCGCTGGCGATCGCCCGCCGCAACGTCGAGCTGACCGACCGCCTCGGCGACGTCTTCTCCCGCAGCCTTGCCCTCTCCAACCTCGGCTGGGTGCAGCTGATCGCCGAGGAGAACGAGGCGGCGCTGGAGGCGATCGAAACCTCCGAGCGCCTCTACCGCGAGGCGATGGACAACGGCGGCGAGATGGAGGGCTGGCGCGGGCAGCTGCTGGCGCGGGCCCTGCTCCAGGTCGGCCGGGCAGACGAGGCGCTCGAGGTGGCCGAGGAGGCCGCCCGCGTCGCCGGCGAGCGGGGGATGCTCTGGTCCTACCCGGTGGCGGTGCTGACGTTGGCGCGCGCCCGCGCCGCGACGGGCGTGGGTGGCGTCGAGGAGGCTTTCGACGAGGCGGAGCGGGTGGCGCGTGAGTGCGGCTCGGAGACGCTGCTGATGGACATCGCGACCGAGCGCGAGCAGCTCGGCAGCGCCCGCACCACCTATTAGCGGCGGCGCTCCAGCTCGGCGACCATCAGCTTCGTGTGCAGGGCGGCGATGAAGTCCTTCAGCGGCTGGGCGCCGGCTTCGAGCAGCTCGACCACGCGCTCCGGCGGCACCTCGCCGGCAAGCCGCTCCATCACCACGTCGACCTCTTGGCGCACGAGCTCTTCCAGCGCCGCTTTGTAGCGGAGGGTGTCGTAGACGGTGAAGCCGATCTGCTCGTCGTAGCCGCCGGCCCGGAAGCTGCTGATCGCCTCGATGATCGTCACGTCCGAAGGCGTGTAGCCGCGGCTGTTGGGGGTGAGGAGGCCGATCTCGGCGAGTCGGTCGAGCACCTCCTTCGGCATCCCGTACCGCCTGCGGACCTCGGCGGCGCTGGTGCGGGAGCGCTCGCCGGCGAGGGCGCGATCGAGGATCTGGTCGCCGAGCTCGAGCATCGCCCGGGCGCGGTCGGGGTCCTCGTCCAGCACGTTCTTGATCGCCTTCAGCGGCATGAACCGCTCTTCCTGCAGGCGCTTGATCAGCTTGATCCGCTCGACGAACTCGGGCGGGTAGTAGGCCATGTTGCGGCTGGTCTTGACCGGCTCCGGCAAGAGGCCCTCGCGCAGGTAGTGCTTGATCGTCGGCGCCGGCACCCCCGAAGCCGCCGCCAGCTCGCGCATCCGCAGCAGGCCGTTTTCCGTGCCGTTGGTGCTCACGCGCGGAACTCCCCCTGCGGCTCGGCGGCGGGACCCGCAGCGGCGCCCGACTCTTTCATCGCCGCGATCTCCTCGGGCGAGTAGCCGGCCTCCGCCAGTACCTCGTCGGTGTGCTCGCCGAAGGCGGGGGCCGGTCGGGTGGGATCGGCGGGGGTGCGACTCAGCTTCACCGGGTTGCCGAGCTGGCAGACCGTGCCCAGCTGCGGCTGCTCGACCGCGGTCACCATCCCTCGCGCCCGCACCAACTCCGAGTCGAGCGCCTCGTCGAGGTCGAGGACCGGCTCGATGCAGCAGTCGTGCTCGTCGTTGAACGCCTTCCACTCGGCGCGACTGCGGGAGCGGAAGACCTCGGCGACCTGCTGCCACGCCTCCGAACCGGGCGAATCGAACTGCTTCTCGATCAGGTCCGGGCGGTCGACGCCGTTGCAGAAGGCGCCCCAGAACTTCGGCTCCAGGGCGCCGCAGGTAACCCAGCCGTCGGCGGCCTCGTATGGCAGGTAACAGAGGGCGCCGCCCGCGAGCATCTGCTCGCCGCGCCGCGGCACCTCCTTGTCGCAGAAGTAGCGGCCGGCGACCATCGCCAGCCAGGAGAGGGCGCCGTCGGCCATCGAGATGTCGACCATCTGCCCCTCGCCGGAGCGCTCGCGCTCGTGCAGCGCCGCCATCACCCCGAAGGCGGCCATCAGGGCACCGCCGCCGAGGTCGGCGATCTGCCCGGCCGACTGCACCGGCGGCCCGTCCTCGGCGCCGGTCAGGCCGAGCAGGCCGACGAGGCCGAGGTAGTTCATGTCGTGGCCGGCCCGCTGCGCGTAAGGCCCGTCCTGGCCGTAGCCGGTGATCGCGCAGTAGACGACGCCCGGGTTCGCCTCGCGCAGGCGCGCGTAGCCGACGCCGAGCTTGTCGAGGACACCGGGGCGGAAGCCGTCGAGGACGACGTCGTAAGCGGCGACCAGGCGCAGCAGCGCCTCGCGTCCCTGCTCCTGCTTGAGGTCGAGCCGGACCGAGCGCTTGCCGCGGTTGAGCGAGAGGTAGAGCGAGGAGCGGGTGCCGAGCGCCTGCTGCTCCTCGGAGCCGTAGTAGGGCGGCGCCCAGCGGATGTAGTCGCCCATGCCGGTGTCCTCGACCTTCAGCACCTCGGCGCCGAGGTCGGCGAGCAGCAGCGAGCAGAAACCGCCGGGCAGCAGGCGGGTGAGGTCGAGGACCCTGACGTCTGAGAGGGCACCACCAACCGACGGCTGCTCCGCTTCGCGTCCGCTGCCGTCGGGCGGCATCACCATCGTCCTCAGATCGAGGCCTTGGCACGGAGCCCGAGCAGCTCGCGCGCCTCGGCGATGCTCGCTGCGCGCCGACCGATGTCTTCGGCCATCTGCCGCGCCTTGGCGATCAGCTCGCCATTCGACCTGCACATCTCCCCGTTCGGCAGGTAGAGGTTGTCCTCGACCCCGGCGCGGACGTTGCCGCCGAGGACCAGCGAGGAGGCGAGCAGCTTCCACTGGTCGCGGGAGATGCCGATCACCTGCCACTGGTTCGGGCCCTCCGGGCCGCCCGGGATCTGGTCGGACATCAGGGTGACGTTGCGCGGGGTCGGGCGGATGCCGCCGGTCACCCCCATCACCAGCGAGATCTGCAGCGGCGGCTCCAGCAGCCCCATGTCGACCAGCGGGTCGAGGTTGGCGACGTGGCCGGAGTCGAAGCACTCGTGCTCGGGCTTGATCCCCAGCTCCTTCATCGTGGTGAGGAACTCGATGATCGTGTCGAAGCTGTTCTCGAAGACGGCCTTGAAGACGAAGTCCTTGCGCCGCCGCGAGTACTTCGCGTAGTTCATCGAGCTCATGTTCAGGGCGGCGACGTCGGGGCGGCAGGCGCGCAGGTACTCGATCCGCTTCTCGATCGGGATCCCGATCGCCCCGGTCGAGTAGTTGACGATGACGTCGCCGACCTCGGCCAGGATCGCCTCGGTGATCGCCTGGAAGTCCTCGACCTCGTAGGAGGGCGTGCCGTCGGGTTTGCGGGCGTGGATGTGGATCTGCGAGGCGCCCTCGTCGACCGCCCGGCGCGCCTCGGCTGCGTACTCCTCCGGCGTGTAGGGGATCGCCGGGCACTGGTCGCGGTTGGCGATCACGCCGCTGATCGAGCAGCTGATGATCACCGGATCGTCGAACGAGCTCATCTCTTCCTCCTCAGACCGGCATCACGCCGTGGCGTTTGCGCGGCTTCTCGACGTGCTTGTTGCGCGCCATCCGCAGCGCCTTGGCGATCGTCGGGCGGGTCTCACGCGGGTCGATGATGTCGTCGATGACGGCGTTGCCGGCGGCGATGTAGGGGTCGATGTTCTGGCGGACCGCGTTCAGCATCGCCTCGCGGGTCGCCTCCGGATCCTCGGAGGCCTCGATCGCGCCACGGCCGATGATTTCGATCGCGCCCTCGGCGCCCATCACCGAGATCTCGGCTCCCGGCCAGGCGACGATGAGGTCGGGCTCGTAGGCCTTGCCGCACATCACGTAGTAGCCGGCGCCGTAGGCCTTGCGGACGACGACGGTCACCTTCGGCACGGTGGCGCGGCTGACCGCGTAGAGCATCTTCGCCCCGTGGCGGATGATCCCGGCGTGCTCGACTTTCGAGCCGACCATGAAGCCGGGGACGTCTTGGAGGAAGACGAGCGGGATGTTGAAGGCGTCGCAGAGGTTGATGAAGCGGGCGGCCTTGTCGGCCGAGTCGTTGTCGAGGGTGCCAGCCAGCTGCTTGGGCTGGTTGGCGACGATCCCCGCCGGCTGACCGCCGAAACGGGCGAAGCAGGTGATCACGTTCTTGGCGAACTTCGGCTTCAGGTCGAACCAGTCGCCGTCGTCGACGATCTCGCGGATCACGTCGTACATGTCGTAAGGCTGCCGCGAGGACTCGGGGACGATCTCCATCAGTTTCTCCGAGGCACGATCGATCGGGTCGCTGACATCGACAACCGGCGGGCGCTCCTCACAGTTGGCCGGGAAGTAGGAGAGGTACTTCTTGACCGAGGCGATGCACTCCTCGTCGTCCTTCACCTCCAGGTCCCCCACTCCCGATTTGCGGCAGTGGACCTTGGCGCCGCCGAGCTCCTCCATCGAGATCTCCTCGCCGGTCACCGCTTTCGTCAGGTGCGGCCCGGCGAGCGCCATCGCGCCTTGGCCGGAGACCATCGGCACGAAGTCAGAGAGCGCCGGGATGTAGGCGGTGCCGGCGGCGCAGGGGCCCATCATCGCCGCCACCATCGGGATCACTCCCGACATTTCGACCTCCTCGCGGAAGAGGTGGCCGGAGCCGGCGAAGAGCGAGCCCGCCGCCTCCTGGATGCGGGCGCCGGCCGAGTCGAGCAGCCAGATGAACGGCATCCGCTTCTGCAGCGCCATCTCCCGCAGGCGGGTGACCTTGAGCTCGCCGGTCATTCCCATCGAGCCGGCCATCACCGTGAAGTCGTAGGCGGCGATGCAGGTCGCGCGGCCGTCGACGTCGCCCCAACCGGTGACGACGCCGTCGGCCGGCGCCTCGACCCCGTCCATTGCCCGTTGGGCGAAGTGCGGGCGGCCGTGGATCCCCATCTCGACGAAGGTGCCCTGGTCGACCAGGAGGTCGATCCGCTCACGCGCCGTCAGCTTGCCGCGATCGTGCTGCTTGGCGATCTTCTCCTCACCGCCGCCGAGCTTCGCCTTCGCGCGGCGAGCGTGCAGCTGCGCGGTCAGGTCGGCCAGCGGCGCGGTGCCCGGCAGCAGATTCTCGGCTTTCTCCTCGGTCGCCATCAGCTACCGGCCTTTCCACTGCGGGTCGCGTTTCTCGAAGAAGGCGGTGACCCCCTCGACGATGTCCTCGGTCGTGAAGGTGAGCGAGAGCTGCGAGCGGAGGAACTCGAGCGCGTCATCGAGCGCCATGTCCTGCTGGCGGTACATCGCGTCGTGGCCGAGGCGCATCAGCACCGGGCTCTTCGCGGCGAGCTTGGTCGCCCACTCGTCCACCGCAGCGTCGAACTGCCCCGCCGGGACCACCTTGTTGGCGAGCCCGTACTCGACCGCCTGCTCGGCCGAGAGCCGCTCGCCCAGCAGCATCATCTCGTTAACCTTCTTGCGCGGGACGTTGCGGTAGATGATCGACATGATCATGTAGGGGAAGGCACCGACGTTGATCTCCGGGGTGCCGAAGGTCGCACCCTCTTTGGCGATCACCAGATCGCAGGAGAGGGCGAGGCCCATGCCTCCGGCGAGCACGTGGCCGTTGGCGGCGCAGAGCGAAGGCTTGCCGAGCCGCGGCATCAGCCGGAAGAACTCGAGGAAGAGGTCGGAGGCGAAGTGTTTGGCGACCAGCGGCGCGTCGGCGGCGAAACCCCCGAGGTCGGCGCCGGCGCAGAAGACCTTCTCCCCCGCCCCCGTCAACACGACCGCCCGCACCTCGTCGGAGGCTTTGGCCAGCTTCATCGCCTCGACCAGCTCGCTCAGCATCTGGCCGGAGAGCATGTTGCGTTTCTCCGGATCGTTCAGCGTCACCGTGGCGACGCCGTCGGCCACCTCGTAGGCGACCTTCTCGCCGCCCCACTGACTCGCTCCCTGACTCACGGCCGGGACCATAGCATCAGGTGAAGTGGGAAGTGCTACTGTCCACTTCGCACCGAGGGAACGACCAGAGGAGAGAGACAGTGACGACCGCGACGGGTAACGGCTCCAGCGTCATCAAGCCCGACTTCGAGTCAGGGCGCAAGCACTTCATCTTCAGCCAGGAGCACGAAGACCTGCGCGAGTCGATGCAGTCGTGGGTCAAAAAGGAGCTCTGGCCCCACCGCAACGAGTGGGAGGAGACCTACTGGCCGAACGAGGCGATGAAGCGCGCCGGCGACCTCGGCTACCTCGGCCTCTGCTTCCCGGAGGAGTACGGCGGCCAGGGCGGCGACTACTTCTACTCGCTGGTCCGGGCCGAGTGCATGAGCTACTCCGGCTCCGGCGGCACCAACATGGCCTTCGCGGTCCAGACCGACATGACCCTCCCCCCCATCCACCTGCTGGGGACCGAGGAGCAGAAGCGCAAGTACCTGGCGCCGGGGCTGAAGGGTGAGAAGATCGCCTCGCTGGGAATCACCGAGCCGGGCGCCGGCTCCGACGTCGCCGGGATCCGCACCACGGCGATCCGCGACGGCGACGAATACGTGATCAACGGCTCCAAGACCTTCATCACCAACGGCCCGCGCGCCGACTTCATCGTCCTCGTCTGCAAGACCGACCCGGGCGAGCGCCACGCCGGCATCACCCTCTTCGTCGTCGATTTGAAAGACGAGAACGGCGAGAAGGTCCCCGGCTTCACCGTCTCCAAGGAGCTGGAGAAGATGGGGATGCACGCCTCCGACACCGGCGAACTCGCCTTTGAAGACGTCCGCGTCCCGGCCGACGCCGTGCTCGGCGAGGTCGGCAAGGGCTTCTACCACATCGCTTGGGAGCTCCAGGGCGAGCGCCTCGTCGCAGCGGCCGGCTGCCATGGGGGGGCCGAGCGGATGATGGAAAAGACGCTCGAGTACGCGAAGGAGCGTGAAGCCTTCGGCCGGCCGATCGGCAAGTTCCAGGCGATCCGCCACAAGTTCGCCGAGATGGCGACGAAGATCGAAGCCGCCAAACAGTTCACCTACGCGACCGCCTGGCGCTTCGGCAACGGCGAGTACCCGGTGCGCGAGATCACCATGGCCAAGCTCTACGCCTCCCGCATCGCCTGCGAGGTGGCAGACGAGTGCGTCCAGATCCTCGGCGGCTACGGCTACATGAAGGAGTACGAGATCGAGCGCGCCTACCGCGACGTCCGCCTCAACCGCATCGGCGCCGGCACCGACGAGGTGATGCTCGACGTGATCGGGCGGAGCTACGGGCTGTAGGCGAGTGCGGCGCCTTTTCCGGATATATCGCGGATAAGGCGCCCCGGAACGACCATGACCGGAGCCGATCGCGTCCGCGCCTATTACGAGGACCTGAACAAGGGGGACGCCGAGGCGGTCTCGGCGCACTTCACCGAGGACGCGGTCCACTACTACACGCGCCTCGGCCCGCACGAGGGGGCGGAGACGATCGGCCGCTACGCCGCCTTCGGGGTCGAGCACATCGACGCCCAGTGGTTCATCGAGAACCTGGTCGAGCAGGACGAGCAGGTGGCGATCGAGTGGACGATGACCTGGCGCGATCCGGAGAAGGACGAGCGGCGGCTTGACCGCGGCGCCGAGTTCTTTCTGATCCGCGACGGCAGGATCGCCGAGGTCCGCGCTTACCACCATGGCGGCAGGAAGAACCCGCAGGGCGACCTGCTCGGCTTCGACCACCAGGGCCGTGGCTACACGATGCTCGCCGACTGGCGGGCGCCGGCGCGGGCGGTCGAGGACGGCGTCACCGACGAGGACCAGGGATGACCGTCGTCAAGGACAGCGGCGCCCGCGCCACCCTGCCGCCCTTCGGCGAGGAGCACGAGGAGCTGCGGCAGACCGTTGCCCGCTTCGTCACTAAGGAGATCGCTCCGAACGTCGAAGAGTGGGAGGAGGCGCGCGAGTTTCCCCGTGAGCTCTTCACCCGCTGCGCCGAGCTCGGCTTCCTCGGCCTCAAGTTCCCCGTGGACCTGGGCGGCCAGGGCGGCACCCATCTTCATGACGCTGTCTGGGTGGAAGAGCTGGCCCGCTCCGGCGGCTCCGGCGGCGTCGCCGCCGGGCTCAACGCCCACACCTCGATCGCGATGCCGCCGATCTTCAAGTTCGGCACCGAGGAGCAGAAGCAGCGCTGGCTGCCCGCCGGGATCGCCGGCGAGAAGATCGGCGCCCTCGGGATCACCGAGCCCGGCGCCGGCTCCGACGTCGCCTCCCTCGCCACCACCGCCGTGCGCCACGGCGACACCTATGTCGTCAACGGCGCCAAGACCTTCATCACCAACGGCGTCCGCGCCGACTTCCTCGTCTGCGCCTGCAAAACCAGCGAGGCGGGCGGCCACGGCGGCATCTCCTTCCTCGTCCTCGAGCGCGAGATGCCCGGCTACGAGGTCAGCCGCAAGCTGGAGAAGATGGGCTGGCACTCCTCCGATACCGGCGAAATCTCCTTCTCCGACGTCGAGGTGCCGGCCGAGAACCTGCTGGGCGAGGAGAACGGCGGCTTCAAGCTGATCATGGCCAACTTCGCCTGGGAGCGGCTGTTGATGGCGATCGGCGCCGTCGGCGCGATGCAGAAGCTCATAGACACCACCGTCGCCTATGCCTCCGACCGCGAAGCCTTCGGCCGCCCGATCGGCAAGTTCCAGGCGATCCGCCACCAGGTGGCCGAGATGGCCACCAAGGCCGAGACCTCCCGCGCCCTCACCTACAACGCCCTCCGCCTCTTCCACGAAGGCCAAGACTGCATCCAAGAGGTCTCGATGGCGAAGCTGATGACCCAGCGCGCCGTCCTGGACATAGCCGACCAGTCCCTCCAGATCCACGGCGGCTACGGCTATATGCGCGAGTACGGCATAGAGCGAGCCGTCCGCGACGCCCGCCTGGGCCCCATAGGCGGCGGCACCGACGAGATCATGAAAGAGATCATCGGCAAGACGATGGGGTTGTAGGCCGACTAAACAGGATCGAGATCCGCAACTATTAGGTACCAGTTAGTCTGTGGCGAGGTAACGAGGTGGGTGAGAGATCTAAAGAGCCTGAGCAAGAGGGAACGGCCAGGAATCCTCTGGATTTAATGTCGAACCAATTCAGCGCAAGGGTGGAGGGGCTACGCGAGCTTCTCGAGGTGATCTCGCCGCACGTGGCAGTACTTGATCAACCTGAGGGGATTGCCACTGTTATCGATCGGTCTGGCCTGTCGGACGACGGGAAAGATGCGGTGAAGGATCTCCTTCTGCCACCGTCTGAGGTCCATTCTGAGGAGGCAGATCCGGATCCAGATGAGATCCAAGAGCCTCTCTCGCCGAGGAAGACGGTGGCTCAACTCAAGCACGTCGTTCGAGACGAGCCGGGCGGCCTTCTTAGGGTATTGCGCCGCTTCAATCAGGGCGCTATCGCTCCTCGTGCTTCCCTGCTTCACGGATCACTTCTGACGGTCGCAGTGGCGTCTTTCGAGTTCCTCCTCGCCGGCCTCTACACGCAGCATCTCACGACCTTCCCCAATCAACTTAAAGATGACGAGAAAGAATTTTCGCTAGGTGATCTTGCGGAGATTGGCTCAATCGATGAGGCGCGACGCGTCCTTATCGAGCGTCGAGCGGATGGGTTTATGCGGCGAGGTCTCGCGGACTGGTCCCGATGGTCAGAAAGAGTTCTCGGCTATTCGTTTGAGGACATATGCCTTAATTACGCACACCTAAATGAGATGTTTCAACGTCGGCACTTGGTAGTCCATAGCGGGGGCGTCGTAAATCGTCTCTATATCGAGCGGGTGAAGGATTCCGATGGTGAGAAGCCAACGCTTGGTCAACAAATTCCGGTAACCGCTACCTATATCCAGGGGGCCCTCGAAGAGCTCGAGGTTCTCGGCTATGGAATAGCCGCAATTGCCTGGGCTAAGTGGGAGCCGCGGAATGCTGATGATGCGCTCGCATCTTTGAACTCCCACATCTACGACATGCTTGATAGCGGCAGTTTCATCTCGGCTCGAAAGCTGTCGGAGGTGGGATCTGAGCTGCCGCAACCAGGCATCCGCCGCTGGATGATCACCGTCAACGGATGGATTGCGTCAAAGAAGCTCGGCGAGTTCGAAGACTGCAGGTCAGAAGTAGAAGCATGGGATATCACGGCATTAGCCAATGAGTTCAAACTCGCTCGAGCATGCTTGTTGGACGAGGTCGACGAAGCGTTTCACTTGCTGCAATCAGTCCTCGCAGAGTCAGAGACGAAAGCCGGAGAAGTCAGAGAGTGGCCACTCTTGGACGACTTACGTCCGGATCCACGGTTTGAGGAGATATTTCGAGAAGCTGGATACCGCCCCTCATCGGAGGCCTCTGAGGAACCCTGAGTTTGCTCAGCGATGAAGCTTCCGTTGCTCGATCCACGCGACGACCCGCGGCCAGTAGAGCATCAGCAAGACGATTGCGATGACCAGGGCGATCGCTAGCCAGCCGCCTTTGGAGATCTCGCGGAAGAGGAGGTGGCGGCCTAGGGCTAGGGGCACCTAGGCAGGGTAAGAGGTCAGCGGCGCGGGCCGGTGTTGCAGCCGTGGTCTCTGCCCCAGCCGCGCTGGCCGTTGCAGTAGTCGTAGCCGGCGCCGCCGTAGAGCTGGTCCGCTGCCCGGCCGCCGTAGAGGCGGTCGTTGCCGGGGCCGCCGTGGCAGCCGTCCTGGCCCGGGCCCATGATGCAGAGGTCCTGACCGCGGCCGCCCCAGCAGCCGTCGCTGCCGGCGCCGTGGCGGCAGAAATCGTTGCCGCCGCCGCCGACGCAGTCGCTGTTGCGGTTGCCGGTGATGCAGACGTCGTTGTTGCCGTTGCCGATGCAGCGGTTGCGGCGCGAGCCTTCCGAGAAGCAGATGTCCCGCTCGCCTTTGCCGACGAACTTGTCCGAGCCGCGGCCGAGGTGGACGACCAGCGGCAACGGCAGGGTCTTCGTCACCTTGACCAGGTCGCCCCGCGGGCCCATCTTGACTTCGATCGCGCCGATGCCGCGGGTAGAGCAGACGGCCTTGCGGTGGCCCTTGGTGAAGTGGCAGCCACGCGGGTGGTGGTGGGTCATGTTGCCCTTGACGACGATCTTGTTGTGCCCGCGCGGGTGCAGGCGGAGCGTCGACCCCTGGTGGGAGCCGAAGATGACGATTTTGGAGACAGACGTGGCGGCGGACGGCAGGACCGCGAGGAGGGCCACTGCCGCGATGGCGCCGACCATCAACCTGCGGCCGGGGGTCAAGAGCATCGCGCGCATATTAATCATGTGTATCGGCTAACAAAACCGAGACCTGAAGATCACACGCGAATTTGTGGCGGTTTTGGGAGGGAAAAGCGATCTAATCGAGGCCGCGCGGAGTGGCGACCTCATTCAGGCAGCCACGCTGAGCGGAGCGTGGGCGGTCTTGGCCGCCCGCCCACGCCGCCTCAGTGCTTCTTGCGCTTCTTCTTCCCGCCGCACTTCGCTTTCAGCAGCGGGTTAGCTTCGTAGCGCTTGCCGTTCTGGCCGGTGAAGGTCGCCTTGGCCCGGTGCTTGCCGCGGCAGATGTTCGTGCTGTTGACGAGGAGGCCCTTCTTGCCTCCCTGCATTTCCAGCGTGAACTTGGTCACCGGGGCGTCCGGCACCGCTTCGAACGAGTTGCGGATGCCGCCGTTGACCGAATCGATCCGGCCGTCGAGGTTGATGTCGACTTTGCCCGAATGGAGCGCTGCGACCAGGTCCGGCAGCGGATGGTTGGACGAGCGCAGGTAGACGGGGCCCGTCAGCGGTTCGTCGAGCAGCGGCGTGACCGCCTTCACCCGGCCGTAGACCGAGCCTTTCGGGCACTGTTCGCCGTTGCCGCCACCGGCGTTGAACTGAACCCTGGTGCAGATGGTCCTGATGTGGCTCTGTTCGAGGAACTCGGAGTGCGGCAGGGCGACGACCGCGGCGCGGATGTGCGCGTCCCCCTTGCGGGCCGTGAGGACGGCCTTGAGGCGAGGATTCGCCGTGCGCTTCGTCCCGCCGCTGAGGCTGAGCGAGAGCTTCGGCTTGAAGCCGAGGCTGGCGCAGTCGGCGGCCTGGAAGGGCGAGGAGACATTGACCGCCGAGAGCCCGGAAACGGAGGCCGAAGCCGTCATCCGTTCGCAGTTGGTCGGGTTGAGGATGAAGTCCTTCCGATCCACATTGATCCGGATGTCCCGGGCGTGGACGACGATCCCCTGCAGGATGTGCGGGATCGGGTCCGAGCTCGAACCGTCGGTCGAAACTTCGGCGGTGACCGGGTCTACCTTCAGCGCCTGGCGGATGACCACATCGCCGAGGTCGAAGGGACCCACCTTGGCCGGCGTGATCGCCACCGCCGAGAGCTTTGCTCCCTGGTACGGGCCAGCGAGGTACAGGCTGCCGGGCACGTAGGTGAGGGCCTGACCGACGCCGGCGCCGACCGAGGTCTGCCCGATCTGAGACGCCGCCGGGCAGCTCGGATGTTCGAGCTCTTCCTGGCCGCCATCAGCGCCGGTCCGCGACCGCGCCTGCGCGATCCCCGCCTCCGAGCAGAAGGGGATCCCGGAAAGATTCCCGATCACGCCTTTCGGCAGCTGCAGCGAGAAGCGACTGAACTCCTGTTCACCGTCTTCACGCGTCAGTCGCACCTTCAACGGCGAGTAACTGCCGGCGGAGTTGCTTTCGGTGCCGGCGGTGAAGCCCGGGTGGAAGGGGGGCGTGCCGCTCGGGCACGGAGTTCCGTTCGGCCCTTGGTCGACCGTGAACGGGCTGGTCCTGGTGACGATCTCGTTCGGCTGCGGGTTGTTCGGGTCCGCCGCGTTCCAAGGCGTGAACCTCGCCGTGAGGTCGTAGCTGCCGCACGTGGACGGCATCACCAGCGGCGCCCGGTCGCCTTCCTTGAAGTGCAGGTTGAACGTTTCGAACGGGATCTGCGGCAGATTGTCGAACGTCGTCACCACCTGCCCGTTGTCGGGGTTGAGTTCGACCTCGCCGGCCTGCTTGACCAGCACCCCGCGCTCGGGGATCTTCGCCACGACATACAGCGCCAGCAGCGAACCGAAGGGATTGTCAAACGGCGCCGCCACGAATACAGATCCGTGCGCTTCCTCTTCCAGCAGGGGCGTCGTGATGTCCACCGTGCCGATCTTCGACGATTCGGGGCAGCCCGCTCCCGGGGCCGAATCGAAAGCCTCACGTGCGTAATCGGCAGGCGTGCAGGCGCCCAACCCGTTCGCCTGGGAGGGGTTGACAGTCACGCCTTCGGGCAGCGTTACTTCGATCTCCTTCGCCTGCCCTTCAGCGTTGGCATCCTTCTGCGCCGGCCAAGAGTTCGGCATGTCGAGACGGAAGTCGAGCCCGCTCGCGCTCCCGGCGCTTGAGCCGGTCGGCGAAGCAGCGATTTTTGGATTGAACTGGACCTGGTTGCAGCTGCTGACCGTCCCGTCGTCATAGAACGCTTCTCTGATCACGCTGCCCAGCGGAACGTTCCAAGGTTCAAGCACTGCCTTGAAGTTCCGCGGGGTAACGCAGGAAACGGGCTCCCGCAGGAACGGTTCTTCCCCGAGACCGGGGGGCCGCACGCACGGTTCGACCGGTTCATTCCTGCTGATGCAGTTCCAACCGCGGGAGCTGTCGTGGCGCGGGTCCCCCGGCGTTCCCCAGAGGGTGACGGTACTCGAGAGGAATTCTCCTACCTGCGTGACATTCCTGACGCTCGCCACGATCCGGTATCCGTTATTGGGATCGACGGAGGTGTCGATCACCACCGGTGCGCTTTTCACGATGAAGCCAAAGCGCGCAGGCTCTCCTTGGGTCGGCGGCAGATTGAACACCGGCACCGCCAGGCGTTGTAAGTTCAGGAAGCGGCGTTCGTTGACCGTGAGCGAGGCGACCCCGACCGCAGCTTCCATCGGACAGCTGTCGATCACGTTCGCTTCGAAGAAAACGCGCATCTTGCACTGGGGGATCGCCTTGGCATTACCTACGAGCCCCGCCGGAAGAGAGAAGCTTAAGTTCCGAGGCAGTGCGGGTTGATCGAAGATCCCAAACCGGGTTCCAAGCGGATGAAAGCGGCCCGTATTCAACTGAAGCGTAGTGACTACCTGGAAGGGATGGGAGCCGCTTCGATCCGCATTGCCTCCGCCCTCTTCTTCAGAATGGCTTGAGAACTTTTCGATGCCGAACGGCGTGTCCTCAGGACTCACTATTATCGCCTGGTCGGCCGACGCCACTGGCGCATTTCCCCCCGATACGGTGACGGTTCCGGGCGCTCCTGCCGCGGGCGGCTCGCCGATTAGCGAAGCCAGGACTTCGACTTCAATGCCTTCGTAGGAGGGAAGGGTCCCTTCGAAGAGACAAGTAACGACAGTGCTGCTTTCGAGTTCGCAGTCCACCGGCCCGTCTTCGTTCGCAAACCCCGCGACGGCTTCTACCCCGGTAGCGATCACGCCCTCTGGGAGTTCATCGGTAATGGTCACAGGCGTCGTGGTCGCATCCAGCTCCGCGTCGCCGAGATTGGTAAGCGTGAGGATGAGGCGCCCACTACCACCTTGGGTGATCACTTTCAGCTTTGCCCGACCTATGGGTGCACCAGGTTCGAGTTCAATTTCCGAAATCTGCAGCGCCGGAGTAGCCCCCGAAGTAACGATCTTGAAGTTTTCTCCCCCCACGGGACCACCAGTGACTTCTACGCCATCGGTTCCGAACTTTTCTTTGAGCAGTGCTTCCAGCTGCACAGCCGTTTCGGTGGGTGCGAAACCGACGACGAATTCACATACAAGGTTCCCGACTTCGCTGTTTACGCCGAGGCATCCGACCGTTTCGCCTCCTACTTCGATCTTTGCCGCGGCCACTTCTGCGCCGAATATTTCAACGAGTCCGGTTTCGATTTCCTGAACCCCGTCTTCCGGTTCCCAGAGATTCGTCGGATGGCTTCCGGTCAAGACCTGCCACCAAGGGGAAGGCGATGCGGCAGCGACAGTCGGCACCGCTAGCAACGCCACAGCCGCGAGAGCGGTCACAGCCAGAACCCGCTTGGACATCTTCGGAAGCTCCTTGATCGGATTGACATCGAGCCGGCATGGGATCGGCGACGCGCTCATCGTTGCCCCCCCTTCCCGTTGCCGGTTTTTCGGTCGTGATGGCGGTGCCGGTGCTTCTTTGGCACGCACTTGACGCGCCCTCCGTGTCGCACTGCTCGCCGACCCTTGGGGCAGTGTCTTGCCTTGACGTTCCCGGGTCCGCTGAACGTGGCGCTTCCGGACCCCACTTCGCCTGGCGCGGCCGCTGCGGACTGGCAGCCTTCTCCGGAGCATTCCGTGGCCGGCGAGAGAATCGCTTCCCTTCCGTTAACCCGGGCGTCGTATACGTCGAGCTCGGCATCGGTATCGAGCGCTGAGAGCCTGGCAGGCGTCAGGAAGAAGGCATCATCGCCAGACGTCCCGGCATCGAGGAAGCCGGCTTCTTCGCTGCCGGTGCCCGAGGAGATCAAGCTGGCACACCCTCCTTCCACAATCACCGCAGTAGCGCTTGCAGCAGAGGCGCTGCAGCTACCGACCCCGAACGGCTCGAACTGGTAGACGTCCCACTGCCCATTCGAGTCGGCCGGCACGAGCGCTTCGAAGGAATGGAAGAAGATCCGGCCGTTTTCGAGCACGACCCGTGGCTGGTAGAGGGAGATGCCCGCGGTTTCTATGATCGTCGGCTCCGGCAGGGCAGCGGATACGTTCTGTTGCCGCCACTGTTCCTGCGGGTCAACCAAGGGCCGATCGCCTTCGCCAACGGTATCGCCGAGCGGGGCCCCGCTCGTGGGCTGACAGGAGACGCAGCTCAACTGGCCGCCGGACGCGTCGTAGCGAAACACCTCCTGGTCGGGTTCCCCCGTCTCGGCGTCCCGGTTGTCATAGCCGGTGAGGCTGCGCTCGGAGGGGAAGGCGAAGAAGCTGCCGTCAGGCGAAGCAGCAGGGCTCATCGCATACGTCTGCCCGAACGCTCCACCCCAGTCCGCATCGTCTTCTTCCGCCAGGGTTGCGATGAAGCGCACGCCTTCGCCTTCATGCCACGAGTAGAGGTTCGGCTGCCCGGCTTTCGCAGTATCGCCGAAGCTATTCGAACCGTCATCGAGTAAACCTCTGGCAACGAAATAAATCCGTCTCCCATCGTTGCTGACTCCCGCCGCGAGCCCGAGGACTTCAGCGTCTTCGGCAGAAGCGGTGATGTCGCTGAGCGATGCACATCCACCTGCGGTGTTTTCGGAGGGGATTTCACAACGGTACAGGTCGCGACCTTCTTCACTCGCGTCTTCCGTCAACTGCTGCGAATCCGAGAAGAACACCACCGTTCCATCGGCGCTTGCTCCCTGGAAAGCCGGCCTTTCCTGGCCCACCCCGGAAGCACCAGGCTGAACCACGTCCAGCCGCGTCGTCTTTTCAGCTGCCGTGTCGCGTACATAGAGCGCAGTCAAGGCGTTGCCACTCGTCCCATACCCGCCCGGACTCCAGAACACCCGCGAGCCATCTTCGGAGACCGCATGGCGGACCGTTCCGGGTCCAGACCCGATCCACCGTGCAGTCACGATCGTGCCGCCTTCGTCCATTGGCAGTTGGCTTACCGGCTGCAGTACGCCTCCCTGCCACTCATAAAGGGCCGGAAGTGGTGCTGGCGGTGCTTCCGCGACAAGCGGCGTCTCGGAAGCCAGCACTATGTGGTCGAGTGCCGCATCGGCGCTGACCAACCTCACGTTCCCGGTACCACTGTTGGGGGACCCCCCAAATTCGGTTCCCGCCGGGACGTTGGCAAAGCCTTCTTTGCCCGTTACGAGCGGGGTGTACTGCGGAGGGGTACCCGCGGTCCACCGATACGGGGTTCGTTCGGACGCCTGCGGCGACAGCTGCGTGCCATCGCGCGGTTCGAGCAGAGCCCGAGACAGATCCGCGGTGAACATGTTGAATTCGGTCTGGAAACCGATAGCCACCGGCACCACACGGGAGTTGGAGGGCGTGACATCGCGCGACTGCCACCCTTCCGCCCCGCGAGTGGCAACAACATCCGAGAGTTCGGCGTTCCGGTTGCCTTCAGGCTTTTCTTCGATCGACCCCAAGCTTGCGTAAGCCAAGCCTTCGCCATCAGCGGCAGCTTGGATCAATCCGAAGCGGGATCCCATCAGGGTTCCGCCAAGCTTATTCGACGGAGAAACCATCTCCCACACCCGAGAGTCGCTGAGCGCAGTCCCGAGACCAGATGCTTGGGTCGTGAAGGTCCTATCCGGACCTTCGGTGGCTCCAAACGAATTTTCGGCCACCACTCGATAATGGTAGATAGTTCCCGCTGCAAGGCCAGTGACGCTCTGTGACACGGCTACAGGTTGATGACCCGCTGCAATCTGCCCCCCTCCGATCGGCGTGGCAATGCAAGCGGCAACCGAGCAATCCCCTAGGCCGTATTCGAACTGATAGGTAGTCGATGCCGTATTCGGATTGATCGTAGCCCGTAAAGTCGCCGCTTCTGCCGACACCCCCACAGCTGAGGTAGCAAGGACTGCGGGACGTTCTTCAAAGATTTCTTCCGGGCCGAAGATTCGGACTTGCGAAAAGGCATCACCACTCGTGTCGTCATCGGTCGACGCATAGATTCTGCTGGTGGCACCGTTCACCGCGATGCCGGATGCTTCATGGAACAATTCCCCTTCTTCGCCTGGCACGGCGAGTGCTTCCACCAGCGTCCCGGCCTGGTCGTAGACGAGGATCCGGCTGCGAGTGAAGTTGTCGGGCACCAGCTGCGACAAGTACAAATGCCCAGTGGCGGAATCCACGCTAAGCCCAAAGGTTTCATTTTCATCTATTGATTCGCTTGCCGCCGCATAACTAGTCGCACCGGTAACGGGGAATTCCGACGGCAAATATTTGAACACTCTTCTCGCGCTTCGTCGGATTACGTAGAGAGACCCGTTCGATGCGACGGCCAGGTTGCCGGGGTCGGAAGCTGCAATTTCGGTGATAACTTCTCCGGTCGGGGCGACGATTAGTATGGAGCCAGCCGGGTTGTCACTCAGGTAGACGTCGCCGTTGGCGTCCACTGCCACGCCGATCGGTTCTTCAAGACCCGGGATTTCTGAGCTTCCCGCTGCAGGCCCTGCGGTAAATTCGGCAGGTTCTCCATCCGCCTCAAAGGATGCCACCCCATGTTCTTCGGTTACGAAGACTTTATGAGTCTGGGAATCGACTGCTACCTGACTTCTGCCTCGCAGAGGATTGAAGGATAGACCGGTGATTCTGTTCCCGGAGATGTTCGAAGCTGAACCGGTAAAGGCCACGGCGTGCCCTTTTTCATCGAACTTATAGAGGGATGCATCCCCCCTATCCAACACATATACAGCTCCACTTCCTTCATCGACTGCAACCGAAGCAGCGATGTCAAAGTTGGTTGCAGGGGATCCGTCTGGCCCAAAGCTCCCCAAGAAGCTCGGCTGCGCAGAAAGGGCCTCACTGGGAAGCAGCATTGCCAAGCAGAGGCACCCAAGCACTAGTACGCCCCCCATCGAATGCACTCGCGGTCGAGCAGTCGACATTCAGCTCCCCTCCTCACCCTTCGTGTCCCTGCGCAAGACCCCTGCGCATTTCGTGGGCCGCAGCCCTTTCCCGTACCTAACCAGTACCGCAAGAGCCTGCTTCTGCCAAGGGGTGCATCGATGGCAGGGTGACTGCCACAAGACAGGGGCTGTGTTTTCCCTGCACAGACCACAGCGACAATTGCTCGCGCGCGCAGACTTGATCCCGCCGCTAATGGATCTGCATGCAGATCGACCGAATTGGGGACGGACGCCGGTCTCCCGCCCCCCTGACCCCTCCACACAAAAGGGAACGGGACCGCTCATGCGGTCCCGTTCCCAGGATGTTCTCGCTTCGTGCGTCTACAACCTATGTACAGTTAGGAGTTACTTTTTCAGCGAACGTGATGGTTCCCGTGCCATCCTCTGACGATGTAACGTGCGAGGCTCCGCCGGTCTTGGACCACAAGTCGAATTTAGTACCTTCTGTTGTGATCTGCTGCCACTTCTGAACACCCGTAGAGGGTGATTCGAAGATGAGGTTACCGGTCAATGAGGCTTCTTCACATGCCGGTTTCGTAACCTCGCCGATGATGCCGTTTCCGGCGACTTTCGTTTCGATGCCTGCGCACTTGAAGCTTGCAAAGTGCCCGAGCCCCGATGTAAAGGTGTTGTCGATTTCCTTCGGTGTGATCAGGATCCCGCGCTTGTGTTCGAGATTCGGAGTGGGCTCCAGTGTGACGTTGTGGAACGGTAGCGGGGCTGTCGCAGTGATTGTCCCGCTGGGTTCACTGGCTCCGTTGAGCGTGCCGGTACAGGTAACGCCAAGAGGACCGGTGCATCCGTGGAAGACGAGTTTCGTAATTTTACCTGTCTGTTCGCTTCCAGCGTCGTATGCGCCCGCCGTAGTGTTCGAGGTGCATTTGACGGTCAAGCCGGTAGCTGTCAGCTTGGTTTCGCCGGCCGTGGCGGTAAAGCTCACACCGGCGGGTTTGATGTCCCAGACGCCAGCCGACGCAACTGCCGGCAGCGCGTAGAGGAGGCCGCTGACGACGACAAGCGCCAGCAACATCGTTCTGTGCTTCATAATTGCCTTTCGTGAGTGCCGTCCGGCCGGAGTTCAGCGAAGGCCGGAAGGCGTTTCCGAGGGGCGGCGGATTCGTTCGATTCGCCGCCCCTGCTTTCCGCGCTATCTCTAACCGAAAAGCTATCGAGCGGTCAAGAAACGCTGCGCGATCCTGGGGCGAGGCATCTCGGAAATTGCCTTTCTAGCTGCAAATCGCCTGGTTCGTGAATTTCGCCCTCGCAAAGTTGTGCCCCTGTCGAAGAAACGCTGTGTCACGGAGTCGCGCAGGCGCCCAGCCCGTATGCGGTTGCCATGCGCTTGTACTTGGCGGATTCGCTTTCGAACTGCTGGACGTCTGCTTCCACCATTCCGCCCTGGCCGGTCTGTTCCAGGTTCTTCTGAGCCTGCGACAAGGTGTCGATCATCGTGGCCAGCTTTTCGGCATCCGCTTCGGGGGCCCGAAGCTTTTCCAGTTCTTCGACTTTGTCGCCGACCGAAGGGACAACCACTTCTTCGATCGCCTCGGCAAAGTGGGCGTTGGGTCCCCCCGGTTCGGTTTCGTACTGCTTCGACCAGGTTCCGAAGTCGGCATTCCTGCTCTTCGAGTTTTCCTTGCAGATGGCGGTCGCCTGCTTGATGTACTCCGCCTTGGTTAGGGGCTTCGAGACGGTTTCGCTTGCGGAGGTTCCGTCGCTTCCGGAGCTGCCACAGCCCAGAGCAAAACAAACCGCCGCCGCCATCCCGATAGCCGTGATCAGCCGGTGCATCTTCTTTTCGCCTCCAGATTAATTTTTGTCAAAAGAAGACGAACGTACTGACCACCCAGTCTTTTTCAAAGCAAAAGCGCGGCCGCGCGCGCGACAAGTTGGCGCAGGGGCGCTAGACGGGGGCGGCGCTCAGCTGCGCGGCGATCTGGTGGGACCAGTCTCTGATCTGGCCCCAGTCGCGGCGGTCGCGGAACTCTCGGGGGGTGCCCTCGACCATCGCCTTCTCCATGAACCCCTGCGGCTCTGCCGGCAGGCGGCCACCGAAGACGACGTGCTCCCTCCCCCCCAGCTCCTCGACCGTCTCGGCGATCTTGGGGGGCTCGTTCCACTCGGGGTTGTCCTTCGCGGGGTCCCCCACCGGACCGGAGCTGAAGACCCAGAAGGGGGTCTGGCGCAGGGCCTTGCGGTGCTTCTTGAGGAAGTGGCGGGCGTCGCCGCGCCAGCGCTTCATGTAGACGGCGCTGCCCAGGACTACGGCATCGTAGCGGTCGAGACTCTCGACGTCCTCGGCCCGTTCGAGGCAGACGCCGAGACCTTCGCGACGCAGGGTGGCGGCGATCGTCTCGGCGATCTCCGCGGTCGAGCCGCGCTTGGAGGCGTAGGCGACTAGGACTGTCATCGCTTCCGATTCTGCCTCACTGGACACGGTGTCGCATCGTGCATTCGCCACAGAAGGCGCAGCGGTAACTCCGCGCCAAGCTGGGCGCTACGTTGAGGCCGTCAAGACGAAGGAGGAGATCGCCTCATGAAGCAGCGCGTCAACCTGATCACCCTCGGAGTCGGCGACCTCGCCCGCGCCCGGCGCTTCTACGAAGCGCTCGGCTGGACGACCGAAGCCGAGCCCGACGACGACGTCGTCTTCTTCCAGGCCGGCGAGGTGGTCGTCGCCCTCTGGGACCGCGCCCGCTTGGCCGAGGACAGCGCCGTCGAGGACGGCGGCGGCTGGGGCGGCGTCACCCTGGCGCTCAACTTCGGCTCGCCGGCCGAGGTCGATGCCGTGATCGAGGAGGCGCGCGCAGCGGGCGGCCGGATCGGCCGCGAGCCCGCGGAAACCTTCTGGGGCGGCTACAGCGGCATCTTCGTCGACCCCGACGGCCATCCCTGGGAGATCGCCCACAACCCGCACTGGATGGTGACCGAGGACGGCGGCATCCGCCTCGGCTGAGCGGGCGCCGCCCGACTGGCCGGTCAACCAGGACCGGCCGCTTCCCGGTAGCCTCACCGCCGACTTTCTACGAATCGAAGGAGAGGCGGAGTAATGGGACTTCTGGATGGGAAAGCCGCGATCGTCACCGGTTCGGCGCGCGGGATCGGCCGGGCCACCGCGGAGATGTTCGTCAGCGAGGGCGCGAAGGTGCTGATCAACGACCTCGACGCCGACGTCGCCGAGCAGACCGCGAGCGAGATCGACGGCGAGACCGCGGTCTACGCCGGCGACCTGACCAAGAGCGGCGCCGCCGACGAGCTCGTCGCAGCCGCGGTCGACGCTTTCGGCTCGGTCGATATCTGCGTCAACAACGCCGGCTACACCTGGGACGGCGTCGCCCACAAGATGAGCGACGAGCAGTTCCAGGCGATGCTCGACATCCACACGATCGTCCCCTTCCGCGTCGCCCGGGCGCTCGCCCCGCACTGGCGCGAGGCCGCGAAGGCCGAGCGCGGCGAAGGCAAAGAGGTCTTCCGCAAGATCGTCAACACCTCCTCGACCTCGGGGATGATGGGCAACGCTGGCCAAGTCAACTACTCGGCGGCGAAGATGGGCGTCGTCGGGCTGACGAAAACGCTGGCCAAGGAGTGGGGCCAGTTCAAGATCAACGTCAACGCGGTCGCTTTCGGCTTCGTCGAAACCCGCCTCACCGGCGCCAAAGAGGCCGGCGAAGAGATGACCGCCCCCGGCGGCGAGAAGATCGAGCTCGGCATCCCCGAGCAGATGCGGCAGATGGCCTCGGCGATCATCCCGCTCGGTCGCCCGGCCACCCCGGAGGAGGCCTCCGGCCCGGTCCTCTTCCTCTGCTCGCCGCTGGCGAACTACATGCATGGCCAGGTGCTGAACGTCACCGGCGGCATGTTCGGAGGGATGTACACCTGAACGAGGCCGGGGCGCGGCGTCCGCCGCGCTACCTCGACCTGGCGGCGCGGACCTGGCCGGTCCTGCGCCGCGCGATGGGCGCCCACACGTTCCTCTACCGGAGGACGGGTGGGCGCCTCGGTCACAAGATCCCGGGGCTGCAGGGGCGGATGCTGCTGCTCGACCACGTCGGCGCCAAGAGCGGCACCCACCGCACTTCGCCGCTGCAGTACATCCCCGACGGCGAGAACGTCGTCGTCATCGCCTCCAAGGGCGGCTTCCACAAGAACCCAGCCTGGTTCTACAACTTGATGGCGAACCCGGACACGACGGTCCAGATCGGCACCGAGCACCGGCCCGTCCACGCCCGTGAGGCGAAGCCGGACGAGCGCGAGCGCCTGTGGGCAAAGGCGGTAGCGATCTACCGCCCCTACGAGGACTACAAAGCCCGCGCCGAACGCGAGATCCCCCTGGTCGTCCTGGAACCACGCCCCGCCTGACCAGACGGAGGGGTCGTCAGGCAAGGACGCAGGGAGCGTGGCGTGCTTTGCACGCGAGCGACCGAGGACGCCGCATGACGGCGCCTCCGGCGGTCAGCGGCGCTCCTCCGCCACGGGGGTGCCACTGGCGTCGGCGATCGCCTCCGGGGGCCAGGGGCCGGCCCAGTTGTCGCGGGCGCCGTCGATCGTGATCGTCGTCCCCGAGTAGAAGTCGCCGGCCGGAGAGGCGAGGTAGGCGACCAGCCACGCCATCTCCTCCGGGCGGCCGGCGCGGCCGATCGGGATCGAGCGCTCGAGGTTGTCGACGACCACCTGCGGATACTTGGTCAGCAGCGTCTCGGTCGCGAACTGGCCGGCGGCGAGGGCGACGGTCTTGATCCCGAAGCGGGCCCACTCGACCGCGAGCGTCCGCATCATGTTCTCGACCGCCGCCCGGGCTGCACCCGAGTGGACCATCCCGGGCATCCCGTTGTGCGGCGAGAGGGTGACGCTCAAGACCTTGCCCTCGCCCTGCGGAATGAACGCCTTGGTCGCCGCCGCGTGGGTCATCAGCCAGGTCCCCATGACGTTGAGGTCGATCACGGTCTTGAAGCCTTTGGGGCTGATCGCCTCGGCCGGGCTCAAGAACTGGCCGCCGGCATTGTTGACGAGGACGTCGAGCCGGCCATGGCGCTCCAGCAGGCCGTCGAAGAAACGGCCGACCCGCTCCTCCTCGCGGATGTCGAGGCACTCGTGCTCGAAGGATCCCGGCAGGTCGACGGCAAACTCCGCCGTCTCCGCCAGCGGCTCCTCGCGCCGCCCGCAAGCGACGACGGTGGCGCCGAGCCGCGCCAGCTCCAGCGCCGTCTCCCGCCCGAGGCCACTGCCCGCGCCGGAGACAGCGCAGACCTGTCCCTCGAGGAGATCGTCCCTGAACACCCGCGAACGCTTGCTTTCAGCCATCGGCGGCCAAGCCTATAGCGGCACCGAGCCGCAAGAATCCCCTCCACGATGGGCATCAGCGTCGAACCCCACCCCCTGCACGAGCCGCTTGCCGGCGGCACCCGCGGCGCCACGGTCGCCGTCGAACCGATCGTCGCCGGCCATGTCGAATGGCCGCGGTCGATGATGGTCAGCCCCGGCGGCCGGATGCTGACCGCGAAGCTGCTGCGCGCGCTCCTCACCGGCAAGGACTCGACCAGGATCCCGGTCCCGGCCTTCCTGATCCGCCACCCGAGCGCCGGGGCGATCCTCGTCGACACCGGCCTGCACCCCTCGGTCGCCACCGATCCCAGCGAGAACTTCGGCTCGCTTGCTACCCGCTTTGTCACGCTCAGCCTGGAGCCGGGGGAAGACGTGCCCTCGCAGCTGCGCGAGCGCGGCCTCGAGCCGGGCGAGATCCCGATCGTCGTCATGACCCACCTCCACCTCGATCACACCTCGGCGATTTCCGAGTTCCCCAACTCGACCTTCGTCGTAAGCGAGACCGAGTGGCAGGCGGCCGCGCACGGACCGAACCCGCTGATGAACGGCTACCGCCGCGCCCACTTCGACTACGCCTTCGAGTACCGCACCGTCGACTTCGACCGGGCCGGCATCAACTCCTACGCCGGCTTCGGTCGCACCTTCGACCTCTTCGGCGACGGCTCGATCCGCCTCGCCTTCACCCCCGGCCACAGCGCCGGCCACATGTCGGTGATCTGCCACCTCGCCGAGCGCGACTTCGTAATCGGCGGCGACTGCGTCTACCTGGCCGCTCAGCTCGATGGATCTGAGGACGGCCCGCCCCGTCCGCAGGACGCCCACAACTACCGCCGCTCGCTGCAGGAGCTGCGCCTCTTCCACCGCCAGTTCCCGGACGCGGTCATCACCCCGGGTCACGACCCGGACTTCTACGCCGGGGTAGAGCAGCGCTACGAGTAAGTGCGTCGCCCCGCCGCCGAGAGCCCCTCGTACATCCCCCGCACCCGGCCGAAGACCTCGGTCGCGACCTCGAGCTGGCGCTCGCGGCTCGGCGCCTCTTCGACCGGGAAGGTGAGCGGCTCGCCGAACTGGACGGTGACCTTGGGGAAGCGCAGGCGCTTCCATTGACGGGCGCGCTCGGAGCCGTGGATGCAGACGGGGACGATCGGGGCGCCGGTTTCCAGAGCAATGCGGCCGATCCCCGGTTTCGGCTCGCCCAGCCGGCCCGAGCGCGAGCGGCCGCCCTCGGCGTAGACGAGCAACATCTCTCCCTGGTCGACGAGGATGCGGGCGGTTTCGATCGCCACCTCGTCGTGGTGGCCGCGACGGACCGGGAAGACGCCGCCGTGCTTGTAGATGTAGGTGAGAACCGGCGGGCCGAAGAGCTGCGATTTGGCCATGAAGCGGATCTTCCGCCGCAGGTAGACGCCGGCGAAGAAGTGGTCCATCTGGCTGAAGTGGTTAGGCGCCAGCACCAGGGGGCCCTGCTTCGGCACGTTCTCGACCCCGATCGCCCGCACCCGGTAGATCAGCAGCGTCGGCAGCGTCAGGACGATGCGGGCGAGGGTGTAGGTCCAGCCGACGCCCTTGCGCGCCCCCTCGTGGAACTGCGTGAAGTACTCCGCCGGGCGCGGGTCCTTGTAGACCTGTGGCTTCATCTCGGCCATGACGAGGACGGCGGGGTGGTCGCCGTGAATCTGCCTACCCTCGCCCCGCCGGCGAGTTACGCCCAGCCGCGCGAGCGCTCGACCGCGCGCCGCCAGTCGGCCAGCAGCTCCTGCCGCTGCGCCTCGGCCATCCGCGGCTCGTAGCGGTCGGCCTCGCGCCACATCTCCCCCACCTGCTCGAGCGACCAGGCGCCGGTGGCGATCCCGGCCAGATAGGCGGCGCCGAGCGCGGTCGTCTCGGCGATCTCCGGGACCGAGACCGGCACCCCGAGCACGTCGGCCTGGAACTGCATCAGCCAGCGGTTGACGGTGGCGCCGCCGTCGGCCCGCAGCAGCTCCAGCCGCTCCCCGGCGGCCGTCTCCTGCGCCCGCACCGCGTCGACGGTCTCGTAGGCGATCGCCTCCAGCGCCGCCCGCGCCAGGTGGGCGCGGCCGCTGCCGCGGGTGAGGCCGACGATCGTCCCCCGCGCGTAGGGGTCCCAGTAGGGCGAGCCGAGACCGGTCAGGGCGGGGACGAAGTAGACGCCGTCGTTGGAGTCGAGCGAGGCGGCGAGCGCCTCGGTCTCCCCCGCCGCCTCGATGATCCCGAGCCCGTCGCGCAGCCACTGCACGGCGGCGCCGGTGACGAAGATCGCCGCTTCCAGCGCGTAGGAGACCTCCTCGCCGCTGCTCGCGGCGACCGTCGCCAGCAGCCCCTCCGGCGCCGAGGGCACCTCCGGGCCGCTGTTGAGGAGGACGAAGCTGCCGGTGCCGTAGGTGTTCTTCGCCATCCCCGGCCGGTGGCAGGCCTGGCCGAAGAGCGCCGCCTGTTGGTCGCCCGCCACCCCCGCCACCGGCACCTCGCCCCCGAACTCGTCGGTGGTCCCGAAGACGCAGGAGGAGGGCAGCGGTTGCGGCAGCCGCGCCGGGTCGACGCCGAGGAGCGCGCAGAGCTCCTCGTCCCAGGCGAGCTTGCGGATGTCGAACAGCATCGTCCGCGAGGCGTTCGTGTAGTCGGTGACGTGGCGGCCGGTCAGCTTGAACAGCAGCCAGGAGTCGATCGTCCCGAAGACCGCCCGCTCCGCCCCCTCGACGTTGCCCAGCAGCCACTCGATCTTCGTCCCGGAGAAGTAGGGGTCGATGGTGAGGCCGGTGCGCTCCCGCACCAGCGGCTCGTGCCCGGCCTGCTTCAGCTCCTCGCAGCGGTCCGCAGTGCGGCGGTCCTGCCAGACCAGCGCCCGGTGGACCGGCTCTCCCGTCGCCGGGTCCCAGGCGACGACCGTCTCGCGCTGGTTGGTGATCCCGATCGCTTCCAGGTCGGCGCCGGCGACCCCGGCGTCGGCGAGCGCCGCGGCGGCGACCCGCCGCGTCACCTCCCAGATCTCGTCGGCGTCGTGCTCGACCCAGCCCGGCCGCGGGAAGAACTGCTCGAACTCCGAGTAGGCGCGCCCGCACACCTGGCCCTCGCCGTCGAAGACGAGGCAGGTCGTCCCGGTCGTCCCCTGGTCGATCGCGAGGATCACGAGGGGCTAGCGGCGCACCCTGCAGGAGCGGATCAGGACCGAGGAGAGCTTGCGCCCGTCGGCGAAGGTCATCGAGACCTTCGAGAAGGGAAAGGTGGCGGTGGTGAACCCGGCCGGGGCCGAGCAGGCGGCGCTCAGGTAGCTGTGCTTGTGCCCGCGGTAGACGAAGGTCCGCCGCAGGGTGAGGCTGATCTTCTTCAGGTAACCGGAGCGGTTGAGGCGGGCCGGGAGGGCGGCGCTGAGGGTGGTCCCGAAGGTGCCGTGCGCCTGGTGGATGTGGAAGGCGATGATGCGGCTGTTCGGCACCGGGTCGGCGCCGTAGACGTGGGCGAGGATCGCCCGCTGACCGTTGATCACCGCGTTGAAGGCAAGGACCCTCCCCTGGAGCGGGAAGCGATCCTGTTCGGGCAGCGCCAGGGCGCCGAGGTAGCGCCCTTCGCCGACCAGCGCCGGGCCGCACGCTTCCAGCGCCTGCTGGGAGGTCGCCGGTTCGATCTGGAAGCGGCGGCAGGTCGGCAGCCCGCGGGTGTCGATGACGCCGCCGCGGTTGATCGCGATCGAGATGTGTCGTAGGGCCGGGGGCCGCTCCCCCGAAAGCACCCGGACGGTGCCGTCGACGCGGACCCCGATCGGCGCTTTCGCGGATCGCGGCAGCGCCGTCGGCGCGATGCCGCCGTCGAACTTGACGAAGAGGTTGCCCCGCTCGACCAGCTCGGCGTCGGCGATCGCGGCGACGAACAGGCACCCGAGCGCCAGTACCGCGACTGCAGCAACCCTCTTCGTCATCCGCGCCATCGCCCGAAGAACACTAGGGCGAAGTCGCGCAGCTGGCCGGCGCGATGGAGAAAGCCCTTGAGGTCGCGGCCGGTGGCGCGGTGCTCGAGGTCGAGCTCGTACTCGCGCAGCCGGTAGCCGGCGCGGACTGCGTCGACCGTCATCCCGATCTCCATCCCGTAGCCCTTGGCGAAGGGCAGGGCCGCCCGCAGGGCCTCGACACGGAGGGCGCGCTGGCCGGAGATCGGCGCCTCGGTATCGAGGCCGCAGAGGCGCCGGATCGCCCAGCGTGCGAAGCCGAGCGCGAGGCCGAAACCGCCGCCGAGCCGGCGGCTGAAGGCGGCCACGGCGAGGTCGCACTCGTCCCGCTCGACCGCCTCGACCAGCGGCGCCAGGAGGCCCGCCGAGGCGCCGAGGTCGCCGTCGCACAAGAGCACCAACCGCGGCGGCGGCTCGACGCTCAGCGCCGCCTCGGCGGCGGCGGTGACGTTGCCGCCCTTGCCGTGGGAGCGGCCGCGGCTCACCACCTCGGCGCCGACCAGCATCGCCGCCTCGGCGGTGCCGTCCTCGGAGGCGTCGTCGGCGACCCAGACGCGCGCGCCCGGCAGAACGTCTTTGAGCGCCCGAACCGTCTCCGCCACTCGGTCGGCCTCGTTTCGGGCGGCGACGATCGCCGCCACGCCCTCTCCATGCCCCGCGTCCAGCTCAGGTCCCGCTTCAGGTCCCATCGTCGGGTTATTGTCCCGGCCAATGGCAGACATCGAGGCACACATCACCGGCAACGTCTGGAAAATCGAGGTCGCGGTGGGCGACGAGGTGTCCGACGGCGACACCGTCGTCATCCTCGAGTCGATGAAGATGGAGATCCCGGTCGAGGCCGAAGACGACGGCGTCGTCAAAGAGATCCGCTGCGCCGAGGGCCAGTCGGTCAGCGAAGGCGACGTCCTCATCGTCCTGGAGTAGAGGCGTGGAGGAGCGGCTAGCGGGCGGCAAGCTCCTGCTCGACCAGCCGGCCGAGGCGGTCACCCGGCTGACGATCTCCAACCCGGCGCGCCGCAACGCGCTCGACCACGAGATCCTCGACGCCTTCGCCGAAGTCATGCCCCAGCTCGACCGTGGGATCGAGCACCGCTGCGTCCTGATCACCGGGGCACCGCCGCTCTTCTCCGCCGGCTACGACATCGCCGGGCTCCCCGACGAGAGCTTCGAGCGCGACGCCGAGGCGCTCATTGCCCATCCCTTTCACGCGGCGCTGGAGGCGATCGCCAAGCACCCCTGGCCGACCGTCGCCGCGGTCAACGGCCACTGCCTCGGCGGCGGCCTCGAGCTGGCGATCACCTGCGACCTGCGGATCTGCGCCGCCGGCGCCAAGCTGGGGATGCCGCCGGCCAGACTCGGCCTGATCTACGGCCACACCGGGCTGCGCAAGTTCCTCGACGTCGTCGGCCTGCCGCGGACGAAGGAGCTCTTCCTCACCGGCCGCAACTTCGACGCCGCCCGCGCCGAGACGATCGGCCTCGTCAACGAGGTCGTCGCCGACGAAGAGCTGGAGCGCGAGTCGGTGGCGCTGGCGGCGGTGATCGCCGAGAACGCGCCGCTCTCGATGCGCGGCAACAAGCACGCGATCGACCTGCTGAACGAAGTTCCCGAGCTGACCCCCCAGCAGGAGGCGGGGCTGGTCGCCCTGCGCGAGTCCTGCTTCGAATCCGACGACTTCCGCGAGGGCATCCGCGCCTTCGGCGAGAAGCGCCGCCCGCAGTGGAAGGGGCGGTGAGCGCGAAAGCGCGCAAAGCCCTCGCCGCCGCCGACCCGACGATGGCGGCGCTGATCGACCGCCTGGGCAAGATCGACCTCGCCACGCGGCTGCGGCGGCGCCAAGAGGAGCGGCCCGCCGACGCCTACGGCGCCCTGCTGCGGGCGATCGTCGGCCAGCAGCTCTCGACCAAAGCGGCGCGGACGATCTACCTGCGCGTGCTCGACCTCTTCGGCGGCGGCACCCCCTCCCCCGAGCAGCTGCTGGAGGCGAGCGAGGAGGACCTGCGCGGTTGCGGGCTCTCCGGCCGCAAGACCGAATACGTCCGCGACCTCGCCCGCCACGTGCTCAGCGGCGAGCTCGAGCTCGACCGACTCGAGCAGCTGGAGGACGAGCAGGTGATCGAGGAGATCGTCGCCGTCCGCGGCCTCGGCCGCTGGACCGCCGAGATGTTCCTGCTCTTCCACCTACAGCGCCCCGACGTCCTCTCCGGTGGCGACCTCGGGATCCGCAAAGCGGTCCAGGTCGAGTACGGGCTGGAGGAGATGCCGACCCCGACCCGGGTGCTGGAGATCGGCGAGCGCTGGCGCCCCCACCGCAGCCTTGCTTCTCTGTACCTCTGGGAGTCGTTGGCGGCGGTGCCCTCATGAGACGGCGCTTCTGGATCAGCATCGCCGCCGTCGTCGCGATCGCCCTCGGGTCGGTGATCGCCGGGATCGCGATCTACCAGAACGACGAGGCCGATTTCGACCGCGTGCAGAGTGACGACGCGGCGCGGGCCGCCCGCCAGGCCGAAGCGGTGGCGGCGCTTTCGGTCGGCAAGCTCTCGACCGCCGCGGCGATCGTGCAGACGCAGGGGAAGGTGAGCCGGCACGAGTTCCGGGTGATCGGCCGCTCGCTGCTGGGCGACGGCGCGCTCGACGGCGCCGCCTACGTCCCCCGGGTTCCGGCTTCGCGTCGGGCGGCGTTCGAAAGCGCCGTCGGAGTCGAGATCCGCGAACGCGCCCTCGGCCCACTCCTCAAGCGGGCAGGAGCACGGCCGGTCTACTACCCGGTCACCTTCGGGACCAGCGAACTCGAACAGCCGAGCAGGGTGCGCGGCTTCGACCTCGGCTCCGACCCGTTGCGCGCCCGCGTCCTGCAGCGGGCCGGCGACACCGGCATGGCGGTCGCCACCCCCTTGGTGCACCTCCTGATCGGCGGGACCGGGATCAACGTCTTCCGACCGATCTACGAAGACGGCGCCCCTGTCGCTACTACCGCCGAGCGCCGGCGGGCGCTGAAAGGGTTCATCGCCGGCAGCTTCCGCGTCGACGACGTCGCCGCCGCCGCCCTCGGCGTCGTCCCCGATGACGCGAAGATGCAATTGCAGGTCGGCGGCCGTGGCGCCTTCGGTCCCCGCGGGGAGCTCGAGGACGCGGCCCGGGTCCCGATCCACATCGCCGACCGCACCTGGTTCCTGGTCCTCGAGGACCCCGGCGGGCCGCCGCTCGGCCTGCCGATCGCGGTCGGGATCCTCGGCATCGCCCTCGCCGCCCTGCTCGCCTCGCTGATCGTCAGCTGGAGCCGCGGCGAGCGGATGCGCGAGCTGGAACGGCAGGCGAGCCAGGACGCGTTGACGGGACTCGGCAACCGCCGCCGCTTCGAGGAAGACCTGGCGGCGGCGATGGCGCGCAGCCGGCGGGACAACACCACCGGCGCCCTGCTGATGCTCGACCTCGACCGCTTCAAGCTGGTCAACGACTCCCGCGGGCACCCGGCCGGCGACCTGGTGATCAAGGAGGTGGCCGAGACCCTGCGGCGGCGGACGCGGGTGAGCGACTCGCTGGCCCGGCTCGGCGGCGACGAGTTCGCGGTGATCCTGCCCCGCTGCAGCCGCGAGGAGGCGCGGATCGCCGCCGAAGCGATCGCCGATGAAGTCCGCGGTCATCCCCAGGACGGGGACGAGCCGCTCACGGTCAGCATCGGCATCGCCCTGTTCGGGCCGGACCCGGAGGCGAGCGTCGCCACCGTCGTCGCCGACGCCGACGCGGCGATGTACGCGGCAAAGGACGAGGGGCGCGACTCGATCCGCATCTTCGAGCCCGCCGTCGTCGGCGACGACGGCTTCCGCGCCTAGAGCGGCAGCTCGCCCCGCAAGGCGAGGACGCGTTCGACCGCGACGACGAAGGCCGCACGCCCGAGGGCGCCGGAGCGCAGCTTCGCCAGCAGCGCGCGGCGGGCCGTCATCGCCGGCCCGAGCTGCGTGTAGAGGAGCAGGTCGGTACCGGCAGCCGCTCCCGCGACTGCCGCCTCGGCCGGGGTGCCGAAGTGCTCGACCGCGGGGGTCTCGAGGGCGTCGCTGATCGTCACCCCTTCGAAGTCGAGGCGCCGACGCAGCTCGCCGGTGGCGATCGAGCGGGTGAAGGCGGCGGGGCGGTCGGAGAACGCCGGGTAGATCGCGGTGCTGAGCATCACCAGTTCACCCCCCATCGCGATGAAGCGCTCATAGGGAGCCTCGTCGATCCGCCGCAGCTCCGCCTTGGAGAGGTCGATCCGTTCGACCGAGAAGTCGGTGTTTTCGCGGGCGGCGCCGAAGCCGGGGAAGTGCTTGCCGGTGGCAGCGATGCCACCGTGCTGGAGGGCGCCACCGAAAGCGACGGCGGTATCGGCGACGCGAACCGGACCGGAGCCGAAGCCGCGTTCGGTTTCGGCGATCACCCCGCCCGGACGGGCGACGTCGAGGACCGGCGCCAGATCGACGTTGACGCCGACGTCCCGCAGATTGGCCGCCGCGCGCTGCCCTTGTTCGCGACTGAAGGCGGCGCCGCGGGCGCCCATCGTTGCCGCCGAGGCGGTGGGGGCACCGCTCAACCGCTTAACCTGCCCGCCCTCCTGGTCGACCATGACCAGCAGCGGGCGGCGCAGCTTCGGCGGCCGCGGGATCGCCTGCAGCTGCGCGATCAACCGGGCGCCGGCGGCGCGGGTCGGGAAGTTGCCGGCGAAGAGGACGACTCCGGCCACCTGGCCCCGGTGGATCGCCGCACGCAGTGCCGGCGGGACCGAGGTGCCGCTGACGCCGACGACGATCCGCTCGCCCGCGAGCAACCGCGGCGACAGGGTTTCCGCCACGCCCGGCTCCCGGTCGGCCTCGCCGCCCCCGTCGCCGAGCGCCGCCCCGACCGCGAACGCCGCCAGCGCCAGGCAGGCCAAGATCACCACCGCTCCCCTTCGGCGCCCCGCCACAGTCAGGTCCATCCAGCCTTGATCCTATGGATGGATCAGGCGTCCGGGGCGATTCCTAGGCTGCGCCGCATGCCCCCCCTGATCACCGCCGAGGAGGCCCTCGCCTACGGTCGCCAGATCGAGCACGAGGAGATCGAAGCCCTGGTCGAACGGGCCTGGGAGGTGCGCCAGGAGAACTTCGGCAACTCGACCGACATGTGCTCCCTGGTCAACGCCAAGTCGGGCGGCTGCGCCGAGGACTGCGGCTTCTGCGCCCAGTCGCGCTACGCCGAGGCCGACACGCCGATGCACGCGATGATGGAGCCGGAGCAGATCCTCGAGCACGCGAAAGCCGCCGAGGCCGCCGGCGCCCACCGCTTCTGCATGGTCACCCAGGGCCAGGGCCTCTCGAAACGGGACTTCGAGAAGATCCTCGAGGGCACCCGCCTGGTCGCCGAAAAGACCAACCTCAAGCGCTGCGCCTCGATCGGCCACATGTCGGCGGAGCGGGCGAAGGCGCTGAAGGAGGCCGGGGTCCAGCGCGTCCACCACAACGTCGAGTCGGCCCGCTCCTACTACCCGGAGGTCTCGACCACGGTCCGCTACGAGGGCCGGCTGCGGACGATCCAGGCGGTCAAGGAGGCGGGCTTGGAGACCTGCGTCGGCGGCATCCTCAACCTCGGCGAGTCAGAGGAGCAGCGCGTCGAGATGGCCTTCGAGCTTTCCGAGATCAACCCGACCTCGGTCCCGATCAACCTCCTGATCCCGAAGGAGGGGACGAAGTTCGGCGACCGCGAGGTGATGGACCCGTGGGAGGTCGTGAAGTGGATCGCGATCTTCCGCCTGATCATCCCCGGCGCCCTCTTCCGCCTCTGCGGCGGCCGGGTCGAGAACCTCGGCTCGATGCACAAGCTGGCGGTCAAGGCCGGCCTCAACGGGGTGATGATGGGCAACTTCCTCACCACCCTCGGCGCCGAGCCGGCCGAGGACCGGGCGATGTTCGAAGAGCTCGGCCTCAACGTCGCTCGTCAACCCGACAACGGCGCCAACCCGCGGCCCGACAACCGCTCCGGCTGGCTCGAGGGCGAGGCGCCGCAAACCCCGATCGACGAGCTGGTCGACAGCCAGGCCGAGGCCAACTTCTGGGACCCCTCGACCCAGCTGCGGGTCGTCAAGAAGAAGGGAAGGACCCCGTCTTACCCACAGGCGGCGTGACCGACGTCGCCGAGCGGCTCGAGGAGCTCCGCGAACGTGGGCTCTACCGGCGGTTGCGACTGATCGAAGGACCCCAGGGCCCGAGCGTCACGCTTGACGGCCGCGAGGTGCTGCTGCTCTGCTCGAACAACTACCTCGGTCTCGCCGACCGCGCCGAGGTGCGCGAGGCGGCCGCCGAGGCGGCGCTGCGCTGGGGCGCCGGCGCCGGCGCCTCGCGGCTGATCTCCGGGACGATGGAGCCGCACCGGCAGCTGGAGGAGCGGCTGGCGGCCTTCAAGGGCTACGAGTCGACGCTGCTGTTCGGCTCCGGCTACCTCGCCAACACCGGCCTGATCGCAGCGCTGACCGGGCGCAATGAGGTGATCTTCTCCGACGAGCTGAACCACGCCAGCATCGTCGACGGCTGCCGCCTCTCCCGCGCCGAGACCTTCGTCTACCGCCACTGCGATCTCGAACACCTCGCCTGGGCGCTCTACCACCAGCGCGGCAAGCCTGCGCTGATAGTCACCGACGGCGTCTTCTCGATGGACGGCGACGTTGCGCCGCTGTCCGAGCTGCTGGAACTGGCGCGCCGACACGGCGCCCGGCTGATGGTCGACGAGGCGCACGCGACCGGCGCCGTAGGACCCGGAGGCCGCGGCTCGGTCGCCGCCGCCGGCCTCAGCGGCGAGGTCGACGTCGTCGTCGGCACTCTCGGCAAGGCGCTCGGCTCCTACGGCGCCTACGCCTGCGCGAACGCGGAGACGATCGACTACCTCGTCAACACCGCCAGGCCCTTCATTTTCTCGACCGCGCCGCCGCCACCCGCCGTCGGCGCGGCGCTGGCGGCGCTGGAGCGGCTGGAAGCAGAGCCGCAGCTGGTCGACCGGCTGCAGCGGAACGCCCGGCAGTTGCGGACCGCGCTGGCCGCCGAGGGGCTCGGCGTCGGCGCCGCGAAGACCCAGGTGGTCCCGGTCCACGTCGGCGCGGCGGAGACGGCGATGCAGTTCTGCGAGGCGGCGCTGCAGCGCGGCGTCTTCGCCCAGGGGATCCGGCCGCCGACGGTCCCGGACGGATCGAGCCGGCTGCGCTGCACGGTGATGGCAACCCACACGCCCGAGGAGCTGACTCAGGCCGCCCGCCAGATCGGCGGCGCCGCCCGCGACGTCGACCTCGCCCCCGCCTCGCAGGCCCTGAACCTCCGGGTCGCCTAGCCGTGGCAGCAGCCGCGGAGGGCACGCCGGGCGTCTTCGTCACCGGCACCGGCACCGAAGTCGGCAAGACGGTGGTCGCCGCGGTGCTCGCCCGCACCCTCGCCGCCGCAGGCAAACGAGTCGCCGTCTTCAAGCCAGCGGTAACGGGGCTCGAAGAGGAGGGCGAGACCGACCACGCGCTGCTCCGCCGCGCTTCGGGTTCGAGCCAGAGCGACGAAGAGATCGCGCCCTACCGCTACCGGCCGCCGGCCTCCCCCCACCTAGCCGCGACGCTGGTGGGCGAGGAGATCGACCCCGAGCGTCTGCGGCAGGCTGCCGCCGCCGCAGCCGAGGGCGCGGACGCGATCGTCTGCGAGGGCGTCGGCGGCCTCCTCGTCCCGCTCTCTCCCGCCTACCTGGTCCGCGACCTAGCCGCCGACCTCGGCTATCCCCTGGTCGTCGTCGCTTCCCCGGGCCTAGGGACGATCAACCACACTCTGCTCACCCTCGAATCCGCCCGCGCCGCCGGGCTGGAAGTAGCCGCTGTCGTCCTCAATCCCTGGCCCGAAGAACCGACCGAGATCCAGCGCGACAACCGCAAGACGATCGCCAGGCTGGGCCAAGTCCGAGGCGAGACGCTCCCCCACCTCGACCTCAGCGACCCTTCAAATTGGCCGGCACTTCCTCTGCCGACGGGACGATTTCCCTCCATATAGGGGTACTTTCGTCCCGTCGGCAGAGGATCAGACGATCACGTCGAGATTGCCGTCGTTTAGCTCGACGGTGAAGTCGGCCGCTTTGGCGATCGCAGCTGCGCCCGCCGGACCGTTGGGAGCTTTCTTCGCCTCGAGCAGCGCTCGCGCTACGTCCCCCCGCACCGCCTTCGCCATGTGGGAGACCACCTTGCGCTCCCCGTTGTACTCGCCGAAGGCGCGCACCGGCAGCAGCGTCGCCCGCTTCGGCTTCCACATCGTCGAGTAGGCGCCCGAGCGCATGTCGACGATCAGCTCGCCCTCCTTGTCCGGCAGCGCCTCGGCGAGGGCCGGGCGCCAGAACTTGGCCAACGGCCCGATCCCCTTCGGTTTCTCCTTCGGCGGCACCTTGTAATACGGAATCCGGTCGTCGGGCCGGACGACTCCCCAGAGGGCGCTGGCGATCAGAACCCGCCGCCGAGCCTTTGCCGGCAGCTGCGGCAGCTCCAGCCGCTTGAAGAGGACGCCGGTATAGACCTCGGCAGCGGGCGCCGCCGGTGCCTTCCGCAACTGCGGGTCCAGCGCATCCAGCAACTGCTCCCGCTTCTCGCCTAGCTGGGCGGCGAAAGCGAGCGAGCCGAGATTGACCGGCTCCCCCGCCGCGGGTGCGGTCTTCCCTTCCGAAGGCGGCAACAGGACGATCATCGCGCGGCAGCCTACGGAACTACTGCCGACGGGACGAAAACGGTCTATATAGGCCCGTTTTCGTCCCGTCGGCGACTCAAACGGAGCTACGCCGCCGCGACCTCCTCGGCGGCGATCGCCTCCCCGCCGGGATTGGCCTCGGCGGTGGCCGCCTCGACGCTGGTCGCGCCTTTCGCCTTGGCCCGGATCGCGGTGGCGCCGATCGCCGCTCCCAACAGGGCGACGAAGGCGGAGACCGTCATCGCGTGGCCGAGCGCGTAGACGAAGGCTTCGCCGCCCGCCGTCGTCACCTCCTTGGCCTGCGCCGCCGACAGCCCCGGCACCTTCGACACCGAGCCGCCGCCGAGCTGTTCGGAGACGGCGTCGCGCTGGGCGGCGGTGACGCCGCTGCCGCTCAGCAGGGAGTCGAGCTTCGAGGTCACCAGGCCCTGGAAGATCGCCCCGGTGACGGCGACGCCGAGGCTGCCGCCGACCATCCGGAACATCGAGAGCACACCCGAGGCGATCCCGGCTTTCTGTACCGGCACCGCGTTCATCGCCGCGCTGGTCATCGGCGACATCGTCATCGCGATCCCGATGCCCAGCAGCATGAACCCGGGCAGCAGGTCGAGGTAGGTCGAATCCACCGCGATGCGGCTGAAGCTGAACAGCGAGGCGGCGACGATCGTCAGCCCGATCGCGATCAGCCAGCGCGGTCCGAAACGGTCCGAGAGCCGCCCGGCCACCGGCGCGACGCCGACGATCATCAGGGTCGAGGGCAGGAACCGCACCCCCGCCTCCAGCGGCGAGTAGCCGAGGATGTCCTGCATGTAGAGGGCGAGGAAGAAGAAGACGCCCAGCATCCCGAAGCTGATGATCATCGCCACGCAGACCGCAGCGAGGAAGTTGCGGTCGCTAAGCAGGTCGAACTGGACCATCGGCGCCTTCACCCGGTTCTCGACGAAGACGAAGGCTGGCAGCGCCAGTGCCGCCACGGCCAGCAGGCCGATGATTTCGGTCGAGCCCCAGCCCCAGCTGTTGCCCTCGACCAGAGCCAGGACCAGCGAGGTCAGGCCGACGGTGAGGACCGCGACGCCGGCGTAGTCGACCTCACGGCCGACCGAGGTGTCGCGCGACTCGCGCACCGCGAACAGGGTGGCGACGATCGCCCCGACCGCGACCGGGATGTTGACGTAGAAGATCGCCCGCCAGCTGACGTGCTCGGTGAGGAAGCCGCCGAGGACCGGGCCGACCGCCAGCGCCAGGGCCGAGACGCCCGCCCAGGTCCCCATCGCCTTGCCGCGCTCATGGGCCGGGAAGGCGTCGGTGATGATCGAGAGCGTGCCCGGCATCATCATCGCCGCGCCGACGCCCTGGACCACGCGGCTGATCACCAGCGCGGTCTCGTTAGGCGCGAAGCCGGCGGTCGCCGAGGACAGCGCGAAGACGACGACACCGATCATGAACACCAGCCGCCGGCCGAAGATGTCGCCGAGCCGGCCGCCGGTCGCCAGCAGCACCGCGAAGGAGAGCGTGTAGCCGTTGATCGTCCACTCCAGCCCGCCGATCGAGGCCCCCAGGTCTTTCTGGATCGAGGGCAGGGCGACGTTCACGATCGTGTTGTCGAGCATGATCATGAACAGCGCGAAGCACATCGCGCCGAGCGTCCACCACTTGCGGTTCTCGTCGGTGATCAGGTGGCTGTATCGCGTCGTCAAGAGCGATCACTTCCCTTCAGGTGCTCGTAGGTCTGGGCGAGGTCTTCGCGGTCCAGCAGCGACTCGACGGCGGCGTCGAGCTTGCGACGCTGCGCGGCGCTGAGGGTCGCGACAAAGGATTCGATTCCGGTCAGGCGGACGGTGACCAGGGTGGCGACCAGGTCCTTGCCCTTGGCCGTGATCTTCACCCGGCGCACCCGGCGGTCGCTCGGATCCTCGACCCGGGTCGCCAGCTTCGCCTTGACCAGCGCGTCGACGGCACGGCTCATCGAGGGGACCGAGACACCGAACAGCTCGGCGAGGTCGCTGACCTGCCAGGCCTCGGCGGAGTGCCCGAGCCCCCCCAACTCGAGGAGCACCTTGCACTGGGTCATCGAGAGCCCCGTCTCCTCGATCACCCGCAGCTGGTTGCCGCGGTCGTAGAGGAACATGTGGTGCATCAGCGCGGTCAGCCGCGCCGCGGTGTCCTTCTCAGCCGGGCCGGTCTCCTTGCGGGATGCCTCGGCGATCGCCTGTATGTCGGTCGCGTTCATGAGAACAATAGTTGCACGCGCGCAACCTTTTCGGAAGAGCAACAGTTGTCCGTGTGATGCATATCACGCGCCTGCTGCTCCCCAGCGGCAGGCGCAACGGAGTGGTCTAGGCCTCGCCGTCGAAGTACGCGACGCGGCTCTCGCGGCGGACCAGCAGGTCGGTCTCCGGGTCGCCGGTCCAGATCCCGACCTTGTCGCTGTCGGGATAGACGGTCGCGCTGGGGACGACGACGGTGGAGAACATGAGGACGCGGGCGGTCTCTTCGGTCTCGTTGCGGATGCCGTGGGCGCCGGCGGCGCCCTTCTCGAAGAAGACGACGTCCCAGGGCTCGAGCCGGTCGGAGCCCTCCGGGTGGCGCAGGGTCGGGTTGCCCTCCAGGACCAGCAGCCACTCCTCCTCCCCCATCTCGTAGTGGTAGGGGCAGACCGCCTGGCCCGGCGGCAGCTCGTAGACCGTGATCCCGGTCTCCTCGGGGCCGCCGAGCAGCTTGCCGAGCCGCGCCTGGCCGCTGCGGAAGCCCTCCGGATCCTCGCCGTCGTACTCGAACCGCGGCGCCGCGATGTTGATCCGCTTCATGCGCTGAAGCTAGCAGCGCAAACAGCGCCTTTCGGGCGGGCGGCTGCCGCCGAAGCCGGGTCTAACGTGCGAGCCGATGCCGACCGACTACGCGCAGCTCGACCGCGACCACGTCTGGCACCCCTTCACCCAACAGCAAGGCTGGAGCGAGGAAGAGCCGCTGGTGATCGAGCGCGGCGAGGGCTCCTATCTCTTCGACACCGAGGGGCGGGGCTACCTGGACGGGACGGCGGCGCTCTGGTGCAACGTCCACGGCCACCGTCATCCGACGATCGACCGGGCGGTCCGCGAGCAACTCGACCGCGTCGCGCACACGACCATGCTCGGCCTCTCCCACCCCGGCGCCACCGAGCTGGCGGCGCGGCTGGTCGAGATTGCGCCGGAGGGCCTCTCGCGCGTCTTCTACTCGGACTCCGGCTCCACCGCGGCGGAGATCGCACTGAAGATCGCCTTCCAGTATCAGCAGCAGCGCGGCGGCGGGCACGCCCGGCGGACCAAGTTCGTGCGCCTGCGCGAGGCCTACCACGGCGACACGATCGGCTCGGTCTCGGTCGGCGGCATCGACCTCTTCCACTCGACCTACCGGCCGCTCCTGTTCGACACCCACGTCGCCGCGCCCGGTGACGCCGCCGACCTCGAGCGGGTGCTGGAGGCGCACGCGGAGGAGATCGCCGGCGTGATCGTCGAGCCGCTGGTCCAGGGCGCCGCCGGGATCCTCGTCCAGCCGCCCGGCTACCTGCGCGCCGCCCGCGAGCTCTGCGACCGCTTCGGCGTGCTGCTGATCTGCGACGAGGTGGCGACCGGATTCGGCCGCACCGGGACTATGTTCGCCTGCGAGCAGGAAGAGGTGGCGCCGGACCTGATGTGCCTGGCGAAGGGGATCACCGGCGGCTACCTGCCGCTGGCGGCGACGCTGGCGCGAGAGGAGATCTACGAGGGCTTCCTTGGCAGCTACGAGGAGTTCAACACCTTCTTCCACGGCCACACCTACACCGGCAACCCGCTCGCCTGCGCGGCGGCCCTGGCCAGCCTCGAGGTCTTCGAGCAGGAGCGGACCCTGGAGCGCCTGCAGCCGAAGATCGCCCTCTTCGAAGAGCTGCTGGCCGATGTTGCGGCGATGCCCGAGGTGGCCGAGGTACGCCAGAAGGGGGTGATGGTCGGGATCGACCTCGGCGACCACGACGCCGCCCTGCGGATGGGCCACCGGGTGACGGTCGAGGCCCGCAAGCGCGGCGCCTTCATCCGGCCCCTCGGCAACACGATCGTCCTCATGCCCCCCCTCTCGATCTCCGTAGACGAGCTGCGAGAGCTGGTCGCGATCGCTACCGACTCGATCCGAGCGGCCGTCACCTCGACGCCGGTCGAGCTTCCGCAAGCCGCCTAATTCAGCGTCCGCTGAAGAAGCGCCCCTATCGGGGCTCATTTTCAGCGCGCGCTGAATACTGGCGTGATGAATCGGTGGCGCAGCCGTAGTACTGGCATGGAGCAGACGCTCGTCGCCGAAGCCAAGGACGCGCCGCGGGAGGCCGACCTCGCCTTCGACCGCCTCTACCGCTCCAGCCGCGACGACGTCTACGCCTACGTCGCCGGCCTGCTGCGTGACGCGACCGCGGCCGAGGAAGTGACCGCGGCCGCCTTCGAGCGCGCCTACCGCAAGCGCAACCGCTTCGACCCGCGGCGTGGCGAACCGCGCGCCTGGCTCTTCGGGATCGCCCGCAACGCCGCCCTCGACGAGCTGCGCCGCCGCGGCCGCCAGGCCGAGCTGGCGGCGGAGCCCGCGGACCCCCGCACCCTTGCGGCCGACGAGGGCGCCGAGCACAGCGAGCGCCGCCTCGCCGTCTCCGTCGCGCTCGAGCGCCTACAGCCGGGCGAGCGCGAGCTGATCGCGCTCAAGTTCTTCGCCGGCTTGGAAAACCGTGAGATCGCCCGGGTCCTCGGCACGAGCGAGTCGAACGCCGGCACCAAGCTGCACCGAGCCATGACCAAGCTGAGGGAGGCCTGCGATGGAACCGACTAGGGACGACCAGTTGATCGCCGACCTCCAGGCCCTGCGCCCGACGCCCCGGCCGCAATTCACCGCCGAGCTGGACGCCCGAGCCGCCGCGGGCTTCCCGCGACGCTCCTGGCTGCCGCAAACGCTCCCGTCGCTGCCCCCCTTACGCCTCCTGATCCCGGCGGGGGGAGCCGCCGCCATTCTGCTCGCGATCGTATTCGCGCTCAGCACCGGCGGTGGATCCGATAGCAACGCCCCCGAACAGCAGGGGTCATCCAGCGGGCTCCTTTCCCAGGTCGAAAAGGTCCCCGACCACGCTGTGCCCGAGCCGAGCGCGTCCGCCGGAGAAGCGTCCGCCGCCGGAGAAGCAAGCGGTGCAGCTGCCGAGGTCGAAAGCAGCGTCCCCGCCGCTCCGGAGCGCACGCTCGCCAGCAAAGCCCCGGCAGCTGTGCCCTTCCACCACCGCGACGTGGAACGCTCGGCCGAGATCACCCTCGCGGCCGACCCGAAGGATGTGGACGACGACGCCGCTCGGGTCTTCGAAGCCGTCCACGCCAACAACGGCATCGTCATGCGCTCCTCGACGCAGGAAGGCCGTCCCGGCGAAGCCGGGGCGACGTTCGACCTGCTGATCCCCAGCGCCAAGCTCGACGACGCGATGGCCGCCTTCTCCGACATCGACGCCGTCCGCTCCCGCCACGAAGCGACCGCGGACATCACCGCGCCCACCGTCGCCTCAGCCGAGCTGCTGAAGGAATCGCGGGCTCGGATCGACAGCCTGCTCGCGCAGCTCGAGGCAGCGGAAACCGAAGAAGAGCAGGAGGCGATCGAAGCCGAGCTGCGGCACGAGCGCCGCCACGCCGGCCGCCTCGCCACCCAGCTCAGCCACCTGCACAAGCGCGCCGACTACTCCCGCGTCTCACTGCGGATCGAAACCGGCGGCAAGGAATCGTCAGACGGCGGCGGCGCCTGGGGCATCGACGACGCCCTTGACGACGCCGGCCACGTCCTCACCGTCGCCGCCGCGGTCACGCTGATCGCCCTCGCCGTCCTCGCCCCGATCGCTCTGATCGCCCTCCTCGCCTGGCTCGGCCACCGCGCCTGGGTCCGCCGCGAGCGCCGTCGCGTCCTCAGCTGAGGGTTACGCTCCTCCGATGGAGGAGCGACGCCGCGGGCCCGCGGAGATGCCCAACTTCGGCCCGCCGTCGACGCCGCGGCCCGCCGCCTCGATCGTGCTGCTGCGGCGGGGCGGCAAGCACTCGCAGCGAGCGCTCGAGGTGCTGATGCTGAAGCGCAGCGAGGAGGCGAAGTTCATGCCCGGCGTCTGGGTCTTCCCCGGCGGCTCGCTGGACGAGGCCGACGGCGCCGAGGAAGCGGGACTGCGCGCCTGTGCGGTCCGCGAGCTCGCCGAGGAGGCCGGGATCGAGCTGTCGGCCGAGGAGGAGCTGGTCCCCTTCACCCGCTGGATCACCCCCGAGGTGATCGCCACCCGCTTCGACGCCTGGTTCTTCCTCTCCCTCGCCCCCGCTCACACGCCTCCCAAGCCGGACGGCGTCGAGACGACCGAGGCCCGCTGGTTCGAGCCCGCCGCGGCGCTGGCGGCTCAGGAAGCCGGCGAGCTCGTCCTCTCCTTCCCCACCCGCACCCAGCTCGGCTGGCTCGCCGAGTTCCGCAGCTCCGACGAGGCGATCGCCGCCTATCGCGACCGGCCGCTCGAGCCGATCCTCCCCAAGGTGATCGCCGACGAGGGCCCCGAACCCCGCGTCGTCCTCCCCGGCGACCCCGACTACCCCACCTGATCGAACTGCATCAAATTTTGGTTGCCATAGGACCAGAATTTGATGCAGTTCGGCCTATGAGGCCGGGAACGGCGCCAGGCCGGCGTGCCAGGGACCCGGCGCGTAGGTGTGGATGCCGCTCTCTTCCATCTCGGACTGCAGGCGCCGGAACAGCTGGCCGGCGTTCTTCAGCGCCGCTTTCAGTTCCACGTCGCTGCGCTCGCCCAGCCGCCAGAGGAACCAGAGTTGGCGGTCGTTGACGCCGAAGTCGACCTCGCCCTGGATCGTCGTCACCCAGCCGAGAAACCCCGGGCTGAAGAGCTCCCGCAGCGCCACCGGGTCGTACTCCTTCGGCACCGTCGCCAGGAAGCGCTTGTTGAAGTCGATCGACTCGAACTCGACCTTGCGCTGGAAGCGCTGGGTCACCACCTCATGCCCCTCGATCGACTCGACGTTGAAGGCCGGCACCACCTGCGCCAGGTCCGGCATGTGGGCCTTGGCGAGCAGGGCCGTCGGCAGCACCGCCTTGCTGAAGAAGCCGCCGACTTCCTTTTCGTCGGCGTCGCAGGAGGCGCCCCAAAAGCCCTCGGTCAGTTGCCCGGTCAGCCGGTTGACGCCGCCGACGCAGAGGGCGACCGGGCCGTCTTTCGGGTTGATCCCGCCCACCGGCTCGTAGGTGAGCCCGTTGCGCTCGCCGTAGCGGCGCACCGTCTCCGCCCATTCCTGCGCCTCGTTCTTCGCACCCACGCCGCGATCCTACGGCTAGGATGCGCTCAGACCCGGTCACCTACCAGGAGCCCCAATGACCATCGTCATCATCGTCGTCGTCGTAGTTCTGATCCTCGCCGTCCTCTACTACATCGGGAAGCGCAACTCGATCATCGCCTCGCGCAACCGGGTCGACGAGTCCTGGAGCGGGATCGACGTGCAGTTGAAACGGCGCCACGACCTCGTCCCCAACCTCGTCGAGACGGTCAAGGGCTACGCCGAGCACGAGAGCGCGACCTTCGAGAAAACGACGCAGGCGCGGGCTGCCGCGATGCAGGCGCAGGGCGTCGAGGAGACGGCCAAAGCCGAGCAGCAGCTGACCCAGGCGCTGGCCGACGTCAAAGCCGTCGCCGAGAACTATCCGACCCTGCGGGCGACCGAGAACTTCCAGCAGCTGAGCCGCAACCTCTCCGAGCTCGAGGACGAGATCCAGGCCTCGCGGCGGATCTACAACTCCAACGTGCAGTCCTACAACACCTCGATCCAGCAGTTCCCGGGCTCGATCATCGCCAACCAGGGTGGCTTCACCCCGCGCGAGTACTTCGAGATCGAGGACGCCTCCGAGCGCAACGCGCCGCAGGTCAGCTTCGGCAAATGACCCGTTAACCAACTGGCCACCCAGCCAGGATCTCTAACATTCATGTCGATGACGACTGAGACCAAGGACGCCACGCTCTGGATCTGCGAGAGCTGCGGCTTCATCTACGACCCCGCGATCGGCGACCCGGACGGCGGCATCCCACCCGGCACCGCCTTCGAGGACATCCCCAAAGACTGGTTCTGCCCCGTCTGCGGCGCCCGCACCACCGACTTCCGCCCCCTGGAGCCGGGCGAGGCCTAAGCCGCCGCCCGGCTTCGGCTCGCTGATGAGCCAGTACGACTACGACTGGGTTGTCGTCGGCTCCGGGTTCGGGGGCTCCGTCTCGGCCCTGCGCCTGGCCGAAAAGGGCTACAAGGTGGCCGTCTTGGAGTGCGGCAGGCGCTTCACCGAGAAGGACTTCCCGAAGTCGACCTGGGACATCCGCCGCTACTTCTGGGCGCCACGCCTGGGCCTGCGCGGGATCTTCCGCCTCTCGACCTTCAAGGACGTCTCCGTGGTCAGCGGCAGCGGCGTCGGCGGCGGCAGCCTCGGCTACGCCTGCACCCTCTACAAACCCCCCTCGAAGTTCTTCAACGACCCGCAGTGGGGCGACATGGCCGACTGGGAGAGCGAGCTGGCGCCGCACTACGACGAGGCGCAGCGGATGCTCGGCGTCGCCGACGTCGAGACCGATGACGCCGCCGACGAGCTCCTGCGCGAGTACGGCGAGCACATCGGCGTCGGCGACACCTACCGCAAGACCCCGGTCGGGATCTTCTTCGGCGAACCCGGGAAAACCGTCGCCGACCCCTACTTCGGCGGCGAAGGGCCCGAGCGCACCGGCTGCACCTTCTGCGGCCGCTGCATGGTCGGCTGCCAACACGGGGCGAAGAACACGCTGGTCAAGAACTACCTCTACCTGGCCGAACAGCGCGGCGTCGACGTAATCCCTGACCGCACCGTCACCGAGATCCGCCCGCTCGGCGCCGAAGACGGCTCCGACGGCTACGCGATCGCGAGCGAACGCTCCGGGATGATCCCCGGCCGCGACCGCCGCACGATCAAGGCCCGCGGCGTCGTCGTCGCCGCCGGCGCCCTCGGCACCAACAAGCTGCTGCAGCGCTGCCGCCTCGGCGGCGCCCTCCCCCGCATCTCCCACCGCCTCGGCGAGCTGGTCCGCACCAACAGCGAGATGATCCTCGCCGTCACCGTTCCCGAGGACTACCCGGAAGACCTGACCAAGCGGGTGGCGATCAGCGGCAGCATCTACCCCGACGCCAACACCCACATCGAGACCGTCTCCTACGGCAAGGCGGGCGACTCGATGGGCCTCCTTTACACCCTGCTGGTGGGAGACGGAACCCGCGTCACCCGGCCGCTGAAGCTGCTCGGCCAGATCCTCCGCCACCCCGTCAACTTCGCCAAGGCGCTCTACCCGAAGGGCTGGTCGCGGCGCACGATCATCCTCCTGGTGATGCAGACGCTCGACAACGCGATCGCCCTGCGGCCGAAGCTGAAACCCTCGGGCAACGTCTGGCTGCAGACCGAGCAGGACCCCGAGAAGCCGAACCCGACCTTCATCCCGGTCGCCAACGACGCCGCCGAATGGCTCGCCGAGCGGACCGGCGGCCTCGCCCAGAGCTCGGTCACCGAGGCGCTCTTCAACGTGCCGAGCACCGCCCACATCCTCGGCGGCGCGGTGATCGGCCACTCACCCGAGGACGGCGTCGTCGACGCCCGCCAGCGGGTCTTCGGCTACGAGAACCTGCTCGTCTGCGACGGCTCGGCGGTGCCGGCGAACGTCGGCGTCAACCCCAGCCTGACGATCACCGCACTAGCCGAGCACGCAATGGCGCAGGTCCCGGACGCTGCAAACCTGCGCACTTCGGAGTCCTCAGTCGGCCAGGTCGGGTCACGCACTTAAGTGCGCTCCCCTCCCCGGCCTCCCTGCATCCGCCGAATTGCTTGGTTTTCGCGTCCGGTTAGGACGCGAAGCGCTGGGCGACGTAGTCCCAGTTGACGACGTTCCAGAAGGCGTCTATGTAGTCGGGCCGTTTGTTCTGGTACTTCAGGTAGTAGGCGTGCTCCCAGACGTCGCAGCCGAGCAGCGGCGTGGTCCCGTCGGAGATCGGCGAGTCCTGGTTCGGGGTCGAGATCACCGCCAGGCCGGAGGAGTCTTTAACCAGCCAGGCCCAGCCGGAGCCGAAGCGGGCGACGCCGGCGTTTTTGAACTCCTCCTTGAAGGAGTCGAAGCCACCGAAGGTGTCGCTGATCGCCGCGCCCAGCTCGCCGCTCGGCTCGCCGCCGCCGTCGGGGCTCAGCATCTGCCAGAAGAGGGTGTGGTTGTAGTGGCCGCCGGCGTTGTTGCGGACAGCCGCCTGCTTGTCCCCCGGCAGCGCCGAGAGGTTGCGCAGGACGTCCTCGACGTCGCGGTCGGCCCACTCGGTGCCCTCGAGGGCGGCGTTGGCTTTGTCGACGTAGGCCTGGTGGTGTTTGTCGTGGTGGACGCGCATCGTCGCCTCGTCGATGTGGGGCTCGAGCGCGTCGTAGGGGTACGGCAGGTCAGGTACGGAGAAAGCCATCGCAACTCCTTTTCTCGGTTTGAAGTCCGAGTCGGAGCCTAGATGAATCGACCGCCGCGCTATTCCTGCGTCGCCGCTTCCGCGGGCGCCGCTTCTTCGACTTCGCCGCTCTTGCGGGAGCCGATCCGCGGCGCCGCGCCGGCGTCGCCGCCGGTCCATTCGTTGAACCGGTACCAGGCCGGCTTCGCTTCCCGCTCCTTGTTCAGCAGCCCCGCCGAGTGGCAGAAGACGCAGGTGCCGCCTTCGTCGGTCCAGGTGAACCACCAGACGCCGCCGACCCCCCAGCGGACGCGGTCGGCCGAGAGCATCGAGAACGCCTTCGAGAGCTGGAACGCCTGGCCGAAGAGGCCGCGCTGCCAGCGGGTCGGACCGTCTTCGGAGCCCCAGCCGAGCTCGGTGACGAAGAGTGGCGTGCCGAAGTCGTGGTGGCGACGCATGATCCGGCGCAGGTTGTGCAGCTGCGCCCCCATCGCGGTCGCGTCGGCGACGTAGGGATGCAGGCCGACGCCGTCGAAGTACTTCTTGACGTTGCCGGCGCGGTAGAAGCGCGAGAGGAAGTCGCCGGAGGCGATGTTCGGCGGCACCTGCAGCGGCCGGCCGAAGAGGCCGCCGAGGATCACCAGCGAGCCCGGCGCCTGGCGGTGGATTACCCGGCCGGCGATCCGGATCAGCTTGGCGAAGCGCGCCGGTTCCGGCCCGGTCGCGAAGGTGACGAGGTTCTCCTCGTTCCAGATCTCCCAGCGGCGCACCGGGAAGTAGGGAAGTTCGTCTTCTTCGCGCCAGAAGCTGCCGCCCGGCCCGTAGCGATCGACCGCCGCCCGCACGAACGAGGCCCAGGCCCGTCGCTGCCGCGCCGTGGTCACCGGCAGGTCGATCCCCAGCGGCGTCACCCACTTCGGCGAGGCGGTGACGAAGGGGAAGACTTCGATTTCGGCTTCGGCCGCCAGCCGCACTTCGCGGTCGAAGCCTCCCCACTGCCGTTCGGCGAAGGCCGGGTTCTGTGGCTCGACCCCCGCCCAGTAGAGCGGCAGCCGGACGCTGCCGACGTCGGCCTCCCCCATCAGCTTGTAGTCCTTCGCGGTGCCCGGATTCTGCGGCGAGACGCCGATGATTCCGGGCGGCAGGTACCCAGGCGCCGCCATCGGCGTCACCGCCAGGGCCAGCAGAGCCAGGATCGTCGCAATCAAGCCTCGGACCATCGTCATTCGAAGAACCGCATCCCGCTCCAAAGTAGCGCCCGACCCCGCTCGGCCCCCACTTCCCCCGTCTGGGATAATCGACTCCTCTCGGGGCGTGGCGCAGCCTGGTAGCGCGCACCGTTCGGGTCGGTGAGGTCCCCGGTTCAAATCCGGGCGCCCCGATAGAAGCACCATCTTGCGGCGTAGTGTGGAGGAGCGGCGACCGAACCGGCGCTCCGCGCCAAGAGCAAGCTGACATTAGACAAGGGAGGGTCTAGATCGGTGTCAGACGAGCGACGCCATGAGCTACTCACAAGCGCTTTGGAAGCGTGTCGAATCGAGGTGCTAGGTCGACTTCAATCGGCAGGCTTGCCGTTCAACGTAGAGATCCAGATGACCAAGGTCATCGACCAAGAGAACGGCTGGAGAACCGAAGAGGAAACTGCCACCGTCAACGCCCTACACGATCCCTCGGTCTCGATTCAGATCAGAGATCAGTCTGTATCCGGCATTGCCTTGGGATTCGGGAAGGAGCTCGGCCCACTCGCCGATCACCTTGTCGAAACGACCGATCTCGCAGATCGGCCTCATCCATTGATGCCACCGGCCAAGGGTGCCACCGCCGTGACGGCCCGCTACCTCAGCCGCATGGTGCATCACTATCTTCTATCCCTTAGCGACCTCAGACAACCAGATGAGCAGTTGGGCGCGTCGCTCCGTGAGCAACTCGATGAGCTGTGCGAGCAACCGCCTTATCGCCGGGTGCAGGAGGTTGCCGTAGCGGGAGTAACCGCTGACTCCATACTTACCCACCGGGACATCGCCTTGCGCCCGTTGACCGCGCATGAGCGTGGGGCGGCGGTTGGTAGCCATCCATTCCCAGTGACTCTCCCTGGCAGCGAATTTGTCCCCCCGACCCGCTGGGACCATTTTGTTCCTACCGCATTGCTGTCAATCACAGGCGATCAAAAGGACATGTTTTTTACTGACGACGGAATGCTCGCGCATCGAGTTGCTCTCGCCTTTCACCTCAAGGGCTTTGAACTTGCGTCGAGCGAAGTGATCTCGAGCTTCTACTGGCCGAGATGGTCGAGTACCGGCTACAGCTATGGGCCCTTTCCGCTAGGAGAAGCGAGTAACCAAGACAGACAGATGGATCGAGAGCAGTTTGCAGAAATCGTCGATCTCGCTTTCAAGATGCCCGCTCTGGCGGGCGAGGAGGGGAGCGGTGAAGAAATCGTGTTATTTCGCGCCCTCCGAGGGCTTGGAACCGCACATAGCGAGGCCTCCTTTCTGGATCTAGCCATAGCCCTAGAGGCGGCGCTGCTTGGTGGCTCACAGACGGAGCTCTCATACAAGTTCCGCCTGTTTGGGGCTTTGTTTCTCCGACATGAACGATCACCCGAGGTGACGTTCGATGCCTTGAAGACAATTTATGAAGCTCGTTCGAAGCTTGTCCACGGCACGAAAATCCGTCGGCAGGAACGAATGAGAGCTACTGAGATGGCAAGAGACTTAGTGAAGGCGATAGTTCTTAAGGCAGTTGAAGACGGTTGGCCTGATCCGACAGAACTCACCAGAATCGCCCTGAGCGCTCCTTGAATACTGCTTGGATAAGAGCCTACGGGGCGATGTAGACAGAAGCATCCGGCCAACGTGTCATCTTGCGGCGAGATGGCAGACAAGGAAGAGAAAGCGACCGAGTTAGAGCTGGTCGCGGCACCTGCGATCGAAAAGCGGATCTTCGTGGTCCGAGGGCGCCAGGTGATGCTGGACGAAGACCTCGCGGACCTCTACGGCGTTGAAACTAAGCGACTGATCGAGCAGGTGAAGCGCAACAAGGAGCGTTTTCCGGACGACTTCATGCTTCAGCTCAACAAAGACGAGGCGGCAACTTTGAGGTCGCAGATTGCGACCTCAAACAAAGGTCGCGGCGGTCGTCGCTACGCCCCCTACGTCTTCACCGAGCAAGGAGTGGCGATGCTCTCCTCCGTCCTGAGAAGCAGAACGGCCATCGCTGTCAACATCGAGATCATGCGGGCGTTCGTTGAGCTGCGCCGCGTCTCCATTACCTATGAGAGCCTCCAGAACCGCCTAGACACGCTTGAGCGAGAGCTGAGTGAGCGCCTCGACCAGCACGACGAGCAGTTCGGCCAGATCTTCAAGGCTCTGCATCAGCTGCTCTCGCCGCCTCCGCGCCCGAAACGACCGGTTGGTTTCCGGGTCCGGGAGGATGGCGAGTAGCGGTCGCTCATCAGCTGCAGGTTGGAAATGAGGCTTTGAGGTCGCAGATTGCGACCTCGCGGGTCTTCTCGGGCACATCTGCGCACAACCTGCTATCCGCAACGTCTAATAGGCCGAATTCGGCGCTAGGGTCTTCCCCAATGGCCCTCCCCCCAGCCTTCGAGGTCCACGAGGCAAACCTGCACGGGCACCGCGCCGTCTACCGGGTCGCCGGCAGCGGCCCGAACCTTGTGCTCATCCACGGGATGATCAACTCCTCGCGGCACTGGGAGCAGGTGGCACGGCGGCTCGCCGGGTCCTACCGGGTGATCGCCCCGGACCTGATCGGCCACGGCGACGCGGCGACGCCCCGCGGCGACTACTCGCTCGGGGCCCACGCGGCGAGCATCCGCGACCTGCTGACGACGATCGGGGTCGAGCGGGCGACGATCGTCGGGCACTCGCTCGGCGGTGGCGTCGCGATGCAGTTCTTCTACCAGTTCCCCCAACGCACCGAGCGCCTGGTGCTGATCTCCAGCGGCGGCCTCGGGCACGACGTCAGCCCGCTGCTGCGCGGCGCCGCCCTGCCCGGCTCAGCGGCGCTGTTGCGCCTGGCGACGCGGCCGCAGGTGGTCGGCGGCCTCGCCGCCGCCGGCGCCCGCCTGCGCTCGCGCGGCAACAGCACCGGCGTCTACCTGCAGGCGGTGGCACGGGCGCTGGGGCCGCTGCAGGAGCCGGGCTCCCGGCGCGCCTTCTTGCAGACGCTGCGCTCGGTAATCGACGTCCAGGGGCAGAAGGTGAGCGCCCGCGACCGCCTTTACCTGCTCGGCGAGATGCCGACCCTGATCGTCTGGGGCGAGCGCGACCGCACGATCCCGCTCAAGCACGGCCTCGCGGCGCAGCAGTCAATCCCCAACTGTCGCTTCGAGACCCTCCCCCGCGCCGCCCACTTCCCCAACCTCGAAGACCCGGAGGGCCTGGCGGCGGTGCTGGACAGCTTCATGGCGACGACCTCTCCCGCCCACATCGTCGACTCGGAGTGGCGCGACGTGATCGGACAGCGGGCGCGCCTGCGCCGCGTCGCCTGAGTCAAGCCGTCACCTGCCGGGAATACGAGCCGGGTACTGATCGAAGGTGACCGGACCCGACTTGCGCAGCGAATCGACCACTGCCTCGGTAGCGCTGGTCTGATCGGCGATCGCCCCTTCTACCTGCACCAGCGCCACTCTCACGATCCGGTCGTCCCTGGATGCACTGAAATTCCACCTCGTCATCGCCGCCTCGAGCGGTGAAAGGCTCGGGTTGTAAGCGGCATTCAAAGCGACTGCGCCGGCGAAGACGACCTCCGATTCGGTTTCGACCGCCGCCCCCGCATAGCTCGGGGAGTTCGGCGTGTACGGCAGCGGGGCATAGCTCCGGTCGGCGGCCGCCAGGGCCGCTTCGACGATCGGTTCTTCGTTCGGGGCTGCCAATTCGAGATCGTGATCTTCGGGCGTCATCAGCCCTCCCTGTACCCCGAGGTCGTTGGGCCCGAAGGGTTCCGGGAGGAATTCGGTCAGCAAGCGCGCCTTCTTTCCTTCCAGCAGCACCATCAGCTTTACCGCGGTCGTCACCTCATAGAGAAACTGTCTGCAGTAGCCGCAGGGTGCGGCATTGACGGCGATCAGCAACAGCCCTTCCTCACCGTGATCCCAGGCATTGGTGGTGGCCGCCTGCTCGGCATGCAGGGTGAAGCTGAGGGCACCCCCCGCGAACTCCATGTTCGCTCCCAGGTAGAAAGCCTTCGTCGTCGAACCCTGGGCCACAGCTCCGACTTCGAACTTTGAAATTTCGGGACGGGCAAATGCCTTGGCCGCTTCGGCCAAGATCAACACCACTTGTTCGATTGAGAGATTGTTTTCCGCCGCGAATTCCTTGACTTCCTGATAGCTGACGACTCCTTCGAAGTCATCCGCGGTCAGCTTCTGCCGCAGTACCTCACGCAGGCCCTCAGGAGCCACCCGCTCCAGAGCTGACTGCAACTGTTTCGGGTTTGCCGGCATCGCTTGACGAACCTATACGAAATGGACTCGAATAATCAATAGCTCATCGGCTATACGGGATCGACCGAGACCTATTCGACGGCCGCGATCGCCCGCTCGACTGCCGTGAGCGAGGGGCCTTCCTGGAGGGTCCTGGTCCCGTTCGGGCCGTTGACGATCATCGCCTGGCCGTAGCGGATGCCGAGGCTGCGGCCGAGTTCCTCGTAGCCTTCAAGCCGCTTCTGGATCGGGCTGCCGGAGACCTTGGCTTCCTCGAGAGCCTGGTTCCATTCTTCGAGTTCCAGTTCCTCTACCCCGCCGGCGATCGACTTCTCGAAGTTTTCGAACAGCTTGGTGGTCCGGAACCGCTTCGCTTCTTCCTGGCTGTGGAAGAAGAGGTAGATGTACTGCCAGCCGTAGCCCTGTTCGGCGGCGGCCTCGGCTCCGTAGAAACCGAGCTCCTGCGCCGTTTCCGCGTTCGAGTAATGACGGTAGAGCAGCTTGACGTCGCCGGGCCGCACGTAGGGTTCCATCAGTCCCGGAATCGTCTTCAGGAAGTCTTCGCGGCAGCTCGCGCACTGCACGTCGTTGAAGACCTGGATCGTCACCGGGGCGTCGTTCGAGCCGAGCCGGTCGCCTTCCTGCGGCACCCCGCCGAACAGTTCCTGCGCTTCGGAGATGCCGCTGACGTGGACGATCCCCTTGTCTTCCTTCTGGGTGGCGATATTGACGATCGCGTAGCCGAGGGCGATCAGGCCCATGGCAAGCAGGATCACGACCCAGATCCTGCCGCGCTGCGGTAGCGGCTTGGCGGCGACTTCAGAGGACATCCACCGGCATTATCGCGGGCGGGGCGCCTCGGCCGATCCCGCAAGCTGCGGGCTTCTACGGTTGACAGGCCCGGGCGGCGGGAAGAACATGGGCGATACCCACTTCTCACGACCGGGAGGTCCCCGATGGCCCATCACCTCACCCCCGCCCAGCTCGCCGACCAGCTGCAGATGGAGCGACAGGAGGTGATCGGCAAATGCGTCGAGATGGGGGTGCCGATCTACCACGGGCGGATCGACCGAACGCTCTTCGAAACCTCCATGCGTACCATCGCCGGCTCGCCGCCGAGCCAGGCCTCACCCCGGATGCGGCGCTGAACTAGACTCCCCCGGCAGATGTCGGGGAGAGGCACGAACTCGCAGACGATCGCCGACCTGCTGCCGCGGGCGGCGGCGATGTACGGCTCTGCCGTCGCCGTCAAGTACAAGGAGGGCGAGCGCTGGATCGACCGCACCTTCGACGAGGTGGTTCAGATCGTCCGCCCGCTGGCCTTCGGCCTGGTCACGCTCGGCGTCGAGAAAGGCGACCGCGTCTCGATCCTCGGCAACACCCGGCCCGAGTGGACCTACTTCGACTTCGCCGCGCTCTCGATCGGCGCCACCGTCGTCCCGATCTACCAGACCAACTCGCCCGAGGAGTGCCGCTACGTCCTCGACAACTCCGACTCCAAGGTCGTCGTCGTCGAGGACGCCGAACAGCTTGAGAAGGTGCGGGCGGTCCGCGACCAGCTGCCGCAGCTCGAGCACGTCGTCCTGATGACCGGCAGCGCCGAGGACGCGATCTCGATGGACGACCTCGCCGCCAAAGGCGCGGGCGGCGACGACGCCACCTGGAAGGCGCTCTACGAGGCCGTCACCCCAGCGGACATCTGCACCTTCATCTACACCTCCGGCACCACCGGGCCGCCGAAGGGCTGCATCATCAGCCACGGCAACTACCGGGCGATGCTCGACATGGTCAACGAGGTCAGCGTCATCGAGGACGAGGACCTCGCCTACCTCTACCTTCCGCTCGCCCACTCCTTCGCCCTGCTGATCCAATTCGGCACCTTCGACCTCGGCACCACCCTCGCCTACTGGGAGCGGGACCCGCTGAAGATCCTCCCGAACCTGGCGGAAGTGAAACCGACCTACTTCCCCTCGGTGCCGCGGATCTTTGAGAAGATCTACACCGCCGCCACCAGCGGCATGGAGAAAGAGGGCGGCCTCAAAAAAGCGATCTTCGACTGGTCGATCAAGACCGGCGCGAAGTACCGCGAGGCCGAGCGCAGCGGCCGCAAGCCCGGCTTCCTCCTGCAGCGCTCCTACGACTTCGCCGACAAGCAGGTGCTGTCGAAAATCCGCAACCTCTTCGGCGGCCGGGTCCGCCTCGCGGTCTCCGGCGCCGCTCCGATCAACCCGGAGATCCTCCGCTTCTTCGACGCCGCCGGCGTGCTCGTGCTCGAGGGCTGGGGGATGACCGAGACCTCGACCGCGGCGACGATCTCCACCCCCGAGGACTTCAAGGTCGGCACGATCGGCAAGCCGTTCCCCGGCTGCGAGGTGAAGATCGCCGACGACGGCGAGATCCTCGTCAAGGGCCCCAACGTCTTCCAGGGCTACCACAAGAACCCCGAAGCGACCGCCGAGACGATCGTCGACGGCTGGCTCCACACCGGCGACATCGGCGAGATCGAGCCCGACGGCTTCATCAAGATCACCGGGCGCAAAAAGGACATCATCATCACCGCCGGCGGCAAGAACATCACCCCGGCCAACCTCGAGGCCGAAATCAAGCAGCACCCGCTGGTCTCCCAGTGCGTCGTCGTCGGCGACCGCCGCCCCTACCTGGTGGCGCTGGTCACCCTCGATCCCGAAGAGGCGGTCAAATACGCCCAGGAGCACAAGCTTCCCGAGGATCCCGCCCAGCTGGCGCAGAACCCTGATGTCAAGGCTGCGATCGAGGCCCACGTCGAGAAGATCAACCAGAACTTCGCCCGCGTCGAGCAGGTAAAGAAGATCGCGATCCTCCCCCACGACCTCTCCCAGGAGTCAGGCGAGCTGACCCCGACCCTGAAGGTCAAGCGCGCCGTCGTCGCCCAGAAGCACGAGGGCGAGATCGAGCAGCTCTACGCGGCCTGAGCCGCGAGCGGGACTGCGGTTAGGAAGCCTCGCCGCTCTGCCGCAGCAGGACCGAGGTCGTCTGCTCCAGCACCCGCCGCCAGGTCGAGGTCTCCTCGGGCTCCTCGTCTGTGGCGTGCTCGACGACGCGGCGGACGCGGCGCTCGGAGATTTCGAGGCCGTGGCGCTCGGCGATCTCGGCGTAGTGGCTGTAGTCGCGGGCGAGGGCGGCGGTGACGGTTTCGAAGCCGTGTTTGGCGATCTGCAGGCGACGCGAGTAGTCCATGATCGGCGTGCCGAACATCAGCTCGTCGGTCGGCTCCGGCTCGAGCAGGATGATGTCGACGCCGGGGTATTTCTCCTGCCACTGCTCGACCGCCTGGTGGAGACGCTGGTGGGCGATCAGGCGGAAGGTCTGGTTGGCGATCGCCGGCAGGCCCATATCGGAGACGCGGCGGACGCGGCGGCCGGTGACGGTCGGAATCGTGTTCTGGAAGTCGTTGACGTAGGGCACCAGCGGGTTGACGACGACGATGAACTTGGCGCCCTTCTCGACCGCGATGTCGACGTTGGTGGTGGAGCGGATGCCGCCGTCGACGAACTGCCGCCCTTTCAGGTCGACCGGCTTGTAGACGATCGGCAGACAGGTCGAGCACTCGACCGCTTTGGAGATCGGCACGTCGCTCCAGGCCTCCTCGCCGAAGACGATCCGCTCGCAGGTATCGAGGTCGGTCGCGGCCAGGTAGAGCTCGTTGTCGAGCAGGCGGAAGTCGTTGACGCGGCCGTCTTCGCCGAGCGCTTCCTCGACGTAGTCGGAGAGGCCGCGGCCGGAGTAGAGGCCGGCCGGCAGCGCCTCGGCCAGGCCGACGCCGATGTCGATCATCGAAAGCTCGCCGATCCGGGTCAGCTGTCGCAACAGCTGGGCGGTCCGCAGCGGCAGAGCCGCCGCCTTGCTGAGGAAGCCGAGGTAGTTGGGCTTGAGGACGCGGCTGAGGTCGAGGTCCTCGAGGTCCGAGGGGACGCGGGAGTTGATCACCTGCATCATCTCCTCGGGCGTCACCCCGTTGGCCAGCATCGAGGCGACGAAGGAGCCGGCGCTGGTGCCGACGTAGACGTCGAAGTTGTTGACCGTGCTGTTGACCGCCAGCAGGTCGAGCGCCCGCAGCGCGCCGATCTCGTAGACGCCGCCGGTGAAGCCGCCGCCGCCGAGGACGAGCGCCGTCTTCGAGGGCTTCTTCCGCCGTCCTTGCCGCTTTCGCGGCTTGGACTCGATGTCTACGACTTCACCCATACGTGCAGTATTCCAGGGCTGGAGGTCATCCTCGACCGCTACCTTCCACGTCTTCGGTGTTGGAAAACCCGGTGAAACGCATCCTGCTCCCGTTTTTGGTCGCGCTAGCAGGCCTTTTCCTCCTCCTGCCCGGCGCGGCCCGGGCCGACGGCTCCTGCGCCCAGATGCGCGCCTGGCTGCACCAGGGAGGCGGCAGCGCCGCCGGCCTGCTCGTCGTCGACGCCGAATCGGGGGCGACGATCTGCGCGGCGGCGCCCGGTCGCCCGCGGTCCCTCGCCTCGAACATGAAGCTGTTCACGACCGCCACCGCGCTCTCACGGCTCGGGCCGGAAGCGCGGATCCCGACCAAGGTCTTCCGCGACGGCAAGGTCGACGCCGACGGCGTCCTCCACGGCAGCCTCTACCTCCAGGGCGGCGGCGACCCGGCCCTGGGGACGCCCGGCTTCTACGACGGCTACCTGGCAGGCCTTGGCACCAACCTCTTCGCGCTCACCCCGCAGCTCAAGGCCGCCGGGATCGCGAAGGTGACCGGCCGCGTCTACGCCGACGACACGATCTTCGACCGGCTGCGCGGCGTCGCTGATTCCGGCTACGCGACCAGCAGCTACATCGGCCCGCTCTCCGGCCTTGCCTTCAACTCCGGCTTCCGCGGCTCGACCAGCTCCAGCGGCTTCGCCTCCGATCCGGCCAAGCTCGCGGCCTCGAAGCTCGCGCGCTCCTTGCGCGGCGCCGGGATCGACGTTTCAACTCAGGTGGCGCTGCGGCCGACCCCTGCCTACGCCGAACGGGTGGCGATGGTGCGCTCCCCCACCCTGACCCGGATCGTCGACACCACCGACGTCTGGTCGGACAACTTCTTCGCCGAGATGCTGATCAAGCTGCTGGGGGCCCGGTTCGGCGACACCGGGACCACGGCGGCGGGAGCCCAGGTCGTCGAGGCCTTCGCCGCCGCCCACGGCTCCGGCGTCCACGCCGTCGACGGCTCCGGCCTCACCCGCTCCAACCGCGCCAGCCCGCGCCAGGTGGTGAGCCTGCTGCTGGCGATGCGTCAGGACCCCGCCGGCGAAGACTTCATCCAGGACCTGGCGTTGGCCGGCAAGGAAGGCACGGTCGACGATCGCATGCAGGGCACCGCCGCCTACGGACGCTGCCGCACCAAGACCGGGACGATCACCGGCGTCAGCAACCTCTCCGGCTACTGCTTCAACCGCAGCGGCCGGATCATGGCCTTCTCGATCCTGATGAACGGCGTCGGCAACCTCAGTCTCGCCCACCTCGACCAGGACCGGATCGCCGGCGCCGTCGCCGGCCACTAGGCGCTGCCGCCGACCAGCTCCCGCAGCCCGTCCTCGTCGAGGATCTCAGTTCCGTATTTCTCGGCTTTGGCGAGCTTCGATCCGGGGTTGTCGCCGGCGACGACGTAGTCGGTTTTCTTCGACACCGAGTTGGTCACCTTGCCGCCGGCCGACTTGACCAGCGCCGCTGCCTCCTCGCGGGTCAGCTCCGGCAGAGTGCCGGTGAGGACGACCGTCTTCCCTTCCAGCGGCCCCCCCTGCCGGCGCCGTTCGGACTCGTCGGCTTCCAGCCGCAGGCCCTTCTCCCGCAGCTTCTCGACCAGCGCCCACGTCGCCTCGTCGGTGAGGGACTCGTTGATCTGCACCGCCATGATCGGCCCCACGCCCTCGACCTCCTCGATCGCCTCCGGGTCGGCCTCATGCAGGGCGTCGATCGAGCCGAAGTGGTCGGCCAGCGCCTCGGCGGTGACGTAGCCGACGCCCGGGAGGCCGAGCGCGTAGAGCACGCGTTTGAACGGCCGCCGCTTCGATCCCTCGATCGCGGCGAGCAGGTTCTTCGCCGAGGTCTCGCCGAAGCGGTCGAGCGCGACCAGCTGCTCCTCGGTGAGGTCGTAGATGTCGGCTACATCGGCGATCAGGCCCTCCCCGAGGAAGCGCGAGGCCTGCTTTTCGCCGAAGCCGTCGATGTCCATCGCGCCCTTGCTGACGAAGTGTTTGACGTGCTGGAAGGACTGGCCCGGGCAGCCGCGGCGGTTGGGGCAGATCGTGAAGACCGAGTCCGCGGGTTTGACCGTCTCGGTGCCGCAGGCCGGGCACCTCTTCGGCGGCTTCGGCTTCCGCGCGCTCTTCTGCTTGCGCGGCAGCCGCGGCGAGACCACCTGCGGGATCACGTCGCCCGCCCGCATCACCACCACCTCGTCGCCCTCGCGCACGTCCTTCCGGGCCAGATCCTCCTCGTTGTGGAGGGTCGCGGTGGTGACGGTGACGCCGCCGACGTGGACCGGCTCCAGCATCGCGAAGGGCACCAGATGACCGGTGCGCCCGACGTTCCAGACGACCCGGTTCAGCTTCGTCGTCGCCGTCGTCGGCGGGAACTTCCAGGCGATCGCCCAGCGCGGCTCGCGGCCGACGACGCCGAGCTCGCGCCAGAGCGCCTTCTCGTCGACCTTGACGACGACGCCGTCGATCTCGTAGTCGAGCTCGTCGCGCCGCTCCTCCCACCAGTGGCAGCGCTCGACGACGCCCTCGACGCCCTTGTGGTGGTCGGTGTCGGGGTTGACCTTGAAGCCCTGTTCGTCGAGCCATTCGACCTCGGCCATGTGGGTCGGCAGGTCGAGCCCGCGCGCCGCGCCAATCCCGTAGAACCAGGTCGAGAGCGGCCGTTCGGCTGCCAGCTTCGGGTCGAGCTGGCGGATCGAGCCGGCGGCGGAGTTGCGCGGGTTGGCGAAGGTCGGTTCTCCTGCCTCGGCGCGCCGCTCGTTCAGCGCTTTGAAGGCGGCGATCGGCAAGTATGCCTCACCGCGAACTTCGACCAGCTCGGGGGCCTTGCCTTTCATCTTCAGCGGCACCGAGCCGATCGTCCGCAGGTTCTGGGTCACGTCCTCGCCGACCCGGCCGTCGCCGCGGGTGGCGCCGCGGACAAGTACCCCGTCCTCGTAGGTGAGGGTGACGGCGAGACCGTCGATCTTCGGCTCGGTCGTGTAGCTGAACTGCGAGGCGGTGATGTCGAGGCGCTTGAGGAAGTTGGCGAGCCGGTTCTCCCATGCCCGCAGCTCCTCCTCGTTGCGGGCGTTGCCGAGCGAGAGCATCGCCTCGGCGTGCTCGACCGGCTCGAACCGATCGAGCGGCGCCGCCCCTACCCGCTGGGTCGGCGAGTCCGGTGACTGCAGCTCCGGGTATTCCTTCTCCAGCACCCGCAGCTCGTCGAGCAGCGCGTCGTACTCGTCGTCGCCGATCTGCGGGTCGTCGAGGACGTAGTAGAGGTGGTTGTGGTGGGCGAGGAGCTCCCGCAGCTCCTCGGCGCGCTGCTCGGGCGGCGTGCTCACGCGGTCGCGGCGCCGGCCAGCATCTCCTCGAACCCCCAGCCGCGCAGGCGCTCGAGCCCGCCGTGGTCGGTGAGGTCGAAGTGGATCGGGGTGACCGCGATCCGCCCCTGGGCGACCGCGTGGAGGTCGGTTCCCTCGATCTCCTCGTAGCCGGGCTGCCAGCCGTAGATCTCGTAGTGGCGCCGCCCGTCCTTCTCCTCGACCAGCTTCAGCTCGTCGTTGTAGATCCGTTTGCCGAGCTTCGTCACCTCGATCCCGGTCGGCTCGCAGGAGGGGCAGTTGACGTTGATCAGCGTCGCCTCCGGCATCGACACCTCGCGCAGGCGGCTGACCAGCCGGGCGGTGAAGGGGGCGGCGACGGAGAAGTCGAAGCGGCCGCTGACGTAGCCGAGGCCGCCGGCCGACGACTGCTGGGAGACGGCGATCGCCGGGATCCCGAGCACGATCCCCTCCAGCGCCGCCGCCACCGTGCCTGAATAGGTGATGTCGTCGCCGAGGTTGGCGCCATGGTTGATTCCGGAGACGATCAGGTCGGGGCGGCCACCGACCAGCCCCAACTCGGCGAAGCGGACGCAGTCGACGGGGGTGCCGGCGGTCGCGTAGCCGACCCGGCCGTCGTCGAAGGTGACCTCCTCGACGCTGAGCGGCGAGCGGGTGGTGATCCCGCGCCCGATCGCACTGCGGTTGGAATCGGGAGCGATCACGTCCACCTCGACGTCCTCAAGCTCGACCAGCGCCCGCCGCGCGGCCTGCAGCCCCGGCGCGGAGATGCCGTCGTCGTTGGTGAGGAGGATGCGCACCAAAGCGATTCTAGGTGGTGGGGCGGGGCACTCTCGCCCGGCGACGGGTAGTGGATCGGGGCACCCCCGCCCGGACAAACGCCGGCCTAATTAGGCCGGCGTTTTGAGTATCCGCCCGTTCGGGGGTGCCCCGATCCACTCTCCAGCGGGGATACTCCCGCCGTGACCACGGCGCGGCTGGACCTCGAATATGACGGCGGAGCATTTAGAGGTTGGGCGCGCCAGCCAGGGCAACGGACGGTGCAGGGCGAGCTGGAGATGGCGCTGGCGACCGTGTTGCGGGAGCCGACTGAGCTGACCGTTGCCGGCCGCACCGACACCGGCGTGCACGCCCTAGGGCAGGTGGCAAGCTTCGAGACGGCTGCCGAGGTGCCCGAGGACCTCGCACGCCGCCTCAACGGCCTCGCGCCCGACGACGTCGCAGTCACCGCGGCCGCCGTAGTTGCCGACGGCTTCAACGCCCGACACGACGCCAAGTCCCGCAGCTACCGCTACCGCCTGTTGGCCCGCAATGCCCCCAGCCCCTTCGAGCAGGGCAAGGCCCTGTGGTGGCCCCACAAGATCGACCGGCAGGCATTAGACGCCTGCGCCAGTGCCCTAGAGGGCACCCACGACTTCACCGCCTTCACCCCCACCCAAACCGACCACGTCCGCTTCGACCGCGACATCCTCAGCGCCGGCTGGACCCAAGAAGGCGACATCCTCAACTTCCAAATCACCGCCGACGCCTTCATGCGCAACATGGTCCGCGTCCTAGTAGGCACCCAGCTAGAAGTAGCCAGCGGCCGCCGCACGGTAGAGAACTTCATCGAGCTTCTAAAGGGCGCACAGAGAACCGAAGCTGGAGATACGGCCCCGCCCCATGGCCTGTACCTAGAGTCGGTCTCGTATTAGAGGGTGGGGACACCCTCGGGCTGGCGGATACTCAAAATCGCAGCTCTAATTAGAGCTGCGATTTGTCAGAACGAGGGTGCCCCACCCCCGGCTTCTCAGACCAGCTCGAGGAAAACCATCTCGGTCGAGTCAGATTTCCTCGGACCGAGCTTGACGATCCGGGTGTACCCACCCGGCCGGGTCGCGTAGCGCGGCCCCACCTCGTCGAACAGCTTGTGAACGATGAACTTGTCGTTGTGGAGGGTGGCGAGCGCCTGGCGCCGGGCGTGCAGGTCGCCGCGCTTGGCGAGGGAGATCAGCTTCTCCACCTCGGGCTTGACCGCCTTGGCCTTGGCCTGGCTGGTTTGGATCCGCTCGTGCTCGATCAGCTGCTTCGAGAGGTTCGAGAGCAGGGCCGACCGATGCGCCTTGTCGCGGCTGAGCTTGTTGCGCTTCTTTTTATGCCGCACCGAATCCTCCGTCTCCCTGCTTACGCGCCCTAGTCTGCCTGAAGATCGAGGCCGCGGGAGTGCAGGGTCTCGATCACTTCCTCGATCGACTTCGAGCCGAAGTTCGGGATCGCGTTCAGTTCCGCGCGCGACTTGCGCACGAGGTCGCCGACGGTCTGGACGCCGGCGCGCTTGAGGCAGTTGTAGGAGCGGACGCCGAGTTCGAGCTCCTCGATCAGGATCTCGTCGAGGCCGTTGCTGGCGGCGCCGCCGTTGTCGGCGCTGGAGGAGAACCCGTCGGCCGGAACGGCGGGCACCGGTTCCCGCGCGGTCAGCTCTTCGACCCGGTCGGCGTCGGTGAAGATCGCCAGGCTCTTGATCAGGATCTCGGAGGCTTCGCGCAGCGCCGCCCCCGGCTCGATCGAACCGTCGGTCTCGAGGTCGAGGGTGAGTTTGTCGAAGTCGGTCCGCTGCCCGACGCGGGCGGCGGCGACCACGTAGGAGGCACGACGGATCGGCGAGAAGATCGAGTCGATCGGGATCACGCCGATCGGCTGCTCGTCGGACTTGTTCTCTTCGGCCGGCGAGTAGCCGCGACCGCGGCCGATCGTCAGGTAGACCTCGAGTTTGGTTTTTTTCTCGAGCGTGGCGATCGGGGCGTCGGGGTTGAGGATCTCGACGCCGGAGGGCAGGTCGATGTCCTTGGCCTTTACCTCACCGGGGCCGGTGGCGACCAGCGGCGCCTCGACCTCGTCGGCATCGGTGTGCATGCGGACGACCAGGTCCTTGAGGTTGAGGACGATGTCGGTGACGTCCTCTTTGACGCCGGGGACGGTCGAGAACTCGTGCGCTACCCCCTCGATGCGGACGCTGGTGATGGCGGCGCCGCCGAGCGAGGAGAGCAGGACGCGGCGAAGACTGTTGCCGAACGTGTAACCGAAGCCCTTGTCGAGCGGCTCGATCGTAAACGTGCCGCGACGGTCATCGATTTTCTCGGAGGTAATACGGGGGACCTGGAAATCAGTGGTCATGAGTTCCTTGCGTTGCGTGTTCTGAGATGGATCCGGGCTACTTGGAGTACAGCTCGACGATCAGCTGCTCCTGAACCGGCGCCGAGATCTCGGAGCGCTCGGGGTAGCGCAGGACCTTGGCGGTGAGGGCATCGTGATCGGCCTGCAGCCAGGCCGGAACCGTCGAGACGAGTTCGGTGGCTCGCCGGATCGTGTCGGTGGCAGACGAGCCGGCCTTGATCGAGATGATGTCCTCGGGACGAACTTGGTAAGAGGGGATGTTGACCCGGCGGCCGTTGATCTGCCAGTGGCCGTGGGTGATCAGCTGCCGCGCCTGGCGCCGCGAAGCGGCGAAGCCGAGGCGGACGAGCACGTTGTCGAAGCGGGACTCGAGCAGCCGCAGCAGGTTCTCGCCGGTGACGCCTTCCTGGCGGGCGGCCTTTTCGTAGTAGGCGCGGAACTGTTTCTCCAGCACCTGGTAGTAGCGGCGGGTCTTCTGCTTCTCGCGCAACTGCACCCGGTACTCGGACTGCCGCAGGCGACCGCGGCCGTGCTCGCCGGGCGGGTAGGAGCGACGCTCGACGCCGCACTTGTCAGTGAAGCAGCGCTCACCCTTGAGGAAGAGTTTCTGGCCCTCGCGCCGGCACTGCTTGCACTGCGGGGCGGTGTCGCGAGCCATTAGACGCGCCTCCGCTTCTTCGGCCGGCAGCCGTTGTGAGCCTGCGGCGAGACGTCCTTGACCGTGGTGACGTCGAGACCCGCAGCCTGCAGCGAGCGGATCGCGGTCTCGCGGCCCGAGCCGGCGCCCTTGGCGAAGACTTCAACCCGCTCGAGACCGTGTTCCATGCCTTTTTTGGCAGCGGCGTCGGCGGTCACCTGGGCGGCGAAGGGGGTCGACTTGCGCGAGCCTTTGAACCCGGCCGAGCCGGCTGACTCCCAGGCGATCACGTTGCCGTCGGTGTCGGTGAGGGTGACGATCGTGTTGTTGAAGGAGGTCTTGATGTGCGCCTGGCCGTAGGTGACGTTCTTTTTCACCCGGCGGCGCGTACGACCTTTGGAAGCTTTTTTCTCAGCCATGCTCTCCGGTCCTATGCTTTCCGCTTACCGGCGACGCTGAGGCGCCGCGGGCCCTTGCGGCCACGCGCGTTGGTCTTCGTCCGCTGACCCCGGACCGGCAGGCCACGGCGGTGGCGGAGGCCGCGGTAGGAGCCGATCTCCATCAGCCGTTTGACGTTCTGCGAGCGCTCGCGGCGCAGGTCGCCCTCGACCTCGCGGTTCTCGACCGCCTCGCGAAGTTTCATCACCTCGTCCTCGGTCAGGTCTTTGACCAGGGTGTTGGGATCGACGCCCGTCTCCTTGAGGATCTGCTGTGCCGTCGACTGGCCGATGCCGAAGATGTAGGTGAGCCCGATTTCGGTCCGTTTGGCGACCGGAATGTTGATGCCCGCGATGCGTGCCACGCTAGCCCTGCCTCTGCTTGTGGCGCGGGTTCTGGCAGATCACCAGGACCGCCCCGTTTCGGCGGATTACCTTGCACTTCTCGCACATCGGCTTAACGGAAGCTCGAACCTTCATTGCTCCGGATCTCGTCTTGACAACAGGATTCCTGCGCGCCCCATGAATCGGACGGCAGGATCAACCAACCGGCCAACAAGGCCGACGGAGAAAGATAGCAGGGACGTGCCCCCGGCGGAGCCTGCGTCAGGCGTGGCCGCCACCATCCAATTTACGCCCCTCACCGGACTTGTTGCCGTCTTCTCCGGGTGCCAGAGTGTTTGCAGCCGATGGGATTCGACGCCAAAGTCCTCGCCGATTCAGTTTCGCCCGCCGGGCACCGCCTGACGACGCTCGAGGCGACCTTCCCCCGCTTCGTCCTCGCCGAGTTCAACACCCACCGGGTCTTCTCCCGCAACAGCGCCAGCTCACGGGCGATCCCGGTGGCCAAACAGCTGCGGCGGGTGCTCGACGACCCCTACGTCCCGATCGAGTTCGGCTCCAACAAGCCCGGGATGCAGGCGGGGCCGGCGCTGGCCGGTGCCGCCCGCGACGCCGCCGAAGCCGAGTGGCTGGCGGCGCGCGACGACGCGGTCCGCCACGTGCTCGGGCTGATCACCAGCCCCGAGAATGTCGCCGGCTACGACGACCTGCATGCCTGCCTCGAGGCCGCCCAGGGTTCGCTGAAGGAACCGCCGACGGAGTGGCTGAACGTCCACAAGCAGGTCGCCAACCGCCTGCTGGAGCCGTTCATGTGGCACACCGTGATCGTCTCCTCGACGACTTGGGAGAACTTCTTCAACCTCCGCTGCCACCCCGACGCCCAGCCGGAGATCCGCCTGATCGCGTCGAAGATGCGCGAGGCAATCGAGCGCTCCGTCCCCACCCGGCTTGAGTCCGAGGAATGGCACCTGCCGCTGGTCGGCGAGGCGGAGCGCGAAGAGGCCGCTTCACCCGAGGAGCTGGCGAAGATCTCGGTCGGCCGCTGCGCCCGGGTCAGCTACCTCACCCATGCCGGCACCCGCGACCTCGCCGCCGACGTCACCCTCTACGACCGGCTGCTGGAAAGCGGCCACATGTCGCCGATGGAGCACGTCGCCCGGCCGATGACCGCGAGCGAGCTCGCCCAGGGTGAGTGGAGCGGCAACTTCCAGGGCTGGATCTCCCACCGCAAGCTGATCCCCGGCGAGGCGAACCCTCTCGCCACCGGAACCGGCGCCGCGGCTTCCGCCTGAGCGCCCCGCTGCGGCTACTCGGCTTCGTGCCAGGGCGTGAGCACGCGCGGGCCCTGCGGGGTCACCGCGACCGTGAACTCGAAGTGGGCGGCCAGCGAGCCGTCTTCTGAATAGACCGCCCAGCCGTCGTCGCCCATGCGCACCAGCGGGCCACCGGCGTTGACCATCGGCTCGATCGCCAGCACCATCCCCTCCTCCAGCTCCGGCCCGCGGCCGGCTTCGCCGAAGTTCGGCACCTGCGGTTCCTCGTGCATGTCGCGGCCGATCCCGTGGCCGACCAGGGTGCGGATGATCGACATCCCTTCGAGCTCGACAGTGCGCTGGATTGCGGCGGAGACGTCGCCGAGGTGGTTTCCCGGCCGCATCTGCTCGACCCCGGCGAGGAGCGAAGCTTTGGTCACGTCGAGGAGCTTCTGCGCTTCGGGGTTGACCGGCCCGATCGGCACCGTCATCGCCGCGTCGGAGACCCAGCCGTCTTTGATCACGCCGACGTCGATCGACATCACGTCCCCGCGCTTCAGCTGGTAGCCGTCGGGGATGCCATGGACGACCATCGAGTTCGGGGAGGCGCAGATCGAGCCCGGGAAGCCGCGGTAGCCCTTGAAGGCGGGCTCGCAACCCTGCGAGCGGATGAACTTCTCGGCCGCCTCATCGAGCTCGGCGGTCGTCGTCCCGGCGCGCGCTTTCGAGGCCAGCATCTTCAGGCAGCGGACCAGGACCTCGCCGGAGGCGGCCATCTTCTCGACCTGCTCCGGGGTCTTTTTGATGATCATCCGATACACGCTAGTGATCGGCTTCGGCGGCCGGCGGCGCCGAGCTAGACGGTCTCGTCCTGCTCCATCCGCAGCGTCGCCAGGGTGCGGCGGATTTCCTCGGCCACCGCTTCCGGCGCCGCCTCGCCGGCGATCCGGCGCAGGACGCTGCGGCTGTCGTAGTAGCTGACCAGCGGCTCGGTCTTCTCGTGGTAGGTCTCAAGCCGCTTGCGGATCACCTCGGGCTTGTCGTCGTCGCGGACGATCAGCTCCGAGCCGTCGATGTCGCAGACGCCTTCCTGCTCGGGCGGTTCAAAATCGACGTGGAAGACGTGCCCGTTGGCCTCGCAGGTGCGGCGGCCGCCGAGGCGGCGCACCACCTCGTCGTCGGAGACGTCGATCAGCAGCACCGCCGTCACCGTCCGCCCGAGGTCGTCGAGCTTCGCGTCGAGCGCCTCGGCCTGCGGAGTCGTGCGGGGAAAGCCGTCGAGGATGAAGCCGTCGCGCGCCTCGCTGGAGTCGATCCGCTCGGCGATCACACCGACGATCACCTCGTCGGGCACGAGGTCGCCGCGGTCCATGTACTCCTTCGCCGTCCGCCCCAGCTCGGTTTCGTCCCGCACCGCGGCGCGGAGGATGTCCCCGGTCGCGTAGTAGGGCAGCCGCAGGTCTTCGTTGAGGCGCTCCCCCTGAGTTCCCTTGCCGGAGCCGGGAGGACCAAGTAGGACGAGATTCAGCTCAGACATTTATTCCTTCCTGAGGGCGCGAAAACCAAGCAGGTCGGGGGATGCAGGGAGTTCGACGAGGGGAGCGCACAATAGTGCGTGACCCGAGGAGGACGACCGAAGACCCCGAGATGCGCAGGTTTGCAGCGTCCTCAGCCTATTTCAGGAAGCCCTCGTAGTTGCGCATCATCAACTGCGCCTCCAACTGCTTCACCGTTTCCAGGGCGACGCCGATGATGATCAGGATCGAGGTGCCGCCGAAGAAGAAGTTGGCCGAGGTCTGGCTGATCAGGATCGTCGGCAGCGCCGCCACAGCACCCAGGTAGAGGGCGCCGGGGAAGGTCAGCCGGGAGAGGATCCGGTCCAGGTACTCGGCGGTCGGCCGGCCGGGACGCACGCCCGGGATGAAGCCGCCGTATTTCTTCAGGTTGTCGGCTTGGTCGACCGGGTTGAAGGTGACCGCGGTGTAGAAGTAGGTGAAGACGATGATGAAGAAGATCTCGCCGATCACGTAGGGCCACTTGTTGGGCCCGAAGAAGGCGGCGAAGTCGAGCGCGGTTTCAGTGTTCAGCAGCTGCCCGACGGTCGAGGGGAAGGCCATGATCGAGGCGGCGAAGATGACCGGGATGACGCCGGCCATGTTGACCCGCAGCGGCAGGTAGGTCGAGCCGCCCGAGGTCATTTTCCGCCCGACCACGCGTTTGGCGTACTGGACCGGGATCCGGCGCTGGCCCTCCTGGACGAAGACGATCGCAACGATCACCGCCAGGGCGATGAAGGGCATCATCACGACGAAGACCTGATCGGGGTTGTTCCACCACTTCGAGAGTCCGGGCACGATCCCGGAGGCGATCGAGGCGAAGATCATCAGCGAGATGCCGTTGCCGATGCCGCGCTGGGTGATCAGCTCGCCCATCCACATCAGCAAGGTGCAGCCGGCGGTGAGGCAGATGACGATCAGGAAGACGCGGCCGAAGGTCGGGTCCAGGACCTTCGTCCCGGCGGTGTTGCCGAAGGATTTGAAGAGGAAGACGTAGCCGATCGACTGGGCGAAGGCCAGGCCGACGGTGAGGTAGCGCGTGTACTGGGTGATCTTCTGCTGCCCGACTTCGCCCTCTTTCTGCAGGCGCTCGAGCGAGGGGACGACCACGGTCAGCAGCTGCAGGATGATCGAGGCGGTGATGTAGGGCATGATCCCCAGCGCGAAGAGGCTCAGCCGCGAAAGGCCGCCACCGGAGAACATGTTGAGAAAGCCGAGCACGCCGGAGCCGCCGAAGTTGCTCTGAATTTCCTTCACGGCGTTGACGTCCACCCCGGGAGCCGGGATGTAGGCGCCTAGCCGGTACAGGGCGAGGATCGCTGCCGTGAACGCCAGCTTCCTGCGGATCTCGGCAACGCCAAAGGCGTTGAGAATGGTTCTGAGCATTACGGCTCCAGAGTGTGACAGGAACCGCCGGCCGCCTCAATCTTCTCTTTGGCAGCCGCGCTGAAAGCGTGCGCGTGGACCTCTAGCTTCTTCTTGATCTCACCGCGGGCGAGCACCTTGACCGGGTCCTTGCGCTTGGCCAGGCCCTTCTCCTTCAGGCTCGCCGGGGTGACTTCGGCGCCGCTGTCGAAGCGCTCCTCGAGGTCGGAGAGGTTGACCGCCTGGGTCTTGGTGCGGAAGTTCTCGAACGGCATCGACTGCTTTTTGTGCGGGCCGCGGAGCTTTCGCATCCGCATGTGGATCGGGTTCTGCCCGCCCTCATAGCCGGCCTTGCGCTTGCGGCCCGAGCGCGAGCCGGCGCCCTTGTGGCCGCGGCCCGAGGTCTTGCCGAGACCGCTGCCCTCGCCGCGGCCGATCCGCTTGCGCGGCTTTTTCGAGCCGGGCTTCGGCTTCAGGTTGTGCAGCCCGATCTCTTCCGTGCGAGCCGAGACTTTTTCTTTGTCAGTTTTCTCAGCCACCGTCGACCTCGACGAGATGAGAGACGACCCGCAGCTGCCCCTGCAGCTGCTCGGAGTCTTTGAGCTCGACCGACTTGCCGATGCGACCCAGCTTCAAAGCCTTGAGCGTCGCTTTCTGATTCGGGTTAGAACCGGCAGCCGACCGAATCTGAGCGATCTTGACCTTGCTCACGACCCGCTCTCCTGCTTCTCGGCCTCCGCCCCCGCCGACGCAGCCTCTTCAGCTGCCTCCTCGGACGGCTCAGCGTCTGCCTGCTCGGCCTCTGCCGTGGGTGACGTCGTAGGGGGGACCGTCTCCTGCG